>JABAHQ010000489.1_pt2 | contig 13117 bp, 11 predicted proteins | sample 7062091 | NCBI WGS metagenome assembly JABAHQ01 (sample SAMN14534359, study PRJNA622989) | marine sediment metagenome | biome: marine biome [ENVO:00000428]; feature: marine pelagic biome [ENVO:01000023]; material: deep marine sediment [ENVO:00002113] | place: India: Gulf of Kutch | collected...
CCTGAGAAAACCACGGCGACAAGCAAGAATTTGTTTGACGTGAACCCAACCTTGAATGCGTTGTGCTTTTCCGACCGACAGTTCCACACTATGATTAATTCCTGTAAAGTGGCTTGCACAAAAGCCATCGCTTGCGCTTCACCCAGAGGGCGCCCCCACACGTAGCGAGCCACGAAGAACAAAACTCCGGTTCCGACGAACTGTGTTACAAAAGTGGCCAAAATTGAGGCTACTCTTCCATGCAGTATGCCCTCGTTTGGATCGCGTGGAGAACGTTTCATTATGTCATCTTGTGGTGGGTCCATACTCAAGGCTAAGGCAGGGCCTCCGTCTGTGACTAGGTTTATCCACAGAATCATGCCAGCGCTCAGAGGCAGTTCCAGGCCCAACAGGGCGAACGTACCCAAGACGAGTAGTTCATCGAAGTTGGAACGCAACAGAAAGAACGAGAATTTTCGTATATTGTCGTATATTGCTCGCCCTCCTTCGACAGCTGTGACTATCGTGGCGAAGTTGTCGTCGGCCAGCACCATGTCTGCGGCCTCTCTTGTTACGTCTGTGCCAGTGATGCCCATGGCTACGCCAATATCTGCTTGCTTGAGGGCTGGTGCATCGTTCACTCCGTCTCCGGTCATGGCAACGATTTGTCCTTTCTTTTTCAGCGCCTTAACTATTCGAATCTTATGTTCTGGAGAAACCCTAGCGTAGACTGCCACATCTTCTACTATTTTGTCAAATTCTTCGTCACTCCTATTGTCTAGTTCTGCGCCAGTCAGAACCACATCGCTTTTCAGCATGCCTATCTCTTTGGCTATAGCCACTGCAGTAAGTTTGTGATCTCCGGTAATCATGACTGTTTTTATGCCCGCTTGCTGGCATAGACGGTTGGCTTCCTTTGCTTCCTCTCTTGGCGGGTCAATCATTCCCGTCAAGCCTAGAAAGACTAGGCCTTTCTCCAATTTTTCTTCGTCAAATTTTTCTGAGGTGGTGCTTGACAACTCTTTATAGGCTAGGGCGAGCACACGTAAAGCGTTCCTTGCCATCTCCTCATTTGTCCCTAAGATGCGTTTTCTTCCTTTTTCAGTCAGTTTAGTTGTTTTTCCACCTTTAAGGACGCGATTACAGCGCTCTAAGACTATTTCAGGGGCTCCTTTGATGTAGGCGAACACCTTTCCTTCAGATGACTTGTGGACGGTTGTCATACGCTTTCTCTCAGAGGTAAAGGGCACCTCTTGAACACGGGGATAATTGCTCTCTAAGTTTTCTTTCGTCATTCCCGCCTTGGCTGCGGCTACAATCAATGCTCCTTCTGTGGTGTCTCCGATCACGCTTTTTCCATCATAAGAGGCATTTGAACATAAGGTGCTAGCTCTTAACAACAAACCGAGATGAGCGTCCTCATTCGGATCTACGTGAATACCGTTTAGAAGAAAATCGCCTTTAGATTCATATCCGACTCCCGTTACATCGATAATCTCGTCGTTGGTGTAGATTTTGCGTACAGTCATTTCGCCCTTTGTTAGTGTGCCAGTTTTGTCGGAACAGATAACGGTTGTAGCCCCTAAAGTTTCCGCTGAAGCAAGTCTTCTGATGATGGCGTTGCGTTTTGCAAGTTCACGGGCGCCGAGGGCAAGGGATACGGTTACTACGGCTGGTAGCCCTTCTGGAACGGCTGAAACAGCGAGTGCAACCGCTATTTCAAATGCCTCTGTAATGTCTCCTATGGCTTCGCCCACCATGCTTACTCCAATAACAAATATTTCATACAATTCAAGGGCAAATATGATGGCACATACAACTACGATTACTATTCCCAATTTTTTGGCAAAACGTGCTAGCTTCTGCTTGAGAGGGGTATCCATCTCTTCCACAGCTTGAACCATCTCAGCAACTTTTCCAAACTCCGTGCTCATGCCTGTAGAGGTTATTACGGCTCTTCCTCTGCCATAGGTTAAATGGGTGGCCATGAAAACCAAATTTGTTCTATCGGCCACAGGCGTTTTCTCGTCAAGAACACCAGTTATTTTTCCCACAGGCGTTGATTCACCCGTTAGAACCGCCTCGTCAGTCTTCAAATCCACTACTTCAAGGAGTCGGCCATCGGCTGGGATGCGGTCTCCAGCCTCCAATAGGGTAATGTCGCCGGGCACAACGTCTTTGGCTGGTATAAGCGTCTCTTTTCCATTCCGGAAGACTCTCGCTTTGGGGGCTGTCAACTTTTTCATGGCTTCCATAGCCTTTTCCGACCTATACTCTTGAACAAAACCAACTATAGCGTTGAGAACTACAATGGCACCTATGGTTGAGGCGTCTATGATCTCTCCAATTAGAACGGAGATGCCGATTGCGATCAGAAGCATGATCACGAAAATATCCTTGAACTGGCCGAGAAATATTTGAAAAGTGGTTACTCTCTTCCTCTCCACCAGCTCGTTGGGTCCGAATTCTTGCAGTCGGCGTTTGGCCTCTTCTTCACTTAAGCCTTTCTCGCTGGCTTTCAACATGTCCATAAGTTTCTCCGTTTTAATAGCGTGCCATTTGTGGCTCACATCAACCGCCTGCTTTCTATTGACTTCCATAACTTTACGTCGGCTTTTTAAGACGACCGCGCTGTTTAAAAGACTTTCTTTCAGCTGTCACATTGTTTTCCACAGGCTGCTAAAAAGCTGCAACGGCTACTATCACAATGCTACAACACTGTTACAGATTTTTTAATTTGTTAAAGTTTATAAACTAGATATGGGTAACAATTGCGGCAAAAACCTACTATTGTCAGTACTAAAAAAGCGTGTGCATTAAGTGTAAGGTAGTAAAAAATGGACTGGCTAATAATTGCACCACTTGCAGGCTTAATCTCGGTCGCCTTCGCAGTGTATTTATTTTTCTACGTAAACAAACGGGAAAGTGGAAATGTAAAGATGCGGGAGATTTCTGCAGCGATAAGCGAAGGTGCAACAGCTTATCTAAACAGACAGAACATCACACTAGCATTTTTTGTTTTGGTTATAGCAGTTATCTTAGGAATCTCTTTTAGCTATCATATGGCTTTAGCTTACATCTTTGGCTCATTTTGCACCGCCATAGCTGCCTTTTTCGGAATGACTGCTGCGACAAGAGCGAACGTAAAAACGGCAAACGCCGCCAAGAAAGGTTTGAATCAAGCCTTTCCAGTCGCATTTTACGGTGGAGCAGTGATGGGATTATCCATAGTCGGAATGGCCCTGCTTGGAATAAGCGTCTTATACTACATCTTTGGGCCAGAACAACTAGACATTATTTTGGGCTTCAGCTTTGGTGCAAGTGCCTTAGCGCTTTTCGCGAAAGCGGGCGGGGGTATCTATACAAAAACTGCCGATATAAGTGCTGACCTCGTCGGTAAAGTGGAGATCGGCATTCCAGAGGATGACCCGAGAAATCCAGCTGTGATTGCCGATAACGTTGGGGACAATGTCGGTGATGTGGCTGGCATGGGCGCAGACCTAATCGACTCCTACATCGCTGGCACCATAGCAGCAATGATAATTGGTTGGGAAACGTTAGGGGAGACAACATATGTGATTCTTCCGCTACTGATTAAGGCGTCCGGAATAATTGCGTCTGTAATCGGAATGCTTTTCGTAAGAGTAGGGAAAAGGGGTAGTCCCGGTGCAGCTCTTAACAGAGGAACGTTTTCAACATGCATTATATTCGCAGTTTTGACGTTTCTAATAATTCACTCCTTAGGAATTGGAGAATCTGGGTATGGTATATTTTTTGCAACAGTTGCTGGATTAATCGCTGGAGTGGTCATTGGAATTACAACCGACTTTTTCACATCAATAGACAGACCTCCCGTTTTAAAGACAGCTGAAGCCTCGAAAACAGGGGCCGCCATAAACATTTTGTCTGGTTTTTCATATGGCACAATAAGCATTGTACCACCTGTTATTGGCATAGCCGTCGCAACCTTGGCTTCTTGGTATCTTGCCGCAATGTTTGGCGTCGACCCTGTTTATGGCGTTGCCATAGGCGCCGTGGGAATGTTAGCTACATTGGGAATGATAATTTCTGCTGACGCTTACGGTCCCATAGTGGATAATGCAAAGGGGATTGCTGAGCAGTCGGGTTTGGGGGAGGAAGTGATAGAAATAGGTGACAAATTGGACGCTGCAGGCAACACCGCAAAAGCAATATCAAAAGGTTTCGCTATAGGCGCTGCTGCCTTACAGGTTCTTGCATTGTTCGCAGCCTACGCAGTGGTCGTTGGAATTACAACAGTTAACCTTATGGACCCAAAAGTTATAGCAGGAGTTTTTGTCGGTGCTATGATGCCGCCTTTGCTCTCTGCATTGTTGATACTAGCTGTGGGAAGAAATGCCTTCAGAATGATCCAAGAGGTTAGGAGGCAGTTCAAAGAGATTCCAGGTCTAATGGAAGGCAAAGCTAAACCCGACTACGCCGCATGCGTTGACATAGCAACAAAAGGCGCCTTAAAAGAACTCATGCTCCCCTGCGTCATAGCTATCGTAGCCCCCCTAGCAGTGGGCTTTATCCTCGGGACAGAAGCCCTTGGAGGTTTTCTAGCAGGTAGTATCCTCACCGGAATAATCTTTGCGTTGTTAATGGCGAATTCTGGGGGACTATGGGACAACGCCAAAAAGTATATTGAAGCAGGAGAATTCGGCGGCAAAGGTTCAGAGGCGCACAAAGCAGCAGTTATTGGTGACACTGTGGGCGATCCATTTAAGGATACAGCTGGGCCTTCTCTCAACACTATGATTACAGTTATGGCTTTGGTTGCCTCAGTTTTTGCTCCTCTAATTGCTACATTTGCCTTAGTATGGGGGTAAAGCCCAATACTTTTAAACAATTGCCGGTTTCAAACAAGCTTTTATAGGAGTTGCTTAACTGTAATTTCTTTACATCAAATGACATTGGGCTCGGATAACTGATGATACGGGTCTATTATACTGTAGCAGGGAAAAAATTCTACAGTAAGGATATAGCTTCTGCAAAAGCATTGCATGACCTCAGTAGTAAAGCTGATTGGCTCTGGGTTGACTGTTCAGATCTAAACAACAAAGAAACCTTGATCCTTTCACAGTTTTTCGGAATTGAGTCAAATATTTTAAACAACCTTAAGAAGGGGAAATTTCAACCAAGTTGTGAAAGATATCTGGATTACGTCTTAATTTCTGTTCCTTTTGTTGAGTTTGGGAACGCGTTGCAACTACATCCGATAACCATGATTATGAAGGAGAAAACGTTGATCACTGCGAGGAATAGTTACTCTACAAAACTTATTGGGAAAGTAGTTGAAACGCTAGAAGGTTACATAGGAGAAGGTGAAAAGGCAAATATATCCTTTATAGTTAGTAGATTGTTTCGTGAGGTAGCAGATGAGAATTCAAAAGCAATGATCTCCATTAAAGAACAAATCGACAAGGTTGAGGAGGAAGCACTCGAAAAACCAGGGGATAAATCCATTGCTCTTTCTGTTTTCAGGCTTAAGAGAGAGGTTTTCGCTCTTCATCGACTTCTATGGGTTGAAAGAGAGTTAATGTCTGATGCGAGAGAGCGCGTGGTGCCACACATTAAAATTGATGAAGAAGCGGAATTGATTATACACGATGCGATAGATGACATTGACCGTGAGCTTGAATTCGTAGATTCCTATGGTAGAACCCTGGACAGCATTTTAAGATTACAGGATTTAGGCTTAATTCATAGGGTTGAAAGAACTTTAATCTTCCTTACATCAATAATCCTTGTATTGGACCTCATTTTATTAGCTTTAGCCGCTGTTGGACGAATTTAATCCCTCTGGAAAAAAGCATGGAAAACGCAGCTTCCTATGGCGCCCCCTATCACACGCGTGCTGCTTGAGCGGCTGCTTCTGCGAGAGTTTGGAATGGAGATGGGTAAAGCCCGATTAGGATGGAGAGGAAACCAAGGGTTAGGATAGGTATAAGCATCGACATAGACGCCTCTGCTGCCTTCTTTGAAATCGTCGTTTCCTTCTTTACAGCAACTGTCTGAATCAAGCGTAAGCAGTAGGCCGCAGAAAACACTAAATTTATAATCATTAGCAAAGACAGCAAAGAGGTACCCGCCTCCAAACCCGCCGTTATTATCAATAATTCGCTCCAGAAAATATTCAAAGGTGGAATGCTGGTTAAGGATAATGTGCCGATGATAAATAAGGTGCTAGTTATAGGCATTGAATGCCTTATCCCAGCAAGTTCCTTTAAGCTCCGCGTTCTTGTTTTGTGTATGAATGCGCCAGCGCAGAGGAAGAGTAGAGCCTTAACGATTGCATGGTTCAATATGTGGAATAGGCTCCCAGTTAAGGCTCTGTGTGAGCCTATGGCAAGGCCTAGAAGAATGTAACCTGTGTTGGCGATTGTGCTGTAAGCGAGGAGACGCTTAATGTCGTCTTGCAACAACGCTGAGAGGTTTCCAACAAACATAGTTAAGACAGCGAAGGCGGCTAGAGTAGTCTGCCATTGTCCATACATCGGAGTGAAGATGATTAGAAGAACCTTGATAAGGCCGTAAATCCCGGCTTTCACCATAATCCCCGAGAGAACAGCGCTTATTGGGCTCGGTGCGGCCATGTGAGCGTCTGGCAACCATGTATGAAAGGGAACCATGCCAGCTTGCAAACCGAACCCAACAATAATCATAACGAGAGCCATGTAGGGCAAAGGGTTTCTTTCAGCTCCTGCTAGGCTCANNNNCAGATACTTGTAGCTGGCTTCGATCGATTCCCATTGCTCTTTCTTGAAGGCGACGAGTGCATAAGAGCTGATGCACATAGCCTCCCAGAAGATGAATAAAGTGAAAAGGTCTCCTGAAAAGACTACACCGATCATCGCCGTTACCATTCCTAGAAGAATTGTGTAATATCCGGTTATGCTGCCTCGTTTGACTTCTTCAATGGAAAAGAGAGACGCCGTAACCCCTATAATTAAATAAATCACGGCCATGAATATGCTCAGCGTGTTAGCTTCTAAGCACACTATTTCTGGCGAGGGGGAGCTCCCGTACGCAACCACTCTACCGTTTAAAACTTCAGTGTAAAAAAGGGGAATCAACGTCAGCGAAAAGATGAACGCAAACGTGGCGTAAGCCCCAACTGCAATTTTTTCACGTCCAACCCTTTGCCCTATCAAACCTATTAATGGAGTTGTCAAGACGAAGAAGATCAACGCATCCAACAAGAGGCTGAACATTAACCTTTAAGTCTCCTCAGTTCTCTCACGTCTAAAGTCCCGTAATGCCTGTAAGCGTAAAGCGTAATCACCAAACCCAAAGCAATTATACACCCGCCGATTCCAATGGATAAGATCGTGAAAACGTGAGCCAACGGATGAACAGCTCCTTCAACACTGTAACTTGAAAGAGCAATAAAGTTTAGATTCACAGCGTTCATCATAATCTCTAAGGCCATTAAGAGCCGGACCATGTTCCTTTTGACGATGAGACAGTAAAGGCCGATAAAAAACAGAATCACAGAACATGCCATGTAATAATTTAACGGCATCAATTCTTTTCACTTTTCCGTGTCTTTTTGTGGAGTGAGAGTGGTTGCGCAACATGCGGATGTTACAAAGATCAGCAACGCCAAGAAGATCATGTCTAAAGAACGTTGATCCCAAAGTGCATAGCTTACACTGCGACCTATTTCCTTCTCTGTTGAAACTAAAGAATCGTCGATCGGAAAAGTTGCGTATTCAAAGGGACTGAATCCTTGTTGAATAGTCGATAGGAATAAATACGCACTCACTACCACTAACAATGTTCCGCCGATTCTTAACCAGATCTCCTTCATTCTTCATCTCTCGCTGTGAGCATGATAACAGACAGGAATAGCACCATAGTTGCTCCTGCGTATATCAACAGCTGAAACGTCATCACATATAGGGCATTCAAGATTCCGAAGAGTGTCCCTATCAGAATGCACATGCCGCTAAGACAGACAACTGCGTGCAAGAGGTTATTTAATTCAACTGCGAGAACCGCCAAGACGACGATACCTATGATCAACAAGATTTCAATCAATTTCCCTCGACTCAGCTAGCACCTATGAAACTTGATAGAAACTCTGCTGCTGGTGTAATAAACTCTAAGACTAGTCCAGGCCAGATCCCGAGTATGATAGAGCCAGAGGCCAGAACAACTATTGGAATCAACAACAAGGGAGAGGATTCTTCAACGTTTTCCAAACCTTTAGGAACGTTCCCGAAGAAAACTTTCCACGCAAACCAGAGCAAATATCCCGCCGTAATCATAGTGCTCGCCGCGCCGATAAATGTGAACACGATCTTCTCGGAGACAAGACCCCCGCCGAATATCATCCATTCACTCCAAAAAGCATTCAACGGGGGTGTTCCAGCTAAGCTGAAAATGGAGATTAAGCATGCGAAGCCGGTTAATGGCATTTTCGTTATTAGCCCGCCCATTCTTCTGATGTTCCGCGTGCCTGTCTGATGTATGATCGACCCTGCGCACATGAATAGAAGCGCTTTACAAATTGCGTGGTTGACTATATGTAGTAGGCTTCCCATGATCCCTAGTGTGGAAACAGTTGCGAATCCGAAGACTATGTAGCCCATCTGGCTTATGCTTGAGTAGGCTAATAACCGCTTGATATCTGTCTGTGCTAGGGCCATTAGACCTCCATAGGCCATCGTGATTATACTCAGAGTCAACAGATAATTAGAGGCTTGTATCATACTTTGACTGAAAGTTGACAATAAGATTCTTGCTATGCCATACGCACCGCATTTTATCATGACGCCAGAAAGCATCGCGCTTATAGGCGTTGGAGCTTCTGAATGGGCGTCGGGTAACCATGTGTGAAGCGGAAAGGCAGCCATCTTAATGAAGAAGCCCAGTAATAGAAGGATAAATATTGTTGGGACTACGCTTGGCGGTATGCTGCTTGCTTTTGCAGGCAACTCGGTAAGGTCAAAGGTCATCGTGTAGGAAAAAATGGAAAGTATCCCTAGAAGCATCATGAGGGCTCCCATGTGGGTGAATATGAAGTATTTGAATCCTATGCTTAGTCTTCTTCTGGAGGTCCCCCACCGTGCTATTAAGAGATATGAAGGAATGAGCATCAGTTCCCAGAAGAGATAGAATTGGATAAAGTTTGATGAGAAAACGACTCCGATCATGCCTGTCATGAAGATCAGTAAATTAGCATAGTAACTGGTCTGATGCGGTTCTTTCTCCATATGTTTAACAGAGTAAAGACATGAAAGAGTGCTGACCAAGGCGATAGTCAAGCCTATTGGCAAGCTAACCATGTCGATGAGGAAGCCGAAGTTGACATTAACCGCACTTATCCAAGGATACACAAAGACAAGGGAGTTTTGCCCATTATTGTAGGCATCAACAACCGGCTTCAGCATGCTTAAAATTAAGAAAAAAGACGAAAACCCAACAGCCGTAGCTACCCAGCCGACAATCCTTGCCGTATATTTCTGAACATATTCCCGGGCATATCTGAGAAGAGAAATACGTTCAGAAATATATGCGACAATGTAGAAGATAATTCCTAAGAATCCAGGCATGATCGTTGCAAGTAACGCGGTATGTGGAATCATTCTTATATCCCCAGATATCCTCCAAATATCAGGATCAAGAATGCTAGCATAGCTATGCCGATGAGCATAGTTAACATATTGTAGGATAAAACTCCGGTTTGGGTTCCCCTAAGTTTCTCTGAAAGCTTAGTTGCGTTTTCCGCCACTTTTTGATTGAACTTTTCAAAGAATCCGAGTTCTATTGATGGATAGATTCTCTGGGAAAGCGAGACCATCCACTTCACAGCGATGTTGAAGAGATCATCTATGCCTTTGATTCTAAGCCTTTTTATGCCTTCCATCTCCACATTTCTATATAGTTTCCTTGAAAAGCTGATTGCGCAATAAGCAATCTTATAATACAAGGAGTCAATGTAGCAACGGTTTAAAAAAAAGGTACGGATTTTCTTTAAGACGGGATATCTCCTCATGATCTCTCTGGGAGAGATTTTACGCACTATGTAAAGTTGACGAGAAATGTAACCGCCAATTATCAACGCAGCAATGGTCATGACGGTACTTATGGAAGGAACAATGTATATAAGTACGCCGAAAAAATCGTGAAATATCCGCTCGTTTACAATTGGTAAAAAGAAATTATTCAATAAGGGGATAAAAAAGGGCACAGAAAGGTCAAGGATGACGGTCATCACAAACAAGGCGGCGAAGGAAGTACGCATCGAACTTGGAATATCCCTAATTTTTCTTCTAGAATAACCTTTGCTGAAGATAAGCCCCATCACCCTGAGCCCGTAAAAGGCTGCAACCCCGCCAGTTAATATCAGAAGAGCAAACAACCCGTAACCTGAATAGACCAGAATCTGCTGTCCAGTTTCGAGGGCCCTCTGAGGGAGTTCCAAAGCTAATATTTGAACCCAGTTGCAGAACCAAAAGCCGCTAAAAGGCGGAATGTTTATCAGGGCAAACACGGCGACCTCCATCCCATGGTGTGCAAGTTTGTTTTTGAATCCCCTCATGTTGTATAAATCCTCCGATTTTACCGCGTAGGAAACGAGTACCGTGGTAAGAATCAACAACGCCGAGACGAATGCGTCTACGGTCAGGATGGCGGTTCCCGCCAGATACCCTGATGCCAAGCTGCTGTTTAATCCAGCCAAACCCAGAGCCGCTAACATGTAACCGATTATGCTTGAGACGCAATAAGCCATAACCCGCTGGGGATGCCTCTGGGACGTAGCCATTAACGCCGTAATAAAAGCTGTGATGCACCCAATCCACGCAACTGTCAGAAAAAAGTAAGACAGCTCGCTACATCCCGAGGTATACGCATCGTGGAAGATGGGTAAGACCCTAGCCATAAGATAAGGCCCTGCGAGGCATTCGGTCAAGGCGTTTGACGATGAAGGCGTGCCAACCAACATATCAGGTAGCCATCCATGCAGCGGAAATTGAGCTGCCTTACCTATGACACCACCGAAGAACATGAGCGAACTAACAAGTAATAAGCCAGACCTAGACAACTCAATTATCCAGCTATTATCTCTGGACAACTCCACAAAATTGAATGTGCCCGAATAGGCGTAAACGGTCAAGATGAAGATAAGTAGGGTTACGTCTCCGACTCGAAGGATCGTGTTGACTTTCAAACCCAAGTGCGCTTTACGTTTATTTTTGTACTCGAAGGATGATAAGAAGGTAACGCATAGCCCGACGATCTCCCACCCGATGAACATGAACAAAAAGTTGCCCGCCATCACGACCAAGATGTATCCAGAGATAAAAAGCTGCATAATAATCCAAAATCTAGTTAAACCTGGATCTTCACGCATATATCCAGATGAGAACACTGTGATAATTAGACCGATGATGCTTATCACAATTCCCATAAGTACACTCAAAGGATCTATCAGAACCCCAATTTCAACGGGTGGCGGAAGAGGTAGACGAAGATCAATAATTTCGCCTCTAAGAGCTTCAGGTAACATCGATAACGAGAAAAGGACGCTCAGCCCGATAGAAGTCGCAGCTAAGTGGCTTCTAAACTTTCTTGCTCTGCGGACTACGTCGAATAACAGGACAAGCAAGGCTCCACACGCTGGAGCAATCCAGCAAAGCCATGGGGCGAAGGGAAGCAAGGCATATTCCTCCTTTTATTCCTCACGTGAAGATTCTGATTCTCTTTTTGTCCTTCTAAATTCGAGAATCATATCTTTGGGCTGAGTGAACGCCAACTCAAACTCCTTGGTGGTTTGTATAGCTTTTGTTGGACAGATATCCACGCATTCGCCGCAAAAGAGGCATCGGCCAACACGGTATCTTATCTCGGCGTTTCGACCTTTCCCGATTAGTTCGACAGCCTCTGAGGGGCAGATCTTGGCGCAAAGGGTGCAGCCGATACACTTCTCGATCTTCCAGGTGACTTTACCTCGCGTTCTTTCAACTGGTTGAGCTCGTTCATAGGGAAAACGTAGGGTTATTGGTTTTTTCATTAGATTTCCAATTAATTCGTCTTCCATCGCCATGTGATCACCAAGCCAACACTTCAACTATACATATCTGCAGAAGCGCAAGCGGTGTCAAGTATCTCCATACACCAGCGAGAAATTGATCAATTCTATACCTTGCAAATAAAGCTCTCAAATTAGAGAGGATAAAGACGCAGACGACGAGTTTAATAAAATATGTTAATGGACTAGGTTGCCACAATCCCAAGGGCCCTCCCATGTAAAGGGATGTCATTAATGATGCAGCCAAAATAAGCTTGAAGTTTCTTGCAAGCCTGATGAGAGCTAGCTTCTTCCCGCTGAACTCGACAAGCCAGCCGCTCACAATCTCAGTTTCAGCCTCGGGTATGTCGAATGGGACCATTTCAAGATGCGCCAGCATACAAATTGATAAAATTGCGAAGCCTAATGGCTGCGTTAGTATAAACCAGAGTCCTTGAGATTGCCCTTTAACGATCCCACTTATGGAGAGGCTTCCAGCACCAATAGCTGGTCCGATCATTGCGATATTTAATGGAATTTCGTATCCAAACATCTGTAGGCCTGCTCTGATCCCTCCTATCGTGCTAAAACGATTAGTTGAAACCCATGCGCCTACAAATAAAAGGAGGGCGATGAGCGTCATTATGAACATAACCACGATCAGATCGCCTTCAAAGGAGATCAAAGCGGAGCAGCCAGTTATGGGGATGCAAAATAAAGGAGTCATCGCCAAGGTAAGCATCAAAAGAGGCATGATGATGAATGGAATTCTGTCAGCCATGGCTGGCATGATGTCCTCTTTTGATAGGAGCTTGATGAAGTCCGCGATTGGTTGGAGGATTCCCTTGAGTCCTACATGCAACGGTCCGTAACGGTTTTGAAACTTGGCCACTAACTTCCGATCTAACCATTCAATGAAGAACGCTAAAGAGAACAAGAAAAAGAAACCGGGGAACAAAAAGACCTCCAGTATAGCCGTTATTTCTTCCGGTACCATTCGTAAGCGTACCTCCACAATTCGTCACTATTCCATATCCGCCGCTTCTTGGTTTTTGTATCAACCAGCATAACTCGCTCTGCACATGCGATGCATGGATC
>JABAHQ010008924.1_pt2 | contig 13117 bp, 9 predicted proteins | sample 7062091 | NCBI WGS metagenome assembly JABAHQ01 (sample SAMN14534359, study PRJNA622989) | marine sediment metagenome | biome: marine biome [ENVO:00000428]; feature: marine pelagic biome [ENVO:01000023]; material: deep marine sediment [ENVO:00002113] | place: India: Gulf of Kutch | collected...
TTTTTTCTGAGGATGAGGGTTTATGGACCAGTACTTTAAGACATTAAACCTGAAGTGGGGCGCATCCTTGGAAGAAGCGAAGCGAGCCTACCGGGAGCAGGCCAAGATCTGGCACCCGGACCGGTTTCCGAGCCATTCGGATGCGCTGCAGAAAAAAGCTCACGACCGGTTTCAAAAAGTTTCCGAGGCCTTTCAAAAAATCGAGGAGTTCCACAACTCGCGCTCGCGGGTGAGATGGGCCGATCAGCAACCCTTCACCGACATCACCGGGTCGGGGGGAAGGAGGCACGGGTTTCGCACGCCCAACACCCAACCGGGAGGCCCGCCTTACGGGCCGGACGATGAGGTCATCATCGGCGCCTCCCCCTACCAGGAAACGGAAGGGATCGGATATGTCACCCGGACCTGGCCCAACGGAGATGTTTACGAAGGCCAGGTGGTGAATGAACAGATGCACGGCATGGGCGTGTTTGTCTCGGCCGCCGGAGATATATACGTGGGGCAGTTCAAGTTCGGCAAGCCCGATGGCTACGGCAAAATGGATTTCGCCAACGGCGACCGGTACGAGGGGGAGTTCCGCCAGGACGCCATGGAAGGGAAAGGCACGTATTCGTATGCCAACGGCGACCGCTTCGTCGGTTACTTCAAACAGGACCAACCCCACGGGCAGGGGGCGTTCATCGTGACCGACGGCCAGGTCTATGCCGGCGAGTGGGACCAGGGGGTGCTGCTCGCCGACTGACCGGCGCCGCCCGGAATGGGTCCCCTGCCGCGAGAAGGGGGGCCGCCCCGGACCGGGGGTGGGGTCGGGCTCTCTTTGGTTCATTCCTGTCGCGGGCCCCGGTTTTGAATAACCCGGGGATGCCGCTTTCCGAAAAACGATCGAAGAATCGAGGGCTTCCGGAGAGGGGGCGACCGGCCTGGATGGCCCTTTTCAGGAATCCGGTCCCTGCCATAAGTATTTAATTTATTTGCACATATTTAAGGTTTAAAATGGGGGAACCCTGTTTTCGGGGGGCGGCGGTCCCGGGGGTGCCTTTTTGGGTCCCGGTTGGGAATCCTTATTGGCAGGCCGATAAGAAGGCTGCGGCCCCCGGAGGCAGCCTCCCGGAAGCCGTGGGGTAAGCTTAAGGAAACAAGAAAAGGACGAGCCGATGCCGGACAAAAACGAGAGGAAAGTCGTGGAGGAGGGAAGAATCACCCGCGGTCAAAGGGAAGCGCTGCTCGGTCAACAGGGCCGGGTGCTTTGGTTTACCGGGTACTCCGGTTCGGGAAAGACGACGTTATCCACCGAGTTGGAACGGCGCCTGCATGACCGGAAGGTGCATTGCTTTACCCTGGACGGCGACCTGATTCGGCGGGGGTTGAATTCCGACCTGGGGTTTTCGGTGAAGGACCGTACGGAAAATATCCGCCGCATCGGCGAAGTGGCCAAGCTATTCGCCGATACCGGACTTCTGGTGCTGGTCGCGTTCATTTCTCCCTTCCGGAAAGACCGGGACCGGGTGCGGCATTCCATGGATTCGGGCCGGTTCATCGAAATTTACCTGGATTGTCCGCTCCAAGTGTGCGAGCGGCGAGACACCAAGGGGCTTTACCGGAAAGCCCGGGCGGGCGAGATTCCCGATTTCACAGGCATCTCTTCGCCTTACGAGCCTCCGCCGAGCCCGGAAATCCATTTGCGGACCGACCAGGGTTCGCCGGAGGACTGCGTTCGGACCATTCTGGATTATTTGGAGCGGGAAAAGGTGTTTCTGGAAAACCCGGCGGGGTGATCGGGGTTCTCCGGCCCTTGGACCCTCCGGGGACGTTCCTCCAAACCGGGGCGGGACCGGTCGCCGGGACCGCCACTGCCTTCTATGCGACTCGCGCTTTTCTTCACCATCTTTTTGAACTTTATCCGCGGGCTCTGGGTGCACCGGACGGTGATCCAAGCCATGGCCCTGCGGGAAATCCAGAAGCGGTACGCGGGCACCCTGGGGGGATTTTTATGGTCCCTCGTCCATCCCCTGATGATGATCCTGGTCTACTGGTTCGTGTTTTCGGTGGGATTCCGGGTGAAACCGCCCGGGGGATTTCCGTTCATCCTGGTGTTTTTATGCGGCCTGATCCCCTGGACCCTGTTCAACGAAACCCTGATGGCCAGCACCCGCGTCATCATCGACAATCCCCACCTGGTCAAAAAAGTGGTTTTCCCCACCCAGATCCTGCCGCTGGTCAACCTGACGGCGAGTTTGATCACGCACGGCATCATGCTGGTCATTTTGGTCCTGGTCATGTATTTCAGCGGCGTGGACTTTTCCTGGTACAACCTGCAATTCTTTTATTACCTTTGTGCCCTGGCCTTGTTTTCCATTGCGCTCAGCTGGTTGTTCGCGGCTTTGAACGTGTTTTACCGGGATGTGGGGCATATCTTGGCCGTGCTGCTGAATTTGTGGTTCTGGCTGACTCCCATCGTTTGGGTGACGGACATGATTCCCGAACCCTACCGGGGTTATTTGCAGATGAATCCGATGATGTACCTGGTGATGGGATACAAGAATTCTTTTCTGTATCACGTCCCGTTCTGGCAGGATCCCGGCTGGAGCCTGTATTTCTGGGGATTGACCCTGGTGCTTCTGGTGGGGGGCGGGGCGGTGTTTCGCCGGTTGAAACCCGAGTTTGCGGAAGTGCTGTAAAGAACCATGGAAAAACCTCTGGCTGTTTCCATCAGGAATGTTTCCAAAAAATACCGCCTGTTCAACAGTCCCAAGGAACGGCTGTGGGAGGCCCTGCACCCGTTTCAGAAAAAGTTCCACCACGAGTTCTGGGCGTTGCGGAACGTCCGTTTCGACGTGCCCCGGGGGATGACCCTGGGAATCATCGGCCGCAACGGTTCCGGAAAATCCACGCTCCTCCAGATCATTTGCTCGGTGTTGCAGCCGACCGAGGGGGAGGCGCGGGTGGACGGCCGGGTGTCGGCGCTTTTAGAGCTGGGGGCGGGGTTCAATCCGGAATTCACCGGCCGGGAAAACGTCGTCCTGAATGGGATTCTCAACGGATTTTCCAAGGCGGAGGTCGAATCCCGGATTCCGCAGATCCAATCGTTCGCCGATATCGGGACGTTTTTCAACCAGCCGGTCAAAACCTATTCCACCGGGATGTTCGCGCGGCTGGCGTTCGCCGCGGCCATCAACGTGGACCCGGACATTCTGGTGGTGGACGAAGCGCTCTCGGTGGGCGACGCCAAGTTCCAGCACAAGTGTTTTCAAAAATTTCATGAGTTCCAGCGGGCGGGGAAGACCATCCTTTTCGTGACTCACGATCTGGAAGCGGTCGCCCGCCATTGCCACCAGGCGCTCCTCCTGGAAGACGGCGAGATCGGTTCGCAGGGCCCGCCCCGGAGGATCGTGGATGTGTACCGCAAACGAATGGCGGGAAAAAGTTTTCCGGTCTTCGATGGGAACGGCGAACCTTCCTCCTCTCCGGGTTCCGAAGCGGGGTCGGCGGCGTCCCCCGGCAGAGCCCGATCCCGCACCGACCCCCCGGAGGTGGACGCGTTTTTGGCGTCCCGCCCGGAACGGGACCAATGCCCGTCCCGGGGCAATTACAACAAGCACGAGACCCGCTACGGCGACGGGCGGGGGGAGATCGTGGATTTCCTTCTGGTGAGCAACGGCGAATGTTATCCCCCTTCGGTGCCGAGCAACGCCTGGATTGAAATCTACCTGAAAGCCCGGTTCTTGGAAGAGGTGTCCCAACCCATTTACGGTATGGAAATCCGGACAATAGACGGCATCAAGGTTCTGGGGACCAACACCCGGTTTAAAAATATAATTTGCAGTTCGGTTAAAAAGGAGGAGATTCGGGTTTACCGGTTCCGGGTCAAGATGAGTTTGAACTGGGGGGAGTATTTTGTCGGCCTGGGCATGGGAGATATCCTCAACGACACGGAGGATATTCCTTTGGACCGGCGGCACGGATTGATTCACCTCGTGGTTCAGGAGTCCAACCGGTTTGACGGCTTGGTGAATTTGGACTGCTCAATTGAGGAATTTTGATTTAAAATAAAAGCCTCACCTTCGGTGAGTGACCGGATGAGGAGATCCTGATATGCGAGTTCTGCTGGTCCCTGCCAAAAGCGACTATCCCTACAATTCCTTGTCCTTCGACCTGTTGGCCCAAGCGTTGCCTTATATCGCCGGCACCCTGAAGGCTCACGGCCACGAGGTTTTCGGGTTGAACATGAATTACCAGGCCCGACCGGAACCGTGCCGGGAGACTCTGGAAAAATTTCTGATCAAAAAAATCAAGGATTGCCAACCCGATTTGATCGGGCTGAGCGGCTTGTCGGCGGATTACCTGTTTGTGCGCGACGCCATAGCCATCCTCCGCAAAGAGGCGCCCCACGTGCCCATCGTGGGAGGAGGGGGATTGTTCACCAGCGATGCGGAATACACGGTATCGGAATTGCGGCCGGATTTTGCGGTTATGGATGAAGGAGAGGAAACCATCCTCGACCTGATCCAGACTCTGGAGCAAGGCGGCGATCCGGAAACGGTGGACGGGCTGGTTTTTCTGAAAAACGGTCGCATGGTCCGAACCCCCGAACGGGATTCGATCAAGGATTTGGATCCTTTGCCTTACCCGGAGTACGACCCCTTCGACATTGACACCTATTTCCGAATCAGCAATCAAAAGGACAACTATTTTCACGCCCGCACCCGGAATCGTCCCCGGTTGATGCCGGTGCTGGCGGCGCGGTCCTGTCCGTTTAAATGCACTTTCTGTTATGTGACCGGGGGCAAGACCTACCGGATTCGCTCGGTCCCCAGTTTGATGCAGGAAATCCAGTATTTTCATGATCGCTACCGGTTCAATATTCTGAAATTGTATGATGATCTGTTCTCCGTCAACAAACCCCGGGTGCGGGAGTTTTGCCAGGAACTGAGAAAACTGAACCTGGACATTCATTGGTCCTGCACCATTCGGGTGGCGGATGTGGACCTGGATTTATTGCGCGATATGAAGGAGGCGGGGTGCATCCACATTCAATACGGTTTCGAAAGCGCCCATCAGGATGTGCTGGAAAGCATGGTCAAGAAAACCACCGTGGAGCAAATCCGCAAGGCCATTGAATGGTCCGAAGAAGTGGGGATCGGGGTTCAGGGGAACTTTATCTTTGGCGACCCGGCGGAGACCCCGGAAAGCATCGAGCAAACCCGGGATTTTTTCGAAAAATATTGTAAGGACCACATTATCCATTGCGATTACATCACGCCCTATCCCGGGAGCCCTCTGTTTCTCCAACATTGTCAAAAGCATGGGTTGATCCCCGATAAGAAAAAATATTACGAAAACCTTCATTTGCGGCCCCGGTTCAACATGACTCCCATGTCCTACAAGGAGTTCAGGGACCGGGTGGAACCCATCGTCCGCAATAAGTGGATCGGCTACCAGCCGGCCTCGGAGGTCTCGTTCCGGGAAGAGGTGTTTTCCGGGAGAGAGGCTTTGGACAATCCGTTCCCTCAACGCCGCTGGTTTCATGTGGACTGCCTCTGCCCGCACTGTGAGGGGTCCGTCCATTATTTATTCCCCTTGGAGCTGGATCTTCGATCGCCGCAGGGGATTTTGAAGGCCTTGCCTCCGATCACGGCGTTTTGTTCGCGATGTCATAAGCGATTGATCATTCCCACCCTCCCCTTGACGGGGTTGGAAAAACAGTACGGGGAATTCCGAAAACGGGTCAATGCCTTGGCGGATTCCGGAAAACCCGCCGTTTTGACCCCGGTTCTGGACCAGGATGCTCTGGACATGCATCGGTTTTACGGAATCGATTTGCATCGGTTGAACACCATTTTTTATTTGGACCCCGGACACTGGCCCGAGGGATCGAGTTTTTTGTCGAGCCCGGTGCAGTCCCTGGATCCTCAGAACATCCAGAGATACAACGACCAGACCTTTGTGGTCTTGCCCTGTTCCAATTACCAGGAGATCGTTTTGGATTTGGTGTCCCATGGGGTCTCCGAAAAAGACATCCTCTGTTGGCCCCTCCGTCCGCAGGACGGTCGCGAGAAGGCCCGGCCCGCCCAAAAAGTCTCCACCCCCATTCTCAAAAAGGTTTTTCATCGCTTGATCGGAGCACACCCCGAGTTCCATCCGTCTCAAGACTCCCAAGCGTTTTCCCTGGCTTCTTCGGGGACCTCCGGTTTATTGGTGTCTTCGCCGTCCCCGCCCCGGCTGGTCAAAACCCTGGATTCGTATAATATCGTTTTTTATGGGGGGTTTTATTACGGCCTGCCTCATAAACTGGGGGAGGTCCACTTGGAGAGCGAGGAGGAAGTGGTGAGCCGGTTTCCCGGGGTGATCAAAGATCATTCTTTGGACCAGGTGGTCACTCAAATCCCTTCCGATTGATTCGATTCTCTTGTTCTTCCCTGTTATTCCTCTGCTTGGTTCGGACCCTTTTTTTTAATGGGTTAGAGAGCCCCATCGGGTCGGGTGAGAGGACTTTCCGGTATTTCCCATGGCCGGGCGGGACCGGTTCCCGCCGGACTTGGTCCTGAAGGGGAGTCGCCGGAAATCCCGGTTGAAGTCCCGAAAAAGGTAAGGTAATCTCAGCCTGGCTGACTCTCCGGGGCCTTGAGGCGAAGAGACCGGTCGATCCCTTCCTGCAATCGTCACTTCCAAAGGTGGAGTCTCGTGAATTCCAAAGCATTCAAACCGCTGGTGGTGGGTCCTCCACGAAGCGGGTTCGCGTTGCTGTGCAGCGCGGTCATTCATTTCGTGCCCTTCGCACCGGAAAAGGGCGGCCTGAAGCAAAAGCTGCTCAATCTTTTCGTGGATCGCTTCGGTCCGTTCATCAGTGAGCACATCGAACGCGCCTTCACCCGCCGGGGAATCTCGAAGGATTTGATTTACAATCCGAATTTTCGGTTGATGGTGGGGGGACCCAAGTGGTTGAGCCGTCACCGGCCGGGTTTCGCCTGTTTCCGGAAATACCTGGGAGTTCGGGGGCTGGGCGATTTCACCTTGATCACCTCCCATCCCCAGGACGTGCTCGATACCTACGAGGTGGTGCACTCCCACCAGGATCCCGCCCTGTGGGCGGACCACCCGGATTACGCCGATTACACCCGCTTCGCGTCGATCCGGAATCCGGTCGGCATTTTGAATTCTTCGGTTTTTTCCATCAACGCCCTCACCAGCGAGTACATTCAACGATTCGTTCCCGCCGGGGAAGACGAGGAGCGGATCCGGCAGGAGCTGGCGCTCTACAAGTTCACCGATCTCACGTTTTTCGAAGGGCTGGTTCGGTTTCTGGCGGATTATTTCAAAGAGTTCATGGCCTGCAAGGACCGCTTTATCCTTTTGCGGTGGGAAGACCTGATTGGGAACCCGATCCCGACGCTGCAACACCTGGCCCAGGCCGCCGACATTCCCCTGCCCCCGGAGTATGCGGCCCAGATCTGGAAAAAGCTGGACCACGTCAACCTGACGGGGCATCATCTCCACAATTACCGTAAAGGCAAGGGGAAGGTCGGCGACTGGAAAAACTGGATCACCAACGAACATTTGGACATGATCCGGGGGTACGGCTTCGAGCCGTACATGAAGGAGTTGGGGTATGACCCGATCCCCACCCTCGATGAAAAGGCCTACACGCCCTTTCAGCAAAAAGTCTCGCAATGCCTGAAGCGGGGGGAGATTTACCCGGAATACCCCGATGCGGACCTGTTCAATTTCGCCTTCAACAAATCGAACCTGGTTTCGGACAAGTTCCCCTTCAAGCGGTTTGACTGGAAAGAATGGACCCAGTTGGAGCGGTCCTCCTTTAAGGACGATCGGCTGGAGCAGGAGGTGTGGCAGGCGGCGGAGGAGGCGACCGGCACCCTCAATGCCTTTTTCCTGGACTTCCTTCAGGGCGAATACGAGAGGAACGAGACGGCTCGGAATCACCTCGACCGCCTTTTCCAAGCCCATGAAAGGGGTTTGGGATCTTTTCTGGGGCCGGTATACTGGGACGCGTCGGCCCGGGCCCGGGACATGATTTCCGGTTTCTTTCAATCGGAAAGGGAGACGCCGGAAAAGGGGTTCGGGGCCGATCCCGTGCTGGTGAAAACCCTGGCCGATTACAATATCGTTTTCTACCGAGGCAAATATTACGGGTTGCCTCACGGGTTGGGAGAGGTTCGGTTGGAACGGGAGGATGTAACGGGTCGGCCCGGGGTGGTCCAATCGTCTTCCCTCCAGGAGGTGACCGCTTCGATCTCCCCGGGTTCTTCGGAATAATCCCCCCCGACCCACCGGTCCGTCTTTTTTGAGCGAGCCGATGCGGATGGGTTTGCCAAGGCGCGGGCCAGGGGGTCCCGGATGGGGAATTCTTCCCGGGCTTATCGAGAGTTCCATTTCCCAATTCCCTATTTATCCGGTCGGTATTTTTTCGGGAGACGACTGTGGCCCCGCGCTTCGGCGACGAGCTGGAACTTATATTTCTGAATCCCTGCACGGAAAATTACCTGGAGGAATTTTCCCGGCTGGCGGCGCAGGGCCGGACCCGGTTTCTGGTCCGGCCCTGGACCGCCCCGGCGAGGGAATTTGTCCAGCAGGCGTCCCCGCTGAACGACCGGTGCCGGTTTTATGGTTTGCCCGAGGACCCCGGGCGGCCCGCCTCCGGGGTTTCTCTTTTGGAGAAAGGGGAGGCGGTCGACGCCGTTTTCTTTTTTGAACCGGACCCGGCTCGGCTCTCGTCGGCACTGATGGATTGCCTGGACCGGGAGCGGGAAGCCGTGGTGGCCCCGGTCACGTCGCGCTATTTTAAGAAAAAACCCCTGTTTCTGATCTCCATCCCCAAAAGCGGCACCCACCTTTTGTTCAACCTGGTTCAGTCGATGGGCTACCTGCCCGGGGGGCGAAAAACCGTGGAACCGTCTCCCGGCACCTGGAATTTTCTGGAATATGCCAATACGCATACGTCGGCCCGGGACTTTTTCATCGACACCGTGCGGCGGGCGGATTTTGGAAGCCGGGACCATCCGTTCCTGCGCTCCCCGGCGATCTTCATCTACCGGAATCCGTTGGACATTCTGGTTTCCGAAGCCAATTATTACCCCCAGGAAGGGAAAGCGGCTTTTTACGGGTATTTCCAGGACCGGTCCTTCGAAGAGCGGCTGCTGAAACTGATCGACGATCCCTGGTTGATGGGGAGTTTCCGAGACCGCATCGGCAGCTTCCTCCCCTGGCTGGATTTTAAAAACGTCCTCCCGGTTTCCTTCGAGGAGTTGGTGGGGCCTCGAGGGGGAGGCGACCGCCACCGGCAGGTGCGGACGGTGTGGTCCCTGATGTTGAAGCTGCACGTCCCCGGAAATGCGAAATCGATCGCCGATGCCCTCTTTCGGGAAGACAGCCCGACCTTCCGGGAGGCGACCCTCGGGGCCCACCAGAGGCATTTCAGCGAACGGGCGTACAAGAAATTTTTCTCCCTGCCGCAGGATTTTATGGAGATCCTGGGATACGGGGCGGGACTCGATCCCGACTGTCCGTTTCCCGCCCGGGCGGAGGAATTCCGAAAACGGCCGCTGGAACTCGGGCAGTACGACTGTTCCTCCATCCCCATTGCCGTGAACAACGATTTTTTGAATTACAGCATCGTGAAGTTCCGGAGACGTTATTACGGGGTGCCCAATGAATTGGGGCTGGATTTGAACGAGCTGGACGATGCCGATCTGGCGGCGCTCCTTTCGGGCGAGACCGAAGACCAGGTGAAAAAGGACATCCTTTTGAAGGACCTGATCCAGCAGCTCGACCGGCGGATCCACGACCACCTGCGGGCCCATCGACCGTTGAAAGTGCTGCGCCCGTTCGTCCTTTGGTTTTTCGGGCCCCCCGAGACGGGCAAAAGAAACCTCATCCGCAAATTCCAGCGATCCTTGGAAACCCTCAGCCCGGATTCGGTGACCGTTTTATCCGGGGATCCCTGGGTGCGGAGTCAGGAAGAACGGGACCCCCATCCCGAGGCCGGCGCCAGCGCGGTTTCGGAATTGGCCCGAAAGGCGGAGGACCTGGCCCAGTCGGGAATCTCCGTTTGCATCGACCTCTCTTTTTCCGGGTCCCAGGTCCGGGATCGGATTCGAGCGGTTTCCCCCCAGTTTATCGCAATCGATTGCGTCGCCCCGGAAGCGGAAGAACCGTTGGCTTCTTCCGCCAGGACGCGGCAAGAAACCGCGTCTCCGGAAACCCGGGAAACGTCGGAAACCGGGACACCTTCGGCCGAGTCCACGCTTCCGGAATCGTGGGTCTTGGCCTTGCCTTGGAGGGATTCGGGAAAATCGGTGCGGGACCTTTTTCGCAAATTGCAGGAGGAACAATACATCGAGTTCACCCACCCGCAATGGGAAGACGAGTTGGATTCGACCTTGCCGCAAGAGTTGGAGACCCTGATGGGAGCGGGGAGTGAAGTGCTGGTCGATCCGGCGGCGCTGGTGGAGATGCAGAAAAAAATTCAAAAACTGGAAAAAGAAGTCCTGCATTTGCGGTCTCTTACCCTTTCGCGCGTTTGGAGTAAATTGAAGGAGATCCTCCAATCGAACCGTGACGCACCCTGATTTCTCGAAACCCCTTCCCAGAGCGGTCCCGCCCCGTTTCCCCTTTTCCTGCTCCCCTTCGCCCCGATCCGGTCTTTATTAAAATAAATACAGAAGCTATTTGGGTTTATCCCGGAGGCCTGGGCCGGGGAGAGGATGGAATAAAATATTTCGGTTTAAGGAAATATGTCCTGTGTGAAATTTGAGAAGGAGAGAATAATTATTGTATTTTCCTTAAAAAAAGTTAAAAAATTATTGGATTTCCGAATTGGGGATAGTAAAATAATGGCTGCATCAGGCTATTTACAAGGTCTCCGAATTCATGGAAATCATTTTTCAAAGAGAACTCGCCACCCGGCCCCAGGTCAGCTTCATTCTCCTGGACTGGTCTTGCCGCGAAAGCTTTCATATTTTTCATTACCTGGCCCGGCAAACGGTTCCCCGCGACCAGTATGAAATCATCTGGATCGAGTATTACGACCGCCGGTCTCCGGAAATTCAGGAGGGGGTGAATAAGTTTCAGGAGAAAGGAACGCATCCCCCCGTGGATCAGTGGGTCGTCCTCGATATGCCGGAGACGCTGTATTATCACAAGCACCTGATGTACAACGTGGGCATCGCCCTGAGCCGGGGGAACCTCGTCACGATTTGCGATTCCGACGCCATGGTCAAGCCCACCTTCGTCGAGACCCTCATCCGGTTTTTTGAAGAAAACCCGGACCGGGTGTTGCATCTCGATGAAGTGCGGAACAATGACAAGAAATTTCATCCTTTCCGGTATCCGTCCTTCGAGGAGGTGGAGGGACCGGGCGCCATCAATTTCAAGGACGGCACCACCACCGGGATCCTGGACCAGAAGGACCCGCTGCATTCCCGCAACTACGGAGCCTGCATGTGCGCCCCCCGGGCCGACCTGATCGCCATCGGGGGTGCGGACGAGCACCTGGATTACCTGGGGCACGTGTGCGGACCGTACGAGATGACGTTCCGGTTGCGTAATTTGGGGCGGGAAGAAGTATGGCACCCGTCGGAACTTTTGTACCACGTCTGGCACCCGGGCCAGGCCGGTCATGGCAATTACGTGGGGCCGCACGATGGCCGCCACATGTCCTCCACCGCTCTGTCCATTCTCGCCAGCGGGCGGGTTCCGCCCCTCTTGGAAAACGAGGCCATCCGGCTCTTGCGCGAAGGGTCCGAACTGTCCCGGGAGGAACTGACCGAAAAATTGATTCCGCCCTCCTGTTTTCAGGAATGGACCTATGAAGTCCTCGATCAAACCGACGATTTTTATGTCTGGCATGCCACCGAATTGTTGGGATCCCTTCGGGGGTACAATTTGGTGCGGCACCAGAACCGGTTTTATGGCATTCCCCAATGGTGGGGGCCGGTGGATCTGAACCAGGATCGGGACCGCGCCCGGCCCGGCCTTCGGTCCGCCGACACCCTCGAAGATTTGAAACAACAGGTCGAGGCGTTGGATCTTGGCGAATTCCCGGTGATTGCAAAAGGCTTCGGTTCAGGGATTGGCCACCGCTGGCGGAAATGGAAAGCCACCTTTTCCCTGCGGCCCTATAAAGGCTACAACCTTCTCCGGGGGGGCGACCGATTCTACGCCGTTCCCCAATCCCTCGGCACGTTGGATTTGAACCGGGAAGAAGACCGCACCCGGCTGGAAGTGTTGTCTGCTGAATCGGTGAAAACCCTCAAAAAGAAAATCGAAGAAGAAGGTCACCCGGTCCCCTGGGTGTACCACCAGTTGCGGCAACGGATCGGTTCCCGCGCCTATCAGCAACTGTTGAGCCTCCACCGGAGGCTGAAAAGTCTGATGCCCGGATCGTACCGGGAATACAATCTGAGATGGTTTGAAGACCGGATTTACGCGGTTCCGCGGTCGATCGGCCCCGTGGACCTGACCCGGGAAGAAGACCGCACCCGGCCGGAAGTGTTGTCCGGGGCCAGCGTGCGGGAGGTGAAACAAAAAATCGCTGAACGGGAGAATTGGGTTTCGACCCCGGTCCCCTCCAGCGAAGACCGGAATCGTTTTACCGGAAGCCGCAAAGCCCCCGAGAGCCGTGGGTCGATAAACCGGGAGGTCGATCATCCATCCCTGGGCCTAGAATCCGAGAACGGGGCCGGGGAGAATCCGTATGGGGGCACCCAGGCGGTTTTGACTCCTCCTGCGCCGCAAACCCAATACCGGACGTCGCAGGAGCCCGTTCCGGCAGACCTCAAAATTCCCCGGCAGATGGGAATAAGAAGAGAATACAACATTGTCCTATACCATTCCCGCTTTTACGGGGTCCCGCATCAATTGGGTTCCCTGGATTTGACCCGGGCGGAGGATCGTTGCCATCCCCAGGTCCTGGTGGCCGACAGCTTGGGGGAATTGGATCAAGCCATCGACCGGGCGGTCGAGACCAGCCCCCGGTATCCCCGCTTGAGAAAGATGCTGGGAGCAGACCGGTACAACGCCCTGTCCCGCCTCCGCGACCGGCTCTTGGGAAAATTCCCTGGAAGTTTGAACCGATAAGGATGCCTCGCCAGCGGGGTATCCC
>JABAHQ010005709.1_pt5 | contig 13115 bp, 13 predicted proteins | sample 7062091 | NCBI WGS metagenome assembly JABAHQ01 (sample SAMN14534359, study PRJNA622989) | marine sediment metagenome | biome: marine biome [ENVO:00000428]; feature: marine pelagic biome [ENVO:01000023]; material: deep marine sediment [ENVO:00002113] | place: India: Gulf of Kutch | collected...
ACGGCCACCCCCAGGTTGAGCCCGGTCTGGAGGCCGAGCGTAAACAGCAGGCCTGAACCCAGGAGGAAGCCGAAGCGGTCTGGCGCCCGCCAGGCAGTTTTAAACCCGCGATAGAGAAGGAGCCCGAATAACCCGATAAGCAGGAGCCCACCGAGGAGGCCCAACTCCTCTCCCACCACGGAGACGATGAAATCATTGTGCGCGGAAGGGAGATAGAGGAGCTTCTCCCGCCCCAGTCCCAGCCCGCGCCCGAACAGCCCCCCCGAGCCGATGGCCGTCAGCGACTGCAAGAGCTGGTAGCCTTTATCCGAACCATGCCGGAGCGGATCCAAGAACGAGAGGACCCTCCCCCAGCGATAGGAGGTATGCAAGAAGAGATAGACCAAGGGTAGGACCGCCAGACCACTGGCCAGGAGATGGGGGATCCGGGCGCGACCAATAAAGAGCAAAAAAAAGACGATGGCGCTATAGATTAAAGCCATCCCCAGATCCGGCTGAGCGATGACCAGGCCTGCGGCAATCCCTAAAACAACCAAATAGGGAAGGACTCCATCAGAGAAGCTCTCCATCCTCTCGCCACGGCGAATGATGGTCGAGGACATATACACGATCAGGGCAAGCTTCAGAAGCTCTGAAGGTTGAAGTCGCAGCGGTCCCAGCAACAACCAGCGCCCTCCAGATGACAACCCGGAGATCAGGGTCATCAGGGTGAGCCCCACTGCCCCCAACAGGAGGAGATCGTCGATCTGGCGGAGCAGGTGATAATCGAGCTGCATTAAGATGAACAAAAGAACAATTCCNNCTGCATTAAGATGAACAAAAGAACAATTCCAAGGAGCGCAGCCAGAAGTTGCTTCTTTAGGAGATAGGTGGGGTCCTCAAGATTTCTTGCAGAGAGGTAGTAGCTCGAACTATAAACCAGAACCAGCCCTAGAAGGAGGAGGATGAAGACGGTTAACAGGAGCCCGAAGTCTGGGGAATTGCGATCTGACATCCTCGAACCACCTCTTGCGGCAGATTATTTCGGAAAGCTCCTCTTATGCGGCGTTTTCGTTTCTAGCGCACATGTCCCCTGCGAAGAAGGACGGTGGTCGGATGAGCTAGGCGGGTTCGTCCTGGGAGAGGCTTACCTCTGTCCTTGAAAAAGCCAAAAGATGCCTGTGAGACTAGGATAAAGGCTTGGGAGGGAGGGCGAGAACCGCCCGACGGAAAGCCTCACCGCGCTCGGCATAATTGGTGAACCGGTCAAAACTGGCGCAGGCCGGCGCGAGGAGGCAGACCTCTCGTCCTAAGGCTTGGGCCATTCTGACGGCCTCCCGGAGCTCATCAATAAACTGAACTCTCCGGTGGCCGACCTCGGCGAGCTCCCGGGCAATCTCCCCCGCAGCCTCGCCTAGCAGGAGCGCTTCAATATCGCGTCTTTTGACTACCTCGGCTAGCGAGCTGAAACTCTCCCTTTTGGCTCGGCCGCCAAGGATCAGGGTAAGCCTAGAATCAGGAAAGGAAGCAATGGCAGCGAGGGTCGCCGCCACGTTGGTCGCTTTGGAATCATCGTAAAAGCTGACCCCGCCACGCTCGGCGACGAACTCCAGCCGGTGAGGGAGGGCCAGGGCCTTCCGAAGATTAATTAGCGAGGGATCTATCTCCGGGTCGACCAGCCGGGCGGCGCGGAGGGCCGCGGCCAGGTTCTGCCGCTGGTGGGGGAAGAGCTCCTGGTAGGTGGGAAAATCCCGCCCCTCGAACGCCAGCACCCGGGGCTTGAGGGAGGGGAGGAGCGGGATTAGGGAAGGATGGACTAGGGCAAGATCTTTCTCCGTCTGGTTTTGGAAGATGCGACATTTGCAGTGGAAATACTGCTCCATCGTGCCGTGCCGCTCCAGGTGATCGGGGGCGATGTTGAGAAAAAGAGCGATCTGGGGGTGAAACCCCGCGATCGTCTCCAGCTGGAAGCTGCTCACCTCCAGGACGACAACCGTCTGCCGGTCGATCCGCTTCAGCTCGCCACTCCACGGTCTCCCAATATTTCCAGCGGTGACCACCCGGTGGCCGCGGGCGCGGAGCAGTTCCCCAATGAGCTGGACGGTGGTCGATTTGCCATTGGTCCCGGTAACGGCCAAGATTTTTTTGCTCGCGCAGAGACGATAGGCCAGTTCCAGCTCGCCTAGGACTGGAATTCCTCGTCTCCCCGCTTCCACGAGGAGGGGCAGATCAGGTCGGACGCCGGGGGAGAGGACGATGAGCTCTCCCTCCAAGATCCGCTCCGTGTGGCCGCCCTCCTCCCAGGCCACGCCGAGGGTCTCCAATCTCTCCTTCTTTTGGGGGGAGATCTCTCGATGATCGCTTAAGAACAGGCTTGCTCCACGTTCACCCAACAGGCGGGCCGCGGCCAGGCCGCTCTGCCCCGCGCCGATAATGGAAACCCGCCCGGTCAAAATCTTCCCAGCTTGGCGATCCGGTTCTCCAGGATCTGTTCCTCGGCGAAGCCCTCCAGTTGGAGGTAGAAGTCGGCGACCAGGTTCAGGGCGTGCTGGGGCACCAGTCCGACGATCTCGCTGCCCACGACCGGGACGCCGAAGCGCTGGGCCTCGCGCTTGATGAGCTCCAAGGCGCGGTAGAGCGGGGTCCGCTCATAATCGGTCATATTCATTGAGACCTGGACGATCCCCCGCTCCCCCAAGGTGAACCCGAGGGCCTTGACATACCGTAGGCCGCCGCTCCGATGGCGAACGGCTTTGGCGATCTGCTTGGCGATCCCCAAATCCGAGGTGCCGAGGTTAACATTGTAGGCGATCAGCGGCGGCCGGGCTCCCACTGCCACGGCACCGGCCGTCGGATGGACGCGTCGCTCCCCGAAGTCCGGAGCCCAATCAGGCTCCTTAATCTTGGCGAAAAAACCCTCGAACTCGCCCCGGCGGATGTTCGCCAAGTCCTGGCGCTCCGGCCGCGTTGCCGATCTCTCATAAAGATAGACCGGTATCTTAAACTGTTCACTTATCTTCAGCCCAATCTGCTGGGATAGCCCGATACATTCCTCCATCGTCGTCTCCCGGATGGGGACTAAAGGGATTACGTCCACTGCTCCCATCCGCGGGTGCTCGCCTCGGTGTCCGCTCAGGTCGATCAGTTCCACCGCCGTGGCCACCAGGCGAAGGATGGCCTCCTCCACCGCTTCCGGGGAGCCAATGAAGGTGATCACGGTCCGATTGTGATCCGGATCGGGATCGAGGTCGAGAAGGGCTGCACCTTCCACGGCCTCGACCTGGGAGGCAATGGCCTCGATCTTCCCCTTATCCCGCCCCTCACTGATGTTAGTCACCGACTCGATCAGCTTCATCGCCCCTCCGCGGTTGCTATGGAGAGGATGGCCTCCGCAACCGGCTGGCCGGCGACGGTGGCCCTCACCTCAGCGCGGTGGAAGCCTCTCCGGCTTCGAATGAGCTTGGCCTCATAGATTATCTGATCGCCGGGACGGACGGGCTTGCGGAATCGGGCGCGATCCACCGCGGCGAGGTAGCCAATTCCCCTTTGTCCGCGGCTCCCTCGGCCCAGGATGATCCCCACCGTTTGGGCCATCCCCTCCAGGATCAAGCTCCCGGGCATGATGGGGAAACCCGGAAAGTGACCAGGGAAGAAGGGTTCATCGTTGGTCACATTCTTCAGGACCCTGGCCCAGCCCTCCCCCTCCTCCAGCACCCGATCGACCAACAGGAGCGGATACCGGTTGGGGAGTAACTCCTCAATGGAATCGGGGTCCATCCCTATGATTCCGGGGAGCTTGTGGCCTCCAGCTTGGCATTCAGCCGCTCGATGACCAGCTCGGTGAGGTCATCCATCAAGCCCGATTTGGCATACAGAATTACATCCTTCTTTCGCGTCACCCAGTCATAACCCTTCTCTTGAGCGACCTCGGTGATCACTCCGATCATCTCCTGCTGGACCTTGGAAGTCAGCTGGAGGTCGAGCTGCTGGAGCTCCTGCTGGACCTCCTGGACCCGGCGCTGGTACTCCTCCTGGCTGATCTGCCCCGACTGAAATTGCTCCTGGAGCGTTGCTAGCTCCTCCTGCTTCTTCTGCTTCTCCTCGCTGAACTGCTGCACCGCGGTGGCTGTCCCTTTGTATTTGAGGAACACCTGCTCCGCATTGACATAGGCCATTCTCAACGCCCCTCCGGGAGCGAGGCCCCCCTCCACCTGCTGGGCGAGGGAGTCCACCTGCTGCCTCAAGCCCGCGAGGTCCGAGGCCTTGGCCATCTGGCCTAGCTGGCCCTGAAGGCCTTCCACCGTCTGCTGGAGCTGGTTCACCTGATCGGCTAGCTCCGCATCTGGCGCTGCTGTGCCCTTGGACAACCATCCGCCGAAGAATCCCGCCACCAGGGCCACCACAATCAGCACGATCCACACTGTCTGTTTCATCGTCACTCCTTTCCTTGGTTTCAGATTCGCAGATCCAAGATTCCCCGGAATCTTCCATCTTTCTTCTGATTTAGAACATACTTCCGAAGCCAAAGTCGATCTTCGGCTGCCAGTCAATCTGGCCCTCGATAGCCGGCCAGGAGAAGACCAACCTCACCGCGCCCACGGCGGGGAGCTGGGCTCGAAGTTCCAGACCGAAAGAACGCTGCAGCTCCATTTGCGCATCGAAACCGAGATCGGCGAAGGCCACCCCGACTGCCCCCTCGGTCAGCACGGCACGATATTCCGCGTTGACCAGGAAGAACTTGTCGGCCCGGAAGGCCGGTATCCCCCGCAAAGTGCTGATCCCTCCCATGCGGAACCTTTCCTGAGAGGGGAGGGAGAAGCCCTGTCCTCCGTGGAGCCTGAACGCCAGGTTTTGGTTGGTGAGGGTGGGAAAGTGTTGCACCAGGGTGGCCTGAACCTTGGTGAACCTGGAGCCGGCAGTGAAGGCCCCCGCCTGCTCCAGCGCGATTCTCCTGATCCCCCCCTCGGTAGGAAAGTCAGCACTGTTCCGATCATCGTTGGTCAGGCCAGCGGTAATCGAGCTGGTGGTCCCTGGTGCCTCACATTCCTCCGTCTCCCGGAAGCACTTGTGAAAACCTTCGTAACGTTGGCTTAGGGTCAACTGGGTATTCCCTCCCAGAGGATAACCGACCTTGGTCTCAATACCCCCTTTATTGAGGGTATACTCTTGCGCTTCGCCGTCCTGGCTCTCCTCCCCTCTTTCGGTTTCCTGATACAGGCTTATCTTGAAGTAGTCGTAATTGGGGAAGAAGGTCAAGGTGTTGTAATCGAGATGCCAATTGGCCCGACTCCTTCCGGTGAGGCTCCGATCATATCCCAGAGTGAGGTCTTGCCCCGTTCCGAAGATGTTCTTCCAGGAGAGGGTCAGTTTTCCCACTATGCCCCCTTCGGCATAGCTGAGCGCTCCGTTGAAGCTTCCCAAATTCTTTTTCTCTTGGAAGGTCAGGACCGGGTTTATCCGGCCCTCCCCCGCCTCCTCGAAGCCGATATCGATGTTCTGGAAATAGCCAAGCTGCTGAAGGTTGCGATAACTATCCCGCAAGCGGTCTTCATTGAAGACATCCCCCGGCTTTAGTAGCAGCTTGCGGCGGATCACATAATCCTTGGTCCGCTCATTACCCTGGATGATGACTTCATTGATAACGCCTTCGGTGATCTCAAGGGTCAATACCCCGTCATCGATGCTGCTACTTCCAAAATCCATTAAGGTATAACCGTTGTCGTGGTAAAGCTCATAGACCCCCTCCAGAGTCTCAAGGAGGGTTAAATTGCCTACCTCCCCTTCCGGCAAGGGGCCCAGAGCTTGGGTCAGTTGCCCCTTGGAATAAACGGTAGCCCCGTTGAATTCAATCTTCTCGATCGCTGTTGGTCCCTGGAGCAATCCTCGCTCGCTCAGATTCCAATCCATGGTCAGTCTATCGGGCGCACTCCCTTGGGAGATGGAGATGTCCGCAGGGCCAGTCCCCTCGAAATAAATTGAGTTGTTGATCCTTTGCAGAGAGGCCTGGATGTGACGGACCTTGACCGGTTTGTCCAGGGGAATCTGGATCATCTCCCGGGCGATCTCCTTCAGCTCCCCCTCTACGCCCGTTATCTCGATCCGTTCGATCTTAGATTCGATCAGGCGGATGGCCAGTTTCTCCCCGACTTCGACATCACCGACCCGGACCAAGGTATAGCCTTTCCCTTGATATTCGTCGAGGACCGCCGCAAGCCCCTCCTGGAGCTTGTTCTTGTTGAGAATCTTTCCCTTTTCCACCCCGTGTTCTTTGAGGATATTTATGATCCGGTCTGTCTTCAGAATAGGGCTTGTGAAGGGAATTTTGAGCCCGAAGAGGTTTAATCCGCCATATTGCTCGTTCCCCGTGATCTCGATCTCCCCCACCACCGGGTTTTCCTCCACCTCATAGATTACTTCAATTCCCCGCTCGTGCTCCTGGTAGTCGGGGGTGACCCGCTGGAAGTAACCTAAATCCATGATCTTCTGGCCACCCTCCTGGATCTGCTCCTCGGTGACCAGATCGCCGACCCTAAAATCGATCGCCCCCTTGATCTCCTCGGCGGTGATGAACCTGTTCCCCCGAACCAGAATCCCTTCCACCTCCATCTTCTCCTCCTGGGCTAGGCCCGCCGAGGAAAGAGCCACGAGGAGCAATGCCATCATCACTACGAAGCCAGGTGTCTTTCGCTTCACATCCACATCCCTCCTTCATTGAAGTCCGAGCGGCGATATTGAATCGCCTCCGCTAGGCCTGCTTCGCCAATCTCCTCCGCCCCATCGAGGTCGGCAATCGTACGCGCCACCTTGAGGATCCGATGATAGCCCCTCGCCGAGAGGGCGAAGCGGTCGACCGCGCTTGCCAGAAGCGCCTCGCCCGTCCGGCTCAGCCGGCAGTAAGTCTCGATCTCCTTCACTCCCATCCCCGCGTTGGTCAAAATCCTCATTCCCGCAAAGCGCTCTTGCTGGACCTTTCGGGCTCGCTCCACCCGCGCGCGGATCGCTGTCGAGGGCTCCCCTGTAGGTTTACCCATCAACTCCTCCTTTGTCAAGCGCGGGACCTCGATGAAGATATCCAGCCTGTCCAGGAATGGTCCGGAGATCTTCCGCCAGTAGTTGCGGATCTCCCGGGGAGTGCAGATGCAGCTTCCCCGCACGTCGCGCCTGGCGCAGGCGCAGGGGTTCATCGCCGCCACCAGGGTGAAGTTGGCCGGGAAGGTCACCGCTGTCACTGCACGCGATATGGTGATCCGGCGATCCTCCAGCGGCTGACGGAGCGTCTCCAGCACATCACGGCTGAACTCCGGCAGCTCATCGAGGAAGATGACCCCATGGTGGGCCAAGCTGATCTCGCCGGGCTTGGGCATCCCATGGCCCCCTCCGACCATCCCCGCATAGGAAATAGTGTGATGCGGTGAACGGAAGGGCCGCTGGCGGACCAGCGGCCGCTCCGCGGAGAGGAGGCCCATGATGCTATAAATCTTGGTTGCCTCGATCGCCTCCTGAAAGGAGAGGGGCGGCAGAATTGTGGGAAGTCTCCGGGCAAGCATGCTCTTCCCCGAGCCGGGAGGGCCGATCATCAGGAGATTATGACCTCCAGCAGCGGCAATTTCCAGGGCCCTCTTCGCCTGCTCCTGGCCGTGGATCTCATTGAAGTCCGGCCCCGGAAGGTCGTCCATCTTGAAATACCGATTGCGGTCGAACTGGAACGATTTAACCTCCAACTCGCCATTGAGGAAGGCGATCGCCTCCTGGAGGCTTCCCAGGGGGAGGATCTCCAGCCCTTCCACAACCGCCGCCTCGGTAGCGTTCTCCCGGGGAAGGATCAGCCGGTCGATCGCCTCCTCCTTTGCGGCCAAGGCGATGGGCAGGATTCCCTTGACGGCGCGAAGTTCGCCATCGAGCGATAGCTCCCCGAGGAAGAGGCAATCCCCGAGATGCCTCCCCTCCAACTGCCCGGTGGCCTGGAGGATGGCCAGCGCCAGCGGTAGATCCAATCCGACCCCCTCCTTCCGCACGTCGGCGGGAGCGAGGTTGGCCGTGATCCTCTTTGGGGGGAACTCAAAGCCCGCATTCTTGATCGCGCTACGGATTCGCTCGCGGCTCTCCTGGACCTCTTTGTCCGGCAGGCCGACAATGACGAAGCTGGGCAGTCCTCGAGTCACATCGCACTGGACCTCCACCAGCGAGGCCTCAAGCCCCAGCAGCGCCCCGCTGACCGCCTTGGCAAACACCGCTACCCCTCTAGCCTGAAGGCGTCTTTGTAAATCTGCACCTCGCCTCCGACGATGGTCACCACATCGAACCGCAAATCGACCCTTGGTCGATAGCGGGCTAAGTAGTGCCGAGCCGTCCGAATCAACCGCTCCCGCTTCCCCGGGGTGAGCGCTTCTTCCGCCGGGCTGAACCACTCATCGGTCCTTGTCTTTACCTCAATGAAAGCCAGGTGATCCCCATCGCGGGCGACGATATCGATCTCCCCGCCGCGCCAGCGATAGTTGCGGGTGATGATCTGATATCCTTGCTCCTTTAGGAATTTCAAGGCCTGTTCCTCGCCGAACTCCCCCAGACGTGCCACTCTGCGACCACCTCAGTAAATGATAGTAACTCCTATGCCATAAAGTCAAGCGGGCCAATTCTAGGACGGAGATTTGACTGGTGAGGGGGGATTTACTAGCATCACGCGGAGGAGCAGGGATGGATAGTCAGTTGAGCATCCTAATCCTGGCGGCAGGGAAGGGAACGCGGATGCTCTCGGAGAGGGCCAAAGCCCTGCATGAACTGGGCGGGTTGCCTCTCCTGGAATACATCCTGCAGGCGGCCGCCCCCCTTGGAGCTCGTAGAACTATCCTCATCATCGGGCACCAAAAGGGGCTGGTGCGGGAGCGATTCGGGGAGCGGGGGTTGGTTTTCGTTGAGCAGAAGGAGCAGTTGGGCACCGGCCATGCCCTCCTCCAAGCTCGCTCAGCGCTCGGGGATAAGGGTGGGGCGGTCCTCATCCTCCCCGGCGACCTCCCCCTGCTGCGGACGGAACTCCTGGAGGAGTTCACCTCCTTCCATCGGGGGCATTCAGGAAGACTCTCCCTGTTGACGATGGAACTGGCCGATCCGAGCGGCTATGGGCGGATCGTCCGCGACCGGGCGGGAGGAGTCCGGCGGATCGTCGAGGAGGAGGATGCGGCCCGGGAGCGGGGGATCCGCGAGGTGAACAGCGGGATCTTCATGATCGAAAACGACCGCCTCCTCTGGGAGGCTCTCTCCGAGCTGGACGACGTCAACGCCCAGCGGGAGTATTATCTTACCGACATTATCCCTTTCTACCGGGAACGAGGTGCGGGGGTGCGGGCGATGGTGGCCGAGCATGGCGAGACACTTATGGGGGTTAACTCCCGGGCTGACCTGGCAAAGGCCGAAGCAGTCCTCCGCCAGAGAAAGCTCGGCCAAGCGATGGCTGCTGGTGCCACGGTCGTCGCCCCGGAGACGGTGCTCGTTGAACAGGAGGTCCAGCTAGAACAGGACGTCTCTCTCGGACCGGGCACCTCGGTCAAAGGAAGGAGCCGGATCGGGCGAGGGGCCTCGATCGAGGCGGCTCAGGTTGAGGGATTCGAGGTGGGAGAGGGGAGCAAGATTAGCATGAGTTTAATTCGCCTTGAGGGGCAGAAGGAGGACCAGTGAGGAGCGAACCGGAGTTGAAGCTGATCGGGGGGAATGCCAACCTCGAGCTGGCCGAGGAGATCGGCGAACGGCTGGGGACCCCCCTCTGCACCGCGGAGGTCGGCAAGTTCCCCGATGGGGAGATCAGCGTTCACATCAGCGAAAACGTCCGCGGGGCTGACGTGTTCATCATTCAGTCGACCGCCCCCCCGGTGAACGAGAACCTAATGGAGCTTTTGATCATGATCGACGCGCTCAAGCGCGCCTCAGCGGAGCGGGTTACGGCGGTCATCCCCTACTACGGCTACGGACGGCAGGACCGGAAACACACCGGCCGGGTCCCTATCTCGGCACGGCTGGTGGCCAACCTCATCGAGACGGCAGGGGCAAACCGCGTGCTGACCTTGGATCTTCATGCGGGCCAGATTCAGGGGTTTTTCAACATCCCCGTGGACAACCTGATGGCCGATCCGATCTTCATCGATTACTTCCGCACCCAGGGGATATCCGGCACGGAGGCGGTGATCGTATCGCCTGATCTGGGAGCGGTGAAGCGGGCCCGGGCCATCGCCGGAGGGATGAGGCTGCCGCTGGCCATCGTGGAGAAGCGCCGGGTGACGGGCGAGCGGGTAGAGGGCCTCAACCTCATCGGGGAGGTCGCGGGGAAGCAAGCAATTATCGTCGATGACATCATCTCCACCGGAGGAACGCTGGTCGAGACGATCAAGTTCCTCCAGGAGCAAGGCGTAGGGGAGATCTACGCTGCCTTCACCCACGGGCTCTTTGTCGGCGATGCGCTGAGAAAATTGAACTGCACCTCCATCGAGAAGGTGGTGGTGACCAACTCCATCCCCCCGCCGGGCGCGGGAGATGGTATAATAGAGAGAATCTCGGTGGGAGAGCTCTTCGCCGAGGTCATCGAGCGTATCCATGAGAACAGATCAGTGTCTGAGGTCTTTCCACATTTGTAGGCAAGGAGGTCGAAGTGTACCGGCTAGAAGCAGAATCGAGACAAGAGGGCAATCCGCGTGAGATCCGGCGCCGAGGGCTTATTCCCGGCGTGGTTTATGGCCACGGGGTCCACCAATTGATCCAACTACGGCAAGGCGAGCTGGAGCGGCTGTTGGGAAAGGTCACCCGCAGCTCGCAGATCACTCTGGCCCTCGACGGAGAAGAGTGGCCAACGTTCATCAAGGAGATCCAGTACGAGCCACTCACCGATCGGGTGCTACATATCGACTTCTATTCCCCCAGCGCGGAGCGGGAGATCAAACTGGAGGTCCCCATCCTGCTGCGGGGCGAGCCGCACGGGCGCCGGTTCGGTGGGGTCCTGCGGCGGCTGCGGACGAATGTCCTGGTCAGAGGGGTCCCCGAGCGAATCCCGGAGAAGATCGAGCTCGACATAAGCGGGCTCGACGTGGGAGGGGCGCTCCACATAAGGGATCTCCCGCTCGAGGGGCTGGAGGTCCTTACCCCGCCGGAGACCCCCATCGCGCTGGTCAAGGTCCCGCGTCGCGAGGTGGTGCGCGTCGCCGAAGCAGAAGAAGAGGCGGCCGAAGCCGAGGAAGTGGCGGAAGCCGAGGGCGAAGAGGCTTCTGCCGAGGCGGAAACCGAAGAGGGAGAGACCGAAAGAGCGAGTTGAAGGCAGTCTTCGGCCTGGGGAACCCGGGGGCGAGATACCGCTGGACAAGGCACAACCTAGGTTTTATGATTATCGATCGTTACCTCGATCGCCTCCGGCGGGAGTCCCGTAGGTGGCGGGAGCGGAGGCGCCTTCGCGGGCGGCGGGTGGATCGAGCGTTAGCCTTCCAGGTGAAGGAGGACCTGCTGCTGGTCAAACCGCTCACCTACATGAACAGAAGCGGCCTAGCGGTGAGCAAGATCGTCGAGCAGTTCCGGCTCAAGCCCGCGGACTGTCTCATCCTTTACGATGACCTCAACATTCCGATGGGAGAGCTGCGGGCCAGGGCCGGAGGGGGATCCGGCGGCCATCGCGGGATGGAGTCGATCATCGCGGAGCTGGGGACCGAGGAGATCCCCCGGCTCCGGGTCGGGATAAGAAAAGAAGGCCTCCAGGGAGATCTAACCGACTACGTCCTGGGGAATTTCAGCGCCGCGGAGCTAAGGCAGCTTCAGGGAAGTTTAAACCGCGCCGCTCTGGCCATCTCCCTCTTCCATGAGGGAGGAGTGGAAAGGGTAATGAGGGAGGTCAATCGGCCGACGCCAGGTTGACAAGGGGGAAGCGGATTACTATAATGGAATTGCTGTTAGTAGGGACTGCGGAGGTGCAACTCGATGCATGAGATGTATAACCGTTTCTCGCGCCCAGCTCAGGAGATCATGGGAGTTACCTATGACGAGGCCAGCGCTTGGAGGCATGGCTACGTCGGCGTGGAGCACCTGCTCCTCGCCCTGTTGAAGGTCCGCGGTACCGCAGCCAACAAATTTCTTGAGCGGAGCGGGGTCACCTATCTCCAGGTCTCGCGGGAGTTGGAGGCGCAGCTCGGCCGCGGGCGCAGCGGGTTTACGCCGCGGGAGATCAGACCCAACTCCCAACTTAAACAGGTCATCAACGTCGCCTACGACGAGGCCCGCAGCGCTGGCCAGGGGTTGATCAGCCCGGAGCATTTGCTGTTGGCGATTCTCGAGGGGGGGCACGGGCCCGCCGCCCAGACCCTGGGCCGTCATGGGGTCGATGCGCTGAAGGTCCGCTCTTTTCTGTCGATGAGCGAGCGCGGAGTAATGGGTGTCCGGATGGGACGCGAGGAGCGCCGCTGGAAGAGCTTTGAGTTTGGCCGGAACCTGGTGGAGGAGGCCCGTGCCGGGAGGCTGGACCCGGTCATCGGCCGCGAGGAAGAGATCCAGCAAATTATCCAGACTCTATCCCGTCGGAAGAAGAACAACCCCGCGCTGATCGGCGAGCCAGGGGTGGGGAAGACCGCCGTAGCCGAAGGCCTGTCGCAGAAGATCGCCGCCGGCGACGTTCCCCTGGGGCTGCAGAACAAGGAGATCGTCGAGCTGGATATGGCCTCCATGGTCGCCGGAACAAAGTACCGCGGTGAGTTCGAGCAGCGGCTGAAATCGTTGATCAATCAGGTGGTGGAGTCGAGCAACGTGATCCTGTTCATCGACGAGCTGCACACCCTCGTCGGCGCCGGCGGGGCGGAGGGGGCGATCGACGCCTCGAACATCCTCAAGCCGCCGCTGGCCTCCGGCCTCATCCAGTGCATTGGGACGGCTACCCCGGACGAGTATAGAAAATATGTCGAGCGCGATTCGGCCCTGGAACGACGGTTTAAGAAGATCTACATCGATGAGCCGTCCGTAGCGGAGACGATCCAGGTTTTGAAAGGTCTCCGTCCGCGCTACGAGGAGCACCACGGGGTCAAAATCATCGATGAGGCCCACACCGCGGCGGCCAAGCTTTCCGATCGCTACATCACCGATCACTTTCTCCCCGACAAGGCGATCGACCTCATCGACGA
>JABAHQ010009878.1_pt1 | contig 13114 bp, 13 predicted proteins | sample 7062091 | NCBI WGS metagenome assembly JABAHQ01 (sample SAMN14534359, study PRJNA622989) | marine sediment metagenome | biome: marine biome [ENVO:00000428]; feature: marine pelagic biome [ENVO:01000023]; material: deep marine sediment [ENVO:00002113] | place: India: Gulf of Kutch | collected...
GAGAAGTCGCTGTCGCCCGTGAGGAGGATGAAGGTGCCGATCTCGGGCCGGATGAAGACCAGCTCCAGGGCGTCGATCGCCATCCGGATGTCGGTGGCGTTCTTCTTGTTGCTCCCGTACGCGGGCGCGAAGATCAGGTCGATCGACGCCTCCGAGAGGGGCACGATGTACTGGGGATAGCGGCGCCAGTCGGCGTAGGCCCGCTGGACGGCCACCTTGCCCCGGATGATGTCGCTGTTGAGGAGGTTCTTGAGCTCCTTCGAGAGGTCGCTGCGCATCCCCATCGTGACGTTGTCGAAGTCGATGAGGAGGGCAGCGTTGGGCGCCGTGTGCGTGTGCGTGGTGCCCTTGTTCGAGCCCTCCGAGTGGGGGGCCCGGGTGTACGGCATGGTCATGGATCTTCTCGCAGCTGTGGTTTCGATTTCAGGCCACGAGACCTCCCCACCCGCTGCCCACTCCGGATCACGGCCGGATCGTGGGAGGGGTCGGGGAAGCCTCTCGGTGGCTTACGCGCGCCGGCCGATCTGCTCGCCGCTCATCATTCGGGCGAGCTCGATCCGCCGGATCTTTCCGGTTCCCGTCATGGGGAAGGCGTCGAGGAAGCGGACCAGGTCCGGGACCTTGTAGTCCGCCAGGGTGACCGAGCACCAGTCCTTGATCTCTTCGCCGGTCACGATCGCCCCCTCGACGGGGACGATGCAGGCACAGATGGCCTCGCCCAGCACGTCGTCGGGGACACCCACCACCACGGATTCGCGAACCGCCGGGTGCGAGTGGAGACGATCCTCCACCTCCCGCGGATACACGTTGGAACCGCCTCGTATGATAACCTCTTTTCGGCGGCCCACCAAATGAAGGTAGCCCTCCTCGTCGATCATCCCCAGGTCGCCCGTGAAGAAGAAGCCGTCGTCGTCGAAGCAGCGGGCGGTCTCCTGGGGCTGCCGATAGTACCCCCGCATCACGCCGGGTCCTCGAACGGCGATCTCCCCTACACTCTCCACCGGGAGTTCGGTCCGCTCCTCCGGCTCCACGACCCGGATCTCGGTGTCGGGAAGGGGGCGCCCCACGGTGAATCTCCGCTTTTCGGCCGGGTCTTCCGGGCCGGTGAGGGAGATCGTGGAGGCGGTCTCGGTGAGGGAGTAGGCCACCAGGAGCTCGGGACAGAGTCGCTCCTCCACCTGCTGGATCAGGTCGTCGGCCACGGGAGCCCCGGCCACGACGCCGATGCGGATGGACGTGACGTCCCAATCCGCCTCGTCGAGAGCGTGGAGCTCGGTGACGAAGAGGGTGGGAACCCCGTAGTGGACCGTGACCCCGTATTCCTCGATCAGCGCCAGGGTCTCGGCGGGGCCGTGAGAGTCCTGGAGCACCAGGCTCGCCCCCGAGAGGAGCGATCCCAGGACACCGGGGCCGATCCCGAAGACGTGGAAGAGGGCCGAAACGCCGGCGATCCGGTCGGCGGGCCCGAGACCGATACCCTGCGCGGTCCCCGCCGCCGCGTGGAGGAGGTTCGCGTGGGTGAGCTCGACCCCCTTGGGCTTGCCCGTGGTCCCCGAGGTGTAGAGGATGGCGAAGAGATCCTCGTCCGGATCGACCTCCGGCGCCGCGTAGTCCCGTCCTCCCCCGGCCGAGAGGAGGTCTTCGAACTGGAAGATGCGGTCGTCGTACCACAGATCCTCTTCTCCCACCGTTACCAGATAGTGCAGCTCCGGAAGCTGGACCAGAATCTCCTCGAACATCTGGAGATAGTCGGCCCCGTCGAGCTCCTCGGCGGAGATCGCGCACGCGGCCCGGGAATGGCGCAGCATGTACTGGAGCTCGGGCTGGGTGAGGCGGGGATTCAGGGGCACCACGACCGCCCCCAGCTTCGCGGCCGCGAAGAGGGCGATCACGAACTCCGACGAGGCCGGAAGGAGGAGGGCGATCCGGTCGCCGCCCTGGATGCCCAGGCCGTGGAGGGCCGCGGCGAGGGCCTCGGCCCGGCTCTCCACCTGCCCGACGGTCACGACCTGGTCCCCGACGCGCAGGAAGGGGCGCTCCGGGTCGCTGGTCGCCCGGTTCGCCAGGACCGACGATGCCGTCATTCCCTCGAAGCGCTCCAGGAGCGCCATCTCACCTCCGTCACGGACGGGCCCTGAGAAGGATCCACAAGATAGAAACCGCCGGAAACCCCGTCAAACAAGGGAAAAGTCCGTTTTCGACCTCATCCGACGAGGGGGGAATCGGCTCATGGGCCGGACGCCTCCCGGAGCACCGAGCGCACGACCTCCCGGGGCACCGGGTGCGTCCAAGCCTCCCCGGCATCCACCTCCCCGGTTCGGGCGAGGAGGACGTAGCGGGGCCGGCCTCCCCGGCGCTTCTTGTCGGCCCCGGTCCGGTCGAGCACTCGCTCGGGATCCGTTCCCTCCGGAGGCGCCACCGGGAGCTCGAATCGGCGAAGAACCTCCGCCAACCGCTCCGACGTTCCCGCCTCGGTGACCCCCAGACGCTCGCCGATCCGGGCCTCCAGGACCATCCCCGTGGCCACCGCCGAGCCGTGGGGCAGGCGGTAGGCGGATTCGGCTTCGAGAGCGTGGGCGAGGGTGTGACCGAAATTCAGGATGCGACGAACCCCGGACTCCCGCTCGTCCCGGCTCACCACGCCGGCCTTGATCTCCACCGACCTCCGAACCGCGCGCAGCACGGCGTCGGCCTCGCCATCGAGGAGGCGCGACGCGTCCGCCGAGAGAGCGTCCAGATAGACCCGATCGAGGATCGCGCCGTGCTTCACCGCCTCCGCCAGGCCCCGGCCCCTCTCGTCCCGGGGAAGGGTGGCCACGACGCCGGGGTCGGCCAGGACGAAGCGGGGCGGATGAAACGCCCCCACCAGATTCTTCCCCGCGCCCACGTCCACGCCCGTCTTCCCCCCCACGGAGGCGTCGATCATGGCCACCAGGCTCGTCGGAACCTGTACCAGGGGGATGCCCCGCATGTAGGTGGCGGCGACGAAGCCCGCCAGGTCTCCGGTGACCCCGCCGCCCACCGCGATCACGGCCCCGTCCCGACCCAGACCGTCCTCCAGCACGAGATCGGTGAGACGCGCCCACTCGTCCCGGGTCTTGTGGGCCTCCCCTTCCGGGAAGGTGTGGAGCCCCGCCGCCAAACCGTCCCGGATCAGCGATTCCAGCACCGCTCCGCCGTAGAGCTTCGCCACCCGGGTGTCGGAAAGGACGGCGTAGCGGTGTGCGGGCACCTTCTCGCGGAGGAGTGCGGGAAGCCGGTCGAGCCCCGCGGGTTCGACGAAGACCGGATATTCGCCCCGGCCCCCGTCGATCCGCACCGTCACGGGGGGCTCCAGGACGGACCCCGTCCCGCCCTCGGAGCCGTCGTCCTCCCCGCTCATCCCCCCTCCACGAGGCGGGGGACGACGGTGGGGGCGTCTCCCACCCTGAGAAAGGCGCCCGGGCGCCCGTCCAGGGTGAGGCCCTCGAGCGTCGCGGGCCGGGGCAGCCGCTCCAGCGCCGAGCGGGCTCGCTCCAGGAAGGCGTCCCGGGCTGCCTCGTCGTCCCAGACACTGAACCACACCAGGCCTCGCCTCCCCTCCGGCCCTTCGACCAGGACGTAGCGGTCTCCGTCCCAGCCCAGGGGACCCGGGGGAAGCTCCGAGCCCGCCACGGTGCGGAGGAAGACGCGAAGCTCCATCTCGCCGAGGCCGTCGGCGTACAGGGCCCGCCCTCCGGCGGGGAGCCGGACGTCCACGGCCGTGGGGGGATCGGCCGGATCCCCGAGGAGCCGGGACGGATCGAGCACCTGCTCCGTGGAGAGGGGAAGGAGGGAGCCGAAGGGCGCGGGACGGCCCTCCCGCGTCCGCCAGAGCCGCTGGACGAAGCCCGCCCCCTCGAGGTACGGGAAGAGGAGGGACTCCTGGATGACCTCGGGTGCCCCGGCCAGGGCCGGATACTGGGCGCGCAGCCCCTCGAGGGCGGGGCGGATCTGCCGTGAGAAGTCCGGGACCTGCGAGAGATCCAGCGGCTGACCCCGGACGGCCTCGGTCAGGTATTCGAGCATGACCAGGGTCGCGTGTCCCTCGATCGCCGCCTGGGCCGCCACCTGCCGGTCGTTCCCCCGGTCGGGGGCGGTGAGGGAGTCCAGATCCGTCGCCTGATCCTGGACCGCGTGCACGAGCTCGTGGACGAGCACGGTCCGCACGTTTTCGGCCGGCTGATCCTCCATGACGAAGAGGGCCGTCGAGTCGGGATCGTAGAAGCCGGCTACCTGCTCGGTGTAGACGTCGAGGAGGATCCGGCGGAGCTCCAGGGTGTCGGGCACGAGCCCGAGGAGGGCGTAGCTCTCCGTCATCCAGCGGGCGCGCTCCGGCGGCAGCTCGTCGTCCAGCTTCACCTCCAGGTAGCGGACCAGATCCTCCCGGCTGCGCCGGGCGAGGCGCACGGGCTCCCGGAGCTCGAGCCCCGAGCGCCGGGCCAGGTCGGGGAGGAGTTCCCGGGCCAGCTCCGCCAGCTCGGGATCGTCGCTCACCACCAGCGTCGTGTCCGGCGGCGAGCCGCCGCAGGCGGTGAAGAAGAGGGCGACGGCCCCGGCGAGGACGACGCTCACGGGAGCCCCCGGCCGCTGGTGGACGACGCCCCGGTCCGATGGGGTTCGAGGGCCGCGCCGGGGTGGACGACCCGGACGTTGGCGAGACGGTCGGGGCGCTCCCTGCAGATCTCCTCCACGTTGCGGCCGCTCTCGGGATCCCGCCATCTCGGAGCCACGGCCCGGAGGGGAAGGAGGACGAAGCCGCGCTCGGGCCAGCGGCGGTGGGGAATCCGGAGCCCGGGCCGGTCCACGATCCGGTCGCCGTAGAAGAGGATGTCCACGTCGAGGGTGCGGGGAGCGCCGGGACGGCCGCGGGTCCGCCCCTCTCCCCTCTCCACGGTCAAGCAGGCCTCCAGGAGGGCGCCCGGAGCGAGGGGGGTCCGGCCCCGGACCACCGCGTTCAGGTAGTCCTCCTGGGCGTCGGCGTCCGCCACGCCCTGGGGCCGGCTCTCCACCACTGGAGAGATCCGGACGATCTCCACGAATTCCTGCAGTCCGCGCACCCCCGCCCGGAGATGGCCGAGGCGGTCACCCAGGTTCGATCCGAGGGCCAGCAGGACCCCCTCGGTCTCACCTCCGACGGAGCGGCGCGCCCTCACCGCTCGTCCCCGGGTGCGCGTCCGTACCGATCCTCGAGGCGCACCACGTCCTCCAGATGGGGGGTCGACGCCTCCAGGATGTCGCAGTCGGTCACCGCCTCCATCCGGTGCACGGTTCCCGGCGTCACCCGGAAGCTCTCCCCCGCCCGGAGGGTCACCTCCTCCAGCGCGTCCTCGGACGGACCCGCCCAGAAGCGTATCTCCCCGCGGAGGAGGTGGATCGTCTCGTCCTTCACCTCGTGGTACTGGAGGGAGAGGGCCTCCCCGGCGTTCACGTGGAGGATCTTCCCCACGTAGTGGTCGGTGTCCGCCCAGATCAGCTCGTAGCCCCAGGGCTTCTCCACCTTCCTGGGCTCGCACTTCATCCTCGGCCTCCCGGTGCTGTGGCGATTGGGGCGCCTTCTCCCGGCGCGGAACGCACGGCCGCGTCGAGCTCGTCGACGATCCGGTCCATGCGGCGGGCGAACGCCTCCGGAATCGGAGCCCGGTGCCACTCCGGCCGCTCCTCGGTGCGAATCCTCCGCTCCCCGTGGAAGGTCACCCGATACAGCCCGTCCGAGCGGCGGCCCCGGATCACGATTCGGACCCGGATCCCGGTCACCCCGGGCGCCGGCGCCTCGTCCCGGGCACCGATCTCCCTCCACTCGGTCGAGTAGTAGAGGGACGCGAACTGTTCCTCCCGCTGGTCCATGGCGTATCCGTGGCGACCGATCACGACCCGTTCGACCCCCCGGGTCAGGTCGGCGAAGGCGACCGTCCCCAGGTCGGCGGTGTAGGTGGTCGCGTCCCCGGCTCGTCCGGAGACCGAAGCGCAACCGGAGAGCACACAGACGAGGAGAGCGGCCAGGGGGGTCGGTTCGATCCGTGGCATGACGCGGACACGGCTGAGGCGGAGCCGCGGCTCCACCTGGGAGCGTGTCCGAGTATCCTTGGGATCGAGGTCGGGGTCAAGCCGGGGGCCGCCCTCCGACGGCCCACCTCACCGGTCGCGAGCCCCGGAACCGTATGGACCAGGCGGTCCGGATCTTGCTACCTTTCTCACGGCAGCGAAGACCCGCGTACACCCCGGGCTCCTGGGAGCGATGAGGCCAGACGAGACCCCCACGAGCGATCCGTCCCCACCCGAAGCCGGAGGGAGTTCCTCCGGGTGGAGGGCGAGGCTCCCCCTCACCTTGCTCTTCCTCGGGCTCTTCCTCCTGGCGTGGGGCGTGGGCATGGCCTGGGGCTCGTGGCACAACCTCTGTGCCGATTGTCCCTCGATCGCTCAGATCTTCACCTGGGAGCCCGAGCAGACGAGCAAGCTCCTGGACGCCAACGGGGCCCTGATCTCCGAGATCGGGTATCAGCGCCGGACCCCGGTCTCGATCGAGGCGCTTCCGGAGCACGTGACCCGGGCATTCGTGGCGATCGAGGACAAGGGGTTCTACGAGCACGAGGGCTACAGCATCCGCGGGATCGCCCGGGCCGTCCTGATGCGGCTTCCGGGCATGGGCGAGCTGCTGAACCGGCGCGCCGGCGGCGGAAGCACGATCACCCAGCAGCTCGCACGGAACATGTTCCAGCAGAGGATCGGCTACGAGAAGCGGGTCGAGAGGAAGCTGAAGGAGCTCCAGGTGGCGCTGGATCTGGAGAGGGCCTACTCGAAGGAGCAGATCCTCGAGGCCTACATGAACCAGATCAACTATGCCCACGGCTGGTGGGGCATCGAGACCGCCGCCCGCAACTACTTCGGCAAGAACGCCGCCGAGCTGAACCCGGCCGAGGGGGCGCTCCTGGCGGCCGTGGTGAACCGGCCCTCCTACTACAGCCCGTTCAACTACCCGGACCACGCGCTCCAGCGGCGAAACCTGGTCCTGGAGCTCATGGCCGACCAGGGATACCTCGACCGCTACGAGGCCGCCCGATGGAAGGCCTGGCCCCTGCCGGAGAGCCGGGCGGACGCCGTGAGCGGTCAGGCCCCCTACTTCGAGGAGTGGGTCCGGCAGATCCTCGACGACCGGTTCGGAAGCGAGGTGTACACTGGCGGGTTGCGGGTTTACACCACCCTGGACCTGGCGATGCAGCGGACGGCCCAGGCCGCCATGGACAGGGGGTGGGAGGCGATCGAGGCCCGCCCCGAGTACGAGCATCCCGACTACGAAGAGTTCGCCGAGCGGGAGGAGGGGTTCGGCGACGGGCGGACCCCCTACCTCCAGGGCGCCTTCATCGCACTCGACCCGTACACGGGCGCCGTGCGGGCCCTGATCGGCGGGCGGGACTTCCGACACTCGAAGTTCAACCGGGCGATCCAGGCCCGGCGTCAGGCGGGATCCGCGTTCAAGCCCTTCGTGTACGCTTCGGCGATCTCCAGCGGCATCCCCGCATCCCACGTGGTCGTGGACGCGCCCGTCGTCTATCCGCAGATCAGCGGAGAGGAGTGGAAGCCGCGCAACTTCAACCTCCAGTTCCACGGGCCCGTAACGCTCCGTGAGGGGCTCTATCGCTCGATCAACATCGTCGCCATCAAGCTCGCGGTGGAAGAGGTCGGCCTGGAGACGGTGGCCCAGACCGCCCGCCGTCTCGGCCTCCGGACCCCGATCGAGCGCTTCCCCTCCACGGCGATCGGGGCGGCCGAGGTCATTCCGATCCAGATGGCCGAGGCGTACTCCGCCTTCGCCACCGTGGGCACGAAGGTCCGTCCCCATCCGATCCGCCGGGTGGAGAGCGCCCGGGGGGAGGTGCTCTGGGAGCCCCGGCCCGAGCGCACCCAGGTCCTGGACAGCCTGCCCGCACGGATCACGGTGCACATGCTCCAGGACGTGGTGCGGAGGGGGACGGCGTGGAGAGCGGTCCGGGAGCGGGCGGGTCTTCCCTACGCCGTCCCCGCCGCGGGGAAGACCGGCACGACGAACGAGGGAACCAACGTCTGGTTCATCGGGTTCACGCCCAACCTCCTCGCCCTGACCTGGTTCGGGATGGACCACCCCGTGGCGATCTGGTCGACCCCCCAGGGGGCCGTGTCCACCGGAGGCGCCGACGCGGCCCCGGTGTGGGGCGATTTCATGAAGCGCGTATACTTCGGGACCGACTCCCTCTCGGCCGAGGCGGACTCGGCGGCGGCGGAACCGCTCCCCGACAGCGCGGCGGTGGCCGACTCCGTCGGGGAAGCTCACGGACCCCTCCTCGAGATCCCCGAGCCCTGGCCGATCCCCCCGGAGCTGATCACGCGGCGGGTCGATCGCAAGACCGGGCTCCTGGCCTCACGGTGGTGTCCGGACTCCCTGGCCTACGAGGAGATCTACATTCCCGGAACCGAGCCCACCGAGCTCTGCGATCGGAGCGGACCGATCTTCGACGACGCGTCGCTGGATCCGGACTTCCCGTACCCCGTGCCGGAGCCGAGATGACCGAGGGGACCGCCGCCGACATCCGGATCTTCGTCTTCGACACGACCCACCACGCCATGTGGGCGGAGGACGTGGCCCGGGAGGAGAAGGTAGCGGTGGACGTGGTCCCGGCCCCTCCGGAGGTCGAGACCAAGTGCGGGCTCGCGATCCGCACCTCGGCCGCCGCGGCCGCCCGGCTGAAGGAGACCTTCGACGAGAAGGGGATTCCCTACACGATCCTGGAGTAGGGACCCCGAGCGCGATTCCGGAGGCCGCCGAGAAAGCCCACCCCGGGCGCTCACGATCCCGGGATGCGACCTCCCACGAGGGGCAGGGAAGCGGAGGGTGGGGATTGGCTCACCGCCACGGCCCCCACCAGCGCCTCGCGGCCCCGTTGGATCCCCTCCGGCCCCGCCGCGTGCACGGTCCCCAGGAGATCGCCGGACTCGACCCGGGCACCGACGTCCACCGCAAGGACGAATCCCACCCGGGGATCCACCTCCTGGCCCAGGCGGAGCCGCCCGCCTCCCATCCCCACCACGGCGTAGCCCAGCTCCACCGGATCGATCGCCGCCACGAAGCCCGAGCCCTCGACCCGGACCTCCTCGACCTCGGGCGCCCGGGGGAGGAGCCCCGGATCATCCACGATCCCGGGATCGCCCCCCTGCCGCTCCACGAGCCGAGCCATCCTGGACAGGGCCGATCCCCCCTCGAGGGCGTCCAGCGCCCGATCCCGACCCTCCTCGGGGGTGCCGGAGAGGCCACCCATCGCCAGCATCTCTCCCGCAAGGCTCGCCACGACCTCGGTCAGATCCGGCGGACCCTCTCCCCGGAGACAGGCCACGGCCTCCTCGACCTCCAGAGCGTTCCCGACGGCCCGGCCCAGGGGGCGGTCCATGGCCGTGAGGACCGCCCGGGTCTCCAGCCCGCGGGCGGCTCCGATCGCCACCATCGTCCCGGCCAGCTCCCGGGCGCGCTGGGGCTCGGGGATGAACGCGCCGACGCCCAGCTTCACGTCGAGGACCAGGCCCGAAAGGCCCTCGGCGAGCTTCTTGCTCATGATGCTGGCCGCGATGAGGGGAATCGACGGGACCGTGGCGGTGACGTCCCGAAGCGCGTAGAGGCGACGGTCCAGGGGAGCGATCTCCTCGGACTGGCCCATGACCGCTCCCCCCACCTCTTCCACGGTCCTGCGGAAGGCGTCCAGGCCGAGCTCGGTGCGGAACCCCGGAATCGCCTCGAGCTTGTCGAGCGTTCCTCCGGTGTGGCCCAGGCCTCGACCCGCCATCATGGGCACGAAGAGGCCCAGCTCGGCGGCCAGGGGCACCAGGGCCAGGGAGACCTTGTCCCCGACGCCTCCGGTCGAATGCTTGTCCACCACCGGTCCGGGAAGATGGGAGAAGTCCAGGGTCCGCCCCGACGAGACCATGGCGTCCACCAGGGTCGCGAGCTCCCCGTCGACGAGCCCACGGAAGTGCACCGCCATGAGCAGCGCCGACATCTGAGCGTCGCAGACCTCCCCCGTCAGATATCCCCGGAGAAAGCCTCGCAGCTCGTCGGGCTCCAGGACTTCGCCGTCCCGCTTGCGCGCAATCGCCCGTGACGGGATCATTGACCCGGCCCCTCACTTCTTAGAAGTTCCTGGACGCTTTCCCGACCCGATCCACCACATTCGCGACCCTCCCGCCCCGGACCCATGCGTCCCACATCGATCGTATTCCTCCTCGTCGTGGTCTCGGGAGAGATCGCGGCCGCCCAGACCCCCCGGGGGCTGATCCCCTCCCCCGCCCCGTCGATCGAGCGGGCCGAGGAGCTCCACTACCGCATGCGGCCCAGGGACGCCATGGACACCCTGGAGGCGGCGGCCGAGCGACACCCGAGCCATCGGGGCGCCCTGGTGGCCGCGGCCCGGGAGGCTCTGAACATCGGGATCCTCTCCTCCGAGGAGGACGAATCGGAGCGGTGGTACCGGCTCTCCGAGGGATACGCCCGACGGGCCCTGGAGGCCGACCCGGCGAGCCTGGACGCGCGCTACTGGCTCGCCGCCGCTCTGGGTCGGCGGGCGCTCGTGGAGAGCCCCCGAAGCCGCGTGCGGATGGCCGAGGAGATCAGGACCCTCGCCGACCACGTCCTGGCTGCGGATTCCGCCCACGCCGGGGCGCACCACGTCATCGGGATGTGGCACGCCGAGATCCGGGGGCTGCGCTCGGTGACGCGCTTCTTCGCCGAGCACCTCCTTGGCGCCGACGAATTCGATCACGCCTCGTGGGCCGCGGCGATCGAGCATCTCGAACGGGCGGTGCAGCTCGAGCCCGAGATGCTGCTATTCCGGATCGATCTCGCCCGGGTCTTCGCCGAAAGGGACCGGCGCGAGGAGGCCAGAACCCAGCTCCGGGAAGTGCTCGATCGACCCACGATCCACCCCATCGATCCCCGCATAAAACAGGAGGCGCAGGAGCTGCTGAAGGATCTCCAGTAGCCCCCGCGCCCCCCGCCGAGGCCGCCCGCCCTCAGGCGAGCTTCTTGCGCGTCCCCTTCACAGCGTCGTCGACCCGCGCCTTCACCTCGTCGGCGAGCTCGTCCCACCGGTCCTCCGCCCCGAAGCGGAGGTCGTCCGCCGCGCGCCGGAGCTTCCGTCGCGTGCGTCGCCCGCTCTGGGGGGCCATGAGCAGCGCGATTCCGGCCCCGACCGCGGCACCCAGAAGGAGGCCGGAGACGAAATTGATGACCCGTCCGTCGTTTTCGTATTCCATCCTGATCGTCTCCTGTGAACGGCTACGGTGATTCGACTGTGATACCACCTTATATTGGAGAACGGTCCCCTTCATCCGACCTTCGACGCCCCTGAGAGGAGAAGCGATGGTCCCGGAGCGAACCGTGCCCGAGGTCGCAGTGCCGGTGACGGCCCTGCTCAGCCTGCGAAGGTCTCTCCGCAGCGAGGCCGGACCCCTGGCCGCGGTCCACGCCTTCCACGCGGCGGGATACGACTCGGGAGCAGCGCTCGCGGAGGCGTTTCTCGAGGGAATCGACGGAGGATCGCCGGACGTGGCCGCGGATGCGTTCTGGACCCGCCTGAGCGAGTTCTGGACGCGGAGAGGCTGGGGGAGCCTGACGCACCGCAGCCCTCATCCCGCGGTGGGCCTCCTCAGCTCTTCCGACTGGGCCGAGGCGGGCGAGGAGGGACGGGAGACCCAGCCCTCCTGCGCGTTCACGGCAGGCATGCTCTCCGCCGTGCTCGGGAGGGCGGCCGGTGGGAGGATCGCGGTACTCGAGACCACCTGCCGCTCCAGGGGTGACGATGCCTGCGTCTTCGCCTACGGATCCGAAGAAGCGATCCACCGACTGTACGGCGTCCTCCTGGACGGTGCCGATCTGGAGAGCGCCCTCGAGGAGCTCTGAGCCGCCGAGCTCGCGCCGTGCGGATCCTCGGCATCGACTTCGGGGAAGCCCGGATCGGCCTCGCCGTCAGCGACCCCACCGGCACGATCGCCTCGCCCCTCCCCACCCTCAAGCGCCGAAGAGGCAAGAGACCCCCGATCAAGGAGATGGAGAAGATCGCCCGGGAGCACGAGGTCGAGGCCGTGGTCATGGGCCTTCCCCTGGACGCCAGCGGAGGGGAGACGGAGTGGACCGCCCGGGTCCGGGAGGTCGGTGACGAGCTCGGACGCCGCCTCGACGTCCCCGTCCACTTCCAGGACGAGCGCATGACCTCGGCCCGTGCCGAGCGGGTGGTCCGCTCCCGTCTCGGGCTGCCCCGGAGAGAGCGGGAGAAGAAGGAGCGCGTGGACGCCGCGGCGGCCGTGCTGATCCTCCAGGCGTGGATCGATCGGCCGGGCGCCTCCGACGTCGATCCCGGGGAGTCCGCCTGATGCGATTTCGACGCGTCCTGCTCGCGGCGGCCGTCTGCGGAGCCGGCGGCGTCTCCTGCGGCGCCCCGGGGCCGGGTGCTTCGCCCCGGGAGGTCGTGATCGAGGTACCGGCGGGCGCTCCCTTCGATGCCGTCGTGGACACCCTGGAAGCCCGCGGGCTCGTGGCTCACCCTTCCCTCTTCGGAGCGTATGCCCGACTCCGGGGGGTGGCCCGGGCGATCCGTGCCGGTTCGTATTCCTTCCCGGCCGACGCGGGCTGGGACCACATCCTCGACGACCTGGTGGCGGGGCGGATCCTCACGGTGCCCGTGACGATCCCGGAAGGATTCACACTGCCCCGAATCGCCGGACGGGTCGCGCCGATCGTCGAAGAGCACCCGGACACCGTCCTGCGCCGCCTCCGGCGAGGAGAGGTCCTGGACTCGGTCCGGGTGCCGGGCCCCGGGCTCGAGGGCTATCTCTTTCCGGACACCTACCGTTTCGCCCGGGGGACGTCCCTCGTCCGGGTGGTCCGCGCCATGGTCGAGCGATACCGGGAATTCTGGACGCCGGAGCGCCGGACCCGCCTCGACTCCCTGGAGATGACCGAGTCGGAGCTGGTGACCCTGGCGTCGATCGTCCAGGCCGAAGGACGGGTGGAGGCCGAGATGGACACGATCGCGTCGGTGTATCACAACCGCCTCGCCCGGGGCCACCGCCTCGAGGC
>JABAHQ010010985.1_pt1 | contig 13111 bp, 12 predicted proteins | sample 7062091 | NCBI WGS metagenome assembly JABAHQ01 (sample SAMN14534359, study PRJNA622989) | marine sediment metagenome | biome: marine biome [ENVO:00000428]; feature: marine pelagic biome [ENVO:01000023]; material: deep marine sediment [ENVO:00002113] | place: India: Gulf of Kutch | collected...
CAGGTCGACATCACCTCGGGCAAGTTCGTCTTCTCGTGCACCGAGGCCTACCTGATCGAGGACGGCAAGGTCGGCCCCGCGGTCAAGGGCGCCACCCTGATCGGCAACGGCCCGGACGTGCTCACCAAGGTCTCCATGGTGGGCAACGACACGAAGCTCGACGCCGGCATCGGGACCTGCGGCAAGGAGGGCCAGGGAGTCCCGGTCGGGGTCGGCCAGCCGACGCTCTTGATCGACGGCCTGACGGTGGGCGGCACCGCGGCCTGAGACCGAGCCGCCGTTTAGCCCGCCGCGGCGACCGCCTCGATCTCCACCAGCCAGTCGGGGTGCGCCAGCGCGCTGATCACGATGAGCGTCGAGGCCGGCTCGGCGCCGCCCAGCATGCGCTCGCGCACCTCGCGGTAGAGGCCGGTGTCCTCGGCCCGCCTCAGGTAGGCGTTGACCTTGACCAGATCGGCCGGCCCCATGCCGGCGGATGCCAGCAGCCCCAGCACGTTGCGCCAGGCGGTCTCCATCTGCGCCTGCGCCCCTTGCGCCAAGCTGCCGTCCGGGTCGACCCCGACCTGGCCGGAGATGAACAGCCAGCGTGCCCCGGGCGCGGCCTCGACGGCCAGGCTGTAGCGCGAGAAGGCCGCGGCGACGGTGGTGGGATTGTGCGCGGTGAGCATCGCTTCCTGCCTCCTTCGACGGAGCCCCTCGGGGCCCTTTTGGCACCCGGACGCGGGCCTCGGTCCCGCCTCGCCCGGGTGCGGTTAAGTCCCGACTAACGTCAATATCACTCGGACCTGTTCGGGCCCTGCGGCGGCTTGACCCGGCCGCGAAAACTCTTATGGCCGTTAAGGCTTTGTTAAGCCCCCTAGGCTTAAATAGCGCAACCTAACCCTTCCCCTAGACAAGTACCCTTGTACCCCCAGAGAGCCGCGGTCCCCCAGCCGCGGCTCTCCGCTTGTCTCGGCCTGAGGGCGCTCGCAACCGGCCCGCCGCGCCAGGTTAGCGGCGGCTGAGCGCGGCGGCCTAGTAGGCCTCCTCCGTAAAGACCGGGTCGACGCTGCCGTCCCAGCGGCCGTGGAAGGCCTCCAGCTTCGCCTTGGCGAGGCACTGGCCGCGCTCCAGGGTCTCCACGAGCAGGGCCAGGTGCAAGGTCTCATCCTGGCCCTTGCGGTTGAGCCGGGCGCGCGCCTTGAGGCCCGACTGGGAAATCCGCAGCGCCTCGCGCGCGACCTCGCGCAGCGTGCCGGAGCGGAACGGCGTCTTGAGGCCCGTGCGCGGCACGTCGGCGCGCAGGACGGCGTGGTCCTCGTGGCTCCAGTCCTTGACCAGGTCCCAGGCCGCCTCGAGCGCCGTGCCGTCGTAGAGCAGCCCGACCCAGAAGGCCGGCAGGGCGCAAAGGGAGCGCCACGGCCCGCCGTCGGCGCCGCGCATCTCCAGGAAGTGCTTCAGGCGCACCTCGGGGAACAGCGTGGTGAGATGGTCGGCCCAGTCCGCCGTGGTCGGCCGCTCGCCGGGCAGCGCCGGCAGCCTGCCCGCGAGGAAGTCGCGGAACGACTGGCCGCTGGCGTCGATGTAGTGGCCGTCGCGGTAGACGAAGTACATCGGCACGTCGAGCGCGTAGTCGACGTAGCGCTCGAAGCCCATGCCGTCCTCGAAGACGAAGGGCAGGATGCCGCAGCGGTCGGGGTCGGTGTCGGTCCAGACGTGGCTGCGGTAGCTCAGGTAGCCGTTGGGCTTGCCCTCGGTGAACGGCGAGTTGGCGAACAGCGCGGTCGCCACCGGCTGCAGCGCCAGGCCGACGCGGAACTTCTTGACCATGTCGGCCTCGGACTCGAAGTCCAGATTGACCTGGACCGTGCAGGTCCGCAGCATCATGTCGAGGCCGAGCGCGCCCTTGGTCGGCATGTAGGCGCGCATGATCTTGTAGCGCCCCTTGGGCATCCAGGGGATCTCCTCGCGCCGCCACTTGGGCTGGAAGCCGAGACCCACCATGCCGACGCCGAGCGGCTCGGCGACCTCCTTGACCTGCGCCAGGTGGGTGTTCGCCTCGTCGCAGGTCTCGTGAAGCGTCTCCAAGGGTGCCCCGGACAGCTCGAGCTGGCCGCCCGGCTCCAGCGTGATGTTGCAGGCCTCCTTGCTCAGCGCGATCGGCCTGCCGTTCTCGAGCACCGGCTCCCAGCCGAAGCGCCCGGCCAGACCTTCGAGGATCGCCCGGACGCCGCGCTCGCCCTCATAGGGCAGCGGCCGCAGGTCCTCCCGCGTATGGCCGAACTTCTCGTGCTCGGTCCCGATCCGCCAGGCCTGGCGCGGCTTGCAGCCGGCCTCCAGGTCGGAGACCAGCTCGGCTTTGCTCGTGATCGGCTGACCCTTGGCTTGTGGCGGGGCGGACATGCGATGATCGGGCGCGTGGCGTTGGGGTGAGGCGGTCGGGCGTGCGATTAGTCGCGTCGGTCCGGCTGCGGCGCCCGGCCCGTCCTCTCGCCGAGCACCGCCTGCCAGCAGGCAAGCGCGGCCAGCGCCGCGGTATCGGAGCGGAGCACACGCGGCCCCAGACCGACCGGCGTAACAAACGGCAGTTTGCCAAGGGCGTCAAGCTCGCTGTCCGCCAGGCCGCCTTCCGGCCCGGTCATGACCGCCCAGGGCGCGCTCCGGCCGGACCCCTCGGCGGCGTCCCCGAGCGCCTCGGCAATGGGTCGCACCGGCCCCGCCTCGGCGCACAGCAGCAGGCGGCGCTGCACCGGCCAGCCGGCGACAAGCGCGCCCAGATCCAGCGGTTGGCGCACCTGCGGCACGCTCAGCCGGCCGCACTGCTCGGCCGCCTCGCGCGCGTTGGCCACGAGCCGCTCGCAGTTGACCCGGGTGACCGCGGTGTGCCGGGTCATCACCGGCTGCAGCAGCGAGGCGCCGAGCTCGGTCGCCTTCTGGGCCAGGAAGTCGATGCGCGCCCGCTTGATCGGCGCGAAGACCAGCCACAGGTCGGGCTCGGGCTCGGGCGCCCGGCGCCGGGCCTCGACCGCGAGCGAGCACCGGCCCTTGCCCAGGCCGTCGATGCGCGCCAGCCATTCGCCGTCGCGCTCGTTGAACACGGCGAGCCGCGCGCCGCGTTGCAGGCGCAGGACGCTGCGCAGGAAATGGGCCCGGGCCTGATCGAGCCCGAGCTCGGCGCCCGGCGCGAGCTCGGCCGCCACGAAGAGCCGTGTCGCGATGCGCTGCTCGGCCATGGCCTGCGATTGCCTCCCTGCGATTGCCTCCCTGCCACCGGCCCCAACGGTGCGCGCGGGCCGGCCCTGCCCCGCGAAGTGGTGACTTGAGCCCGCCGGGACAAGCGGCGTAAAGAATAGCCCATGACCAAGCCGAGCGAGACAGTCTCGAGGAGTCCGGCCGAGGCGAGCGACATCCTGGCCGACCACTGGGCCCTGCGCCTGGCGCCGGCCGAGGTCGGGCCGTACCTGCGGCTCATCCGCATCGACCGGCCCATCGGCACCTGGCTCCTGCTGCTTCCGTGCTGGTGGAGCCTGAGCCTGGCTGCGGCGGCATCCGGGCAGCTGCCGGAGGTGCGCCTGGTGCTCATCTTCGCCATCGGGTCGCTGGTCATGCGCGGGGCCGGCTGCACCTACAACGACATCGTCGACCGCGACATCGACGCCCGGGTCGCGCGCACCGCCGGGCGCCCGATCGCCAGCGGCGAGGTCAGCGTCGTGCGGGCGCTCGCGTACCTGGCGGCGCTGCTGCTCATCGGGCTCGGGCTCCTGCTCCAGCTCAACGGCTTCGCGGTCGCCCTGGGCGCGGCCTCGCTGGCGCCGATCGCCGGCTATCCCTTCATGAAGCGCATCACCTACTGGCCGCAGGCCTGGCTCGGGCTGACCTTCAACTGGGGCGCGCTCCTGGGCTGGGCCGCCGTGACCGGCGATCTCGGGGCCCCGGCCCTCCTGCTCTACGCCGCCGGCATCGCCTGGACGCTCGGCTACGACACGATCTACGCCCACCAGGACAAGGAGGACGACGCGCTGGTCGGGGTCAAGTCCTCGGCCCTGAAGCTGGGCGCGCGCACCAAGCCCTGGCTCGCGGCGTTCTATGCCGCGGCCTGGGCGCTCATGCTGGGTGCGGGCCTGGCCGCCGGGCTCGGCTGGCCGTTCTACCTGGGGATGGCCGGGGTCGCGGGGCAGTTCGCCTGGCAGATCGCGACGCTCGACATCGACGATCCGGCGAACTGCCTGGCCCGCTTCAGGTCGAACCGCGCCACCGGCTGGATCCTGCTCGCCGGCATCGTCGCGGCTGGTGCGATCCGCTGAGCAGCGGATTGCGGGTCATGTGCATCCCATTTATCGACCCGGTTGCGCCGACGCGGTGTGTTGAAAGTGCCTGGCGCGACGGATGTCGGCCAACCTTTCCCTGGGCGGCAGGCGTCAATTTATTTTAAGGGAATAGCTTCACAATGTTTTGTTGCACATACAGGTTGCATGACTATTGTTCGATATCTCCGAAGGCGTTTGTGCCATGGCCACCGATCGAATCGCTGTCATCGACGTGGAAACAACCGGCCTGTCGCCGTGGCGCCATGACCGTATCGTCGAAATCGCGATTGTCCTCGTCTCGCCGGACGGCGAAATTCACGACGAGTATGAAACGTTAGTAAACCCAGATCGCGACCTCGGCCCGACGAGAATACATCAAATCACGGCATCGGATGTAATGCGCGCCCCGTCGTTCGCCGACGTCGCCGGCGATGTACTGGATGTTTTGAACAAAGGTGCCGCCGTCGCCGGCCACAACGTCGGCTTCGACATGAACTTCCTGGTCAAGGAGTACGAGCGACTCGGCGTCGTTCTTCCGGAGATGCCGCTCCTTTGCACATTCCGGTTGCTTGGGCGCAATAGTCTTGCGGCGTGCTGCGACGAGCTGGGCATTCCATGTGTTGATGTTGCGCACTGCGCGTTGTCCGACGCTCGTGCTACGGCTCATATAGTGTCTCGGCTGTGCGCGGAAGATCAACGGCTTCTGGACTATCATCGTTTGGGTGAAATCGCATGGCCGTATGTGCCCGCCCTGCGCACCCCGTGTTTTCGTCGCGAGGAAGCACAACGTCTGCACAGCCAGCCGCCTCGTTTCTTGCAGCGGCTCGCTGCCAAGATTCGCCATGATGTTGATGCCGAAACGCCGAATGTCCTGGCTTACCTCGCGCTCATTGATCGCGTCCTTGAAGACCGCGTTATCGACGCACGTGAGGAAGATGCACTTGTGGATGCAGCGTTGAATTGGCGACTCTCGGCGGCTCAATTGGACACGGCGCATAGGGAATACCTTCACAACCTCGCGGTTCTCGCCTTGGCCGATGGCGTGGTAAGCGACGCCGAACGTCGGGATCTGCACGCCGTAGCCAGACTGTTGGGTCAAGACGATTCACGACTTGATGACGTGCTGGAAACCGCCGCACTGCAGCTCGCATCGGCTGATCCCGGCCGCGCAACGGCCACAGAAGATTCCCAACTCCGGGGTCAGCGAGTGTGCTTCACGGGCGAAATTCAGTCGACAATCGACGGCCGGCCGCTAAGCCGTGAGGTTGCCGAGACGCTTGCGACTCAGGCGGGACTTGCCGTGGCAAACAGCGTTACCAAGAAGCTCGACATCCTGGTGGCGGCTGATCCGCACACACAGTCGAGTAAGGCGAAAAAGGCGCGCCAGTACGGCGTTCGGATTCTCCCGGAGGCAGTCTTTTGGCGGATGGTGGGAGTAACCGTGGATTGAGGCCAAGGAAGGGGAAACATAACGGTTTCGTTCATTCGCGCGACGCCGTACTTAATTCGACCTGCCCGCGGTGATCGGCCACCCCTCACCGGGGATTTAGCACCTCGAAGTGGGGCGCCGCGGCGGGCACCGCATGCGCCTGCATCTCCGCGATCAGGGCGTGCCGTGCGGCCGCGTCCCGGATCGTCTCCAGGATGTGCGCGTCGAGGTGCCGCTGCGGGCGGTGCCGGTCGCGCACGAGGCCGAGCGCCTCCTCCTGGCCCATCTCGCCGTGCGGCCGGCCCTCGGCCGGCACCGCGGCCAGCCCCACGGGCGCCGCGTCCAGGGCCAGGCAGCCCTGGTTGGACAGGTACGCCGTGGCCTCGGAGATGCCGGCCGCCGGCCCGCTCTCCAGGGTGATCTCGACCGCCTCCAGGCGGCCGTAGCGGTAGCGCTCGTTGGCGAGCTCGGTCTCGTGCATGCGCACAAGCTGGGCCTCGTCCAGCCAGGTGATGAAGACCTCGACCCGGGCGCCGGGCGCGTGCTGCAGGTTGGCGCCGATCGCGCCGTACTGGGTCACGTGGGCCGAGTAGACCACATCGTAGTCGGCCAGCCAGGCGCGGCTGACCGGGATGGCGGCGCTCGCGCCGTACTTGCGCCTCAGGTGCGCCGGCGAGCGGTTCGAGCCGTGCGCCACGACCGGGGTCCGGCCGCAATAGAGGGCCGCCCCGCCGCCGAGCGGCTCGGCCTCGCCGTCGCGGAACAGGAACGAGCTGCGCGGCGCCTCGAAGGGGTAGGACTTGGCCAGCGCGACAAGCTCGCCATCCGTGGTCGGCAGGGCCCAGGGCACGATGTTGAGGCGAACCTCAGCCGCCGCGCTCGGCCGGCGGGCTCAGTCGGTGCACGGTGGCGGCGCATCCGGGTCGATGCGCGCGATCCGGTAGTGCGCGGGGCGCTGATCGACGCCCGGCCAGGCATGCCTGGACCACTCTCGCCTGGCCGCCTCGTAGTTGGCGAAGGGGCCGATCCACTCCTCATTGCCGCCGACGGGTTCCTGGAAGCGGGTCTGCGTATACTGGCCGCCGATTACCCAGAACAATATCATCCTTCGGGTCCTTCACTTCCAAATCACTTGGACTTGCGGTGCCCATTTCGAGTGAAGATGTAAACGGTAACCTCAATATCTTTGAAAAACATGAAAAAGGTCAAGCACTATTTTGCGCCGCCCGTGCGGCCAGACCTGGGCGCAAGCGCCCGCCCAAGAGAGCCAGCCGAGCGTGAGCCGAGCGTGAGCCGAGCGTGAGCCGAGAGACAGACAACCCGGCCGCCGCGCCCCCTCGCCCGCCGGGTAAGGGGGCAAGAGTTGACGGGATAGACTGCGAAAGACCGGGTGCCGATGGGCGGGTCTGGTATTGTGCCCCGAACGGGGTGAAGACGGCGCCCGCGAGCGTAGCGCGCCGATCGCCGGCGCCTTTCGCCCCTTGACCGCGCCGGCGCCGGGCGGCGTCAATAGGGCGGCCGGGCAAGCGACCGGCCGCTGCCGCCGTGCGAAGGGGACGCGCCTTGGCCTACGCCAGCTTACGCGATTTCATCGGCCGCCTCGAGTCCGAGGGCCGGCTGGTGCGGGTCGAGGCGCCGGTCTCGCCGGTGCTCGAGATGACCGAGATCCAGACCCGGCTCCTGGCCGAGGGCGGCCCGGCGGTCCTGTTCGAGAACGTGCGGCGCGAGGACGGCACGCCCTACGGCATGCCGGTGCTGGTCAACCTGTTCGGCACCGTGGAGCGCGTCGCCTGGGGCATGGAGCGCGAGCCCAGCGAGCTGCGCGAGGTCGGCGAGACGCTCGCGCTCCTGCGCCAGCCGGAGCCGCCCGGCGGCCTGCGCGACGCCTGGGAGAAGGCGCCGCTGCTCAAGTCCGTCATGGCCATGCGCCCCAGGTCGGTAAGCGCGGCGCCGTGCCAGGAGGTGGTGCTCACCGGCGACGACATCGACCTCGGGCGGCTGCCGGTGCAGACCTGCTGGCCGGGCGAGCCGGCGCCGCTGATCACCTGGCCGCTGGTGGTGACCCGCGGCCCCAGCGCCGGGAGCAAGGACGCGCGCCGCGAGGACGACTTCAACCTCGGCATCTACCGCATGCAGGTCTGCGGCCAGGACCGGACGCTGATGCGCTGGCTCAAGCACCGCGGCGGGGCGCAGCACCACGCCCGCTGGAAGGCGGAGAAGAGCGAGCCGCTGCCGGCGGCCGCCGTCATCGGCGCCGACCCGGGCACCATCATCGCCGCGGTGACGCCGGTGCCCGAGACGCTGTCCGAGTACCACTTCGCCGGCCTGCTGCGCGGCCGGCGGGTCGAGCTCGTCGAGTGCAGGACCGTGCCGCTCAAGGTCCCGGCGCAGGCCGAGATCGTGCTCGAGGGCCACGTCAGCCTCGAGGAGACGCGCGACGAGGGCCCGTACGGCGACCACACCGGCTACTACAACGCGGTCGAGCCGTTCCCGGTGTTCACCGTGAGCGCGATCACCATGCGGCGCCGGCCCATCTACCTCTCGACCTTCACCGGCCGGCCGCCGGACGAGCCCTCGATCCTGGGCGAGGCGCTGAACGAGGTCTTCGTGCCGCTGCTGCAGCAGCAGTTCCCGGAGATCGTCGATTTCTGGCTGCCGCCCGAGGGCTGCTCCTACCGCGTCGCCGTGGTCTCGATGCGCAAGGCCTATCCGGGCCACGCCAAGCGGGTGATGATGGGCGTGTGGTCGTACCTGCGCCAGTTCATGTACACCAAGTGGGTCATCGTGGTGGACGACGACATCGACGCGCGCGACTGGAAGGACGTGATCTGGGCGGTCTCCACGCGCATGGACCCGGCGCGCGACATCACGCTCGTCGAGAACACGCCGATCGACTACCTCGACTTCGCCTCGCCGGAGAGCGGCCTCGGCTCCAAGGTCGGCCTCGACGCCACCAACAAGTGGGCGCCCGAGACCGGCCGCGAGTGGGGCAAGAAGATGCGCATGTCCGACGAGGTGATCGAGAAGGTGGACGGCATGTGGGCGGACCTCGGCCTGCCGGGCAGCGGGAAAAGCATTTGGAAGTGAGGCCGCCGCCACCACGGCGCGCAAGGACCTGATCCCGCCGCTGCCCGGGACGCGCTCGCGCGCCGCCGGGCCTTAAGCCCCGTTCGACACCCGCCGCCGCTTTTCCTACACTTCGATCGGCGATGGAGGACATCACGCTCAGGATCGACGAGATCTACATCCCGGCCAAGCGACGCCGCGAGCTGGAGACGCTGGATCGCGCGGCCGTCGAGGCGCTGGCCGAGAGCATCCTGGAGGAGGGCCTCAAGGTGCCCATCGGCGTGCGCCGCGACCGCACGCGCTTCGTTCTGGTGTCCGGGCTCAAGCGGCTCGAGGCCATGAAGGCGCTGGGCGAGGAGACCATCACGGCGATCGTCGTCGGCTCCCCGCAGCGCTGAGGGGGGTCGGCCCGAGGAGACCGGCCCGCCCTCACGGGGTTCGGGCGGGCGCCGGTTGAGACCCCGCCGCCGCTCACGCGTTCTTCAGACGGCACAGCCTCCGCTGCCGGCCGGCGACCATCGGCCCGGTGTCCTCGAGGTATTCCTTCATGTACTCGGTCCCGAAATGCGTATCCAGCGCCGCCTGGTCGGCGTAGACCTCGTAGAGAAACACCGTGTCGCCGCTCGCCTCGGGGGCCAGCAGGTCGAACCGTTCGCAGCCCGGTTCGTTGGCCAGCACGTTGGCCCGGTGCTCGCGGGCGCGCGCCAGGAACGCGTCCATCTGACCGGGCTTGATCTCCAGTTCGACCAACAAAACGAGGCGGCTCATGGTGCGACTCCTCCGGCTCTGTCGTCCGTGCGTCGTGCGTTTCCCGATCCGGCCCGTAAAGCTTGCGGCCGCAGCCCCCGCCTGACAAGGCAGACCTGCCGCCCGGCCGCCCCGGCCGGCGGCCGCGCCGCCGCGGCTGAACGGAAAGGCTCGGCGCGATGGCATCGGCTTTGGCGATCCTCACGGGGGCCTTCCGGCGGGGTCTCGCCGGGCGCCGGGGAAGCCCCGTGCGCCTGCCCGCCGCCGGCGGCAGGGCGGGCGGCGCGGTTGTCGCCGCCGAGCCCGGCCGGCACAATGGCGGGGTTTGCGACCGGCCGCATGAGGCCAGGCGCGTGCAGGCCCGTCGCGCGCCGGCCAGGGGAGCGCGACTCACGGGGAGACCGGCCCGCATGTCGAAACCGCGAATTGGCCTCGTGCTCGGCGATCCGTGCGGCGTCGGGCCCGAGGTCGCCGCCAAGCTCCTGGCCCGCCCCGACGTCGCCGAGCGGGCGGAGGTGCTCGTGCTCGGCGACCGCGAGGTCTTCGCCGCCGGGCAGCAGAGCGCGGGCGTGAGCCTCGACGTTCCGCAAGTAAGGCGGGCCGAGGAGCTGCACGATGCCGGGGGCCTGGCGCTGCGCCACGTTGCCTTCGCCGGCGCGCCGGCCTGCCCGCCGGGCCAGGTCTGCGCCCAAGCCGGCGCGCACGCGCTCGATCTGCTGCGCCTGGCCGCGGATGCCGCCGCCCGCGGCGCGGTCCAGGCCGTGCTTTTCGCGCCGCTGAACAAGCAGGCCATGATGGAGGCCGGCCTGGAGCAGGAGGACGAGCTCAGGTTCCTGGTCGATTACCTCGGCTGCCCCGAGCGCGTCGGCGAGCTCAACACGGTCGACGGGCTGTGGGCCTCGAGGGTGACCTCGCACGTCCCCGTGTCCAAGGTCGCCGCCTGCATCACCGCGAAGGGCGTGCGCGACGCGGTGACCCTCCTGCACGAGACCCTGCAAGGCTCGGGAATCGCCGCGCCCCGCATCGCCGTCTCGGCCCTCAACCCCCACGCCGGCGAGGGCGGCCGCTTCGGGCGCGAGGAGATCGAGGTGATCGAACCCGCCATCGCCGCCGCGCAGGCCCGCGGCATCGACGCCGTCGGCCCGCTATCGGCCGATACGGTGTTCGTGCGGGCCCGCTGGGACGGCTTCAACGGCGTCGTCTCCATGTATCACGACCAGTGCCAGATCGCCCTGAAGATGCTCGGCTTCGACCGGGGGGTGACGGTGCTCGCCGGGCTGCCCTTTCCGGTGACGACGCCAGCGCACGGCACCGCCTTCGACATCGTGGGCCGGGGCGTGGCCAACGCCGAACCCATCGGCTGCGCCTTCGACATGGCCGTGCGCCTGGCCGGCGGCCGCTCCTAGGACCTGATCGCAGAAATTCGTGAGTCGCGCGGCTCACGAATTATCTGCGTGAATCAGGTACTTGCATCCAAGACCCTGTCGCGGCTTTTGCGTGAAAGCCGGCCCCGGGGGGACGCGCCATGGCACCGGCCCCGGGGTTGAGGGGCCCGTGCGACGGCCGGCTCATCGCGTCAGGCTATTGTCGGGGCGCCCGAGCGTCTAGAGTATCCGCTGCTTCGGTGCCGAGCGGCATGAGCGGCTCGGGGGGCTTGGGCCGGCAGGATGAGAGGAGGGATGGCCTTGAGGCGGGCGGACGCGAATGGGGAGGACCCATGCTGGCCAAGGACGTAATGACGCGCGACGTGGCCACGGTGACGCCGGAGACCCGGGTCGAGGACATCGCCAAGCTGCTCCTGCGGCGCGACATCAGCGGCGTCCCGGTCGTCGATGCGCGGGGGCGCCTCGTGGGCATGGTCAGCGAGGGCGACCTCATCCGGCGCGGCGAGACCGAGGGCCGCCGCTCCTGGTGGCTGAACCTGCTGACCGGACCCGAGGAGCGGGCGCGCGACTACCTCAAGGCGCACGGCGGGCACGCCGAGGACGTGATGACGCGCGAGGTCGTGTCGGTGAGCGAGGAGACCCCGGTGGGCGAGATCGCACGGATCCTGGAGCGGCGGCGCATCAAGCGGGTGCCGGTGGTGCGCGACGGCAAGCTCGTCGGCCTCGTCAGCCGGGCCAACCTGCTGCACGGCCTGGCCAGCCACAGGGAACGGATTTCGATCGCGCCCTCGCCGGACGACCGCACGATCCGGGAAAAGATCCTGGCGCTGGTCAAGCGCGAAGGCTGGATCACCCACGGCGCCCTCAACGTGATCGTCAACGAGGGCGTCGTCGAGCTCTGGGGCTGGGTCGATTCGCGGGACGAGCGCAAGGCGCTCATGGCCGCGGTCGAGGGCATCGAGGGGGTCAAGAAGGTCAACGACCACCTGGGCTCGGTGGCGCCCTACCTTGGGATGACCTGAGTTTGCGCGCCGGCTCGCCCGCTGGGCCGCCGCCTCGGCGCATCCGGCCCTTCTGTCTGGGCGGACACGTCGTTGCGAGCGAAGCCGCTCAGCCCGCCGCCCTGGCGTGCGGGCCCTGCGCGTAATTGAGCGCTACGTCGAAGGCGTCGAAGTTGCGCAGCCGCCGCTCGCGCGCGAGCGTCGGGGTGCGCCGGTTCAACAGCAAGGGAACCTGCTGCTCGCAAAGGCCGCCGTGCGAGCGGAGCGGCTCGCGCAGGCCCGACAGGTCGTGACGCTCGCGGCGCGTGCCCAGCACCTTGTTGCGGCCGGCGACGACCACGACGTCGCCCATGCGGTCCTCGGGCAACTCGAAACGCCGACAGCCCTCGCTCCGGCCCAGCGCGCACTCGATCCCCTCCAGCGACGACAGGCGCGAGACCACGTCCGCCGCGTCGACCCCTGCGGGCAGGTAGATGGTGGCGAACCCGCCCAGCGCGCCGTGATGCACGACGTAGGGATCGGTGATCGGACAGATGACGCGCGCGGCCCCCTTCCCCAGCCAGTCGTCCATCAGGGCCTGCAGGTAGATCACGTCGGGATTGCCCGCGGAATCGTGCTTGGCGTTCATGCCGTGGTCCGCGGTCAGCACCAAGGTCGCGCCGAGCGCGTCCAGGCGCGCGAAATAACCGTCCATCATGCGGTAGAAGGCATTGGCCTCGGCCGAGCCCGGGGCGTGCTTGTGCTGCACGTAGTCCGTGGTCGACAGATACAAGATGTCGCGGCGGCGCGTCTTCATGAGTTCGACGCCGGCGGCCAGGACGAACTCGCTTAGCTCGGCGCTGTACACCGATGGGAGCGGCAGGCCCACCGCCTCGAGCACGTTGTCGATCCCGTTCGCCGCGAGGTTCGCCGCATCGACCGTCTCGGCCGAGAAGCAGATCGAGCCGCGCTCACCGAAGCGCAGGCCGTGAGCGAGCAGGCGGCGCAGCTTGTCCTTGGCGCTCACCACGCCCACCCGCGCCCCGGCGCGCGCGAAGGCCGCCAGGATGGTTCCGGCGCGCAGGAAGCGCGGCTCGTTCATCATCACCTCGGCATCCGCCGCGCGGTCGTAGAAGTAGTTGCCGCAGATGCCGTGCACGGCGGGGGCGCGCCGGTGACGATCGAGACGTTGTTCGGGCAGGTGAAGCTCGGGATCAC
>JABAHQ010019232.1_pt1 | contig 13104 bp, 13 predicted proteins | sample 7062091 | NCBI WGS metagenome assembly JABAHQ01 (sample SAMN14534359, study PRJNA622989) | marine sediment metagenome | biome: marine biome [ENVO:00000428]; feature: marine pelagic biome [ENVO:01000023]; material: deep marine sediment [ENVO:00002113] | place: India: Gulf of Kutch | collected...
ATCGAGGTCGTGGGCCTCGACGTCCACACCAGCATCATCGAGGGCTCGATCACGGCGATCCCGCGCCGCCTGGCGGTGAGCGAGGACGACTTCGCGCGGGCGCGGCGCGTGCTCGAGGCGGCGGGCGAGGAGACGAGCCTGTGAGCGCCCGCCCGCAGCGCGCGGGGCGCGCCGGCGCCGCGGCGGCCACCGAGGACCGCCTGCTCGGCGGACGGGTCCGCCTCGTCCAGCCGGCCGCGGGCTACCGGGCGGCGATCGACCCGGTGTTCCTGGCCGCCGCCGTGCCGGCGCGGCCCGGCGAGAGCGTGCTCGACCTGGGCTGCGGTGTCGGGGCGGCGGCGCTCTGCCTGCTCGCCCGGGTGCCCGAAGTGAGGGTCACCGGGCTCGAGCTGCAGGCCGACCTCGTCCGCCTGGCCGGCGAGAACGCGCGGCTGAACGGCGTCGCCGAGCGCTTCGTGGCGGTCGCCGGCGACCTTGCCAAGCCGCCGCCGCGCCTGGCGCCCGGCAGCTTCCACCATGTGATGTGCAACCCGCCGCACCTGGCCGCCGAGCGGGCGCCCGCCGCGCCGAGCCGGGCGCGCGAGCTGGCGACCCGCGAGGCGGCGACGCGCCTCGAGGCCTGGGTCGGCGGCGCGCTGGCCATGCTGCGGCCGAAGGGCAGTCTGACCGTGGTGCACCGGGCCGACCGGCTCGACGCCGTGCTCGCCGCGCTCTGCGGCCGGGCCGGCGAGGTCGTCGTCGTCCCGCTTTGGCCGGGCGCGGACAAGCCGGCCAAGCGGATCCTGGTCGGCGCGCGAAAGGGGCTGGCCGGGCCCTTGCGCCTGGTCCCCGGGCTCGTCCTGCACCGGCCCGACGGCGCCTTCAGCGCCGCCGCCGAGGCGATCCTGCGCGGCGCGGCGCCGCTCGTCCTCTAAGCGGTCTTGCGGGCGAGCATGCGCCGCGGCGCCGGGTGCCGTCTTCGCCCATTGGCAGGGGCGCGTCCGGACCCTATTTTTTCCCGCATGGACCTGCGTGGCGCCCTCGCGCGCCTACCCATCGCGCGCTTCAAGCACCCGCCGCCGGTCGTCGGCGTTATGCGCCTGGCCGGCATCATCGGCGGGCTTGGACCCTTGCGCCCCGGCATGACGCTGGCCGTCCTGGAGCCGGCGATCGAGCGCGCCTTCAAGCTGCCGCGCCTCGAGGCGGTGGCGCTGGCCGTCAACTCGCCGGGCGGCTCGCCGACGCAGTCGGACCTGATCTGCCGCCGCATCCGCGACCTGGCCGAGGAGAACGAGGTGCGGGTGTTCGCCTTCTGCGAGGATGTGGCCGCCTCGGGCGGCTATTGGCTGGCCTGCGCCGGCGACGAGATCTACGCGCGCGAGACCTCGATCCTCGGCTCGATCGGCGTGATCACCGCCGGCTTCGGCTTCCCCCAGCTGCTGCAACGCATCGGCGTCGAGCGCCGGCTCTACACCGCGGGCGAGAAGAAGGCCATGCTCGACCCCTTCCAGGCCGAGAAGCCGAAGGAGGTGGAGCGCCTGAAGGCCATCCAGAAGGACCTGCACGAGAGCTTCAAGGCGCTCGTCCGCGAGCGCCGCGGCGAGCGTCTCCGGGGCAGCGAGCGGAGCCTGTTCAGCGGCGAGTTCTGGACCGGCCGGCGGGCGCTCGAGCTCGGCCTCGTCGACGGCATCGGCGAGCTGCGCCAGGTCATGCGGGCGCGCTACGGCGAGGACGTGATCCTCAAGCGGGTCGATAGCGCCCGGCCGTGGTGGCGCCGCCGTCTCGGCTTCGCGGGCTGGGCGCCGGCACCGCGGCCCGATCCGCAGGACTGGGTCGCGGGCCTCCTGGCCGCCGTCGAGGAGCGCGCGCTGTGGTCCCGCTTCGGGCTGTAGCGCCTCCCGGTTGGCTTGCGAGGACGAGTTTTCGACGGCGCGGCGCACTTGACAAAAGGCAAGGCGCGGCGCGGCCGGGTCACGATACTTCCCGGCAACACAGGCCGTCGCGCCGAGGGTGGCGCCCCGCCTCCGGCGGGGCGCCCGGCCGGGCACGAGGGGGGCGGGGCAGACCCGGTGAGCGAACGAGAGGATCAGATCCAAGCGCGCCGCGCCCAGGCGGGCCCTGCTTTCTTGCGCGTGGGCTTCCGTCCGTTCTTCCTCGGCGCCGGCCTTTGGTCGGCGGGCGCGATGGCGCTTTGGCTGGCCCAGATCGGCGACGTGGTCGTCCTGCCCAGCGCCTTCGAGCCCGTCGTCTGGCACGCCCACGAGATGCTGTTCGGCTACCTCGCGGCCGCGGTCAGCGGCTTTCTCCTGACCGCCATCCCCAACTGGACGGGCCGCCTGCCGGTTCGCGATCGGCAACTGGGCCTGCTCTTCGCCCTCTGGGCGGCCGGGCGGCTCGCGGTGGCCGGCTCAGCGCTCATCGGCGCCGGGCCCGCCGCGGTCATCGATCTGGCTTTCCCGAGCGCGTTTGCCGCCGTGATGCTGCGCGAGATCCTGGCCGGCGGCAACCGGCGCAACCTGCCGGTGGCCGGGATCATGACGGTGCTCGTCTTGAGCAACCTGCTCACGCACCTGGAGGCGCTCGGCGTGGCGCCCACGGCGAGCCTGGGCCTGCGGCTCGGCCTGGCCGATGTGGCGGTCCTGATGACGCTGGTCGGCGGGCGCGTCGTGCCGAGCTTCACGCGCAACTGGCTGGCCAAGCGCGGCGAGGCGGCGGCGCCGCGCCCCTTCGGCCGCATCGACCGCTTGGCGATGGCCGCCGCGGTGGCGGCCGGGCTGGCCTGGGCCGTGATGCCCGAGGCGGGCGCGGCCGGCGCCCTGGCGCTGCTCGCGGCGGCGGCGGGCGCGGCGCGGCTCGCCGGCTGGCGCGGCCAGCGGACGCTGAGCGAGCCGCTGGTCTGGGTCCTGCACCTGGGCTACGCCTGGCTGGTCGTCGGCTTCGCGTTCATCGCCGCCGCGATCCTGGTTCCCGGGTTCGGCCAGACCGCGGCCCTGCATGCGCTCACCGCCGGCGCCATGGGCACCATGCCGCTCGCCATCATGACGCGGGCGACCCTCGGGCACACCGGCCGCGAGCTCACGGCCGGGCCGGGCACCACCGCGATCTACGCCCTGGTCACCGGCGCCGCCGTGCTGCGCGTGCTGGCGGCGCTGAGCGCCACGAACTGGCTGACCCTGATCGGGCTGTCCGCGCTGGCCTGGATCGCCGCCTTCGCCCTGTTCGTCGGGCTCTACGCCCCGCTGCTTGTCCGGCCCCGGCGCGCTTGACCGCCTGGCCCGCGCCCCTCTACAAGGAGTGCCATGTTCGGCTTCTCGTTGCAGAAGCTGCTCGTGCTGGTCGCGGTGATCGGCGCGGTGTGGTACGGCTTCAAGCTCATCGGCCGCTTGCAGGAGCAGCGCAAGGCGGACACCCGGTTGCGCGCCCGCGCGGCCCGCGCCGCCCGCGCTGCCAGCCGCGCCGCCGGGCGCGGCGCGGCCGAGCCGACCGGGGTCGAGGAACTGGTGCAATGCCCGGTGTGCCAAGCCTACGTCCAGGCCCGCGCGCCCGACAACTGTGGCCGCGCCGACTGTCCGTACTGAGCGGCGCGCGCGGCAAGGTCTTACACGGTGCCATGCTGNNGGATGCGCGCCGGCGCTGGGCGTGGCGCTCGCCCTGGCCCGGGCCGCCGCGGCGGACCCGTCCGAGGCCGGCGCCGGCGAGCGACTCTACCTGGCGCTGCCGGGGCCCGGCGGCGCCGGGGCGTACTACGCGCGACTTGAGGACCTCGCCTTGAGCCGCCGCGCCGGCTACGCCAAGCACTACCCGCTGGACCGGCGCTCGGGCTACGGCCACCCGAGCCGACTCTTGCGCGCGCCGCTCGAGCCCGGCCCGCGGCACGTGCATCCTCCGGCTCACCTCCACGCCGTGGCGGCGGATGAGGTTGCGGCGCCGCTCAAGATCCCGGCGGGGTCGGAGCACGGGCCGGGTGGCGACGGTTCGCAGCGCGGATCGCCCTGAGCCGATCGACCCGAGCGCTCGCGGGCGACGGGGCGTCCGTCCTGCGAACGGCCTGCGCCTCGCGGGCCTCGGCCTGGCGCGCTGTCCTGGCGCTCAGGCGAAGGTCTCCAGCCGCCGTCCGCGAGGCCGCGCGCACGGCCGCCGCACCCGCAACCCGGTGGCGTGCGCTGGGGCGCGGCAAGCGGCGAGCGCGATTTCGCGCCCGGCCTGCGCCGGGGGATGTAAATTTTCTCACATTCGTGTAAGGTTCCGTACTATGATCGGGCTGCTGCTTGAGCCGCCGCCCGCGACGGCGCATCGGCGCGCCAGGTAGCCAACGAGCCCCGACGAGCCCACGGCCGGGGTGGCGAACCGGGACGCAGGGAGCAGTGCCGAGGTGTTGAAGCCGTCGTTCGAGCGCGACGCGGCCGCGGAGCAGGGCCTTCCGCCGCGGCGCCTGGACATCCGGTCGCGCCAGCGGCGCATCGTGGAGCTGGTGCGCCGCCGCGGCTACGCCTCGATCGAGGCGATGTCCGCCTACTTCGACGTCTCGCAGCAGACCATCCGGCGCGACATCAAGCAGCTCTGCGAGTACGACCTGCTGGTGCGCTACCACGGCGGCGCCGGCCTGCCGGCGGGCGCGGACAAGCTGGCCTATTCCAGCCGCAAGGTGCGCAACGCCGCGGCCAAGCGCGAGATCGCCAAGCTGGTGGCGCGCGAGATCCCCAACGGCGCCTCCCTGTTCATCGATATCGGCACCAGCATGGAGGCGGTGGCCGAGGCCCTGCTCGACCACGAGGGCCTGCGCATCGTGACCAACCACATCGGCGTGGTCGCCATCCTGAGCCAGCGCACCGACTTCGAGATCAATCTGGCCGGCGGCGTGGTCCGCAACCGCGACCGCGCGGTGACCGGCGAGGCCGCCATCGAGTTCCTGCGCCGCTTCCGGGTCGGCTACGGCATCTTCGGGATCGGGACGATCGACGACGACGGCGAGATGCTCGACTACGACTACCGCGACGCCGCGGTTTCGCTCACCGCCATGGAGGTGTCGCGGCGCCGCTTCGTCGCGGCCGACGCGAGCAAGTTCAACGGCGACGCCATGATCAAGCTGGCCCACGTCTCTGAGATCGACGCCCTGTTCACCGAGGCGCCGCCGCCGGCCGCCATTGCCGAGGTGCTGCGCGCCAACGGCGTGCGCCTGTTCGTGGCCGGCCGGCAAGCGGGCGCCGTGCGCGCCGAGCCCGAACCGGGCACCGGGCCCCGCGCCCTCGCGCGGGCCAAGGGATAAGCCGATGTCCACGATCGAGCTCGTCGGCGTGAGCAAGGCCTGGGGCAGCACGCTCGCCGTCGACGACGTCTCGTTCGCGGTGGAGGAGGGCAGTTTCGTCGTCCTCCTGGGGCCCTCCGGATGCGGCAAGTCGACGATGCTGCGCATGATTGCCGGGCTCGAGTCGGTGAGCGCGGGACGGGTCCTGATCGGCGGCCGGGACGTGACCGACAAGGCGCCTTCGCAGCGCAAGATCTCCATGGTCTTCCAGTCCTACGCGCTGTTCCCGCACCTCGACGTGGCGGAGAACATCGTCTTCGGCCTGAAGGTGCGCAAGACGCCCTCGGCCGAGCGCGACGACCGGCTGCGGCGCGTCGCCGAGATCGTCGGGCTGTCCGAGTTGTTCGACCGCAAGCCGGCGCAGCTTTCCGGCGGCCAGCGCCAGCGGGTCGCGCTCGCCCGCGCGATCATCGCCGAGAACCCGATCTGCCTGATGGACGAGCCCTTGTCGAACCTGGATGCCCAGTTGCGCCACGACATGCGCGGCGAGATCCGCGGCCTGCAGCAGCGCCTCGGCATGACCGTGGTCTACGTCACCCACGATCAGAGCGAGGCGATGTCCATGGCCGACAAGGTGGTCCTGCTGCGCCACGGCCGCGTCGAACAGGCGGGCACGCCCGACGAGCTGTACGACCGGCCGGAGAACGTCTTCGCCGCCGGCTTCATCGGCACGCCGCCGATGAACCTGCTCGACCTCGCCGACGGGGCCAAGGGCGCGGTCGTCGCCGGCTCGCACGGCCGGGCCGTGCTGCACGGGCCGGGCGAGGGGCTCAAGCTCGGCATCCGGCCGGAGCACATCGAGCTGCGCGAGACGGACGGCCTGCCGGCGGAGCTGCTCTGGTCCGACTACCTGGGGGCCGACACCATCGTGACCGCCCGGCTCGGCCAGCAGTCGCTCATGCTCCGGGTGCCCGGCCGCTTTGCCGTGCAGCGCGGCATGCGCGCCGGCCTGGCCTGGGCGCCGGACCACGTGCACGTGTTCGACGCGGCGAGCGGCCGGCGCGTCGACGGGCGCAAGGCCGCCGTCATGGCGGCGTAAACGGGCTCAGGTGCCACGGGCGGGGCTCCCCGGCTTGGCGCCCGTGGCTGATTGGGAGGGAGAGCCGTCCCCGGCCGGGCTCTCCGCGACACGCAAGAGGGAGGAGGAAGGATGATGACAAGCATGAAACGGGCTCTCGGGGGGCTCGCCCTGACCCTTGCCTTGGCGCTCGGGTTCGGGTCCGGCGCCTCGGCCAAGGTCGAGCTCACCATGTACTACCCGGTGGCGGTGGGCGGGCCGCTGACCAAGATCGTGGACGGCCTGGTCGCCGACTTCATGAAGGAGAACCCCGACATCGAGGTGAGCGCGATCTACTCCGGCAACTACAACGACGCCCGCATCAAGGCGCTGGCCGCGCTCAAGAGCGGCGAGCCGGCGCAGCTCTCGGTGATGTTCGCCATCGACCTCTACGAGCTGATCGAGCAGGACGCCATCGTCCCCTTCGACGACATCGTCGAGACCGCGGAGGAGAAGGCCTGGCTCGAGAAGTTCTATCCGGCGCTCATGGAAAACGGCATCACCGGCGGCAAGACCTGGGGCATCCCGTTCCAGCGTTCGACCATCGTGATGTACTACAACAAGGACGCCTTCCGCGAGTCCGGCCTGGATCCCGAGACGCCGCCGGCCACCTGGGACGATATGGTCGAGATGGGCAAGAAGCTGGTCAAGACGGACGCGGCGGGCCAGGTCGAGCGCTGGGGCGTCATGATCCCCTCGACCGGCTATCCCTACTGGATGTTCGGCGCGCTCACCATGCAGAACGACCAGGTGCTGATGAACCAGGACGGCAACGAGACCTATTTCGATGCGCCGAGCACCGTCGAAGCCCTGCAGTACTGGCTGGCGCTCGGCAAGAGCCACAAGGTGATGCCCGAGGGCGCCATCGAGTGGGGCACGCTGCGCCGGAACTTCCTCGAGGGCAAGACCGCCATCATGTGGCACTCGACGGGCAATCTCACCGCGGTCAAGAACAAGGCCAGGTTCGACTTCGGGGTCGCCATGCTGCCGGCCAACAAGCGGCGCGGCACGCCGACCGGCGGCGGCAACTTCTACATCTTCAAGCAGACGACGCCCGAGGAGCGCAAGGCGGCGATGAAGCTCATCCGCTTTCTGACGCAGCCGGAGCGCACCGCCGAGTGGAGCATGAAGACCGGCTACCTCGGCACCCGTCCGGACGCCTACGAGACCGAGGCGCTGCGCGAGTACGTGAGCAAGTTCCCGGCGGCGGCGGTGGCGCGCGATCAGCTCGAGTTCGCCACCGCCGAGCTCTCGACCTATCAGACCGGCCGGGTCCGCAAGCTTCTCGACGACGCCATCCAGGCGGCGCTGACCGGCGCCAAGTCGCCGGCCGATGCCCTCGGCGCGGCGCAGAAGCAGGCCGACCGGCTGCTCAAACGGTACAGGTAGGGGGCATGCACCCTCGCGACCCGGGGGCCGGAGCGTGGCGGGTCGGCTCCCCGGGTCGTGGCGGCGCGTGAGGATCGCCTCGACCATGCCGGGAGTCGGATCCAACCGGGCCCACGTGCACGGCTGGCTGCTGCTGATGCCGGCGGCCATCCTGCTGGTCGCCTTCACGCACTATCCGACCGCGGCGACGCTGGGCCACAGCTTCTTCTCCGAGAGCACGGCGGTGCGCCCGTCGGTCTTCGTCGGCCTCGACAACTACGAGCTCATGCTCGCCGACGAGGTGTTCTGGAAGGTCGTCGGCAACAACTTCTGGTTCGCGCTGGGCACCATCCCGGCGAGCATCGCGCTGGCACTGCTCATGGCCGTCTGGGTCAACCGGCGCCTGCCCGCGCGCGGCCTGGTGCGCATGGCCTACTTCACGCCGACCGTGCTGCCCATGATCGCGGTCGCCAACATCTGGCTGTTCTTCTACACGCCGGAGATCGGCCTGGTGGATCAGATCCTCGGCCTGTTCGGTGCGCCGGGGCACAACTGGCTCGGCGACCCCGACACCGTGCTGGGCTGCATCATCGTCATGACCATCTGGAAGGAAGCCGGCTTCTTCATGATCTTCTACCTGGCGGCGCTCCAGTCCCTGCCGCCGGAGCTCGAGGAGGCCGCCAAGCTCGAGGGCGCCGGGCGCTGGTACTTCTTCCGCCGCGTCGTCTTCCCGCTGCTCATGCCGACGACGCTGTTCGTGCTGATCAACGCGCTGATCAACTCGTTCAAGATCGTCGACCACCTGTTCATCATGACCAAGGGCGGCCCGGACAACGCCAGCATGCTGCTGCTCTACTACATCTACGAGGTCGCCTTCAGCTTCTTCGACGAGGCCTACGCGGCCACGCTGACGGTGGTCCTGCTGGCGGCGCTCGCGGTGATCGCCATCGGCCAGTTCGTCATCCTCGACAAGCGGATCCACTACCGATGAGCGGCCGAGACGCAGGCGAGGCCAGGCCATGAGCGCGGCCGTTCAGAGCGTGGCGCAGGCGCCGCTCAGGGTGCCGGGCGAGACCGCCTGGCGCTGGGTCGAGGTGCTCGGCGCCTGGCTGCTCGCGCTGGTCTGGCTGGCCCCGCTCCTCTACGCCTTCTGGGCCGCCTTCCATCCGTCCCTTTACGCCACGCGCTTCGATCTGTTCGCGCCGCTCACGCTCGACAACTTCGCCGAGGCCTGGAGCCAGGCGCCCTTCGCGCGCTACTACCTCAACACCTTCCTGCTGGTCAGCTCGATCCTGGGGGCGCAGTTCGTGCTCTGCACGCTGGCGGCCTACGCCTTCGCTCGCTTCGAGTTCTTCGGCCGCGAGGTGGCCTTCGCGCTTGTGCTGGTGCAGCTCATGATCCTGCCCGAGGTGCTGATCGTCGAGAACTACCGGACCATGACTTGGCTCGGCGCCGTCGACACCATCCGCGGCATCGGCCTGCCCTACATGGCCAGCGCCTTCGGCATCTTCCTGCTGCGCCAGACCTTCAAGACGGTGCCCAAGGAGCTGGAGGAGGCGGCCCGGGTCGAGGGCTGCTCGTTCCTGCAAGTGCTGTGGAAGGTCTACGTGCCGCTCGCCAGGCCGACGTACGTGGCCTACGGCCTGGTCTCGATCAGCTACCACTGGAACAACTTCCTGTGGCCGCTGGTGGTCACCAACTCGGTGGAGACCCGGCCGCTCACCGTCGGCCTGGCCATCTTCGGGGCCCCCGAGTCCGGCGTCGAATGGTCGATCATCACGGCCGGCACGCTTCTCGCCGTGGCCCCGCTTCTCGCCGCTTTCCTGTTGTTCCAGCGCCAGTTCGTGCAGTCCTTCATGCACGCCGGGATCAAGTAGCGCGTCCGCAGCGGGCGTGTCTCGCCGCGCTTCGCCGGACGAGGCGCCCGGCGGCGGCCCGCTTACTCCGCCGGGGCGGGGTCCTCGGGCGCCTCGCCCGGCGGCGGGCCCGGGCGGGCCTTCTTCAGCACGCGCTTGAGCCCGGCGCGCAGTTCGCCCGGGCCGGCGGGCTCGCCGTCGCCGGCAGGGGCGTGCCCGTCGTGGCTCGACGGTGCCGCGTCGTTCGCGGCCGGGTCGAGGTGCACCGGGCCGAGGCTCGCCTCCGGCTCCGGCCCGGCGAGCGGCGCGCTGGGCAGGCTGCCGAGGGGCTCCGGGGCCCCCGCTTGCGCGGCCGTCACCAACTCACGCAGCATCTGCCCCAGGCGGGCGTAGTCGTGCACCATGCGCGCGCGCTCGCTCTCGTTGTGCGACAGCTCGAGGCGCACGTCGCGCAGGTGGGCCTCGACGATGTCGATCAGGCTCAGGATGTGCTTGCTCGCGCGTCGGTGGTGTTCGCTGGCCCGGGCGTAGGCGGCTTGCGCCGCCTCGACCGCCTGTTGCAGGCTCGACATGTCCCTCATGGCGCGGTCGTCCCTTTGCCGCTCCGACCGGTGCCAGCCGGGCAGAGCCACGCGCGTTACTAAGAACATGTTAACAAAACATACAAGGGTGTGCAAATAATTTAGCAATAACTCATTAACCATACTTGTTAATAATAAGTACATGGCGCGCATGTCGCACGCGGCTCCTTATGTTTATTTTCGGATACTTGTCCATGTCTTTTGCGCCGCTGTGCCCCCGGCGACGGGATCACAGGCGGCTCAGGGCACGGCCTCGCGGCGGCCGGGCGCCCGGCGTCGCAGGGGGGAGGCGTCGCGCCAGCCGCTGTCGGCCGGTTCAGCCGGCGCCGAGCCCGACCACGACCTGCAGCGCGACGAAGAGCACCGAGCCCTTGGCGAGCAGGCGCCAGGCGAGCGCGCCCGAGTAGTTGCCGGCGCTGCGCCAGATGGCGACCGCGATGAAGGCGGCGTAGAGGAGGGTCGCGGCGCTCAGGGCGAGGACGAGCGGGCGCGCGGCCGCGGCGGGAGACAGGCCGGCGAGCAGCATGAGCGGGGCGACGAGCAGCAGCAGCCCGAGCAGGCCGTAGAGCCAGCCGGTCCGGGCCAGCGGCACCTCGCCGCGCCACAGCGCCGTCACCCGAGCCATAGCCGCCTCCGAATTCCCGGTCCGCACCGCAGGCTCATTATGAGCGGGGCCTGGTTAACAAAGGCTTGGGGCGCGCGGGCAACCCGGCCGCACGGGCGGCACGGCCGGCCCGCCTTGATCTGACCTGCCGCGGCGGCTAATCTCACGCCCGCTTTCGGCGGTGCAAAACGCGCAATGTTCAGGGCCGGCGCCTCAAGAAAAGCCAACCCCAAGACCTGCTTCCAGCGCCTGATCCTCAGGCTGCAGGACTACTGGGCCGCGCAGGGCTGCGTCATCCTGCAGCCCTACGACATGGAGGTCGGCGCCGGCACCTTCCATCCGGCGACCACGCTGCGCGCGCTCGGGCCCGGCGCCTGGCGCTGCGCCTACGTCCAGCCGTCGCGCCGGCCGACCGACGGGCGCTACGGCGAGAACCCGAACCGGCTGCAGCACTACTACCAGTTCCAGGTGCTCATCAAGCCCTCGCCGCCCGATTCGCAGGAGCTCTACCTCGGCTCGCTCAAGGCGATCGGCCTCGACTCCAAGAGGCACGACATCCGCTTCGTCGAGGACGACTGNNGGCTGGGAGGTCTGGTGCGACGGCATGGAGATCACCCAGTTCACCTACTTCCAGCAGGTCGGCGGCATCGACTGCGACCCGGTCTCGGTCGAGCTGACCTACGGGCTCGAGCGCCTCGCCATGTACGTCCAGGGCGTCGAGAACGTCTTCGACCTCGACTGGGACGGCGTGCCCAAGGGGCGTGGCGCCAAGGGAGGCGGCGGCAAGACCTATGGCGACGTGTTCCTGCAGAACGAGCGCGAGTTCTCCGCCTTCAACTTCGAGCGCGCGAGCACCGAGGTCCTGATGCGCCACTTCGCCGACGCCGAGGCCGAGTGCGCCCGCCTGCTCGCCGGCGAGGCGCCGCTGCCGCTGCCGGCCTACGACCAGTGCATGAAGGCGAGCCACCTGTTCAACCTGCTGGACGCGCGCGGCGTGATCTCGGTCACCGAGCGCCAGGCCTACATCGGCCGGGTGCGGGCCCTCGCCAAGGCCTGCTGCGAGGCCTGGGTGGCGAGCCAGCAGCCGGCGGCCGCGACGCTCGTGCAGGCGGCCAAGTGACATGGCCGAACTGCTGCTCGAGCTCCTCTCCGAGGAGATCCCGGCGCGCATGCAGGCGCGCGCGGCCGCCGACCTGGAGCGCCTGTTCGGCGAGGGCCTGAGCGGGGCGGGCCTCGCGTTCAGCGAGGCGCGCGCCTACGTCACGCCGCGCCGCCTGGCGCTGGTGGTCGAGGGCCTGCCCAGGAAGCAGCCCGACGTGAGCGAGGAGAAGCGCGGCCCGCGGGCCGAGGCGCCCGACAAGGCCATCCAGGGATTCCTGCGCGCCAGCGGCCTCGCCTCGATCGAGCAGGCGGAGCTGCGCGAGACCGACAAGGGTCGCTTCTATTTTGCGGTCAAGCGGGTCAAGGGCCGGGCGACCGCCAAGGTCCTGCCCGGCCTCATCGACGCCGCGGTGCACAAGCTGCCCTGGCCCAAGTCGATGCGCTGGGCCGGGCACCGCTTCGCCTGGGTGCGGCCGCTGCACGGCGTGCTCGCGGTCTTCGACGGGCGCAGGCTGGCGGGCGCCCTGGATCTCGGCAACGGGGCCAAGCTCGCCTTCGCCGACACGACCGTCGGCCACCGCTTCCTCGCGCCGCGCAGGCTGACGGTCAGGAGTTTCGCGGAGTACCAGGCCAAGCTCAGGCGGGCGAAGGTGATCCTCGACCCGGCCGAGCGACGCGCCGAGATCCTCCGGCAGGCCAGGCGCCGCACCGGCCGCGCCGGGCTCGCGCTGCCCGACGACCCGGCGCTGCTGGACGAGGTGAGCGGGCTGGTCGAGTGGCCGGTCGTGCTCACGGGCCGGATCGATGCGCGGTTCATGGACCTGCCGCCCGAGGTGCTGACCACCGCGATGCGGGCGCACCAGAGGTACCTGGCGCTGCTCGACGGGGCGGGCCGGCCGGCCGACCGCTTCCTGGTGGTCGCCAACATGGAGACCGCCGACAGGGGCCGGACCATCGCGGCCGGCAACGAGCGGGTGCTGCACGCGCGCCTGGCGGACGCCCGCTTCTTCTGGGACCAGGACCGCAAGCGCAGCCTCGAAAGCCGCGTCGCCGACCTCGACGGCGTGGTGTTTCACGCGAAGCTCGGCAGCCTCGGCGACAAGGCGAAACGCATCGCGGCGCTGGCCGGCGAGATGGCTCATCAGATCTCCCGAGATGTGCCCAATGTCAATCCGGAGCTGGCAATTCGCGCCGCTCTCCTCGCCAAAGCGGATCTGACGACCGAGATGGTCGGCGAGTTTCCCGAGCTGCAG
>JABAHQ010008849.1_pt3 | contig 13102 bp, 5 predicted proteins | sample 7062091 | NCBI WGS metagenome assembly JABAHQ01 (sample SAMN14534359, study PRJNA622989) | marine sediment metagenome | biome: marine biome [ENVO:00000428]; feature: marine pelagic biome [ENVO:01000023]; material: deep marine sediment [ENVO:00002113] | place: India: Gulf of Kutch | collected...
CATCCGCGGCACCAGATCGGGAAACACGGCCGGCACCTCGTACAACAGGGCCATGCGCCCCTCGGCGTCGATCCCCACCTTCGCCACATTCGCACCCCGGTTCAGCTCCAGCAAGCGCTCCAGGTACGTCTTCCTGTCTCCCCTCGGCTGCAAACCTCCCAGGTACAGAATGAGCGAGACCGTCGCCTCCCGCAGCTGGATTAGCATAGTCAGCTCGGAGCCCGCGAACTCCAGCTTCGTCAGGTAGGTGCCTTCTCCCCGGCGCTCCAACGGCAGGTCCGCCTCCCCGAGCACACTTTCCAGTCCCCGCGCCGCCGCGTCCGCGTCCACCCGAATATGACGCGCCTGGGCCAGGCCGCATCCAAACAGTCGCCGCTGCCACCCCTCCCAATCCGACAGATCCTTCTTCCTCACATCGCCCAAGTGCACCAGGCCCCGGATCACTCCCTCCGCCACCGACGGGGTCACCACCGCCGTCGGTAGCTCCGCCGCCAACAGGACGTCGCCCGACTGGGAGCAGAGAGCCTTCACGTAGTTCGCCGTGAAGCTGACGCGCACCAGGTTGGCCAGGGCTGCCTCTCGACCCAAGCGGCCCAGCTGCGGCAGCGAGACGGCGAAGAAGCTCAGGCCGCCCTCGAACTCGCGCACCTGAACGGTCACCCGCTCCGTGCGCTCCCCGCCAAACGGCACGGCCAGCACACCGCCGCTCAGCGGCGTGCAGGCGAGACCAGTGGCCGCCACCAGCTGGGACAGAGAGCGGCGGGACACCGGTTCAGAGGGCCCCGCCGCCCCCGCTCCGGGCACGCCAGCCTCCCGTTTCTTGGTGGGCGGCCTGTGCGGCGCCGGCCCCGGCTGCGGCTCCGGCTCGGCCCTCTCACCCCGGCCCGAGCCGACGGCGCCCGCTGTTCGGGCGCACCCGAGGACAAAGGGGTTGACCCACAAGCGGCACCGGCAGGCGTCCGCAGGACAGCCGATCTCGCTGCCCAGCCACGCCTCGGTCAACGGATGCTTTTCCCAGCAGGCCGGGCAGCGGATCACCGGCCCGTCCCCGGCGTCCAGCGGCGTGACGACGAGCGGGCCGTAGTCGATCCCGTGGAGGTGGATCGGGTATAGAACGCCGCCCTGCCNNACCACCAGCGGGCGCTGCGGGTGGAAAGCGACGCAGAAGACGCGGCCGGGTAGTGGGAGGACACCCAGCTCGGTTGCCCGCTGCGGGTCCCAGAGCCTGAGGGTCCCATCATCGCTCGCCGAGGCCAGCAGGCGCCCATCGGGGCTAACCGCGCAGCCGATCACCCCCTCGCGGTGACCTTCGAGCGCCGCGAGCTCCTGCGCCGACTGGCCGTCCCAAAGCTTCAGGGTCCCGTCCAGGCTCGCCGACGCGACGAACGACCCGTTCGGACTGACGTCGCAGCCGTAGACCGCCTTGGCGTGCCCTTGCAGAACACCTCGCTCGCGCCCCGTCTCCGGGTCCCAGAGCTTCAACCTCCGGTCGTCGCTCGCCGAGACCACGTACGTGGCATCCGGGCTGATGGCGACGTCCCTGATGGCGCCCATATGCCCTCTCGAGCTCGCCCTGACCGCCCCCGTCGCAGGGTCGCACACCTTCAGAACGCCCTGCCAGTCGCCCGAGACGACGAACGATCCATCGGCGCTGAACGTGCATGCGGTGGCGGAGGCGGCGTCGTCGACAAGCGTCCCCAGCTCGTCCCCGCTGACCGCATCCCAGAGTCTGACGCTCCCGTCGTGGCTCGCGCAGGCCACCAGACTGGCGTCGGGGTCGACCGCACAGTCCCAGATCCAGTGGCTGAAAAAGACCCGGGTGGCGCTGTCGAGATCGAGGGTTCCGCCTCCGGCCGCCTTCCTTATCGCCTGCCGCAACTCGTCAACGGTCGCGCGGTCCTTACGCCGCCCGGGCTGGGCTCGGCTGAAGCGTGCGTCCGAGACCCGCCTCGCCTCGCCGAGGGCCAGGCTTTCCAGCTTGCGCTGGATGGCACCGGTCTCGGGGTCCCGCAACTTCACCGTGCCGCTCGAACCCCCCGACGCGACGAACCGACCGTCGGGGCTGAAGGTGCAAGCCAGCACCCGTTCCAGGCGGTCCTCGTCGGTCAGCCGCTCGCGCCCAGGTTCCGGCGCGAGATCGACAGCCCACAGCTTCAAGGTCGCGTCGTGACTCGCTGACACGACGAAGGAGGCATCGGGGCTGACGGCGCAGTCGCGCACACGGTGGGCGTGGCCTTCCAGGCTGGCTCGCTCCGTGAACGTCTGTCCGTCCCAGAGCTTCAGGGTCGTGTCGTCGCTGGCCGAGACGATGAAGGAACCGTCGGGACTGACGGCGCAAGCCCGAACGGCACCGCTATGGCCCTCGAGGGTCGCCCGATCACTCAACGTCTTGGTTTCCCACACCTTCAAGGTGCCCGCCGGACTGGCCGAAACGATCCAGGACCCGTCGGGGCTGATCGCGCACGCCGTGACCCCTTCCGAGTGGGCGCGCACGCTGGCTCGCTCACTCCCGCTTGCCGGGTCCCAGAGCTTCAGGGTCCCATCCTGACTGGCTGAGACAACGAGGGAGCCGTCCGGACTGACCGAGCAGCCCCAGACCGGCTGCGCGTGGCCCCGCAGTGCCTTCCGCTCCCGCCCGGTCTCCAGGTCCCAGATCTTGAGCGTCGCGTCCTGGCCGGCGGATACCACGTAGGCGTCATCACGGCTCAGGGCGCACGCCAGGACCGCGTCATCGTGGCCTCGCAGTACAGCCCGTTCCCGGCCAGTCTCCGCCTCCCAGACCCTCAGAGTCTTGTCCCAGCTGGAGGAGACGATCAGGGAGCCGTCGGAGCTGACGGCGCAGTCCGTGACCTCGAGCGTGTGACCTCGCAGGGTCGCCCGCTCTCTTCCCGTCGCCGTCTCCCAAACCTTCAGGCACGGCTCGAAGTAGGTGATGGTCTCAGCTGTGCTCCCAGCGCCCGAAACGACGAAGGAGCCGTCCGGGCTGACGACACAGGCCTCCACGAAGTCCCGATGTCCCTTCAGGCTGCGGATCAGGGCGACCGACTCGCTGAAGGGGATCCCCAGCCGCAGCCACGGGCGCGTCCCCGGCGCGGACCTGCCGGCGAGCTCGGGAGCCAGTGACTCAGGCACCGGCTCGTCCGCCCACTGAAGCCGGTTGTAGAGTTGCTGCCATAGCAGGTCCGGGCGTCCGGACAGCACATGCGTCTCGCGCTCGATCGCCTGCGTGAAAGCGCGAAGCGTCTGCTGCTGCGAAGCTGGCGGCACTTCTTCTCGTGCGGATGTCATCTTTCTTATCCCCCTGCGCGCTCGACGGCCAGCGACCTCAGGTGCGGACCCCCATCATGGTCTTGCCATCGTCATCCCGCGTGAAGCGCCATCACACCCAGCAGCAGCTTGTTGAACTGCCTGTACAACCGCTCCACCAAGTCCGGTAACGCCGCCGGCACCTCGTAGAGCAGCGCCAGATCCCCATCGGAATCGATCCCCACCTTCGCCACGTTCGCACCCCGATTCAGCTCGAGCAGCCGTCCCATGTACGCCTTCTTGTCGCCCGTCGGCTGCACGCCCCCCAGGTAGAGGATGAACGAGATCATGGCCGGGCGCACGTGGATCAGCACATGCAGAACCATTCCGACTAGCTCGACGCTCGTCCGGTAGACCCCCTCCCCCTCCGGCTCCATCGGCAGCCCCGCCCCCGCCAGCAGACCCTCCACCTGCCGGCGCGCCGCGCCCACGTCGACCCGTATGCGCTGCCCCTGTGCCCACGCACAGCCGAGCAACCGCTCCTGCCACCCCTCCCAATCCGGCATATCACCCTTCCCTACATCACCCAAGTGCACCAGCCCGCGGATCAGGCCCTCCGCCACCTCGGGCGTCACCACCGCCGCAGGCAGCTCCGCTGCGAGCACCAGCTTGCCCGAGCTGCTGGACAGGGCTTTCACATAGTTCGCCGCGAAGCTCACCCGCAGCAGACTGCCCAGCGCCGCCTCGCGCCCAAACCGGCCCGGCTCCGGCAGCGGCACCGCGAAGAAGCCCAGGTCCCCCTCCAGCTCGCGGACCTGCACCGTCACTTCGTCCACCCGCTCACCGCCGAACGGCACCGCTACGGCGTCCTCGCCGATCGGGAAGACCTTGAGCCCGCTGGCCGCCACGCGCTCGAGCAGAGACTGACTCGGCGGTCGTGGTTGGGACGGTGCGGGGGTGGTGCGCTTGCGCGCCCGGCTCGGGCGACCCGGCGACGCTGCCCTGCGCCTGGTAGGTCTTGGAGCGGCCGGCTTCTCGGGCTCGCGTGCTTTCTTCGACCGGCGCCTCGCCGGCTTGGGAGCCTCCGGCTCCTCAGCCTGGCGCGTTTTCTTGGCCCTGCGCACCGGCCGCGCCGCATCTCTTGGCGGCCCGGCGACGGCGGGGCCCGGCTCGATGCCGCAAAGCTGGAACACGTAGGGCACGGGCCTGTTGCCCGTCGCGGCACCGTTGTCCGCCGCCCGCAGCGCACGCCCGTCCTCGCTGAACTGCAAGCCGATAACGGGCGCCAGCACGTGCGCCACGACCTGACACGCACCGGTCGCGACGTCCCACAGGCGCACGCTGTTGTCCGCTCCGCCGGTCGCCAGGCTCTTACCATCCGGCGACCAAGCCAGGGCCCAGATCTGCTCCGTGTGCTCTTCGAGCACCGCGCGCGATTCCCCGGCAGAGCTCCACAGGCGCACGCGCGGTTCGCTGCTCGCCGAGGCGAGAGTGGTACCGTCCGGTGACCAGGCGAGACGCAGTTTCAGCTTGTGGAGCCGCTGGGTCCCAGACTTGAAGTCCCCCTCAACGTGCGGCACGGCCGCGATCGCTTCCCCGGTCCGCCGCCACAGGCGCAGGGTGCGGTCGTCATCGCTGGCCGAGACCAGCAGGTTGCCGTCCGTCGACCACGACAGATTGACCACCCTGCCTTCATGGGCGCGGTACGCCGCCCGCTGTTCAGAGTCGGACCAGAGGCAGATCACGCCATCCGCGTAGCCGGATGCGATAAGCTCGCCGTCGGGCGACCAAGCCAGAGATACCAGGACCGACTCGCGGCCCTTCAGCACGGCGCGACAAGCGCCGTCCCGTGACCAGACGCGTATCTCCGCATCACCGCTCGCGGAGGCGATCGAGGCGCCGTCCGGCGCCCACGCGATCTCCGTTATGGGCGAGCCGTGCCCCTCAAGATCGTGGCGAAGCGCCCCACCGCGATCCCAGAGCCGCAATGGGTGGACTTCACCCTTGAAGTGACTCGATCCGGCCGAGGCCACAAGCTCACCATCCGGTGACCAAGACAGGGCTTGCACCGTGTCGTCGTGGCCGCGATTCACGCACCTGGCTCGTCCGGAGCTTGGGTCCCACAGGCCCAAGCACCCGTCTTCGCCCCCCGAGGCCAGCAGCTCGCCGTCAGGAGACCACGCCACGCGGTCGACGGTCTTGGTGTGGCCGGGGACCACTTCCGCAGCTTCTACTGGCCGTTCCCACAGCCGCACCGTACCATCGCCGCTGGCCGAGGCCAGGCAGTTCCCATCCGGCGACCAGGCCACGTCGTCGACCCACTCGGTATGTCCATGGAGCGCGGTCCAAGCCGCGCCGCCGGCCGTCCAGACGCGCACGCTGTAGTCGTGGCTGGCCGATGCGAGCAACTCACCGTCCGGTGACCAGGCCAGCGCCCAGACCGGATCGGTGTGCCCTTCCAGGACGGCCTGCCGTTTCCCGGTGCCGTCCCACAGGCTGACGCTGTGATTCCCACTCCCGCTCGCCAGTAGCGCACCGTCCGGCGACCAGGCCAGCGGCCAACAGTTGTCCGTATGGCCCTCGAGCACGGCGCGTGGCTCGCCGGTGGCTTCCCACAGCCTTACCGTGNNCGCGGAGCCGGCGCGCCGCCACAGCCTCACCATGTCATCGTCCCCAGCCGAAGCGAGGAGCGTGCCGCAAGGCGACCAGGCCAGCACCTGCACCGAGGCGGTGTGACCCTCGAGCACGGCCTGAAGCTCCCCGGACCGGTCCCACAGTCGGACGGTCCGATCGTCGCCCGCCGTAGCGAGCGTGTCGCCGTCGGGCGACCATACCACGGCGTTGACCCTCTTGCCGTCGCCGGCGAGTACGGCCTGCGGCTCGCCGGTCACGCTCAGCAGAACGACCGCGCCCTCCTTGTCCGGAGCCGCCAACAGCGTGGCGTCCGGCGACCAAGCCAGCCTGCTGCCGGCGCCCTCGAAGCTCCCCGCCAACCTCCCGCTCTCGCCGTCCCACAGCCGAACGGCGTCGGTGGAGCCGGTAGCGAGTAGGCGCCCACGCGGCGCCCAGGCGATGCGGATCACATGCAGCGCTTCCAGGACGCGGATCAGCGGTGACTCCTCGGCCGCCTCGCAGGGGCTGTTCACCAGGCGAAGCCACGGCCGACCGGCGAGGGCCTCCCGTGCGCGCTCCGCGATCGGACCGTCTTCCGCCCGACTCAGTCGGAGCATGTTGTGCAGATGGGAGGGCAGTATTGCGGGGCGACCCGCCAGGCGGTGGGCCTCGCGCTGAAAGACCCGCCAGAGGACCGTCAGCCGCTGTTGGCGTTCCTCCGGCAGCATGCCGGGTCTGCCCCGCCGGCGGCGGGTCCGAGAAGCGGGACGCGAGCCTCTGCCCTCCATAGACGACCTTCTACGCCTTCGGGCGCTCGACGACGAACGGGTTCACTCGCAACCGCCCATCGCAGCCTGCCTGCGGGCACTCGATCTCCTGGCCCAGCCAGTCCTTGTCTAGAGGCGTGGATTCATGGCAGAAGGGGCAACGCACCACCAGGCCATCCCCGAAGTCGGTGGCGGTGACGATGATCGGCCGCCGGCCCGCGCCTGCTCCCCCACCCTCGCCGCCCGGCATCCGCTCCAGCGCGAAGCTGAAGTCGTCGGCCAGCTGGAAGACACCCGTGTAGGTCCTCGTCACCTTCCCTGCCGCATCGGCCGTCTCGACCACGCCGGCCTCCGCCGCCTTTCGCTCCAGGAAGTGGAAGTCGGTGAGCGTCGCGAACACCTCATCCCACATCTCGCCCAGCGTCTGCTGGTAAGGCAGCTCGGACATCTTGCGCAGGTTCGGAGTCATCCTGTCGTCCGCTTTGACCTCGAGCTCCTGGTCCGCGAAGTATCGAGCCAACTCGCGGTGGCGTGCACGCCGCGCATCGCCGGCCAGGTAGACCTCGTCCGCCGCCTCGCGCAGCTGCCGGTGGTAGAACGCCATCAGGGCCGCGCCGTCGGCGCTATGCTCGGCCAGATACGGCTCGAGGTCGAAGTAGAGGCGCGACCACACGACCACGGGCAGCCGGTCCACCTTCGGCGACTTGGGCGAACGACGCCTGAAATCGGCCAGCACGCCGCCCTTCTTCTTGTCGCCGGAGAGAACGTCGATCAACTCGTCCTCCGAAAGGCCGTTCTTTGCCGCCGCCAGATAGCTTAGGCTGCGCGCGACCATCACCTCGCCGTGGTTCGCCGGCGACGATAGCCGTTTGAACAGGTTCTCCCGTATGATGCCGGGGATGCGCGGGGTGAGCCGAGTCTCCGCTTCAGGGGTGTAGGACTTCCAGCGCCGCGCCTCCTCGAAAGCCAGCTTCAGGTACAGGGGCAGCCCCTCCGCCTCGAACTTCTCCAACACCTCCTGCCGCTGCGGGGCCGACAGAGTCCTGCGCGCGTCTTCCAGCCAAAGGTCCAGGAGCTCGCCGCCTTCATCCGCCGGCATCGGCTCCAGCTCGACCAGCCCGCCTTCCGGAAGCCGCCTCCGCAACGAAGCGAGTGATTCACCGGGCAAGGCGGACGCGATCAGGCGAGCGTGTTCCGGCAGTTCGGCGGGTAGCCAGACGAGGCTGCGAGCCGGATCGCCGGGACGGAGCTGATCGAGGGCGTCGAGGAAGAGGATGAGCGGCCGCTCGGCCGTCGCCAGCGCTAGCCGCTTGGGGAAGTCCTCCGCCAGCTCCTTGAACTCCGTGGGTACGGAGCCTGGATCGGCGCCGTATCGCTCGGACAGCTGACGGCAGAGACCACTCAGCAAAGCCCGACCGTCCACCGACTCCGGGGTCGCTCCGATGAACCGGAGAACGACCTCGGCATCGGGATGATCCTCCCGGGCCTGCTGCCCGGCCCGCGCCATGACCGCCGACTTACCCGAACCGGAGACGCCGTACAGCGCCAGGGGATGACCGTCGCTACCCCGCACGTAGTCGGCGATCCGTTCCAGTACGTCCACACGGCCCGTGAAGAAGGCGGCCCGGTCGGCGCCGAAGCGCTCGTGCTCGGTCACCTCCCGCGCCAGCGACTCCACCGCCTCCAGCTGGCCCAGCTGCCGCTCGATCACGCCCCACAGCTCCTCCTCGACGTCCTTGCACAGATCGTCGAGGTGATCGAGCGACGGACCGCTACCTTGCCACTCCGCCTCGTACTCATGCACGTGGCCCGACAGCTCGTCCCGCAGCTTGCCCTTCAGCGCCCGTAGCAGAGCACGCGCCTCACGGTCTCGCTTGCCACTCTCAGCCAGATCGACGAAGTCCCTAACGCTCTCTTCGTTGGGCAGCCCCTTGATGGTCCGGAAGAAGCAGAAGACATGGTCCCGGGCATCGGGGACGGCCAGCGCCCCGTGCGCGATCTCCTGCTCGGTGGCGGAGGCGACGTATTTCAACTGCGTATCGCTCTCAAGCGGCAGCTCCTCCACCGCCGCGAGCAAGGTGGAGTGGAGACGCGCCTCGATCGGCGCCCACTCGTCGTATTCCTCGTACGCGCCCCCACGTTTACGCGGCTGCAGGCAGTACTCCGGTGCAATCGCGTTGTCGTCCCTCCAGTACCACTCCTCCAACAACTCCTGGTCCTCGCGTGCTGTGACCCGCTCCAGAATCTGCTCGAACTCGTCCGCCGGGATCTGGGGAGGTGGAGGCCGCCAGCCGTAGCGGTCGCCCAGCAGCACGATGAAGTTGGGGCGCGGCGTGACCCTCTGGCACCGCTCGATCTCATCCAGGCAGATGTTCATGGTCTGCTGGTCGAGACCCGCCTCCTCGCTCACGCCCCAGCGCAAATCGATCGCCTGAAAGCGCGCCCCACGCTCCGCACAACGCTTGCGTAGTTCCGGGAACACCCGCTCCTGAAGCGCGTTGCGCTCATCCTTCAGATCGCTGAACGTGGAGCTCACGAAGATCCGAAACGTCCGGCTCACCTGCGCCATCTCGATTCCTCCCACGGGAGTCCGGGTTGCGAGGCCAAACTGTACCCCCTACCCCTCGAGGTCCGGCCCGTCCTGCTCAGCACCCTCAACGGCGCCCNNCGGCGCCCCAACTGGCCATCTCCGACCTCTCGGGAGCGCTGGTCGAGGAAAGCCCCTGCCGACACCCGGCGCCAGAACACCGCCCCGGGCGACAGCTCGGCAAACGCACGGCCAGGTCAGATCGTAGCATGGCTGAGACTCCTGGCCGGGCAGCCATTTCCCGTCACGGCTCCCGCCTCAGCCGACGTCTTGATTGCTATCGCTCCCGACAGGGGGAGACCGTACCGAGGGGGATGGGGGGTGCGAACGAGAGGGATAATCACTAGCGAAGCGCCGCCGCCGCCACTGCCGCCGGCCTCTGGCTCCCGGCGGAGGGGCGGAACCGCAGCCAGGCTCGACCGGTGGCTCAGTACTTGGAGACGAAGAAGACAACCACACCGATGCCGGCCGCCACGCCGTAGAGCCAGCCCGGGAAGCCAACGAGCGCGGGCACCAAGGCGAAGAGGACGCTGAAGATCAGCGCGCCGGCGACCGCCGAGATCGCCAGCAGGCTGAGCTTGCGCTTGCGCCAGGCGTTCCGAGCCATGACCACGCCCGCCCGGGCGAAGTCGGTGTCGCCCGTCTTCTTGGCCAGAGCGGCCCCCAACGCGACGGAGCGCAAGGCGCCGCCGCCCACGGAGACCTTCAACTTCAGGATGGCGTAGAGGATGGACGCCAGAAAGACAGCGGCCGCCCACATCTGCCAGTGCGTGAACGTCTCACCCCAGCTCATGTTTTACCTCCTGGACTGTGTCGGCAACATACGAAGCCCGCACGGTTGACGCCATGGGTGACGCGAAAGCGCGTCACCGCTCGACCACGGTGCCGAACGGACGAGCCGTCTGAGCGCACCGGCTGATGCGCATGGCCACGCCACCGATCCGAACTCAGACTACGCGCTCCAGTAGCGCTGCAAACCCTCGTCGTTGCGGAACGCGATATGGTATTGATCGAGGTCGGCGGGCCCGATCCAGGCCCAGTCGCTCGATTCCGGATTCATCTCGATGTCCCCCGAGACCGAGCACTCGAAGTACAGGTTGATGCAATGCATGGTCCCGGGCACGGGCGGCAGGCTGTCTTGATAGAAGAGGAACCGGACGCCCTCGCACTCGAGGGCGGTCTCCTCGCGCAGCTCTTTCCTGACCGCCTGCTCGACCGATTCGTTGTAGTCGACCTTGCCGCCCGGCAGGCACCAGTCGCCTTCGGCGTACTCGGTTCGCGCCCGCCGCAGGATGAGCACATTCCCCTCGCCGTTCGGGATGATGAGCCGTACGGTCGGCACCGGCCCGGTCAACCTCGGGTCCATGGCCATGATCTCGCTCCGGGTTCTTCAATGCTCGCGCCGGACCGCCATCCCGACGGTGGCGAGGAACTGGGGTATGCTTCGCGCGAAATTACGATCCTTCTCCCTCTCTCCCTCCGGCAGCTCCGCCCAGCCGACGAGCGCCGGATGCGTCTTGCGATTCGGGTCCTTCTGCTCGCCGTACCTCCAACCTTCCAGCAGCCGTTCCACGACGTACCGTCCGTGCTCCATCTGGGCCAGCACCTCTATCTCGTGGGCGGAGAACTCCACCGGCTCTGGCTGCGAACCCTCCAGCTTCTGGATGCCGCAGCCGATCTGCTCCAACTTCTCCAAGATATGGCGGGCCTGCTCGCGGTTGGATTCCCTCAGGTCGTCGCGCAGCTCGGCCCAGTCCGACATCGCCGGGTCGTCGGACTGCTGCGCGGCGACCTGCGACTTGCGATACCCCTCGTGTATCGCCTTGGCAATGGTCTCGCATACATCGGCGGACATCTCCGCCGGCTCCCAACCGGCGAAGGCCCGTACGGTCTGCGGGTCGCGCGGCAGGCTGAGCAGCACCTCGGACGCAGACCAGTGAGCGTCGGTGAAGATGCGCCCCGCCTCGCGACCGCTCTCGGCGATGAGCCCCACCCGGGCGCCGAGCGCCAGGGCGATCCGGTACTCGGCGGCGGCGATCCTCCCGCCGCCGATCCCGAGCACGCGGACCTGCTTCGGCGACACCTCCGAAGCGAGGAGGTCGACCCAATTCTGTAGCGGCTCGAGTGGCGTGAACCCGTGACCGTCCGTGTAGCGGAGATCGCTGTAGCGGGTCCGGTCGCTGTCTTTGGTGGCGTCCTTGGGTATCAACTCCGGGAGATAGCCGATGGTGTGGATGCGACCGGGGTAGGCCCGGGCGGCGTCGCCAACCAGCCCACTGATTCCCTCGGTCGTGCCGCCGGAGATGATCGTGCCTCTGAAGCCGCCCAGCGCTTCGAGGAGCAGCTCGCGGTAACTCCGCATCTGCGCCTCCACCCGCGGGTCGGTACCGCCCGCGATGATGAGCACAGGCCCCTCGATGTCGTCCGCGCCCGCGGTCGCCAGCCGGCGGACACTCTCCTCCCTCTGCTCCGTCTCCTTCCTCTGCTCCGTCGGGAAGCGTGCCGCCAACCCCAGCAGCAGCAGGCGGCGCGCCCACTCGTAGCCGCGGAACTGGGCTTTGACGGTCCCGAGGCGCTCGACCGAGCCCAGCGCGGTCTCGATCATGGAGGGCGCCGAGCTAACCGACAGCCCCTTGCTATACGCCTCCAGGCTCTTGTAGGGCTCGTCCATCAACAGGTGGAACTTGCCCATGTCATAGAAGGCCCGGGGGAGGTTGACTCGGGCGTCCGCATGGGACTGACACCGCTCGATGGCCCTCTGCATCAACGGCCGCGCCGCCGCCAGCACGCCAGGATTGTGCTGCAGCTCGTGCTCCAGGTAGTTCNNCTCGAAGGCCCGCCGGTAGTACTCCCGTACCTTGGTCTCGTCGATCCCCTTCCAGCTCTCGGCCAGCCAGCAGAGCGCATCCACATCGGGGCGGCGCGGCGGACGTTTGTCGGTCTCTTGGTCAGGTTCAATTCCGCTGGCGATCACCAGGTAGCGCTGACCTCGGCGGTACTCATGGCCCCGAGAATCGTCGAGGTTCGCATGGTAGAGTGCCACGCCCAGCTCGCGGAGGACCGGCGGATAGGCCGACTCCGGCTTCTTCCGATCCACAAACCGCTCCAAGACCTGGACGGCCTTCCGCCAGTCCTCTCTTGTGTTGGCCAGCTTGCCCAGCCGCGCGGCCAGCTCTTCGTTGTCCGCGTCGTGCTCAAGCACGATCTCCAGCCTGTCGATCTCCGTTTGCAACTCTTGCTTGTCGAGATAGGCACCATAACCGGTCGCATAGGCGCTCAGCCTCTCCTCGATTCGCGAGAAGGTCTCGTCCGCCTCCTCCAGCGCCGCGGCGACAGCGGCCAACTCGCGCTGCCACGCAACCGGGAGCTCGAACGCGCCCTTATACGTGAGGTCGTGCCCGAAGTCCGCGTAGGCGTGCTCGACCACGGTGCGCACCTGCACCTCGGCCTTCTTGCCGAGAACCTCGTTGGGTATCGCGACGCCGTACTCTTCCTCTTTGTCGGATCGGAACGACACGATGTAGTGAACGGACCGGTAGCCGAACTCCGTAGGTTTCAGCCGCTGGCTACAGTCGAGGCTGTTGCCCCAATCGATATCGAAGATCTGCTTGAGGAACTCGCAGATCGCGTCGACCTCGGACCGTGTGCGCGCGATCACACGTGCGCCGCACAGGTCGGTCAGTTGGTTGACCGGATCGTCGTACTTNNAGCTAGCGCCTGCTGGAGCAGCTGCGCGTAACGCTCGTAATGGGGGTAGACCTTCTGGTACTTCGCGACCTGGTCGGCGAGCCAGGCGCGAACATCGGTCGGCTCCTGTGCAGCCATCTGGCGACTCCTCCCGGTCAGTCTGCGGATCATACCGAGAACCAGCCCGCGCGACCCTCGCTGG
>JABAHQ010000286.1_pt4 | contig 13101 bp, 10 predicted proteins | sample 7062091 | NCBI WGS metagenome assembly JABAHQ01 (sample SAMN14534359, study PRJNA622989) | marine sediment metagenome | biome: marine biome [ENVO:00000428]; feature: marine pelagic biome [ENVO:01000023]; material: deep marine sediment [ENVO:00002113] | place: India: Gulf of Kutch | collected...
ATGACGCCGCCGACCGTCACCTGCATCGACCGGCTGAGCACCAGCCGGGTGACATCGCGGCGCGTCGCGCCGAGGGCGCTGCGCAGACCGATCTCCCGGGTTCGCTCGCTGACCATGTAGCTCATCACGCCGTAGATGCCCACGGCTGCCAGCGTCAGGGCGAGCGCGCCAAAAATCCCCAGCAGAACCGAGTTGGCTCGACGGCCGGCCAGGGTCCCGGAGACTAGGCGGCCCAGGCTCATCGCGTCGCTGACCGGCCCGGCGTACGAGGGGCAGCAGCGACTCCGGGTCGCGGGAGGTGGCGAGGGCGACGGTTACCCGGAAGAAGTTCGGCGTGACCACCGAGGCGTTGACCCGTTCCGCCATGCCTCCGCCGCCGCTCACCACCTTGGAGTCGATGTTGAACGCCGCCAGGTCCGCCAGGGTGTACGACAACTCCCGCCGCTGCCGACGCGCTCACACGGTGCCGTACCGATCGGGTTGGGAAGAAAGGTGCCAGGCGCCGTCAGGTCTAACCCATTTCAGATCAGTGAGTTGCCGCGCTGGAACCGGGCCGGGCGGCGGCGGCGCTGTTCGCCGATGGGGACCGCCGTCCCACGTCCGAACAGTCCGGGGACCGATGGCGATCGGGTCCGGACGAAACAACGGGAGGCGGCCGCTCGTTAGTCGCGTAGAGCCCACCGGGCGACGTCCATCGATGCCCGGCCGGCCTCTGGCGCGCGAGCACTCGGATCGCATCTGTCCGTGTAACCGGGAGCGGAGATGCGCGAGCCGTTCGAACTCGACGAGACGTGGGCGCGACGCTTGGCAGCAGGCGATCGCGAGTCCGCGTGGGACGACTTCCTCGCCAGGTACCGGAACCTGATCTTTGCCACGATCGGCAGGTTGGTCCGCGACAGCGAGGAGCGGATGGACGCGTTCGCCCTGGTCTGCGAGAAGCTACGCGAAACTGACTTCCGGCGGTTGCGACGCTTCGAGCCAGAGGGGCCAGCACGTTTCTCGACCTGGCTGGTCACGGTGGTGCGCAACCTGGTGGTCGACTGGTATCGCCAGACGCACGGTAGGCGGCGACTCGCTGACGCGCTCGGTGCTCTCGGTGACCTGCATCGGCTAATATTCGAGCGCGTCGTCCTCGCCAGGATGCCCTACGTGGAAGCGTACGAGTCGCTCAGCTCGGAGGGCGCCTTCGATGGCGGGTTCGGCGCTTTCCTGCGCGCGGTACGCGAGCTGTACCGGGAGATCGAGCGACGCGAGGGCCCACTGGCGCGGGAACTGGTGGGTGTCGACCCGGCGATCGAGCTCGCCAGCGGCCCTGTCCTTCCGAACGAGGCCCGGATCGATTACCAGCGGGTGCTGGCTCTTCTCGAAACCATGCCGGCGGACGTCCGAGCCGCCACACTGCTTTTCGTCGTGGACGACGTCCCGGCGGAGCAGGTGGCACGGATCGTCGGCTGGCCCAATCGCAAGGCGGTCTACAACCGGGTCTATCGCGCCCTGGCGAACGTGCGTCGTCGGCTCGAGGCTCGGGGTGAGCAATCGGATCCCGGCGGTCCGTGATACGCGGTTGAGCGTCGCCGCAGACGACGCGGCGGAAGAGCGAAGGGGGAGGCTAGTCATGTGGAAACTCAGGCGCACGAGAGACGGGAGCGATTCGCTGAGGGATTGGCTGCAGAGCCTCTCGGACGGTGAAACGCTGGCCGAGATCGCCGTCGGATTGCGGGCGGCGGCCGGCGGCCCGGCGGCGGAACGAAACGATCCGGAGACCATCGTCCGATATGTGCGACCCGGCGCGCGGAGCGAAGCGGAGCTGGAGCGGTTGTGCGAGGACCCCCGGTTACGGCGCGAAGTGGCGTCGGCCGCCCGACTGCTGGTGGTATCCGAGAAAGCGCGGGGGAATGATGGCGCTGAGTGGCTCGGGTACCGCCGGCTCGGTGCGGTGGCGTTGGTGGCGGCGAGCATCGCCGGGATCCTGGTGGTCCCGCGCCTGCTCGAGGACGGAGCTGCCGGCGAGTCACACCGCTCGGCGACCATAACCGTAGCCGAGGTGCAGGTCATCGGGGCGCAGGGCGAGCTGGCGACGGCACCCCTGGTCCGCTGGCAGCCCGTGCTGGGCGCGGACCTGTACGAAGTCGAGGTGACCGCTGGCGACGGGCGGATGGTATATACGGAGCGCACCGAGGACACCGAGCTTCAGGTCCCGAGCGACGTTGTAAACCCGAACGTTCCGTACTTCTATCGGGTGAGGGCCCGGTTGGAAGTGACCCGGTGGATCGCGTCCGAATTTCGGGAATTCGTGGTGCGGCCATGATGCACAGGCACGCTCTTCTCTCTCTCCTCTTGCTGACCGCCGTACCGCGGCCGGCCGCCGGACAAGCGCACGACGTCGACGCGTTCGTGCGCCGTCGGCCGGACCAGGCGCGTGACAGCATCGCCGCCGCTCTGCGGGCCGGTCTCGACATGAGCCGGCCCGCGCCGCGAGCGCTGGAGTCGGCCCGCGCCCTGGCGGCGGCCTACTCCCGAGTGTGGAATGACCCCTTCCTCCGCGAGCGCGTCCGCTGGGCGAGCGCACTGTCGCCGTCGGCCCGCAGTCTCTATCTGCAGGCGGACAGCCTGCGCCGGCTCGGCAACGAGCAGCTCTTCAGCGAGGGGCCCGGCCGGGCTCGCGCTAGCTGGCGAGAGGCCGGTCGACTGGCGGAACGGATCGGCGACTCGGTCGGGGTCACCCGCATCGTCGGTAACCTTGGAGCCGGGTTCTACGAGGAGGGCTCGGTTGACAGCGCCAGCGTTTATCTGCACCAGGCGCTGGAGAGCGCCCAACGGCTCGGCGATCGGCTGAGCGCCGGAAACGCGGCGACGATTCTCGGCAACATCGCCTGGGAAAGCGGAGACCTGCGGACGGCGATCGAGTGGAACATGCAGGCGGCTCGCTTGCACGCGGCGGCCGGCGACTCCAGTGGGGTGGCCGCGGATCACAACAGCGCCGGGCTCATCGCGGAGGCGCTGGGCGATCTCGCCTCGGCCAACGAGCACTACGCGCTGGCCCTCGAGATCAGTGAACGGCACGACGAGAACGTCAGGACCGCGGATTACCTGCTCAACTTGGGTGGTCTGGCCGTCCGCCGCCTCGAAATCGTGGAGGCCGAGCGCTACTTCGAGCGAGCGCTGAAGCTGTACGGCGCGGAGGGCGAAGCGGTGAACCAGGCGCTCGCGCATCGCAACCTCGGCTCGCTAAAGGCCGGGATCTCCGCCTACGATGCCGCCATCGATCAATACCGGAAGGCGCTGGCTCTCTACCGCCGTCTGGGTGACACCCGAGGTGAGATCGAAGTTCGCCGTCTGCTGGCTTCTGTCTTCGTTGCCACCGGTCGCATCGATGAAGCGTTGGAGGAGATCAGCACAGCCGAAGAACGGTTGCGAGGGGCTTATACCGACTTCGGACTGGGGGCTGCCGTCGCGGTCATCAGGGGCGACATCGAGCTCACGCTCAACCGAAGCGACGCGGCGCGGGCGAGCTACGACCGGGCGGAGCGCCTCTATCGAGCCGTGGGAGACATGACCGGGCTTGCCGAGGCCGCGCAAGGTCACGCACAGCTCGAACTGGCCCGTGGTCGTTACGAAGAAGTGGTTCGGCGGCTCGAGCCAGTCGTCGCCGTGCAGCCCGCGGGCCGTGCCCGCGCCTGGAGCCACTTGTTGCTCGGTCTGGCCCGGGCCGGGAGCGATGACAGCACGTCGGCGCGGGCAGCGTTGTCGACGGCCTATCGGGAGTTCGCCGATGCCACGGATCGTGCTGGCGCCGCGCTGGCTCTCGGCGCCCGAGCGGGGATCGAGGGGCGCTGGCAGCGGCCGCGACGCGCTTTGCATCTGCTCCGGGACGCACACACGCTGGCCACCGGGATCCCTGCCGTTCAGTGGTGGCTACACTACCAGGCCGGGCAGGCGCTGGAACGGGCACGCGACCATGAGGGAGCGATCGCTCAGTACGATTCGGCCATCGCGATCATCGAGGACCTGGCCGATTGGGTCCGCTTCGACGATCGACGGGCGATGTATCTCGAGGACAAATGGGAGCCTTACGCCGCCCTGGCGCGCCTCTGGGCTCGTCGCGGCGAGCCGACGCGCGCGCTAGCGGTGAGCGAGAGACTCCGCGCCCGCTACCTGTTGGATCAGCTGGCTCGCCAGCGGACCGTTTCCCACAACGAGGGTGCACTGCGAGCTCGTGAACGGCAACTGAGTGACAGCATCGGTCAGCTGACCGGCCGTCTGCTGGCGGCCGATGACGGGCGACGCGGCGTTTCGGCGGCGGGCGCAACCGAGCTCCGGGAGGAGCTTCTGGCGATGCAGTCCGCGTACCGCGAGCTGCTCGACCGCATACGCGATGCCGAGCCCGGTTACGTTCGCGCGTTGCGTGGTGAAACTGTCTCGCTCCAGGCGATCCAGGGCGCCCTGCAACCCGGCCAACTATTGATCGAGTACCTGGTCTCCGACGATCAGCTGTGGATCTTCGTGGTCTCTGAGTCCGACGTAGCTCAGACATCGATTGCCCTGGGGCGCGCGGCCCTGAGGGCTCAGATCGACTTCGCACGCTGGGCGTTGGAGAACGAACCCGATCGCGCGGAGCTGTGGCGTGGGGCGTTGCGCGGCCTCGACGACGTTCTCATCGGACCGGTGCGTGAGGCAGGTCTGCTCGACGAGCGCGAGATGGTGATCATCGTGCCGCACCTCGAGCTCCATTATCTGCCCTTCGAGGCATTGATAGACGACGACGCGGGTAGCGAACGCTATTTCGTTGAAGACCACGACATCGTTTACACCCCTTCTGCCTCGACCTGGCTGCGCACCGGCCAGCGGCCTGCGCAACGGCGCCATGGCGTGCTCGCGTTGGCGCCGCTGGAGGGCGAGCTGCCGGGAACGGGCAGGGAAGTGTCGGCGATACGAGAAGTTTGGGGGTCGAGGGCGCGGGTATACCGAGGAGCGGAAGCCAACGAGGCGACGCTCGCCGCCGCGTCCGCTCCTCGAGTGCTCCATCTGGCGACTCGGGGAGTGCTGAATCGTCACAACCCGCTCTTCTCCTACATCCAGCTCTTCCCAGGGACCAGAGATGATGGCCGCCTCGATGTGCACGAAGTCCTGCGCTCGAGATTGTCCGCCGGTCTGGTGGTTCTGAGTGCCTGTCAGACGGCCCTGGGCTCAGGATCGGTGGGAAACGTACCCAGCGGGGATGACTGGGTCGGGCTGGTGCGCGCCTTCCTCTACGCCGGTGCCGATAACGTCGTGGCCACCCTGTGGCCTGTCGACGATCTGCGCACGGCGGACTTCGTCAGCTCGTTCCATCGACGGCTGGCTGCCGGGACTCGGTACTCCCGGGCCCTGTCGGAAGCGAAGCGTGATGCGATCAGCAACGAGAGTCTGGCGCACCCCTATTACTGGGCGGGGTTCGTCCTAACGGGCTCTCCCGGGAATTGAGCAGAACGATGATCGGTTTCCGTGCAACGACACTTGGGGGGACGACGACGGAGCGGCCGGTGACCGAAGCAGACGGTGCCAGCCAGAAATGCGGAAATGCCGTCTCATCGGTATCGGTGTGACGCCGCGGTTAAAGGGGGATGCGATGATGCTCGAGCGTAAAGTAAAGTTGACCGCCTTGTTGACGATAGTCGCGCTGGCTTCGGCGGTCTGCAACGACCCGCCAACCGAACCGAGAAATGATGGTGGGCCGATGATCGATGAGTTCGGCGGCGAGATACCCGGGCTGATCGTTTCACTCTCCCGTGGTCTGCGCAACACGCAGCAGCTCGCCTTTGTTTCCGTCGAGCCGGGCTCGCTGTCCGAGGGAAGCGAGATCGTCGTCAAGAACCGTGACGGTCTCGAGTCCCGCGTGCCGACGGTTGCCGGCGGACTCGACCCAGTGGCGGTTCCTGCGACGACCGGTGATCTGCTGGAGGTCTCCGTACTCGATCCTGGAGACGGATCGATGACGGAGACGTCGCTGATACCGATCCTCTTCGTGCCACCGGTCGTGGTGCGTACGGAACCGCCCAAGCGTCGCACTAGCGTTCCGGTGAACCCGCTGTTCACGATCGTGTTCAGCGAGCCAATCGACCCCGCATCGGTGACGGACGAGACGATCCGGCTGCGGAGCAGCCGAGGTCTGCATCCGCTGGCGTTTGCGCTGCGGGAAGGCGGCACGATCGTCGACGTTCGACCTCTCACCCAGCTGCTGGGGTCGACCGACTATGTGATCGAGATTGGCACCGGCATTCGAGATCTGACCGGCGAGCATCTGCAGACAACCGAGACGGTGGAATTCAGCACCGAGCCTTGCGATTTGAGCGGCGATTACGTGGTTCGGCTCTTCCCCGATACCCTGCGGCTCCCCGTCGAGTCTTCCAGCGCGTTCCTGGTCGCCGTCGACAGCGGTGCCCGGATCATCAACGAGTTCCCCAACGAGGAGCTCACCTGGGGCACGACCGATCCGTCGGTGGTATGGGTCGGCCAGGGTGGCGGGGTCAACGCGGCCAGCATCGGCGAGGCGTACGTCACGGTCGAGTACAAGGGCGTGCTCGATTCCGCCCTGGTGATCGTGACCACGTCGCCGCCGCCCGGCCCGTTCGCGATCTTCCCCGACGCCGCGGTAGTGCCCGTCGGGTTCGAACTGCAGTTCGATGTGTCGCACCCCGAGGGGACGGAGCGGCCGCAAGTGACCTGGAGCAGCACCGACCCCGCCGTGTTCGAGGTCGATGAGACGGGACTGGTCACGACCATCGCGGTGGGGCTGGCCTACCTGGTGGCGACGACGGAGACCGAGGTCGATTCCGCCGAGATCGAGGTCTACGATCCCAGCCCGCCCGACGCTGACATCTTCTCGATCAAACCGTCCAGCTTGCTGATCGAAGAGGACGTTTCGCGCCAGCTGGAGATCGTGGGTTCGTCGTGGCCGGTGCCGCCCGTGGAATGGGCAAGCCTCGACCCGCAGGTCGCGACCGTGGACGAGAACGGCCTCCTGCAGGCGGTCGCTCCCGGCATGACCGACGTGAGCGCCACGTTCCCCGATGGCTCAACCACCTACGCCAGTATCGAGGTCGTGCCGAAAGGAACGCTCGGCACGATCACGCTCGTGCCCGAGTCGGTCACGGCGGCTGTTGGCGATACTATCCGCTTCGAGATCGTCTATGACGAGGTCGCCGCCGAGCTTTACCAGGGCTCGAATATCGGTTGGTCGACCTCCTCGCCGGAGGTACAGGTCCTGCGCTATCTGGCATCCGGAGAGTTCGAGGCCATCAACCCTGGCGTGGCGCAGATCGGCGTGCACATTGGGCCGTTGATCGCCTACGCCACAGCCACGGTGACGCCGTGAAGCGTAGGCTCTACACGTAGAAGCGGCGCCTTCCTCCGAAATGCCCGGTGGCCTCACAGGCCACCGGGTATCCTGCCATCGCCGCTTGGGTTCATATTAGGGATGTCGGCGTACGCCGACCTCGGGCGGGGCGAAATCATCATGTCCGGCCGACCGATCCTAGTGCAGCACCCTCGATGAGTGGATCGCTGCCCGGACCGCCTCCAGCATCCCGGCTTGCTTCAGGTCGATCCCGTGATTCGCCAGGACGTGCTCAGCGACCTTGCGCAGGAGCTCCGCCTCGTTTTCGGCGCTCAGGACGACCCTGCAAGCGATGCCGAGGTCTCGGCAACTGAGCTGCATGGCCATTTGTTCGGCCCATCCTGTGTGACACTCGGGGAAAGAGTCGTCGTGTATCTACTGATACCCGCAGGACCCGAAAAAGAGCCCTCGGGTTTCGGGGCTCGGATTCGGCGATCCCGGCGCCCGAATGGCCCGGCCGGCGGCCGTTGCCTGCGGGCCGTGTTCGGCTCAGAATGAGGTGATGCGGCAGTCCGTACCAGACAGCTCCATCTCAGCCCAGGAGAACGCGTGCGACTCGGCGAATACCAGCAGGCGGCCCACCGAACCAGCCTGGAGACCACCTACGGCGACGGCGATGTCGCCCGGCTCATCTATCCCACCTTGAAGCTCGCGGGCGAAGCGGGCGAGTTCGCCGAGAAGGTCGGCAAGATCCTGCGCGACAGGGACGGTCGAATCGACGAGGAAACCCGGGCCGCGCTGGCCGACGAGCTCGGCGACGTCATGTGGTACGTCGCCGAGGTGGCGACCGTCCTCGACCTCGATCTCGACGACGTCGGCGAATGCAACATCGAGAAGTTGCGCAGCCGGGCCGAGCGCGGTGTGATCCAGGGCAGCGGCGACCGGCGCTGACCTCGCGGCGGCGCGGGCGGGCGACGCGGCCAAGATGTCGAAATAACGGACATTTTGACCGATCGGGTCCGATCTCCGGCCAGTTTCGCACGTCCCGCGGCCGGGATAACCCCCAGATCCGATTCTCGTAACATCGTATCTCCAAACAACTTAACCTCTAGATGCCGCAAGGCCCACCCTCTGGTACGGGACTTGTAAGTAGAGATGGCGTAGCCGCCACCGGCCCGTCCGGATTTCGGCGCTATACCCGCCGTTGTAGCAGCTCCCGCTGAAGTGATTTCACGAGCAAGGCCTCCGCCTGTGCGGCTGGCCTGAACGAGGCCGCGGCGCGACGAGCCGCCGGGCGATCATAATCCCCGTCGGAACCCAACCGGAGGAGAACAGTGATGAGGCGTACTACGAACCTGCTGCTTGCCATCGGCGTGGCCGGTCTGGCGGTCCTGGCGCAGCCCCAGGCTGCCAGCGCGCAGTCCGACGACAGCCCGGTCCTGAAGGTCACGGGCAGCCGGACGTTCACGCTGAACGCGTGCGGCGACCTGATTCGGATCAGCGGTCCAGTGGAGATCATGCTCATCGACCAGAAGTCGCAGGGCGGCCACACGAATATGACGTGGCATGTGCGCGGCAACGGCGAGGGCGTCGGTACGAGCGGCAACCACTATCTGTGGAGGGAGAACACGCTGCTCTCCACCCGGCGTAACGGGAACAACCCGAACTCCTCCACTGACCTGAACCTGCGGTCGCGGGTGATCGGGAAGGGGAAGGCACCCAACTACTCGTTCACGCTGCACACCCACATGACCGTGAACGCGAACGGCGACATGACGGCGCGGTTCAGCACATCGGACGTGCAGTGTCGCTAGGCTGATCGTCACCATTCGATCGAAAGCGGCGCGGCCCGAGTCTCGGGCGCGCCGCTTTCTTCATCGGCCGGCTTCTAGTTTGACGGGCGCTCGCGCCTCAGCGCGGTGAGACACGGTCGTATCAAGTAGCCCGTACTGGCCAGTCGCCCGGCCACGAAAGCGATGGCCGCTGCCGTCGCGCCCACCAGGTCCAGCCATCCGATCAGCGCCGCCAGCACCGCCACGATCGACGTGACCTCGATCGCCGTCGCCAGCGTGATCGGACGGGTTCGCCGACCCTGCACCAGGATCCCGCGCTGATAGGACAGGATCACCGAAAGGAAGGGCAGGGGCGTCAGGATCCGGGTCGGCGGCAACGCGAAGAGGGTCAGCTCCCGAGTGAGCCCCGAGATCGTCTCGAACCAGACGTAGGCCAGGGGCGTGAACGCGATCAGCGCGATCCCGGCCGTCGACGCCAGCCCCAGTCCCAGCGCGAATCGCGCCAGCTTCCTCACCTGCTCGAATCGCTTCCCGATCAGCGCGATCGCCACCTCCTGGTAGCTGAGCCCCAACGCCCGGAAGATGAAAGACAGCGAGTTCACCACCGGGAGCACCGCCAGCGACTCTACCGGGAAGCGGGCCCGCCCCATGAAGAACGTGACCGTGGGATGCACGGCCAATCCCAGCATCGAGGTGAGGGCGAGGGGGTAGTAGAAGTCGAGGATGCGACGGTAGTCCAGCCGCTCCTCCGTCTCCGGGTCTCGCGGTCGTTCCAACAGGCGCCTCACCGTCCCCCGGGCCATGAGCCGCGCCGCCACCGCCTCGGCGCTGACGCCTGCCGACAACGCGGCCGCCCCCAGGTAAGCGCCGGGCGGTGCCAGGGTCCCGTAGAGGACGATCGCCGTCGTCGCCATCGCCGTCAGCCGGATCACCGTGCCGTAGGCGACCAGCCGTGTCTTCCCATCCCGAATCAATGTGCCCTGGTAGAAGCGCCGGTAACCGATGGCGCCGGGCCAGGGAAGCAGCAGCCAGAGCGCCACGTAGGTCAGCTGCGCCACCTCGGGCGGCAGATCGATCAGGTCGAGCGTGATAACGTCGAAGATCGGCGGCACCAGCACCAGCAGCATGACACCGGTGATTCCCGTGCTCAACGCGTAGGTGAAGTTGCGGAGCTTCCGGTAGCTGTCGGCGTTTTCCGCCAGCGCCGTCGCGGCGCTCATCATCATGATGATCGGCGCCTCGACCAGGATGGCGAAGGCGAACGCCACGCCGTAGGCCGCCAGGTTGAACTTCGGATCGGGCAGCCGGGCGATGACCGCGGCGAGAAATGGCCCCTCCAGCGCCATCATGAGCCAGGTCGCCGCCAGCGGCGTCCAGAACTTGAAGATGCGGGCTGTGCTCAGCTGCAGCGTGGATCTCCCGGCGTGAGAGTGGTGCCGGGAGTATAGGACGGGCGCGGTGAACATCCAACATCGAACGTCCAACGTCCAACGTCGAACAGTCCGGTGGCAGCGGATCTACGTCGAACTCCCAAGACCTTCAACGTTGAAGGTTGGACGTTCGATGTTGGATGTTCACCCGGTTCACTCGCGTGTCCCGGGTATCAAACGGTAATATTCACGCCCAACGACTCGCTGGAGGGCCTATGAAGAAGTGGGAGTACCGGTACATCGACTCGATGGACATCGAGGAGGGCGGCTTCCTGGCGGTGAAGACGCGNNCTCGACTTCGTCGAGGTCGAAGGTCGCACCTCGTTCGTCGGCGTGGCGAAGCGCGAGCTCTCGGCTTAGTCGAAGCTCCCGTCTGGGGACCGCGTCCACCTGCTAGAGTCCGGCGGCCCCGATCCGCGCCGACGCCTGGCGTGCTGAAGACCGGCGCCTCCCCAGACCAGGGTCAGCGGGTCCCCGGGCAGGGCGCGGATCGTCTCCATCTCGCCGAGGGCCGGGGTTGCTGTATGAATGGCTACACTCTCAGCCAATAGCTGGAACAGTAACGAGTCCGATCGGTTGCACCGTCTACGCTTTACTATCCCCGTGACCGTGGCACGGAAGAGGAAGGTTCTTGGGGGTATTGGCAAGAGTGTGTAGGCGGACTCGGGTTCTCTGCACCAAAGAACTGCCAAGGCGACGAATCTTTGCCACGTCGGACGCTCAGTGCCTCCTACCAGAGATTGCGGCTCCGTATCGACAGTCGGCATAATGGCATATCAGTGCTTAATCAGGGGACTTCCGTATCCTGCCTGGAGGGACACGAATGTCCAACTTACCAAGTGAGGCGCGGGGAATTGCCGCGGCGATCGCGCTTGCACTCCTGAGCGGTTTGCTAGCCGTGAGTTGCAGCGACGGACCGACCTCAACGCGCCTGCCGGACGGCATTCCCACTCCGAGTCTGAGCAGCGTCCCAACTGACGAATGCAATGAGAACGAGGAGTGGTTTTGGTTGGAAGGGCATTTTGCCTTCTACGATGTGGATGTGAGTCCGGACAAGTGCTGGGACATCTCGGGCGGCACCGCACCCGAGGTCGCAATCGGCTACGTAATCGAGGAGTCAAACCACGAAAGTGGCTCGCACTACGTGTATGCTTGGGAGTGGGGATATAACTGCCTGTGGAATGGACTGGGGGTAAACCCGAGCACGCGGCCGCCTACTGACAGCTTCTATCTTGGGTACAGGCAACCGGGCAAGCTCTACTTCGATGCACGCGATATAGAGGTGGGTAGTGACTCTCTATGCACGATGGTGGCGATATGGGCCGATATCTCGGGTTTCGGAGAGACGAACAATGCTCTGTACTTGTTCCGGCGACTCAAGACGCCCACGCTAAACACGGCAACGTATAGCTCCCAGCAAGGCGAGATAGAGATCCAGTGGTCGAATGCCGAGGACGACTGCGGCACTTGCACGAAGTACGCCCCCGGTATCACGACTGAGGTGCATCGTCTGCCGGATGACGTGATCTTCGCTGTAGAGGGCGGCCAGTCCTCTCTTATCGACTCGACGTTTAGCGACGGTACTAGTACTACATATACCTACTCAGTACGGCACGTGTTCAATCCACAAGATGTTACGATCACACCCGGGTCCGGTGGGGCCGGATGGTTGAGGTACAGCGACTGGTCCAACTCGATCGAGGTGGAAACCGGCGGACCCCCTCCTGATCCGCTGAGTGTCGCGATCGTTGGCCCAGAGGAAGTCTGCCAGGGAACGATCACGCTGTGGGAGTCCGAGGTGTCGGGCGGCACGTCGCCGTACACTTATGAATGGTCTGGATTCGGATCCGGATCCGACAGCTACATCTGGGCGACACTGGAGTCTAAACACGGTTCACTGTACCTGATGGTCAGCGATGACGGCGGCCAGCAGGCCGGCGACACGTTACTGGTGTTCGGTATGACAGGTCCGCTCTGTCCAAAATGAGCAGGTCGGCTAACGTCGGGAGGTTGGCTGCTGCCGATCGCGGCGCTGCCAACCGCGAACATTGCTCTAGTCGCAACCTTCCGAGGTAGACTGGACGGTGACGGCAGCCTGGGCTTGAGTGTCGAGTTCTCGAGATTGTCCAATCCTCGAGACTCGACACCCGCCTCTTCACGCTTTGGACGTCCATGACCTGGTCCTTGACGGTCGCTCTCCCGATCCGGGAGGGGCCTTGGCCCGCACTCTCGCCGTCTTGTCAGATGCTCAGCCAGCCCGAAGCGGTATATCTCCTCCTGCAGCGGCACACTCGACGTCGGGACTGTCGGCGGCCGTGGCGTGGCATGCCTGGTTACCGTCAGGGTGTCAATGAGCAGCGTGCCCCTCCCGGCGCGTCACTCCGCCTCCACCTGCTCGAGCCCGGCGGCCAGGAACGCCAGCTGCAGGCGGATCTGATCGCGGACGGGCATCGCCCGCAGCCCCCGAGCCGCGGCATCGGACCTGACCCGTTTGGGGTCGTCGCCGCGCTCGAGCGCCGAACGCCAGTCGGCGACTCGTGCCTTCCATCGCTCCGCCTCGGGA
>JABAHQ010015004.1_pt1 | contig 13101 bp, 11 predicted proteins | sample 7062091 | NCBI WGS metagenome assembly JABAHQ01 (sample SAMN14534359, study PRJNA622989) | marine sediment metagenome | biome: marine biome [ENVO:00000428]; feature: marine pelagic biome [ENVO:01000023]; material: deep marine sediment [ENVO:00002113] | place: India: Gulf of Kutch | collected...
ACTACGTTATTTGAAAAGTATTGGTCCTAGACTACAACTGAGATGAAACACACCCTAATCATTTAATATAGAAGCAGCCGTTGCCAGATTAGTCAATTTCATGCTGGCTGCTGTCCGCGAAAGTTGCAACATGCCACAATCGGGCGCCAAAATCAACTGTTCTTTGGGCAAATATTGCAAAGCTTCTTCTCCTCTGTGGATCAGAGAGGTTACACTTTCGACTTCGTTAGATCCGACATCAAGTACGCCCAGCATCACCGTTTTCAGGCCGATGGCCGGTAATATTGATAAGTCCAAGTTGCTCTGGGCCCCCTCAATTGAAACGACATCAAGCGTTGATTGGCTCAGCCAATCCAACACATCCTCGTAGTAGGCGGCATTGGCCTTGTAAGCAATTCCCCGTCGCTCCAACGGTTTATCAGGGTAACCGCGACAAATATGAACCACAAATGTGGCCTGACTCTCAAAGCCTTGAAAACAGGCCTGCAAAGCTGGCAACCCCCAGGCTTTGGCCTGTTCTGGATAACGAAGCAAGGCCGGATCATCAAATTGAATGACGCGACAACCCACTTCGAGGAGATTTTTCACCTCGTGGCGGATCGCCTGAGCGTAATCCGTGGCCATTCGCTCTACATCGCCCTGGTAGTAATCATCTACCACGCTGTCTACCACAGTTGACGGCCCTGGTAGACCGATTTTGGCGATCCCTTTGACGTATTTTTGGGTGAATTTATAATCATTCACCAAGATTGGACTCCGGTAGGTAATTTGGTCAACCACGGTTGGCAGTTTGCGCACGTATTTACCTTCACGAATTACTTTTTCGGTCAGGTATTCAAAATCTATTCCGCCAAGCTCTCTGAGGACATATAACACATAATGACCTCGACGCTCCTCCCCGTCGGTTATGAGATCGATGCCGGCGGCGTTTTGATCCTCGATGGCCATCAAGGCTGCCCGATCCAATCGTTCCTTAAATCTATGGGGGCCGATTCTCTGCTCCAGATCGTAAAAAGTAAACCCAACTGCATCGAGCAACGCTCTGCCACTGCCTTTAAATATATATTTCGGCTTGGGATAACTGCCTACAATGGCGGTCATCAACCGGTCTTGTTTTATCTTTCCCCTTTGATTTTCCATGTTTTGTTGTATAGGAATCCATGAACGCTCGGGGCCGGTCCATGACCGGCGAGTCAGGAATCGGCCTTGAGCAAAGTTGCGAAGCTTTTATGCTAGCGTATAGGAAATTTTAGGGCAAGTTGCTAACTTGTCAAGGAGACCACAAACAAGTTAGAACTTGCCCTGTTTGGTGCAGGCTATGCTATCCATGATCTCGGCAGACAATAACACGGCGTATAGTTTCTATATTCATGATGGCCGCAATGATAGCCAGCGTCAAATAAACCTGGTTGAGGATGGCCCCGAGGAAGATGAGAAATATCCGTACATCGCGCCCTAGACGGAGATTTTTGCCCCGATCGATTCGATCGCGCATAAGGCTATCATATTTATCCGCCGTGTAGCTCAGCATGAAGGAACCAATAATGGCCATAAACCCGGTCAAGAGGACGAGGCTATTCGTCCGATCCGCGTAGGCGTGCCAGGTCAAACCAAAGAGTAGGAAAGCATCGGCGTAACGGTCTAACACCGCGTCCAACCAGCCGCCGTAGTCACTACGCAGGAACTTGAGCCGGGCTACTTCGCCATCGCAGCCGTCAATAACCGAGGCGAACTGGGCCAACAAGCCGCCCAGTGCCAGGGCGAGATAACCACCCAGGGCGAATAGGCCGGCGGCCAGTATGGAAGATAAAAATGAGAAAAGCGATATTTGATTGGGAGTGATGCGGTGGTTGACCAGCCAACGTGAAATCCGCACCGACAAGGGACGGTTAATGTAGCGCGACACGGGGCCGTCATTAGGTTTGTCCCGCAGCCTGGCCAGGAGCGCATTTTCCGCCCGCTTGAAGGTCGCAGGGTCATCCACATCGATCCAAAAATGACCACTCACGTCAACCGCTTTGACCCAGCCCTCGGTGGCCAGGGACTGCACCGCCCCAGACAGCGTAGTATCATTATTCTCCTCCAGACAACCCTTCAGAGCTTTAAAAATGGAGGGTGTACACAGAAAAATGCCGGTGTCAAATCCGTTGAAGTCCGTCAAGTCCTTGCCAATGTGGCAAATCTTTCCGTCCTTTGTCTTTACCCGGGTGACATCCTTCATATCGACCATAGGATTATGGATATCCTTATCCACCCCTAGGGCAATTTCACCCTCGCCTAACGGTGTGGACATCACCTTACGGGCCATGGATGGATCAAAGAGGTGGTCTGTCATCAGTAATAAAAAGGGCTCGGATAAGTGATGTCGTGCTTTCAGGACTGACAGCCCGTTTTCTTTCTCCCAATCTTTGTTGATAAGGGAGGTGATCGAAAGCCCCAGGCGATCAGTCAGGTGCTTCAGGAAAGCACGAACGTCTTTTCCGTGGCATCCGGTGACCACATAAAAGTCATCCGCTCCGGCTCTCAGAGCAGAGCGGATAACCCGCTCGATCAGGGGGACACCCAAGAGCGGAACGAGGGGCTTGCTATCGCCCGCCTGCTGCAACCGGCTCCCTTGGCCGGCCGCAATAATCAGACATTTCATCCTTTTCTCCATATTCACCTTGAGAATATCACCAACGCAACGACATCTCAGAATGAAGTTAATTAAATTTAAATCTTTGTCCTAACATTTTGAGGTGTTGTTTCTCTGGTATGCTCATTGCCTAATGAGTACCGACGCTGTTGACTCCCGAACAACGAACTCCGGCTCCAAAATTTCTGGAGTAACACTATTATCCCCTCTGATAAGGTTAAACAACATATTAACTGCACGCTTCCCAATGTTATACGTCGGCTGGCGAACCGTCGTCAAAGGGGGATAGTAATGAGGAGCCATCTCCAAATCATCATATCCCACTACGGAAAAATCTCGAGGGACTTCGTAGCCTCTTTGGCGCAGGGCATTAATCACCCCGATCGCCGTCAGGTCGTTAAAGGCGAAAATAGCGGTTGGTGGCTGCGGCAGATCAAGCAGACGAGAGACAGCTTTGATGCCCCCGGCAATGCTGCCATCGCCAGTCACGATTATCGTCTCATCCAGGGCGATGTTGTGTTCAGTCAAGGCGGCCTGGTAGCCATTTAAACGGTTTAAGCCGTCCGGATGTTCAGCTCCCCAGGTGATATAGGCAATCCGCCGGTGACCCAATTCTATCAAATGCTCGACGACCTTTTTGGCCCCCGTGAACCCGTTAATCGAAACAGAAAAAGGGTAAGTAGGACTATTAATCAGTACGATGGGCATAAAAAATTTATGCTTGGAGGCGAGATAGGTTTCAGCAGTTTCAGAACCGGTGATAATGATGCCCTCCATGCGCCGTTCATGGAAATCCTGCACGATGGCCAATTCGCGTTTCGAGTTTCGATAGAAACTACTGAGAAAAATCTGGTAGTTATACGCCGCCGCTACATCTTCCATGCCCAATATCTGACGGACATAGTAAGGGTCCACCAGATCGGCAATGGCCACCCCAATCGTGGCCGATCGTTTAGCCACCAGATTGCGGGCCACCGCACTGGGCACATAGCCCATGGTTTCCGCCAAATTTTTGATCTGCGCCTTCGTCTCCGGGCTGATGCGTGGATGATCATTAAGCGCACGGGAGACGGTTGACGGTGAAACATTTGCCTCTTTGGCGATGTCTTTGATCGATACCGGCATCGTATTAACCCTGCACTGCTTTCTTTCTATAATTTGCGCAAACGTTTGCACAAATTATAATGAAATATCGTCTACTTGTCAATATAACAGATTACTGTCTACTGGTTTTTAGTTACTTGACCACAGATACCCCTGACTACGAATAGTTTTGATGCGGCGTGGATGGGTGGGGTCCGGCTCAATTTTGCGGCGTAGGTGATGAATATGCCACTTGATGATTTCTCGGGCCTCAGTGTCTTCACAATCATAGCCGAGAGCGCGATTTACCAGGGTGCGGGGAGGGAGGGGGGTTGGGCTGGCGCTGACCAGACAAAGGAGGATATCGAATTCGGCGGTAGTCAAAGCCAGCGGTGTTCCGGCCAGGACAGCCTGGCGATGGTTGCGGTCAATGACTAAATTGCTCGATCGAACGAAGCGGGAATTCAGGGTCGGCGAGGCCAGCAAGTCATCATCTTCGTCCAAAGCGTTAAGGGTTTGGCGTAGCGTGCTAATTTGGCACAGCAGTTGGCGTCGTTGGATGGCCTGGCGACGTTGCTGCACAGCTTCGTAGACGCGCTGACGAATCGTCTCAGGGGTCGCCGGTTTAAACAGATAGTCAAAAGCGCCCAACCGGAGCGCTTCTACAGCGCTTTCCAGAGTGCCGTGGGCAGTCAAGATAATAACCACCAGCTCTGAGTCATATTGGCGGGCTACTTGTAATACTTGCAGTCCGTCCACCGGTTCCATTCTTAGATCTAGCAGGAGGACGTCATAGGCGGAGGGGGTATTTGTCAGTTTTTGAATAGCCTCTGCACCATCGGCGGCGCAGTCGAGGATATAGCCCTCGTGCTTTAAAGCGTGTTTTAGCACAAAACGAATATTAACCTCGTCGTCAACAATTAAAATTTTTGGCACATCCATAACCTTATCCACGACATTAGTGATCATCAATTGGTAATTCAACACGCCAACTTGTCTGTTCCCCTTGCCGATTAAATTCTATAAGGCCCCCTTGAGCAGCGATGATGTCTCGACTAAAGGATAAGCCGAAGGTAGGATCTAATTCTTTAGAGACAGACCGGGAACGGGGCGTATCCATCAAGTTGCCAAGATGGGCCACTGGAACATCGGTTGAAAATTCTATCTGGACAGTCTTGGGGAGGGTATAAGAACGGAGGTATAGCTTTCCCCCGCCCGCCGCACTAATGACATCGCTGAGGTTGAGCAGCAGGCTCAGGAAAACTAACTGGAGTTGATTGGCTACAGCCTTAAGAGGAGGCAGGTTAGGTTCTAGATCAGTTTGCAACCTGATTTTCTGCCATCTCAGCTCTTTGCGAGCCAGAGTGATCGCCTCCTGCAAAAGATTATTCAGATCAAGCACTTCCTTGACATCAGTTTGAGGGCGGTAAATCTGGCGCATGCGGTTGAGGAGTTGGATCACCCGTCTTGTCTCTTCTAAACACAACTGAAGATAAGTCGCCAGTTCTTCAGGGCTGCCTAACTCTTCCAGGGCCAGCATCAGGGCTCCCTGGATGGCTTGCATCGGGTTATTAATCTCGTGGGATAGGGTAGCGGTTAAACGCCCTATAGTGCTCAAGCGTTCTGCCTGGAGAATCTGTCGGTGAAGGTGTTCGCGTTCTACTACCAGAGAGCGGGAGCGAAAATAAGCCCCCAGACGGGCATCGACTTCAGCAGCGAGTAAGGGCAAGAGTAAGTAGTCGTCAGCGCCGGCCGCCAGAGCCGGCTGACGGTCTTGGGGACGGCTGAGGAGAACAATCAGAGGGATATTAGCAGTAAAAGTATTTTGGCGCAGGTATTGACAGCCAGAGGTTACGGTTGACTCATTTTCAGCATGGAGTAAGATAAGGGTCAAAGGGGGGGAATTGCTGGGGCTACGGGTGAGGTAGGGCTTTGCCTCTGTCACCGTTGCTACTTGAGCTATACTGACGCCAGTTGGCAAAGCCACTTGAAGTGACTCCAGTAGAGCAGTTTCCAGGCTGATTAACAAAATCATCGTCATACCGGTTTTGCTCCCATCGAAATAATTGATGGAAGAGAGGTCATAAGACGGGTTGTTAAGGAATGGGAAATATACCGTATCTCCCTGGACAAAATTGAGTGCCTGTGGTTATATTTAAAATTCTAACATAATCGTACAGCGCAATCAACTCTGGCTTTGGTCTTTATCTCCTACTTCCATTTTTTTGAATTAAATTTCAAAAGAGGATACAATACCGTTACATTTGTTAATAATCCTTTACGGGGGTATCATGTTCTTTCAAATTTCGCCAGACAATATAACTTGTAGGAGGAGATTAAATCGCTAGGAAGGAATGAATTTATGATAAAAAGAACACCCTACTTTGCTATTGCGCTGCTTATCTTAATTCTAACTTCGAGTTGTACGCTTTTACCCTCTAATCAGCGTACACAAAGATTGCCGCAAGGTCAAGCTGGTCCAACCCCAACCCCTATTCCCACCCCTATCGTTCCTACTAAGCCTGTTTATGAGGTACAGCAAGGGGAAGTGATTAAGATTATTCAATTTACGGGACGAATTGCACCCGTGGTTGAGAAGGAACTCTTCTTTCGAAGCTCGGGCCGGGTGCGCAATGTGTATGTTGAACGAAATGAGTTGGTAACTGAAAGCCAGATCTTAGCTGATCTGGAGATTGACGATCTGGAACGGGAACTGGCTTCTACCCTGCTGGAGTTGGAACGGGCTGAGCAACAGTTGGCCGAAGCAGAGCAAGCTCACGCCGATGCGTTGGCTCGGGCCCAGTTGAATTTGGCCATTGCTGAGGCAAATCTGGCTGAAGCGAGCACAAATCAGGCTTTTGAGTTGGCCAGAGCAAAAATTGATCTGACCATCAAACAATTAGAACTGACCAAAACTCGGAATGAGGATCCGAGTCCGCGCCAAATAGTGGCTGAAGCCGATTTGGAAAAAGCAGAAATCGCTCTGCGGCAAGCTCAGGCTGCTTATGATAAAATTGCTTACGCGGATAACGCAGGCTCCAGTTCGCAAGCGGCCGCTCTGCATCAAGCAACGCTTGATTATGAGCAGGCCAAGGCAAATTATGAGCTAACGATGCAAGATATCGGAAATCGTAGTTATGACCTGAACCTTATGGAGCAAGAACTTGCTCTGGCCGAATTGGATTTGGAGGAGTTAGAGGCGGCAGGGATTAAACCGCAACTGGCGCAGGCTGTCTCCCTGGCCCAACTGGAGGTAAACATCCTGGAGCGTGGTATAGATCCTATCTACAAAAACAACGTGGAACGGGCCCGCCTGAACGTTGAAAAATTGCAGGCCGCGATTGCCGATGCGCAAATCATTACCCCCTTTGACGGACAGGTGATGAGCCTCAGCTTAACAGAAGGCCGTGATGTGACTACCTTCAAACCGGTCGCTATTGTGGCCGATCTGGAGGAATTAGAGGTCAGTGCCAATCCCCTTGACTCGCAACTCCAGGAACTGGTCGAAGGGATGCCTGTGACCGTTTCGCTGTCTAGCAGACCCGGCGAGGAATTTCCAGGCTCTATCCGACGTCTGCCTTATCCCTATGGCGGCGGTGGTCGCAGCCAGGGGGTTGAAGAGGAAGATACCTCAACCCGCATCGGCCTGGAGGTTTCCCCTAGAGAGATTGGTCTGGAACAGGGGGATTTGGTACGAGTAGAAGTCGTCTTGGAGGAAAAACAGGATGTTCTCTGGCTGCCCCCCCAGGCTATTCGGACCTTTGACGGGCGTAGATTTGTCGTTGTGCAAGATGGTGAGGCGCAACGACGGGTTGATGTCAAGATTGGTATTGAGGGTGAAGACCGCGTTGAAATCGAAGAAGGGTTGACGCTAGGTCAAGTTGTAATTGGCCCGTAGAAAAGATGAAGCGTGAAACGTGAAATGTTCCTTTACGCATTACGCAGTACGCATTACGCAGTACGTATTACGTTTCACGCCTCCCGAAGGATATCCCATTTATGAGACTAGTATTGCGGTTATGGTCCGTCTTTCTGGTAGCGACTAAACGCCTTTTTTCGCAAAAAGGATTGGCTGCAGCAACCTTGCTGGGCCTGATCGTCTCTATTGCGCTGACGATGAGTGTCCCTTTGTATGCTGATGCGGTCTATTTTAGCATTTTGCGTGAGGAGTTAACTGAAATTTCGGCTGCCGGCAGAACAGGCCGCCGGGCAGATCGTTCGCCTTTTACTTTTATGTTTCGTTATATTGGGGCCTGGCATGGTTCGATCAACTCTGAAGATGTCCAACAGATTGATCAATACCTCGCCGAGCCGGTTGTGTCTGATTTAAGATTGCCAAAGCAACGGTTTACCCGGTATTTCAAAACGGATAATTTTCGGCTTTTCCCTGAGGAAGAGATCGCCTACGCAGATGTTAGGGATCCATTGGCCTGGGTTAGTTTTGGTTTTGTCACTGGCATAGAAGAACACATTGATATTATAGAAGGTAACTTTCCTGCCGTACCCGCTACTGCTCCAGATAGTACCGTTGAGGTACTGATCAGCGAAGCGCTGGCGACTGAGTTGGGCTTGCAAGTCGGCGAAACGTACATCACCTTTACCCGTCGCCAAATAGGGGAGGTGACCAGAACTACCCAAATTCCGATACGTATTGCCGGGGTCTGGAGGGCCACTGATCCGGCCAGTGAGATCTGGTTTTATGAGCCGTTGGCCTTTGACGATGTTTTATTAATTTCTGAAGATGCCTTTTTGGGGCGCATTAGCCCTTACATGGAGGATGAAATTTACACCGCTTTATGGTATCTGGTGTTGGATGGCTCAGATATCCATGCGGATAATGCCGGTATCTTGTTGGCGCGTATTACGGCTGTGCAGCAACGGGCCAACGCCTTGTTACCCAATATCGGACTGGACATTTCGCCGGTCGAGGCTTTGCGTCGATACCAGCGTGCCGCCTCGCTGTTGACCATATTGCTTTATGCCTTCAGCGTGCCGATCCTCATTTTAATTCTAACCTTTATTGGGTTGGTCGTTGGCTTATCGGTGGGGCGACAACGAAATGAGATCGCCGTCTTACGGAGCCGGGGGGCGACGATTCTCCAGGTGTTAGGGATCGCGGCGCTGGAGGGGATTTTGTTAGGGGGCGTTGCTCTGATTATCGGCTCCCCGGCCGGCGAAGCCATTGCTCAGCTTATTGGGCAGACGCGCAGTTTCCTTGACTTCAGCGCAGAGAATAATTTACGGGTTGACATTACGACTGCCACTTTACGATTTGGGATGATGGCGGTTGGGCTGGCCCTGGTGGCCCAGGTAATGCCTACCCTGGGCGCGGCACGCCACACTATCGTGACCTATAAACTAGAACGGGCACGTACGTTAAGGGCTCCCTGGTGGCAGCGGATGTGGCTGGATGTGTTATTGTTGATCCCGGCTGTTTACGGGACGTATCTACTGCGAGGACAGGGAAGCATCGTTTTGCCGGGCGAAAGTGGGACCTTCGGCAATGATCCTTTTCAAAATCCGCTCCTCTTCTTGGTTCCAGCGTTAGGCATCTTCGCGCTTACCCTTTTCTTCTTACGCCTGATGCCATTTTTGATGGCTATTGTGGCCTGGGTGCTCTCTCACCTGGGTGGCGTAGGTATGTTACTGGCGACACGCCAACTAGCCCGTTCCCCCGGCTTCTATACGGCCCCCATGATTCTTTTAGTGTTGACCCTCAGCTTGTCGGCCTTCACCGCTTCATTGGCCCAAACGTTGGATCATCACCTTTTCGATCAAACCTATTACCAAATTGGGTCAGATATGCGTGTGGTCGAATTGGGGCAGTTGAGCGATTCGACAGGCGGTGCTTTTGGAGAATTGGGGGGCAGTGGCGGCGAAACTTCTAGTGGCAGTACTGCTGAGGAAGATGTAGGCCCACGATGGCTTTTCCTGCCTGTAACGGAGTACCTCAAGGCTGATGATGTCGAGGCTGCTGTTCGGGTGGGAAAATACGACGCCTTCACCCGCTTGAGCGGTAGTCGCCAAACCGGACTTTTTTTAGGGGTTGACCGGGTTGATTTCCCGCGGGTGGCCTTCTGGCGTTGGGATTTTGCGCCCTCCCACATTGCTGAATTAATGAATGCCCTGGCTATTGCCCCCGATGGGGTTTTGTTACCTCGGGAGTTTATGCGCCAGCACGCCCTTAATATTGGCGATACCATTTTGGTCAGCATCAACCTCTATGGCCAACAGGTTGAGGTTGATATGAGGGTTACGGGCGCTTTTGATCTTTTCCCCACCTGGTACCCAGAAGAGGATGGGCCTCTCTTCGTTGGCAACCTCGATCATATTTTTGAGCAAGCGGGTGGAGAGTTCCCTTACAATGTCTGGTTGAAGACTAGACCAGCCGCGGACTATGAGGAAATTGTATCCTATGCCCGTAGCCTGGATTTGCGCATCCTGGATTGGAACGCGCCCCTGCCCAATATTGCCGAGGAGCAACAAAGCCCGGAACGCCAGGGGTTGTTCGGCATCCTTTCAGTCGGTTTTGGGGCCGCTGCTTTGCTGACCGTCCTGGGTTTTATCCTTTACGCCCTTTTCTCTTTTCGCCAACGCTTTATTGAATTAGGGGTGTTGCGGGCTATTGGCTTATCTACCGGGCAAATGACCATCTTTTTAGCCTGGGAGTTAGCATTTCTGATCTTGACGGGGGTGCTTTTGGGGACGTTTTTGGGCGCATTTGTCAGCGAGTTGTTCATTCCCTTCCTGCAAGTCGGCAATGAAGCAACTGCGCTCACACCACCCTTTCTGGTGGAGATTGCCTGGCCGGCAATTTTCCGCATCTATGCTCTCTTTGGAATGTTGTTCGTTGTTGCCCTGGTCGTCCTGGTTATTCTTCTCAGGCGCATGAAGATTTTCCAGGCAGTTAAATTAGGTGAAACCGTATAATCGTGAAACGTGAAATGTGAAATGTGAAAAGGTAGTTATCAATGATAGTAGAGAATGAATTAGACTCGGCCCCCGTTGGTGTTTCTGACACTGAGCCACTGATCGTATGTGATAATCTGGTCAAAATCTACAAAGTGGCCGATCTAGAAGTTTTCGCCTTGCAGGGGTTAGATTTAGTCGTTGAGCAGGGCGAACTATTGGGTATTGTTGGCGCCAGTGGCAGTGGTAAGTCAACTTTGATGAATATTTTGGGCGGGCTGGACCGTCCATCAGCCGGACGGGTGTGGGTGGCCGGAAATGATTTGCTCAAGATGTCTGATGCGGCCCTCAACCGCTATCGACGGTCTAGTGTGGGTTTTGTCTGGCAACAGAGCGCCCGAAACTTGGTCCCTTACCTCAATGCACAAGAAAACGTTGAGCTGCCCTTAACCCTGGCCGGTCAAACAGGCCGCCGGAAACGTAAACGGGCCATCGACTTGTTGGAAATCGTCGGCCTGGCAGATCGGCGACGGCATGGTATGGCCCAACTGTCCGGCGGTGAGCAACAGCGGGTGGCTCTTGCTGTGGCCCTGGCCAATGACCCGATGCTTCTCCTGGCAGACGAGCCGACCGGCGAGGTTGACTCGGTTACTGCCTTGACAATTTATCAGGCCTTTAAAGACCTCAATCATGAACTTGGCCTGACCACCCTCATCGTCAGCCACGACCCCACGATTGCTCGTCACGTGGATCGGGTTGTGGCTATTCGCGATGGCAAACTGGCCAGTGAAACAGTTCGCCAATCTTTAAACAGTGACTCCGGGGCTAATGGCGAGGCTGAGGAAGAAGAGCACATTTTTGAAGAATTGGTCGTCTTAGACTCGGCCGGTCGCCTGCAAATACCGAAAGACTATCTGGAACACTTTAATATCCAGGGTCGCGTGCAACTGGAAGTTGTTGAAGAAGGTATTCTCATTAGGCCAGCAGGCCAGACTAGCCAACGACGTTCGATTGAAACCCGGGCCGCCGATTTGATCCCCAGCGCCAAAAGGGGTGGCTTGAGTAGCCTGCTCAGTCGCTTTCGGAGCGATGACCAGAAGGTAGAGGAATAATGGTCACTAATAACATTATGATGGAAGAACCTATGACCGAGGAAATGCCCTCAAACGGCTATGTTATTGAAACAAAAGAGGTATGGCGGGTTTACAAAACCGGCGCTCAAGAAGTGCAGGCTCTGCGGGGCGTCAACTTGCAAGTTGGGGGCAGCCAGTTTGTAGCGCTGATGGGCCGCTCTGGCAGCGGTAAAACGACCTTATTAAACTGTTTAGGCGGGCTGGACAAGCCGACTTCCGGCGAGGTATACATCTTTGACCAAAATCTGGCTCAGATGAACGATCGTCAATTGACTAAATGGCGGCGAGAACAAGTCGGTTTTATCTTTCAGTCCTTTGGTTTATTGCCCACGCTCTCCGCCTATGAAAATGTGGAACTCATGCTGCGTATTGCCGGCGTGGGTGCCAAAAAGCGCCGGGATCGGGCGGAATATTGCCTCGATTTAGTGGGTTTAGGCAAGTGGCTGGGGCATCGCCCTTATGAGATGTCGGGCGGGCAGCAGCAACGGGTGGCCATTGCCCGTGCTTTGGCCAACAGTCCCCAGCTCATTTTGGCTGACGAGCCAACGGGCGAGCTTGACACCTCTACCGCCCGCGAGATCCTGTCTCTTTTCCAGCAAATTGTGACTGAGGAAAAAGTGACCATGCTGGTCGTCTCCCACGATAACCTGGTCCATGATTACGTTGATTATATATTGCATCTGCGAGATGGGCAGATTGTACGGGATGACTAATTATTAACCAGATAGCCCTTGACTACGAGCCGGTTATTATACCGGCCCTCTTCGTTATTCCAGTTATTACAAGTGATTAAAGTAATCTGTCCCGTCTCGGAAGGGTACACCACTTCTACAGCAGTTCTTTCCACCGTCTGGTAGCTATCCACAACATAGTGGAATTCTTTATCATTTTCATAGACAATGACTAAATCTCCGGGGGACAGTTGACCCAAGCCGGCGAAGGGCCCATACACGCCGGCCGCCAGGGTAACATGTCCGGCCAAGACTATATTGCTGCCGGAGCCGGGTGGTGCTGTGCCCTCCAAATGTCCTACCAACTGCCCCAAATGACTCACCCGCCAGGTCTGGTTTTCTATAGGCGCAAACAGGATAGGTGTATCCAGGTCTAGCTTCGGGATCACCAGCCGGGTGGCTACACCTGGCTGAGTCATTATGGCGGTTGGCGGGGGCGGTGACGTAGGTGTGGCGACCGGGGTAGGTGTCGACAAGGGGGTGGGGGTGGCTGTCGGAATGAACATCGCGTGCAGGGTTGGTTTAGCGGTAGGCACAGGACTGGATAGGGGTGTAGAGGCGATAAGCGGAATGGGGGTGGGAAGCGGGGTGGATGTAGCCTTGGTCAGTT
>JABAHQ010009514.1_pt5 | contig 13100 bp, 15 predicted proteins | sample 7062091 | NCBI WGS metagenome assembly JABAHQ01 (sample SAMN14534359, study PRJNA622989) | marine sediment metagenome | biome: marine biome [ENVO:00000428]; feature: marine pelagic biome [ENVO:01000023]; material: deep marine sediment [ENVO:00002113] | place: India: Gulf of Kutch | collected...
GCTGGGCCGGGAACACAGCGATACGGGCGACTTCAAGCTGATCAACACCGCCCTGAAAGAGCTCCGGCATGCGTTCGGGATTTTCGTGAACTATCGAAAAATCCGTAAGGCCATCGTGTTCGGATCCTCCCGCACCCCGGACTCGGACTCCAGTTATATCCTGGCTCGAAAGGTTTCCGAGAAACTGGTCCAGGGCGGGTTCATGGTCATTTCCGGGGCCGGCGGCGGCATCATGGAAGCGGCCAACCGCGGTGCCGGGAAACAACATAGTTTCGGAATCAATATCAAACTCCCCTTTGAGCAAAAAGCCAATCCCTACATCCTCGGCGACCCGAAACTCATGCTGTTCAAATACTTTTTCACGCGAAAACTGATTTTCATCAAGGAATCCGACGCCACGGTCCTCCTGCCCGGCGGATTCGGCACCCTGGACGAAGGGTTTGAAAACCTGACGTTGTTCCAAACCGGGAAAAGCCTTCCCCGCCCCATCGTCCTGTTGGAACCGGAAAACGGAAACTACTGGAGCCGCTGGTTGGAGTTCGTCGATTCGGTCCTGGTGGAAAACGGATACGTCTCCCCCGACGACAAACACTTGTTCCAATTGGCCACCTCCGTCGAGGAGGCCTCGAGCCGCATCCTCCAGTTTTACCGGGTGTATCACTCCCTTCGGTACGTCCGGGGCGTCACGGTGCTTCGGTTCACCCGGACCCTTCCCCCGGAATTGCTGGACGAGCTCAACGAGGAATTTCAGGATATTTTGACGAACGGGCGCATCCGAAGTTCGCCGCCGCTGGACGACGAAAGCCGGAATCGGGAATACCTCGAGCTTCCCCGCCTGGTTTTGAATTTCAACAAGCGCAGCTTCGGCCGATTGAACCTGATGATCCGAAAAATCAACCACTTTTTTGATGTGAAAAATACATGACGAATTTGGTCTCCTTTATCCCCCAGAACACACATCCCTGACAATATTTGTTAGCCGCCGACCCCTGGTCCGCCAAAAATCGGTTTCCATCTGCGGTCAGAAGCTCCAAAAACCATTGATTTTTCGCGAATTAAATTATATTCCGGGTCCGGGTCTCTTTTGGTTCGGATTTTGCTTTTTAAACAGGGAAAACTCGGGTTCAATCGTTTCACCCCTACTTCGACCGGGAAAAGGATTATGGAAACCAAACGATTTGTTGAAATGGGAGAAACCATTTTTGATCAGGGCTCCGTGAGTGATTGTGCCTACATCATCGAATCGGGCAGCGTCGAAATCCTCGAAAAGCAATCCGACGGCGAGTACCGGCTGATCGAGGTTTTAAAACCCAACGAAATATTCGGAGAAATGGGCGTCATCGACGGGCTTCCCCGTTCGGCCACGGCCCGGGCCCGGGAGGACAGTCACATTTTTGTCCTGACGCGGGACGCCTTCCACCATATGGCTCAGAGCAAACCGGAAGTGATGGTGCCGATTCTGAAAGTTTTGGTTTCTCGTCTCCGTCAAACCATGGGGAGCATGGCGGGCACCTGTCGTCCGGCCCGCCGGGAACTCCACCGGGTCTGAGCCCGCCGGCTTGTCGCCTTCAAAAAGGCTCCCCCTGCGGGGAAGTCCCCCGTCTGGCCGGATTCAAAGAGGCGGCCGTCCCAGGGCTTTGGGTTTTGAGGATTTTTGAGGTATTTCCCGGATTTTGGAGACTTTTCCCCTGCCGAGCCTCTTCGCACTAACCTTTCATTGTCAAGGACTTAAAATTGCCCTAAAATAAAATTCCGGTTCTGGATTAAGTTTCTATAAATAAAGGCCGTTTCTTAATAAAAGAAAACCCGAAGACCACCCCTCCAAATGCAACCCGGGGTCCGGACACCATTAAAAATCATTCCATTCCAGGACCATTGAACACCCCAGCGTTCCAAAAGGTTGAAAGCCCAACGGTCCCTGCGGAAGCCGCGACTCCCCTTGGGGAGTCGGAAGGCCGGCCCGCGTCTCAAACTTTTTCCCGGGACCCGACCCAACGGCCGCTCATCATCATTCCCGCGTACAATGAAGAAAAAAATATCGGGAAGGTTTTGGACAGCCTTCACCAATGGGTGCCGGGAATTCCCATCCTGGTCATCAACGATGGATCGTCCGACCAAACCCGGGACATCGGTCGAGACCACGGCGCCGAGGTGATCACCCTTCCCTTCAACTCAGGATATGGGGTGGCTCTGCAGACGGGTTTCCTGTACGCGGTGAAAAACGAATTCTCGCCGGTGATCCAAATGGATGCGGACGGCCAGCACGACCCGCGCTATATTTGCGATCTTCTGCGAGAGGTTCAAAGGGACGAAGTGGATGTGGCCATCGGGTCCCGGTTCCTGGGCGGCCGCAAATACCAGACCTCCCTGGCGCGGCAGGCGGGCATGTACCTGTTCGGTAAAATCGCTTCCTTGTTCTGCAAACAGAAGGTCTCCGATCCCACCTCCGGGTTTCAAGCGCTGAAGGGCCGGGCCATCCGGTTCGCCGCCAGCGACCATTTCCCCCCGGATTACCCGGACGCCGATTTCATCATCCTGCTCACCCGGTGGGGATTCAAGATTCGAGAAATTCCCGTGACCATGCGGCCCAGTCCGTCCAACAAGTCCATGCACCAGGGAACCAAACCGGTGTATTATGTTCTGAAAATGCTCCTTTCCATCATCGTCATCCTGTTGAGGAAAAAACCCCCGGAGTAAATTCCCATGCCTCCCCGAATCCGAATCATCTCCATTCTCATTTGCATCGTCCTGGTCGCTTACGTGTTTGAATTGGTCCGGCGAAAACACCTGACCGAAGAATACTCCCTGGGTTGGCTGGTGACGGGCTCCCTGATGCTCATTCTTTCCGTGTTCGAGGATGTGGTGATGTGGTTATCGGACCTGGTGGGGGCCACCCTGTTCACCTCGACGCTGTTTTTCTTCGGCCTCATTTTTCTTGTGGTGATCTGCCTTCACTTTTCGATCCGCATTTCCGCGTTGACCAAGCAGGTGCGCATGCTGACCCAGCACGTGGGGATCCTGGACCACGAAAACCGGCGACTCGAAAAAATACCGGGGAAGTCCCCCCTGGACCCCGACCCCCCGCCCCTGGAGAAACCGTGAATATCGTCCGCACGATCGAATCGTTTTTCCCCCATGTTTCGGGTCCCGCCAACCAGGCTTTTGAAATCTCCAGCCGGTTGGAAGCCCGGGGCATCGCGTCCCCCGTCGTGACGACCACCGGCGATGTCGATCCCCACCGGCCCCGCCGGGAAACCTTCGGCCGGGTTTCGGTGACCCGCCTGCCCATTCGGGGAAGCGTGATGCGATACCGCCTCACCCCGGGCCTCGGGGCGCATTTGCGGCGGGCGGATCTCATCCACAGCCACAATTACCGGAATTACCAGACCGACTTCAGTTTTTTTTTGCCCGCCACCGGAAAAAACCCTTCATCCTGAACACCCACGGATCGCTCCTGGGATACCGGCACTATCTGTCCTCCCCCTTTCAGCGGCTTCCTTACCGGCTTTATGACTGGGTGACCGGAAAACGGTCGGCCCGACAGGCCGACGCGGTGGTGGTCTCCTCGAAACTGGAATTCGAAGACGCTCTGGCATTTGGCATTCCCAAAACCCGGCTGCACGTCATTCCCATGGGCATCGACATTCCTGCGGATCCGGTGGAAAGGAATGGGGACCAAACCGGCCCCTGGAGCCTCCTCTTTCTGGGACGGGTGGCCCGCGTGCGGCGGGTGGAGCTTTTGCTCCAGGCCGCCAGCCGGTTGCGGTTCCCCTGGCGTTTGACCATCGTCGGCGGCGAGGAAAAAACCAGCAGCCTTTCCCGGAAGGGGTATCTGGACGAACTGAAACGACTCGCTCTCGACCTGAAGATCCAGGACCGGGTCACGTTTACCGGGCCCCGGCCCCGGAAGGAATTGAAATCGTATTACCAGAGCGCGGATGTTTTCGTGTATCCGTCCCGTTACGAGAATTTCGGTCAACCGGTGCTGGAGGCGGCCGCCTGGGGTCTTCCCGTCATCGCCACCTCCACGGGGGTAGCCTCCGAAATCATCCGGGAAGGGGAAACCGGTTTCCTCACGCCCCCGGATCCCCAAGCCATCGCCGAACGGATCGAAGAACTGCGTGAGGTCGACCCCCAGCGGCAATGGGGACGCAACCTCCGCAACCGGGTGCGTGAAAACTTCGCCTGGGATTCCGTCATGCACCGGTACCTGGAATTGTACCGTTCTCTCCTTTGAGGCCTCATGACCCGGAATTTCGATCAGTTTACCCAAGATTACAACCGGCTCCTGGACGAGGCCGTGGAACTGACGGGTTTCGATGCCGACCATTTCGCGCAATCCAAAATCCAGAAACTCCGCCGCCTCTTTCCGGACCAGGTCGACGCCCCCATGGACTTTCTCGATTTCGGTTGTGGCCCTGGCAACCTCTTCCCCTTTTTCCAGGCCGGCTTTCCCCGGGGGCGCTACACCGGCACCGACCTTTCCGCGGAAATGGTGCGCCGGGCGCAATCCCGGTTTCCGGGAAACCACCGGTTTCATGAAATGGGATCGGACGAATGGAAAAACCGCTCTTACGACCTGATTTTCGCGGCCGGGGTGTTCCACCACATTCCCCGGGAGGAGCATGAATCCCTCCTGAAGGACTTGTGCGGGCGGTTGAAGCCCACCGGGTCCCTCGTCCTGTGGGAGCATAATCCTCTCAACCCGTTCACCCGGAAAATCGTTCGGGACTGCGCCTTCGACCGCGACGCGGTGCTCATTCCGCCCCGGCAAATGAAGCGCTTGTTTCAATCCCTTCCCTTGCAGGACATTCGAATCATTTTCACCACCTTTTTTCCCAAGGCGCTCCGCTTTCTCCTTCCCCTGGAATCTTGGCTCAGCGACTTTCCCGTGGGCGGACAATACATCGCCCTGGGACGAAAACGTGCCCCGTAAGCCCGGGTCGGCATCGGATCAAACGATCCGGGACTGCCGGAGACCTTCCTCCAGAGAGCGGGGATGAAAATCCAGAAACGTTCGGGCCGGTTCGATGTCCGAGGATTTTGCGCAAAGCAGGCGGGGGATCTGGTCGGGCACCAGGAACCCTTTTTTGAACGGGGCGAGGGCCCGAACCGCCCCGTGGATCGACCCGACGGGAAGATGAAGCGTCCTCCGGCGCACTCCGAGAAAGGCCGCCACCCGGTCCACCAGGTCGTTCCAGGTGAGCACTTCCGGTCCGGCCAGGACAAAGGTACGGCCCGTGACGTCCGGACGCATCACCGAAGCGGCCATCGCCGAGACCACATCGTCGAGGAACACCGGGCTCAAGGTACAGGTTCCATCCCCGATCACCGGCACCCAGGGAAATAAGCGGACCCATCGGAAAAGAGCCTGGAGGCTTTCCCCGGTTCCCGGACCGTACACCTCGCGCGGCCGGAGCAGGACCCAGGGGAGACCCGAGTCGCGAACCACCGCTTCCGATTCCCGCTTGCTTTCGCCGTACGCCCCGGCGCCCGGTTCCGCCGCTCCGGAGCTGACGTGCACCAACCGTTGCACACCCTGTTCCCGGCAAACCCGGACGAGGTTTTTCGTTCCTTCGACATTGACGCGGAAGTAATCCGCCGGGTTCCAGGCCCGCGTGAGAGCCGCCAGGTGAACCACGGCCTCCATGCCTTCCACGGCGGGTTTCAGCGTCTCCGGCCGGGTCACATCGCCGGACACCGCTTCCCAGCCTTTCGGTTCCACGTGCGACCGATGGACCAGCCCGCGGACCGACCCCCCCGCGGTCCCCAGCCGGGAAGCGAGGTTTTGTCCCAGGGCGCTGGAGACGCCGGTGATCAAAATTTTCATAAGCTCAATGGGGGAGTTCCCGGCTCTTCAAAAAAATTATGGGTTTTCGGAAACGGGGTGTTTCTTTTCCGCCGACCGGCGGGGGGCGAACTCGAGCACCCGGTACCAGAGCAGGTGGGTGAGAAATTCCAGGATGGACACCGGCTTGACAAAGGACGGCCGGGAATCGATGCTGTGAAAGACCGTGGGGATCTCCCCCGTCTTCAGGCGCATCCGCCGAGCCAGGATCATGATTTCCGCATCGATGAACCAGCCGGTGGACCGAAGATCCATTCGCTCATAGACCCGGCGGGTCATCACCTTGGGTTTGGAATTGATGTCGCGGGCGTTCAGTCCGGGGAACAACATCTTGAAGACCGCGTTGTACACCCGGGAAACCAATTTCCGGTAGAGGCCGTCATCCCGCTGGGTCCGGTACGTTTTGGTGAGGTCCAGGCGGTTCTCCCTGAGGAGTCGATAAGCCTGCGCCACATCCCGCGGAGGCATCTGGCCGTCGCCGTCGATGACGGCCAACACGCGGCCGGTGGCGGCTTCCAGGCCGCTTCTCATATCCCAACCCATCATGCCTTCCTTCACTTGGGTGACGGCGCGAATGCGGGGATGCCCCTCGGCCAGGCGGGTCACCACTTCCGGGGTGCGGTCGCCGCTGTTTTCAAAATAATTGCCCACCAGGACGAGTTCCCAATGCGGTTCCACCGGCTCCAGGTGCGCGACCAGTTCGTCGACAAAGGCGGCGATGGTATCGGCGCTTTTGTAAGCCAGCACCACGACGGACAGGTTGGGATTTTCTGAGTTCAAAACGGTTGCGCTCAACAAGTGGGAAGAATGTTCCGATACAAGATCGTGTCCCGGCCCAATCATAACACGGGTGGACCCGACCCGGGTCCAGCTTTCCGGCTTGGGACCGAACGGCCGGGAAGGCCCCGGACCAAAAACCTTCATGGGACCGGCTCCCGAACCCAGTATAATACGGGAAAGGGTTCCGACCGATCCACCCTTCTTTCATTAACCCGACCCATGCCCGCCTGGTTGCTGAGAATCCTGACCCATCCCGTGCCCACCTTCCTGGTTCCCTACACCGTGCTCCTGGTCTTTGTCGGATTGGGCGACAGTGTCCTCCAGGTGGATGAAGGCGCGGACACGTTCGTCAGCACCACCGTTTTGAAAACCGGCCTGCCCCGGCATTCCGACGGCCTCAACTCCACCATGCCCTATGCCGACGTGTATGACGGTTTATTCGTTTACCGGACCTGGGTGCCCTATTACCTCCAGGCCCTGTCGCTGGCGGGGCTGGGTTCCACCACTTTCGCCGCACGGTTGCCGTTCGCCCTGGCGGGCCTGGCCTCGGTGGCGGGGCTGTATTTCCTGACCCTGAAAATCACCGGACGGCGGTTCACCGCCTTCCTCGCCGCCCTGTTTCTGGCCTCGTCGGTTCCCGCTCTCCTGTATTTCCGGACCGCGCGGTACGTGGCCCTCCCCATTCTGTGGACGCTTCCCCTCCTGTACTTTTACCTGAAAATCTTCGAGCCAAAAAAGTGGGACCATAGACCCTTCACGGTCACCTGCATCTTGTATTTTCACACCATGTACGTGGAGTTTGCGGGGATCCTCCTGGGGCTTTTGCTGCATTTGTTCCTGCACCGGAAATCCGTTTCCCGCGATTCGTTCCGCGCGGTGGGCCGGTCGGCCCTGATCGTGGGAGTGTTCACCCTGCCCTGGTTGGCGGCCCTGGTTCCCCTGGTCTCCCGCATATCCGAATTTTACACTTCCGCCAGCCCCCTGGTGGACACCAGCGGGTGGGGCCTGCTCAAACACCTGGGCGGATTTTTGTTTCAGATCAACAACTATATCTTCCCTTTCATCCTGATTCCCTTTCTCCTTTGGCGGTTTCCCCGGGGGTTGGGGCGGGAGGTCCAGCTCCTGGGGCTCTGCGTGGGGACCGTTCTTTTGACCGCATCCGTCCATTCCATCCCTTTGCAGCAATACATCGCGGGCGCCTTCCCGCTGCTTTTCATGCTGCTGGCCATTCTCGTCACTTCCAGTCTGCCGGGGGGAGCCGCGGTCAAGCTGGGGATCACGGCCGTGCTGATCGGCTCCAACCTCGTCCACGTGGGTCCCCTGACGCCCCTGCGAAGCCTGTTTCCCCCGCCCGTCGAGGGGCAGGAAAAAAACACCTATCTGGAATACGCCTATGATACCTTTATCCGGGAAACGGCCCTGACCTCGGTCTATCGCCAGCACTGGATCCAATTGATCCATCCGTATCAGGGGCCTTTGGACCACGTGGTGGATTTTTTCAAAACCCGGCCGGTCGAGGGAGAAACCGCTTACATCGACAACGAGCCGGAATCCCTGGCGTTTTATACGGGACTGAAAATGATTCCCAACCACCAGCTTTCCCGCGACCAGGCCCCGGACTGGATCGTGCTTCGGGGAGATCAGCATCCGCGGCACCGCGCCGGCCCTGAGTCTCCTGTTTCCCAAATCCTGGAGCACCTTCTGGGAACTCACCCTTATGAAGAAATCCAACAGGACGCCCCGGTCTGGCGGATCAACAACTCGTACGACATCCAGCTCCATCGGTTCGAATCGCCGGAAACGCCTGAAAACATCCTGATCTTCCGGCTCCGGGGAAGGGAACCGGAAAACTCTACGGAATCCATGAATCGATCGTGAAACTCATCATCCAGATCCCCTGCCTGAACGAGGAACACACCCTGCCCCAGACGCTCGCGGACCTGCCCCGGCACATGGACGGCGTCGACGCGGTCGAGACCCTGGTGATCGACGACGGCAGCACCGACCGGACCGTGGACGTGGCGCGGCAACACGGGGTGGACCACATCCTGCGGCTGACCAACACCAAAGGGCTGGCCAAGGCGTTCTACTATGGAATGAACCACGCCCTGAAGCTGGGGGCCGACCTCATCGTCAACACCGACGCCGACAACCAGTACCACGGCGGGGATATCCCGCGCCTCATCCAGCCCATCCTGGAAGGGAAGGCCGATATCGTGATCGGCGACCGCCGGGTGGAAACCATCCGCCACTTTTCTCCTTTCAAGGTGTTCCTGCAGAAATTCGGCAGCTGGGTGGTGCGGCAGCTTTCCGGGACCCAGGTTCCCGACGCCACCAGCGGCTTCCGGGCCTATTCCCGGGAAGCCGCCCTGCAAATGAACGTGGTCTCGGATTTCACGTACACCGTAGAGACCATCATCAGCGCGGGAAAGAAAAACCTGGCCATCAGTCATATTCCCGTGCGCACCAATCCGAAGCTCCGGGAATCGCGCCTGTTCCCCAACATCAAGACTTACCTGCAGCGCACCCTGGTCACCATCATCAAGGTCTATTCCATGTACAAGCCCCTCAAGGTGTTCACCCTGGTGGGGTCGATTTCCTTTTTCACCGGTTTCGCCATCGGCGTCCGGTTTCTGTTTTATTATTTCCAGGGCCAGGGCCAGGGACACGTCCAGTCGTTGATCCTGTCGGCGATCCTCCTGATCGTGGGATTTCAGATCGTCATGATGGGCATCGCCGCGGAGTTGATCGCCGTCAACCGCCAGCTTTTGGAGGACATCCAGGTGCGGGTCAAAAAACTTGAACTGGATTCCAGAGAATGAATGCGCCCTCCCCCGCGTCCGTCGACGCGGTTCCAGATCTCCGGCGGGATCCGAAGTCCCCGGATTCCCTTCGGATCCTGGTGGTGGCCACCACTTTTCCGCGGTGGAAGAACGACCACGAACCCCGGTTCGTCTTCGACCTCTGCCGGCATCTGGCGAAAAAGGTGCCCTTGTGGGTGTTGGCGCCCCATGCCGGCGGAGCCGCCTTCGAGGAAGAAATCGAGGGCGTCCGGGTGATCCGGTTTCCCTACTTTTACCCCCGGCCGCTCCAGACCCTGTGTTACGGAGGAGGCATCCTGCCCAACCTCAAAAGCCGCTGGACGGCCCGGTTCCAGGTGCCCTTTTTCCTGGCCGCGCAAGGCTTTTTTCTCTGGAAAACCGTGCGCCGCTTGCAAGTCAACCTGATCCACTGTCACTGGATCGTTCCGCAGGGATTTTTCACCGCCTGGATCCACGTCTTCTTGCGGATCCCCTACCTGCTGACGGCGCACGGCGGCGACGTGTACGCGTTTCAAGGCCATCCCCTGGTGCGGCCTTTGAGCCGCTTCGCCTTGAAACGCGCGGGAATGTGCACCGTGGGCAGCCGTGCCTCGCAAAAAGCCATCCGCTCCCTCAGCCCCCGCACCCCGATCCGGGAAATTCCCATGGGCGTGGACGCGCAACAGTTTCATCCGGACAAGAGCGACGAATCGCTCCGTAAGGAACTGGGGATCGCCGACCTGTTTCTCCTGGCCGTCGGGCGCTTCGCCGAAAAAAAAGGGTTCCGGTACCTTTTGCAGGCCCTGCCCCGGGTGCTCGAAAAACGCCCGCAGACCCAACTGGTCCTCATCGGGTTCGGGCCGCAGGAAAAAGAACTGAAATCGCTGAGCCATCGCCTCCGCCTCCAGCATGCCGTGCAGTTTCCCGGCAGCCGGTCGGGGGAAGCGCTGGCAAGGTATTTCGCCACGGCAGACCTCTTTGTGGGGCCTTCGGTGGTGACCGAAAGCGGCGACACCGAAGGCCAGGGGGTGGTGTTCCTGGAGGCGATGGCTTCGGGCACCGCCGTCATCGCCTCCGACGTGGGAGGGGTGAGAGACGTGGTCCAGGATTTCAAAACCGGGTGCCTGGTTCCGCAAAAAGACCCCGCCGCCCTGGCCGATAAAATCCTGCTCCTCGCCGGCAATCCCGCGTTGCGCCAGGACCTCGTCCGAAACGGCCGCGACCTGGTCGAGAAACATTACGCCTGGGAAACCATCGCGGAATCTTTTCTGGACGCTTATTTCAAGGTCGGAACCCCACCCGGAAAACCCGAACCCTCGAAGGTTCCTTCTCCCTGACCCGGGTCAGCGACCGAAAAACCTGGGTCAACGTTTGTATTCTCCATGACCGGATCCCCCGCCAAATTTCTCCGAATCGCCCTGACCGCCGCCGCCCTGTCGGGGCTGGTCTTTTTCATCATCAAGTTCCGGAACGAGTTTCTGGCGCTTCGGGAAATCACACCCGCCCAAACGGCCCAGATGGCCGGACTGGTGCTCCTCGCGGTGGCCCTCAACGGCGCCAAACTGAAACGGATCACGCAGACCCACGGGATTCACCTGAGCGTGGGCGAAGGGCTCGGCCTGTCCTCGCTGACCACCACGTTGAACCATTTTTTTTTCAAGGCCGGGGCCCTGGTGACATCCAATTACCTGAAACGGCAACACGGGTTTTCCTACATGGCCTATGCCGGGTCCCTGGGCGCCGACCAGTTGGTGCTCTTGTTCGCGGCGGCGGTCCTGGGGTTCGGGGTGGCTTCGGGATTATCGCCCGGCCACCCCGAGTTGCGGATCCTGGCGGGATTGTACTTTTTGGGCGCGGCGGTTTTGTTCGCCTTCATGCGGGGGATTTTCTCGCCCCAATCCCGCGAGCACTCGTTTTGGGATCCCTTGATCCGGGCGGTCCAGGCGCTGGCGGCGATCTTGCAAAACCGGAACCTTTTCTGGACGCTCCTCGCCTACAACCTGGGATTGATCGGATCGACCGCGCTGCGGTTTTTCGTCGCCTGCACGATCCTCAAGCTGGACGTGCCCCTGACCTATTGCTTCCTCATCACCACCATCATCCTCCTGGTTTCGGTGGTGCCCCTGTTTCAAAGCGACGTGGGCGCCCGGGAACTCGCGGTCGGGCTCTTCGCCCAGTCGGTGGGCCTGGGATTTGACGAGGGTCTTCTCGCCACCGTGGTGGACCGGGGATTCGTCTTGTTGGTTACGGGTCTGGTCGCTGCCGGGTTCCGGAACCTCCTGGTATCGACCCGGGGCCCCTCCTCCCCTCCCCCCTGACCCTCTCCCGAATCAGCCGTCCAGCCGGCACAGGCCGAATCCCTGGTCGTTCAACCGGACCCTGGGTTTTTCCCGGCACACTTCGGGGAACCAGCCGGGACGGAACACGAAATAAGCCTGGGGGGTTTTTTTCGCCCGCTTCAATCGCCGCCTGAAATCGGCCGCGTCCCCGAAAACCAGTCGGCGCGGAAAGAGGGTTTGCGTCGCCGGCGCGCGAAAGGATCCGGCGCGGTCGCCGGGCGGGAGAAAAATCGTGGCCGACTCCGGGGTCACAGACCGGACACGCTGGCTGATCCGGTAAGTTTCGGCATAGAGGTTGGGCATGTCCGGCGCCCCCCGGGTGGTTTTCAACTGCTCCAGGTCGAGGCCGCGGTGGGCGCCCATGAACTCCAGCCGGGGCATCAGAAAAACCAGCCACAGGGTGCCCAGGTTGAGGACGATGATCACTCTCAAAAGCCGCCGCACCGGATCAGGCCGGACCATGGCCGAACCTCCTTTTCAACCGGGGCAACCCGGCCACGAAAAACACCAGCGACGGGTACAGGCCCAGCATGCTCCGGGTATCGGACAAATTGACCGATCGACCGGGTTCGATGAACGTGAACCGGACAAACTCGGCCAGGGTGTCCCACTTGGGAACGGAATACGAAAACACGGCGAAGTGAACCAGGAGATAGAACCCCAGAAGAACTCCCAGAAGTTTCTGGCCCCGGTTCAGGGTCCGGAGTCCATTCCAGAAGATCCACAAAACCATGAGAGAGGTGAAGACGTAAAAGCCGTGCACGACGACGGTCCGGAACACGGCAATGCTTATGGAGCCGGCCACGGCGGCAAGGTTGCCCCGGTCCGCCCACAAGAGTCCCAGGAAAAGGAGGGGCGCCAGGACCGCCGCGACTCCCAGCCCGGCTTTGGAAAACCGGAGCCCCCGGATGCGAAACGCCAATACCGCCAGCCAGATCAAGCCGCATCCCACGGACAAGGCATTGACCCGGGAGTCCAGCGGAGTTTTAAACGTAAACAGGACGAGAAACCACCCGCTCACCCAAAACAGCAACGGTCCCGCATGAGTGAACAAGAGCGTGTCTTTGTCAGCCGGCGCCAGGGGGACCGGCCGGGCGAGCACCCCCATCAACAGGAGCAGGGGGACCGCGTCGTACAGCAAAAACTCCATCCGGGTCCACGCCGCCACCCCATAAAACAATCCACTTGCAAACGCGAAAAACAAAAGAGACGAAGGGACCGGTGGAGAACGGTCCTCGAGCAGAAACCGGATCAGGACAAACCAGTAAAACGTCCCCAGGGAAAAATAAAAGGCCGCGGTCCAATCCAGCAGCGGCAGCGTGCTGTGCCACC
>JABAHQ010023555.1_pt3 | contig 13098 bp, 9 predicted proteins | sample 7062091 | NCBI WGS metagenome assembly JABAHQ01 (sample SAMN14534359, study PRJNA622989) | marine sediment metagenome | biome: marine biome [ENVO:00000428]; feature: marine pelagic biome [ENVO:01000023]; material: deep marine sediment [ENVO:00002113] | place: India: Gulf of Kutch | collected...
GCGGAGCGCTTCGCTGTCCCCATCCTGGGGCGTGACCCAGATCAGGGTGGACCGCGCCGGAGAGCGGCACGCGGAGAGGGCCTCCGCGAGCAGAGCGTCGTCTTCGCTCCCGCGCGCGGAGGCTCCGAGGGCAGGGAGAGAAGAAATGGCGATGATGTGAGAGGGACGCGCCTCCCACGCCCGGTCGACCAGGTCATCGTCTGGGCTCTCCGGTACGACGACCCGAGAGACGACGCCCTGCTCGCGAAGGGCCTCCGTCACGGTGGCAAGGATGAATGGCTGTCGCGCGTACACGAGAACCATGGTCCGAACCTCGTAGGGCTATCCGCTGAATTGATCGCTAACCATCGGCTTTTCGGGTGTCAACACCCCCTCGCGGCCGCCGAAAATTGGACCTCTCGGATCGCCCCCGGCACAAACGGAGCGAGGGAGGTCCCATGGGCTCGTTCGTGAAAAAGGCCGATGATCGCAGGCAGGCGCGCCGAGCGGTGAGCGCCGAGGTGCAGGTGATCGAGGAGCAGGAGTTCGTCCTCTTGGCGGAGCAGGTCGTGGACCTCTCCGTCGACGGGATGATGGTGGAGAGCGACGAGCTGCCGGCGGTGGGCACGCCGGTCTTCGTCTCCTTCAAGGCCCCCGGGACCGACGTCTGGATCGACACCGAGGCGACCGTCGCGCGGGTGAGCCGGGGCCGGCGCGGTGGCGGCGACGTGAGCGGGCTCGGCTTGCGCTTCGGCAACATGGCCCCCGAGAGCCGCGCCATCCTCGCCCGCTCCTTGATCGGTCGCCCGCCCCCCGTACCCGGCCGGCATCTCCGCCGCGACTACGCGGCGACCATTCGGGTTCTCGGGAACGGCTGAATCGCCGGCGCCGCTCGCGCGCGGGCACGGGTGGTAGAGTGCGCCCCATGGACGAGGCACAGAGGGCCATGGCGACCTGGGTCGGCACGCTCGCGCGTGGCGGCGTCATTCGCGACGAGCGCGAAGAAGCCGGCGCGGCGGTCGCCGCGTTCGTCGTCGGCGAGGATCGCCTCGAAGCGCTCCGCGCCTGGTTCGAGGCGCAGCCGCCGGAGGTGCGCACGCGCGAGCAGCGGGCTGCCGTCGAGCTCTGCATCTGGATGGCGCACGCCGATCGCGAGGTGGTGCCCGAGGAGGCCCAGCTCCTCCGCGCGATCGTGCTGAGCTCGGAGCTCGCCGAGGACGAGCGACAGGCGCTCATCGAGACCGTCGCCGAGCCGCCGCCGCTCTCCGACATCGCCGAGCGCCTCACCCAGCCGACGCTCCGCGAGCTGATGCTCGCGCTCAGCTGGGAGCTCGCGTGCGCCGACGGGCGCATCGACCCCATGGAGGCCGAGCTTCACGCGGGCCTCGCCAAACGCCTCGGCGTGTCCGTCGAACGGGCGGCCGAGCTCCGCGGCTCGATCGAGGAGCAGGTTCAGGTCGACGGATCGGCATGAGTGAGGAGGACCCCCCGCGGCCGAGCGGCGCACCGTGGGACGCACCTCGGCCGGCCACTCGCTTCGGCCTCGGCCTGCGCGCCCAGATCATCCTCGCCCTCAGCGTCGCTTTCATCGCGGCCTTCACCCTCCTCGGCGTGGCCACCGTCCAGATCACCCTCCGCGACGCCCAGCTCACCCGCCGAAACGCGGCGGAGACGACCGCGCGTGCCATCGCGGCGTCCCTCGATGCCCTGGACCAGGAGCGCGTCGAAGCTGCGCCCGAGCTGGCCTCCGCGATCCTCGCCGATCGCGCGATCGCCGGCGTCGAGATCGCCTGGCCGGGGATCGAGGCCCAGGGCTTCGGCCTCGTCGGCGCCGATCCCGCCGGCACCGCCCCCATGGCGCGCGGCGGGGAGGTGCGCGTCTTCGTTCGGCCGGGGACGAGCGGCGGCGGGAGCGACCTCCTGCTCTTCTATTTCGCGTTCACGGGTGGCGCCATCCTGCTGCTCACCTACGTGGCCCTGACCTATCTGATCGTCCGACCGCTCTCCAAGCTCACCGCCGCCTCCGAGCGCCTGGCGTCGGGCGGTCGACACGTCGACGTGCCGGTGGGCGGCGCCGGCGAGGTCGCGCGCCTCGCGGTGAGCTTCAATCGGATGGCCGCCGAGCTCCGCACCGAGCGCCAGGCGCTCGAGGATCGCCTCGCCGAGCTCGAGCTCACCACGACGGAGCTCGAGTCCGCCCAGGAGCAGATCGTGCGGAGCGAACGGCTGGCGTCGGTCGGTAGGCTCTCGGCCGGCGTGGCCCACGAGATCGGCAACCCGCTCTCCGCGATCCTGGGGATGGTCGAGCTGGCCCAGGACCCCGACGTCGACCACGACACGCGCGGCGAGTTCCTGGCCCGCATCCAGCACGAGACGGAGCGCATCAACCGGATCATCCGAGACCTCCTCGACTTCTCGCGCCGCGGGAGCGACGACGAGCTCCGCGGACAGAGCACGGACCTCGCGGAGGTGGTCGCAGACGCCGCGAGCCTCGTCGCGCCTCAGAAGGATCTGGGGCAGATCACGATCGAGCGTCGCGTCGCCGCCGACCTTCCGGCGGTGAGCGGGCCGGCCGACCACCTGACCCAGATCGTCCTGAACCTGCTCCTCAACGCGGCCGACGCCATCGACGGAGAGGGATCGATCATCATCGAGGTCGGCCTGCATCCCGAACGGGCCGACACGGTCCGGCTCTCGGTCACGGACACCGGGACCGGCATCGACGCCGAGCTCTTGGACCACATCTTCGAGCCGTTCGTGACGAGCAAGAAGTCGGGGGAGGGGACGGGCCTCGGGCTGGCGGTCACCCACGCCCTGGTGGAGCGCATCGGCGGCGAGATCGCGGCCGAAAACGACGAGCACGGCGGCGCCCGCTTCGTCGTCGACCTGCCGATCGCGGAGTGACGATGCCCGCGCGCTCCCTCGCCGTCGTCGCCATCTGGCTCGCGCTCGTCACGACCGCGAGCGCCCAACCGAAGATCGCTCTCTACACCTTCGGGCCGGGTGACTCGGTGCCGGAGCGCTTCGGGCACTCCGCGATCCGGGTGACCGAAGGGGACACCGACGTCATCTACAACCTCGGCCATCCCGGCCGCGTCGCCCAGGGCCTCGACTTCTTCATCGAGCTGGTCCAGGGGGACACCGTCTTCGTCGGCACCGTGCGCGAGGCGGCGCCGGAGATCGCCCGTTACCGACAGCGCGATCGCACGATCCGCCACCAGGTCCTCGCCCTCGAGCCGGAGCGCGCGCGGTGGCTCGCCGACGAGCTCGCGCGCGAGGTGGGCGGCGGACGCTTCTCCTACGAGTACGACTATCTCCGGGACAACTGCACCACGGAGATCCGCGACCTCCTCGACGAGGCGGCCGGCGGCGCCCTCCGGCGCGCCGCCGCTGCCCACCCGCCCGGTCCGACCTATCGCGAGCTGACGATGGAGGGCTTCCGGGGCCACTTCCCGACGCTCCTCGGCGCAGACCTCCTCAGCGGTCCCGTCCAGGATCGCCCGATCACGCGGTGGCAGGAGCTCTTCCTCCCCGAGCCCCTCCACGACATCGTCGCCGAGGTCCCCGGGCTCGCGCCGGAGTCGGTGACGACGTACACGCGCGAGGCGCCGCCCCCGCAACGGGGCCCGCGGCACCTCGGGCGCTACGCCGTGTTCGCCCTCTCGGCCGTCGTCTTCCTCGCCCTCGTCGCTGCGCGGCGGTGGCCGAAGGGGACGCGGATCGCGGGCGTCCTCCTCCTCCACACCGCGCCCATGATCGCCTTCACGGGCCTCGGGGCGTGGTTCCTGATGGCGACGTCGAGCCTCCCCGACCTCGTCTGGAACGAAAACGCGATCGTGATGTGGCCGACGGATCTTCTCCTCGCCTGGCCCGCCCTCGCGTGGACCCTGGGCCGAGAGCCCGCGCGCCCGCGCCTGCTCCACCGGTATCTCGCCGTCCGGCTCGTCGCGATCGCGCTCCTCGTGGGGGCGAAGCTCGCGGGGCTGGCCGATCAGGACAACGTCGCCTTCATCGCGGCGACGCTCCTGGTCCTCGTCGGCGTGCTCTTACGTCTGACCGGCGGCCGTCAGAAACGCGTGGCGACGTAGAGGTCGATCACCGGCCCGCCCGCCTGGCGCCGCACGAGGAAGAAGCCGCCCTCGAAAGCCACGCCGACGTACCAATTGTCGACGAACTGCCAGTCGGTCTCGATGGCGAAGCCGACGTAGGTCGTGCCGTTCCCCTGGCCGCTGGGGCTCGTGTGGCCCGGGGTGCTGCCGTTGCCGATGGAGTGAAAGCCGGTGAAGCGGCCGCGGAGGCCGAAGCCGGAGGGGAAGCTCATTCCGCCCTCGGCGGTCCAGAGGACGACGTGGTCGTAGTCCTCGCTGCGGATCATGTAGCCGCCGCTCCCCGCGAGATAGAAGCCGTTGTCGAAGCCGTATCCGAGGGAGAGCTCGAGGGGAAAGTCCCAGGAGCCGGAGCCGAGGCGGAGCTGCCCGATCTCCGGGTTGCCGGTGTCCGTGCTGTAGACGGGTTGGACCTCGTCACCGGTCGCGAGGGGGGCGCGCACCATGGATTGGAACGCCATGCGGAAGCCGTCGATCTTGAGGAAGCGGAGGCGCAGCCCGAGGGCCGGATCCCCGGGCGCCGCGTGGACGTTCACCTCGCCCGTGCGCTGGTCGCGGAGATAGAAGGTGCGGAGCAGATCCGTGTGCCAGACGGCGGCGAGTCCGATCTCCTCCTCGTAGACCAGCCCGACCTCGCCATAGGTCGAGAGGAAGAGCTCGTTGTAGTTGGCGAAGTCGAAGCGGATCCCGTCGCCGTCGGCGAAGCCGATGCCGTAGAGCCACTTGAGCCAGACCTTGGCGTAGCCCTCGCCCTGTTGGGGGACCCAGGGGCCGGCCGCCGCGCTCTTGGGAAAGGAGAGCAGGGCGAGGAACACGATCCCGATGGCGATGGCGGAGCGGCGACGCACGCGCAGAGCCTACGACGCGGACGAGGGAACGGATCGAATTTCTGGCCGCGGGACGCAAGCGGCGCCCGCGGCGTCCGAAAGAAACAGGGCTGGATCGGCCCGTCTGCCCCGTCGGGAGCGCGGTCCGATCAGCGCAGAGCGTGACGACCGCGATAGTAGCGTTCCACCCGCTCGACGACCCCGTCTTCCCCCACGACGTAGTCGGTCGGGTGCGCGGCCGCCGCCGGGAGCTCGTCGATTCGAAAGCGCTCGTAGACGTCGCCTTCGCCGTTCTCCTCCCTCACTCGGGGCGGGGCGAAGACGTCGTAATGACCGTACGGCACGTCGGTGAGTCCCCACCGGACGTTCCAACCATCTCCGCCGATGAGCTGGCGGCCGAGGAGATAGAGCTCTGCGCCGTCATCGAGCTCTCCCCGACGCCACAGGTAAGCCTGATCCTCGATCACCGGCCACATCGCGGCACAGTCGGTGGTGTAGAAGTTGAGGCGCTGCCGGATGCCGGGCGACGGCAGGTGAAAGACGTCGAGGGCGCCATCGGCCATCGCGATCGTGGGAAAGGCGTCGGTGGGTGCAGGACGTTCGAGCGGGCTCGTCTCTTCGGGGCGTACGACGAGGAAGACGGTGCTGGTGGTGGATTGCTCGTCCACGACGGCCATGGGGTGGAGCAGGCGCCGCCCTTCGTGCTCCGAGAGCGCCGCGATCGCTTCCGCGGCCACCGTGAGCGAGCCCGTCGAACCAGGCGCGAGGTCGAGGCTCAGCGCCTCGTCGCCGACCTGGAGATGGATCGCCATGGGCCGATCGCCGACGTTTCGAAACGGAACGGTCGCGTCGCTCCCGGGCGCCAGGTAGATGCCCCGGGGGTGGTCGGCGTCGAGGACGGCCCCGTCGAGGTCGATGGCGTAGCGCTCGACGAGCGTCCAATCGCTGACGATGAGCTCTCCGTCGACGAATCGTCCGTCGAGCATCACGCCGTCGTCCCTGCTCGGGGTCTGCCCCGAAGGGGCGAAGCCGGCCAGCCGAGGTGGGGACGCTCGCATGTCGTAGAGGAACGCGCCCGTCAGCGTCATCACGGCGAGGGCGTCGTCCCACTGGTCGACCGAGGTCGCGACCCCGGGGGGCTCGAGCATCCGCTCGAGGCGAGGAGCGCCGCTGGAGAGATCGACGATGGCGACGCCGGCGGAGGCGAGCGCCACGAGCGCCCGGTCTCCGACGACGCGGAGGTCTTGGGGAGGGCCCTCCAGGGGGAGCTCGGAGCGCAGCTTCACTTCGCGCCCGCGACCCGCGAGGACAAGAGGCTCCGATCGCTGACGGCGACGATGGGGTCTTCGCCGTCGACGAAGCGAACGTTGCCGGTGACGGTGGTCGCGACGGGCGGCTCGAGGCTGCCGTCGGGCGCGATGGACGATGTCCACAGGCCCCCGTCGAACCGAGCGAGGTAGAGATGTTCGCCGATCACCGCGATGTCGCGCGTGAAGAGCCTCGGGAACACCAGCGCGTCGAGGTCCCTCAGCGTGGGGCGCTCCGGATCGGTCAGGTCGAAGGTGAGGATCCGATGAGCTTCGTCGGCGCTGCAGTAGAGGGTCCTGGAGGCCGCGTGGACAGCGAGGGTCGTGCACCTGACGTGCTCCTCGAAGGGCGGCGGTCGCACCAAGGTGGTGAGCATCCCACCGTCGGCCTCGAGCAGATGCGCAGAGAACTGGTCGTTGCTGTTGGCGACGTAGACGACGTCATCGAGCGAGACGAGCTCCACGAGGTGGGGGCCGGGCGTGGGCTGCTCGATCTGCGCGATGAGGTTGAGCCCGCGGCCTGGAAGGGGCGGTGCGACGACTCCGGCGTCAGCATCCGGCCAGGAGAAGCCCTCGTCGCTGCCGGAGTCCGCCGGGGGCGGGACCTCGCTCGGCTCACCACAGCCGACGAGGCCGAGGAGCACGAGACACGAGACCAACCCACGCACCCTCCCAGAATAGCAGGGCGCCGGTCGCGTCGTCGCCGAGCGCCGATTCTCCGACCGTGCTCGTTGGCCACCGCGAGCCGCGCTCAGTAGCCCTGGTCGTCGAGCTGCTGTCGGAGCCCTTCGATGAGGCGCTGCGTCTCGTCGATCGTGTCGGCGCCGAGGACGTTCACGTCGGGCGCAGCGGCCGGGTCGGGGAGCGGACCGAGGTGGGGACGCTCCATCGAGAAGAGCAGGGCGCTCGCTNNGGGGTGCCTGCTCTCCGAGGGCGATGATCCCCATCACCCGCGCCTGGCCGCGAAGCTCGGCGTCGAGGAGGCCGAGGCTCTCCTCGAGAGCCTCGGGCTCTTCACGGAGGCGAATGGGGTCGGCCCACCCGAGCATGAGCTCCATCCGCTCCTCCCCCACCAGCTCCTCCGCCTGCTCCACGAACGGAGAAGCGTCGCGGCCGCTCTTCAGCGCGAGGGCGATGGCCGACCACACGGTCTTGTAGTGGACGCCGTCCGTGGGGCCGAGGCTGTGCGCCCGTTCGACCAGCGAAGCGGGAGCGCCTTCGGAGGCGGCCGCGAGGCGCAGGATCCCATGGGCCACGTCGGGATCGACGCCGTAAGCGTGGGTCACCGCCGCGTCGAGTCGCCCCTCGTCGAGCATGGTGTAGCTCCGACCGACGCCCTCGTTGGTCCACGCGGCCCGCTCCTCGATCCCCTGCATCTGCGCCAGCATCGAGCTCTGCGGCAGGAGGTCGTGCATCGTCGCGCCGTTCGGGTAGCTGAGCGCGCGGCGCACCCGCGCGAGCTCGATGGCCACCTCGGCGGCGAGGTCGGAGCGCTGGCGCAGGGCGGTCTCCAGGGCCTGGGCGGCGTCCTGATAGTTGCCCTCGGCTGCGAAGACCGAGCCCGCCGCGCGGGCGAAGAAGGGGTTCGATGGGAACTGCTGATGGCCGGCGACGAAGGCGCGGTTCTTCTCCGCCTGGTCGGCGATGCAGCGCGCCTGCAGGTACTCGGCGTCCCCGCCCATCGACACGTCGCCCCGGCGCTGCTGCTCCGCGCAGACGGCGGCCCGCGCTTCCTCGGTCTCCGCCAGATCCTGCTCGAGGCGAAGGAGCTGGACGTCGCCTCCATCGTCCGCGATCCGCGCGGCGAGGATCTCCGCGAATTCCGGCTCCTCCGAGGCGAGGCGGAGCCAGAAGCTCAGGTGTGACGATCCCGGCGCGTCCCAGCGCGCGTGGGCCAGGATCACGTCTCGCGCCGCCTCGCTGTTCGGGGGGAGCGCGGAGAGCATGGACATGGGGTCCTCTCCGCCGACGCCCTCGAAGACGAGGCGGGTGGTCCCGCTGCCGCTCCCCGATGCGCTCGTCGGCGGCTGGCTGAAGACGTGCTCGGCGTTCGTGGTCGTGATGCGGGGCGCGCCGAGCATGCGCGGGCCCGGATCGAACGCCGAGCCATACACCGCCGTCCACTCCACCAGCGGCGAGGCATTGGCGACGTTGTAGACGTACTGAGCCTGCGTGTTCGACACGTCGGCCTCGAAGTCCTCGATCACCTGGCCGTCCGTCGTGGTGGCGACGATGCGGACCTCGTCGTCGTCGTCGAGATCGAGCTCGCGGTGCATCCCACCGCTGACCGACGCAACCTCGTCGCCCACCGTCACCTCCACCGGCCGATCGAGACCGTTGTAGACGACGATGGAGTGATCGACCGCGGCCACACCGCCGAGCCAGAAGCCGGCGCCGAGGATCGCGCCCGCGACGCAGAAACGGACGATGCCCGGGACGATGCCCTCGGCGAGCATGAAGCGATCCCAGAGGTCGAGCTTCTTCTGGCGCTCGCGCTCGCGTCCCGGGATCAGCGTGACGTAGTGGCCGGGGACCAGCGCCGTCGTGGGCGCCTCGCCGACCTCGCACTCACCGCGCGCGCACCGAGCGATGTGCTCCTCCGTGTCGAGGAGGACTTCCAGCGTGCACGCGCGGAGCGCGCCGAGGTCGCCCGCGACGGTGAGGAGCCAGGAGTCGGCGGCCTGCATCCAGTCGCCGATGTTCATCTCGGTCGGGACGCCGAGGTTGAAATCGCCGAGGGCCTTGGACCAGCTCTCCACCTCGAGGCGCCGAGCCACGGCGTCCGGCAGGTACACGGCCTCCTTCTGTTGGAAGACCCGCGCCAACGAGTCGTAGGCCTCGGTGGCCGCGGCGACCAGGCGCCGGCGTTCGGCGTTCGACACCCGCCCGTCGGCGATCACGTGGTGAAAGACGTTGAGGAAGTAGCCGTCGACGTCGCGCAGATCCGCCTCGGTGTGCTCGGCGTAGTGCAGCAGCGCGACGAGGGAGCGGTGGTACTCCTCCCAGCCGTTGCCGATCTGGCGAGCGGCGTCGCGGTGGAGGGTGCGGCACTCGCGATCACGGGCGAGCACCTTGCCCAGCGCGGCATCGCGCTCGACGTGGACCCTTTCGATCACGCGGCCGAGGTCGCGACGGCGCACCTCTTCGCCGCGGTAGCGGACCAGCCCGCCGGGGGCGGTCAGGAAGCCGTCCTCGAGCGCGATCAGGGTCGCGTGCTCGGAGTCGAGATCGAGCCAGCCCTCGATCTCCTCCACCAGCTCGTCGGGATAGAGGCGGGCGAGGCGTTCGGGGATGGGCTCCGGGCTCTCTTCCTCTGCGAAGAGCTGGTCGACGCTCGTCGCGTGGGACGTGATCCCGCGGCCGAGATAGAGACCCTTGTAGCGGGTGTCGAGATACGTCTTTCCGAAGCTCGCGTCGACTTCGTCGATGGACTCCGCGACCGAGAGCTGCTCGTTCGGGAGCGGGGCGTCACCCGTGAAGACGTCGAGGGCGTGGGTGGTGAGCTGACGGCGCGTCTGCTCCGGGTTCTTCAGGAGCAGCCACGCCTCGCGATCGTCGAAAGGCGCCGGGATGTAGGTTCTCTTCGCGTTGTCCTCGCGCTCGCGGTTCGGCGGATGGGTCGACCACATCTTCGGCGGCTGGGCGAAGCGGTCGGGGAAGACGCGGTGGCTCCCGCGGTCGGTCTCGGGCATCGGCGGCGCGGTGCCGTAGGTCTCGTCGGTGGAGATGCGCCGAACCGATTCGAGCATCCGCGTCTGCACGGCGAAGAGGTCCTCGACCACCTTGCCGCGCTTGACCTGGTTCATCGCGAAGCCCAGGGCGCGGCCGTACGCGTCGTCGGCGCCGTGGAGCTTGTGCAGAGCGTGCACCAGGGCGTCGCTGCCGGTGAGGGAGACGCTGACCAGGTCCGCCTGGAGCTCCATCTCGCGGCTCAAGGCGCGCATCGACAGGGTGACGAAGCGGAAGCCCGTGTCGAGGATCGCGCGCACCGACCAGACGAGGAGCTTCATGATCCAGCCGATCCACGCGATGCGGATGTCGATGCGCGAGATACCGTCGAGGAGCTTGTCGAAGAAACCGCGGGACGCGATGATGTTCGCGGCGATCTGCTGAGCGGTGTAGACCCAGCGCCCCACGAGCATGGACTTCTGGGCGAAGTGTCCGAACTCGTGGGCGAGGACGGCCTTGGTCTCACCGAGGGTGAGGGTGTTGAGGACGCCGAGACCGATCTCGAGGTTCTTCCGCGAGGGGAAGAGCAGATTCCAGAGCGACAGATCGTAGAAGACCGCCGCGTTCACGTCCGGCGAGATGAAGACGCGGTGCACCCGCGGGGCGCCCGCCTCGGTGGCCAGGCGGTGAAGGAACGCGAAGAGCTGGGGCTCGTCCTCCTCGAAGATCTCGACCGCGGCCGGGTTCTGCATGTGCTTGACCGCGAAGAGGCCGCGCACGAGGAAGAGGAAGAGGAACGCGAGTGGGGTGGCCTTGAGCGCGCCGATGAAGGGATGGCCGCTCGCCACGCCGTCGCGGACCAGCCGGAACGACGTGTATCCGAGCCAGCCCGTGAGGCTGAAGTAGAGGACCATGAACCCGACGAGCGCGAGCACCGCGAGCCACGCGTGGAGCTTGAAGCGGCCCGTGGGGCGCGTGAGGTCGGCGGGAACCTTCGCGGGACCCTTCGGGTAGAGCGGGTTCATTCGGCGCGACTCCTTCCTGAGAGAAATCGGGCCCGCACAGCACCCGAGAGACGGGACATCGCGTCGGGATACGACCCCCCCGCCCTCGAAATTCCCCGAGAGCGACGCTGGGTCAAGGCGACGCAGCCGTGTTCGCCGTCCGCCTAGCGGCGGCGGCGGAGCGCGAGGAGCGCGAGGAGGAAGGCGAGGGGCCAGGGCGCGTCGCGCGTCTGGGTGGTGGAGCATCCGCCTTGGAGGCCGTCGCCATATGGGGAGGCGGCGGGGCCCGAGCCGGTGGAGCCGGGCTCGGTGCCGCTGCCAGCCGCGGGGCTGCACACGCTCGTGCCGCCGCCGACGGGCTCGCACGAGAAGCCCGACGGGCATCCGCCGTCGTCGGTGCAGGTCTGCGTGCAGAAGGTCTGGTCTCGCTCGGAGTCGATGGCGCAGATGCCCGATTCGCAGTCGGAGTTGCCCTCGCACGCGTCGCCGATCGCGCCGGCGCTCGGCACCGGCACGCACTGCGCGTCGGCGTTGCAGAGCTCGGAGGAGTCGCAGTCGCGGCTGGTGGTGCATTCGCCGCCGGCGGAGGGGTCGGGCTCCGGATCGGGCTCGGGCTCGGGCTCGGTGGTCCCGGGGTCGACCGCGCAGGTCGCGGCGTCGTCGGTGGGGCGGCGCCGGATGCACCTTCGCGAGCCGTCCGACACCGGCTCGCAGGTCTCGTTGCTGCCGCCGCAATCGGCGTCGGTGCTGCAACCATCGCCGCAGTAGCCGTTTCCGTCCGGGTACAGGAGGCACAGGCCATCACATGCGGTGTCGGAGGTGCACGGCTCACAGGTGGCGCCGGTGCCGGTGGGGGTCTCGTCGACGCAGGTGCCGCCGTCGCAGACCTGCCCGGTCGGGCATCCGGTCGTCGTGCAGTCGGTCGTTCCGCCGTCGCCGCCGGGGTAGAGCGCACAGATCCCGGCTTCGTCGTCGGCGTTCAACGAGCTCACCCCGCCGCTGTAGGCGAAGAACATCGTCGCCCCCGAGTCGTTGGAATGGCCGAGGCCGTGGTAGTGACCGCCCTCGTGCAGCACGATCGAGTAGGCGTTCACCTGGCTGCCCGAGCCCGGAGAGGTCGTCCACGTGAAGTTCACGCCGTTCATCTCCATCGCGGCGTCGATCAGGTCGGAGCCGCTGAAGCGCGGCGTGGTCACGCCGATGGCGTTGGTGTCGTGGCCCCAGCTCCCCTCGCGCCAGGCGATGGTGTTGCGCGTGCCCGGCGGCGAGGTCGTCGAGCCGCCGTAGTCGGTGGTGAGCCCGCTGCAGCTCACGCGGGTCCAGTCGTCCATGCCCTGGCGCACGATGGGCTCGGTGGCGTCGAAGCCGCCGAGGTCGGCGGAGCCCGCGGAGTTCAGGGAGTAGATCACGGGCCCCGACCAGGTCGGGTTGAGGGACGTGAGCCCCTCCCACGCCGACGCCGCGCTCGCCATACCGAGCACGGCCGCGAAGAGGGTGAAGAAGACGGCGCGCCTCATGGCCGCACCGCCAGCACGTTCTCGATCCGGGCCACGAGGGCGTCGAAGGACATGGTCTGGGCGTCGTGGGTGCCGTGGCCGTCGACCTGCATGGCGCCCCCCGACCAGTGGGCGAAGGCGATGTCGCCGAGATCACGGGTGGCCACGGTCGGTCCGTCGATCGCGGCGCGGACGGTGAACTTGCCCTGCGCCATGCCGTAGGTGCGGTAGCGGCCGGCTTCGTCGCGCCTCAGGAACACGAGCACGCGCTCACCCGGCTCGTACACGGGCGTGCCGGCGACGCGGACCTCCGTGCCCTGGAAGTCGCCGCCGAGCTCCTCGATCTTCAGCTCGGCGCCGCCCGCGCCGTGGACCCAACGCTCCACACGAATGGTGGAGACGGTCCAGGGCATCGGCTCGGGCCCGGAGAGCTCGAGGCGGACGGCCACGCGGTCGACCCGTCCGATGACGATGGCGTCCGCGACGTAGGCCATGTCGTCGATCGGCACCTCGACCATGACGGTCGCCTGGGCGGGGGTGGGCAGGCCGATCGCGAGCAGCAGAGCGAGGGGGACGAGGGTGCTCCTGAGCGCCATGCCGCTCTCTGTTCGCAACCGTCATGCCGGATCTCAAGCGGCGGAATTCCCAGGGTTTTTGGCTCTCTGACCCGGCCTGTCAGGAGCCTGGAACGCGTCGGGTTCCCCGAGTGG
>JABAHQ010010062.1_pt2 | contig 13090 bp, 13 predicted proteins | sample 7062091 | NCBI WGS metagenome assembly JABAHQ01 (sample SAMN14534359, study PRJNA622989) | marine sediment metagenome | biome: marine biome [ENVO:00000428]; feature: marine pelagic biome [ENVO:01000023]; material: deep marine sediment [ENVO:00002113] | place: India: Gulf of Kutch | collected...
GGTCACGAATTCGGAACACTTATTTAGCCGGCATATTGCAACCGTCGGTCGCGGGCCACTTTGCAAGCAGCCGGAAGCGTAGCTGGAGCCATCAATGATCCGGAAGGTACCGGGGCCAAGAGTCCGCATCATCGGCGGGCGCTGGCGCGGGCGCAAGCTGCCGGTCGCCGACGTGCCGGGGCTGCGCCCCACTCCCGACCGGGTACGCGAGACGGTATTCAACTGGCTGCAACCGGTCATAGAGGGCGCACATTGCCTGGATCTGTTTGCCGGTACCGGCGCCCTGAGTCTGGAGGCATTGTCTCGGGGCGCGGACCAGGTGGTCCTGGTGGAACGGGATTCCCGGGTCGTCGCGCAGCTTCATGAGAATGCGAGACGTCTCGACGCGCAGGGAGCGCGGATCGTACATGCAGACGGCCTGGACTATCTGAACAGCACGCCGCGCAGCTTCGATATCGCGTTTCTCGATCCCCCCTACCGGCGCGAGCTGCTCGAGCTGTGCTGTCGTCGCCTGGAAGAAGGCGGATGGGTGGCTGCGGGCGCGCAAGTCTATCTCGAAGCGGGGCAACCGGTGGGCGCAGAGATGCTGCCTTCCAACTGGAGGTTGATCCACAGCAAACGTGCAGGCCAGGTATGCTACCACCTGGCAGTCCGGGAAGCGCCCGCGGCGTAATCGGCACCGGTTGCATTGTTCGCCGTTTACGTAGGATCATCCTGGCGGTAAACCAGGAACCTTCCTTATGAAACTGACGGCTGTCTACCCGGGGACGTTTGATCCCATCACCAACGGCCACAGCGATCTGATCGAACGGGCGTCACGCTTGTTTGACCGCGTGATCGTAGCCGTGGCAGCCAATCCCGGGAAGGGCACGGCGTTCAACTTGGACGAGCGCGTGGCGCTTGCCGCCGAGGTGCTGTCTGAGCTCGGCAATGTCGAGATCCAGAGTTTCGATTCCTTGCTGGTGGAGTTTGCGAGGGCCAATGACGGGCAGGTAATTCTCCGCGGTTTGCGCGCGGTTTCAGATTTCGACTACGAGTTTCAGCTCGCCGGAATGAACCGGCGCCTCGCCCCCGATATCGAGACCATCTTTCTTACACCGTCGGAGCAGTATGCCTTCATATCCTCAAGCCTCGTACGTGAAATTGCGGCATTGGGAGGCGACGTTGCCCCCTTTGTGCACCCGCGGGTCAGGGCTGCGCTGAAGGAAAGATTGGGCTAAGATTGCAGATTGATTGCTTCGGGCGATGGCCGCCCGCGAGGAGATTGTTTTCATGGCCTTGTTGATCACCGACGAATGCATCAACTGCGACGTCTGTGAGCCGGAGTGCCCCAACAGCGCGATCTCGCAGGGGGAGGAGATCTATGGGATCGATCCCAATCTCTGCACGGAATGTGTGGGTCACTATGATACGCCGCAGTGCATCGAGGTCTGTCCGGTGGACTGCATCGTTCCCAATCCCGAACGTGAGGAGACCAAGGAAGAGCTCACGGCGAAGTATGAGCGGCTGTCCGCGCAAAGTGCCTGAGCAGTGGGCCCTGGGCATGAGCCGTTTCATGGCGGCTCAACCGGAATGCGCACGGTCGCGGCCACGCAGAATTTTGAGACAGATCCGAGGGACGTCCGGCGAGATCGCGCGTCGGAAGCGCGCGTTGACCACGACCCCGACCCGGTGATTCGCACAACGTGATCGAGGATTGGGAACACTTGACCACGCCCCTTGAACGATCGTGCGAATGGCCTCCCCCTATCACTTTCCCACGGTATTTCTCCCTTTTTCGTGAATCCCTGAGCGGGTCGTCGAGCCTTCGAGGGACCCTCGCGGGGTTTCCACGCGGGCCGGGCAGCCGCATCGTCGTCCTGACGGTGAGCCTGCTGGTCTGCGCGGGTGCCATGGGAGATGTCTCGCCGCCGGCCGCGGCCGTGGCGAGTGCGCATCCGCTCGCCACGCAGGCCGGACACGCCGTGCTGGAGGAAGGAGGCAACGCGTTTGACGCCGCGGTGGCGGTGACAGCGGCGCTTGCAGTCGTGGAACCGTACAGCTCCGGGCTCGGCGGCGGGGGCTTTTGGCTTTTGCATCGCGCGGCGGATGGTCGAGAGGTCATGATCGACGGGCGCGAGCGGGCACCGGCCGCGGCCGACCGCGATCTGTATCTGGATGACGAGGGCAACGTCCGACCCGGGCTCTCCATTGACGGTGGCCTGGCGGCCGGCATCCCGGGGGAGCCGGCCGCCCTGGTCCACCTGGCGGAGCACTACGGCCGCCTGCCCCTCGCGCGCACCTTGGCTCCGGCCATCCGGCTTGCACGCGAGGGCTTCGCGGTCGACGAACGCTACCGCCGGTTGGCCGCTTTCCGGCTCGAGGTGCTGCGGCGCCACGCCCCCGCCGCACGTGTGTATCTCTATCGAAATGCGGTTCCGCCGCTTGGCCATGTGATCACGCAGCCAGACCTCTCGCTCACCCTGCAGACACTGGCCGAGCGGGGGCGGGCCGGGTTCTACGTGGGGCCCGTAGCCGAACGCCTGGTGCGGGGCGTTCGCAGGGCCGGCGGTCTCTGGACGCTTGCCGATCTGGCAAGCTACCGGGCGGTGGAGCGCAAGCCGGTCGAAGGATACTACGGGGGTACCCGGGTCGTCTCCGCGGCGCCGCCCTCTTCGGGCGGGGTGGCCTTGATCACCATGCTCAACGTGCTTGCCGGCTACGAGCTGCGGGTGCTCGACGCGGTGCAACGCCGCCACGTGATCGTGGAGGCGATGCGCCGCGCCTATCGGGACCGGGCCGAGTTTCTTGGCGATCCGGACCATACCCGGGTGCCCGTTGCGCGCCTGACCGGCCGGGCCCACGCGCGGGCGTTGCGCCGAAGCATCTCCGCGGAGTCCGCGACACCCAGCGCGGATCTGCCTCCGGTTGCGACGGCGGCTGCAGGCGGCAGCGATACGACCCATTTTTCCATCCTGGATCGCGAAGGGAATCGGGTGGCCGCCACCCTGAGCATCAACTACCCCTTCGGCTCCGGAGTCGTGCCCGAGGGCACCGGCGTGCTGCTCAATGACGAGATGGATGATTTCTCAGCCAAGCCCGGCGTGCCCAATGTCTACGGTTTGATCGGAGGCGAGGCCAATGCGATCGCACCGGGTAAGCGCCCCCTGTCGAGCATGTCTCCGACGTTTCTGGAGAGCGACCGCGGGGTCGCCTTGCTGGGCACGCCCGGCGGCAGCCGGATCATATCCATGGTGTTGCTCGCTACCCTGGACTTTGCGCGGGGTAGCCGCGTCGCCGAGATGGTCGGGCGGCCCCGTTTCCATCACCAGTATCTCCCCGACGTGGTCTACTACGAGCCGGAAGCTTTCAGTCCGGATGCCGCGGATGCGCTGCGCCTTCTGGGACATGTGCTCAAGCAGGTCGAGCCCTACGGAAACATGCAAGTGGTAATCTGGGATCGCCAGTATGGTCGGGTGGAGGCAGCCAGCGATCCACGGGGCGCCGGGCAGGCAGAGGTGCGCGGAATCGGGGTTCAATCCGTTGGACAGGCACGTCACCCACAGCCGCGGTCAGCTGTCGAAGACCTGGACCACCGTGTTGCGGCCTCGATCCTTGGCTCGATACATGGCCGAATCCGCCCTGCGCAGCAGTGCTTCCCAGTCCCCGAGCGCGGAGGTGTGTGCGTGCAGCAGACCGATGCTGATGGTGATGGGGATCTCGCGTTCCTGCCAGCGGAACGTCCGGCTGCGCACCGTGGACAGGATCTCCTCGGCGCGCTGCAGACCCACCTGCGGGGGACAGCGCATGTGGGCAACAAACTCATCGCCCCCATAGCGCGCCACCAGGTCGGCCGGGCGCATGGCGCTTTCCAGAAGGCTGGCGAGCTCCATGAGCACGGCATCCCCTGCAGCGTGACCGAAGCGGTCGTTGATGGTTTTGAAGTTGTCCACGTCGATGAGCATGATGCAAACATGCTCCGAGGCCTCGCGCCCGCCTCGCAGGCTGTCGGCGAGCGTGCTCTCGAAATGCCGGCGGTTCGCGAGCGCCGTTAGGTGGTCGCGTCTCGCCAGCGCCTCCAGCTGCAGATTTGCCTGGCGAAGCTGGCGTGTGGCCTGATTGACCCGCGTCTGCAGCGACTGATTGAGTTCCTTGATCATGTCCTTGGAGCGCTGCAATCCGGCAACCAGCTTTTGCAGCGCGGCACCCAGCTGTCGGACCTCGCGCGGGGCGTAGGGCTCCGTGTCCGGCAGGTTCCCGTCGAAGTCACTGCGGGAAAGATACTCTGCGGCGCTCGCCAGGCGGTTGATGGGCCGCGTGATCCAACGCACGACCGACACTGCCACGAGCGCGGCCAGTGCAAGACCGAGCAGGCCCCAGCGCAGATGAGAATAGAGGAGACGATTGACCTGAGTCTCTACTTCAGACTTGGGCTGGGGCACCATGATCCCCCACCCGTATTCGGGTACTGAGGCGTAGCCGGCCACCATTTGTTGCCCCACGAACGGGGAATAGAATTCCGTCACGCCGGTCTCGCCCGCCACCATCCGCTGCACGATGCGCCACTCGGAGATGTCGCGCATCTCGTGCATCCACTCGGGGTTCGGGTGGGCGATGACCTTTCCGGTTTGATCCACGATGGCGGAATGCCCCTTTTCGCCAAAGCGGATGTTCCCGCGCAAGCCCTCGATGAGGTCAATGCGCAGCTCGCCGATCAGGACTCCCACCAGCCGGTTCTCGGCATTGCGCACGGGCTGGGAGATGACCACCGTGGGCTCGCCGGTCAGGGGACTGCGCTTGACGCCCGACAGAGTCCATTGAGCGCCTTCCCGGGTCTTGATGAAGGACCGCTCCTCGCGAAACGCATGGTCATCTGCCGGTCTGGCCTCGCCGCGTTGCGCAACTGCGTACATCCGCCCGTTCAGGTCCACGAGGGCGAGGGAGCGGAACCCTCGTAGGTGGGTAAGGGCGTTGTCGAGCTGGACGGAAGCAACGGTCGGCGCTTTCGCCCGGTTCAGGTCCGTGACCGAATCGGCCAGCAGGCCCAGCATTTGCAGGTGGTCCTGAACGTAGACGTGTATCGGCGCGGCGAGATTCAAAGCCAGCAGCCGATGCTTCTCGTTGATCTCGCGCCACGCGTTGTCCCAGGCCGTTTGGTACAGCCGGTAACCGAGAAAGGTCACCGGCACCAGGGCGATGAGCAAGAAGCTCAACGTCAGCAGGCGGTAGATGGGCTGACTGGCCCACTTCCGCCGGACACTCGGTTCGGCCGCCGGGCCCCCTTGGTCTTGTGGATCGTAGATGGCAACCCCCTCGGCCAGATGCAAGTGCCAGGCGCCCGAAGCCCGGGCTCGGCAATGGTGGCCCGATCACAAAATCACCCCGTCCCGGGTGCCGCTGCCGCTTGTTCGGCGCCCGGGTCCAGTGCGTAGCGTTCAATCCCATCCTGAACGGGAGAGGCGATTCCCAGGGGAAATCCGCAGTCGCGTGTTGTTCTTCTAAGCGTCTGATGAAAGGTTAGAATTCGTCTTCCTGGACCCGTTCCACGCTTCCTTGCACCCTCACCGCCCCCGATTCCCGCCCCTAAGTATAGCGGGTCGGGTGGCAAGTCAAGGACGCGTGCCGCCGGCGAGGCGCCAGAACGCGTCCGGGCGCCTCGCCCGGAGGTCGCCGAGCCCGAAGCCGTCATTCAGTGCTGGCAGTGGACGCAATAAAAGGTGCTGCGCCGGCCCTGGACGATCTGACGGATGGCGCCGCCGCAGAGTGGGCAGGGGTGTCCTGCGCGGCCATAGACCCTGAGGTCCAGTCGGAAGTAACCCGGCCGACCCTCGGCGTTCACGAAATCGCGCAGGGTGGTCCCGCCCGCCTCGATGGCCGCGGTGATGACCTGTTTGATGGCCGACGCAAGCGTTGCGTAACGCTCGCGGGATATGCGCCCGGCGGAGCGCAGGGGATGAATACCGGCGGCGAACAGGCACTCGTTCGCATAGATGTTCCCCAGTCCGGCGACGATGTGGCTGTTCATCAGGTATTGCTTGACGGCGAGGCTGCGGCGGTGGGCGTTGTGGTAAAGGTACTCGCCGTCCAGCGCCTGCCCCAGGGGCTCGACCCCGAGGCCGCAGAGCAACGGGTGCGACTCGGGATTGTCACCGGTCCAGTGCACGCTGCCGAAGCGGCGCGGGTCGCCCAGGCGCAGGCAGGATCCGTCCTCGAGCTCGATGTCCAGGTGATCATGTTTGTGCGGGCTTGCGTGCGCGGGCACCACGCGGAGATTTCCCGACATCCCCAGGTGCAGGATGACTGTGCCCGGTTCGCTGAGCAGCAGCAGATACTTGGCGCGGCGCCGGACCGCCACGATTCGGTTGCCGGGCAGAGCGCGGGCCAGCGCCCGGGGAACCGGCCAGCGCAGGCGCGGCTCGCGCACGACTACGCGCCGCACGGTCTGGCCGGTAACACGCGGCGCGATGCCCCGGCGGGTGGTTTCAACCTCGGGAAGCTCGGGCATACGCGGGCTCGCCTACATTTCTCACCGGGTCGCAGCTGCCGGAGCCCCTGTTTCGGCCTCTTCCGGCTTTTCCAACGACAGCAGACGCCTCACCGCGTCTTCCGGGAGATGGTACTGCAGCCCCAGCTCCTGGCGCATCAGTACCAGCTCCGGATCGCGTGCCGCGATGTGGAAGCGCAGCGACTGCCCGCTGCGAAGATCCACTTGCACCGCCGCCGCCCCGGCCGTCTCCTTGACTTCCGTGATTCTCAACGCGTGTGCGTGCCGCCAGGCTTCAACGAAGGTGTTGACCGTATCCGCGGAGACTCCCCGCTCGGGCGTCAGTTGCCATCCGCCGTCGGGTCGCCGCTCCAGGGTGAGATCGGGCAAGACAATGCGAACAGGGTCCGCCGCGGGCGGTAGCAGCGCCTTGGACATGAACGCCGTGACCGTGCCTCTGAGATAGTGGGAATAGTGGTCGGCGATCAGGTGCACCTGATCTTCGAGCTGAACATAACGATAGTCATTGACCGGCTCTGAATCGCCGAACGCGATCTCCTGCTCACCGAATCGGACGCGCGCCCAGGGTTGCGCGAGGCCGTACTTCTCCAGCTCTCCGACCTGGGTCGCGAAACGGGAATGACTCGTGGCGCCCAGCAACCCCAGCAGCCCGTCGACGCGTGATTGCGCCGCATGGCTTTGCGCGGATTTCGACTCCACACGCCAGTGTGCGTCCCGCCTTTCCAGCACAATGGCAGGCTCGTCTGGGCGCAGGATGCGGATGCGCTCTACGGCGGCGGGCTCGATCGATGTGAGCGGGACAACGGGTGGCGGCTCATGGCCCGGTTCATAGAACACGACGAGGGCCAGTACGACCATCAGGGCGATGAGTCCCAGATTCAAGGCGGTTCGCGTGTTCATAGCCTTCAGGCTTTTCGGCGGCGCAGCCAGACCCAGATCCCGCCGCCGAGGAATGCCAGCGGAAGGACCAGCAAGAACACGATCACAATGATCACCGAGGCGGTCTGCGAAAGCTCCAGGCTGAGGTCCGGCGAGGTCTTTGCAGGAATATCGATGAACGTATCGTCGCGGCTCAACCAGTTCATGATGTTCAGGCCGAGATCGAGGTTCCCGGCGTTGCCGAGATAGGCGTTGGACAGGAAATCACCGTCGCAGACGACGATGACGCGCTGCTGGCGCGTGCGCTGAGCTGGCTGACGGGCTCCGTCATCGGGGGATTCGAGGATTTCGCCCCCCTCGGCCGCTGCCACGGGTGCATCGCGCGCCAGGCTCACGCCGATGTTCAAGGGACCCGGAATATCCGCGCCGGCGTCCAGCTCGATCTCGCCTTTCAGCTCGCCGGTCTCCGACCAACTGTTGGGAGCCGAGACCAGGAAGGGCCGGCCGTCCCAGCCCTCCGGTGCCCGCAAATCGATTCCGCAGGCCTGCGGATACAGGGTGAGGGAATTGAAGCTACGGGTCACGGGATGGGGACCATACTCCGAGACGACTGCAAAACGGGGATCGCCGATCGCCAGCAGCTGGGTCGTCGGATCGACGATCACCCCCGGCTGGACCTCGAGACCCAGCCGTTCCGCCACCGGCTCCAGCCCGTGCTGCTCCCCGGGGTCCGTGAGCCAGAGAAGGGCACCTCCCGCTTCGACGTAGTCGTTGATGAGGCGCACCTCGCCAGGCAGGAGGTCCACCCTCGGGCCGGCGATCACCAGCACGCTTGTATTCTCGGGGATACGGGGTGTGGCACCGAGATTTATGCTCTGCACGTTGAATCCCTTGTTTTCCAGCTGGGCAGCCCACGCCTTCAGGTCATGATTGGCCTGGCCCTGGGCGCCGCGTTCTCCATGCCCCTCCATGAACACGATCCAGCGTTCGCCCCCCCGCACCAAGCGCTGCAGGGCGTTCGTGAGATTCTCTTCCGTAAGGTTCTGCACGTTCTCGCGGCGCCCCGCGTATCGAAGGACCAGCTCTCCTTCCACGCCAATGCCCAGCTCCCGCGCCTGTTGTGGCTCCACATCAGGATTGATNNTCCACATCAGGATTGATGAACTGCAGGCGAATCCGCTCATTATGCCGGCGATAGCGTTCGATGACTTCGGAGATGCGCCGCCGTAGCACCTCCGAGTCAGGCGTCTGCCGCACGAAGGCCGTGATGCTCACCGGTTCGTCGATGGTCTCCAGCAGGGCGATGCTCGCCTCGGAGAGCGTGTTTCGGCCGGTAGCGGTCCAGTCGGCAACGAAGGTGTAACGGGTGCTCAGCCAGGCGAGCAGCCCCATGACTGCGAGGAACAGCACGACGAATGCGATGTTCTGCAAACGAATATACAGGCGCGACTTGCGTGTAACGTCCATCAGCTCAACAGTTGTGGATTGTGAGCCGCAACATGCGGACTAGTGTTGCAGCCGATAGGCGTCGAGGCGCCGAATGCTCATCACAATAAAGGTCGCAATAAACAGGATGTAGTACGCGAGATCGCTGCTGCTGAACGCACCCCTGAGCAGGGATTCGAAATGCCGCAGGATCGACAAGTAGGCAAACAGGCCGCTCATCTCGTCGGCGCGGCTGCTTCCGCCCGCCCAGTCCAGGATCCACAACAGCAACAGCAGACCGATGGTGCTGATGGCTGCAATAATCGGCTGCGCCGTCAGGGACGACATGAACAGACCAACGGCGGCAAAGCTGGCCAGCATCAGCACGAGACCCAGCAGTCCCGAGGCAAGCAGGGTGAGGTCCAGGCTGCCGCCGACGAGCAGCGACAGCGGCATGAGCGTGAGCATCGCCGGGATCACCATGAGGAAGGTCATGATCCCGAGATACTTGCCCAGCACGATCTCGGTCATGGACACCGGTGCGGAGAACAACAGGCTCAGTGTCTGATTCCGGCGTTCCTCACTGATGAGCCGCATGGTCAGCAGGGGGACGATCAACAACAGCACGAACGCCGCGGTATCGAACAGGCGGGCGACAATCCATGTGGTGAAGCCGGGCGCGCCCTGCACGGCGGCCAGACGGGGCTGGATCTCGACCATGAAGCTCTCGACCAGCACGAGGAAAAAGAAACAGAGGATAAACTGGACCACTGCCAGCACGGCCCACGCCAGTGGCGAGAGGAACAGGCTGCGCACCTCCCGGGCTGCGATGGCGAGGATCATCATGCCGCGTGGGCCTCCGCCTCGTCCCGGGGTGCCTCGCGGCAGGTAATATCGATAAAGATCTGCTCCAGCGAGCGGCGCTCGGGTGTGAGCTCCAGGAGCCCCCAGCCTTGCTCCACTGCCTGTCTGGCGAGGGCCTCTGCGGGATCCGAACCCGCCTGGATGGTCAGGCGGAGCCGACCGTCGGCAAGCCTCTGGGCGTCCTCGACGCCGTCAATCCTCGCCAGCGTTTCCGCCGCGGGCGGATTGCGCAGCACCACGAGCAGATGCTCGGCGTCCATGCGCTCGTTCAATCCCTGCAGCGTGTCGGACAGCGCCAGCTCACCGCGGTCAATAATGATTACGCGATCACAGATCGCCTGCACCTCCGGCAGGATGTGCGTGGAGAGGATCACGCTGTGGTCGGCGCCCAGCTCCCGGATCAGATCGCGGATTTCCCGGATCTGAATGGGATCCAGGCCGACGGTAGGCTCATCGAGAATCACCACCGCGGGCATATGAATGATGGCCTGGGCGATCCCCACGCGCTGCTGATAGCCCTTGGACAGATTGCCGATGAGGCGCCTGCCCGCACCCGTCAAGCCGCAGCGCTCCTTGGCGCGCTCCATCGCCCCGGACAGGTCAGCGGGCGCGATGCGGTTGAGCTGTGCGCAATAGCGAAGGTACTCGTCCACGGTCAGCTCGCGGTACAGTGGCGGTTGCTCGGGCAGGTAGCCGAGCTCGGCCTTCGCGGCCCGAGGCTCATCGAGCAGGTCACGGCCGTTGATGAGCACCCGCCCGGCGGAGGGCGCCAGGTTCCCGCTCAGGATCTGCATCGTCGTGGTCTTGCCCGCTCCATTGGGGCCGAGAAATCCCAGCACCTCGCCGCGACGCAGCTCGAAGGCGACCCGGTGCAGCGCACGAAGCTCCCCGTAGTAGCGGCTCAGATGTTCCACCTTGACCAGAACTTCCCGTGACATGGCACCCGTATTATTCTTGTTATAAGCTTTCTTGCCAAGCACGCCATGCCGCACATCCACGCACGCCGACCGACGGCCGAGCCGGTATCCACACCATGGTGCACGCCTATTGCAAGACACTGGGGCTCGACCAGCCCAGACGCGAAGAGTATCTCGCGCTGCTGGAGCTGAGCTCGGCCAACCATAAGCTGGCGGAGGTTCTGCAAAGCGCTGTCATCGCCCCCAACGTGGAGCCGATCGTCGAGCGTTTTTACGACTTCCTGTTGAGCCACGCCGAGTTCTCGCGCTTCCTTCAGGGCCGGGAGATGCTTGCCCGGCTCAAGCACACCCAGAGCAACTACCTGCGTACCCTGGGGGTGGAGTTCCATACGGCGGACTATTTCGAGCAGCGATTGCGCGTGGGCATGGCCCACAAGCGCATCGGCCTGCCCCTTCGGCTGTACCAGTGCGCCTATCGCCTGTTGCAGCAGCTGATACTCGACATGATCCCCGGGGAATTGGCCGAGGGCGGGGTCACCGGCGCGGAGCTGGCGACCTTCGTGCACAAGATCACCGCGCTCGATATTTCCCTCGCCATCGAGATCTATCACGCGGCGCAGGTCACGGAGCTGCAGAAATCCCTGGAGGAGCTGCGTGGCGAGGAAGTGGAGCTGCGCACGCGCGCATTGACGGACGGGCTCACTGGGCTGGCGAACCGGGACCATTCCCTGTCGGTTCTGCGCGTCGCCCTGCAGAACGCCCGCCGCTGGGGCGGCCCCCTGTCGATCATCATGGCGGACCTCGACCTGTTCAAGCAGGTCAACGACAGCTACGGTCATCTCGTCGGCGATCAGCTGTTGCGCGACATCGCGGCACGCATCGAATCGGCGGTGCGCAGCTTCGATACGGTCGGCCGCTATGGGGGTGAAGAGTTCGTCATTGTTCTGGTGAACACGCCGCTGGAGCTGGCGAGGCAGATCGCGGAGCGCGTCCGGCGGCGGATCGCGGACACCCCAGTCAATCTGCACGACAAGGAGATTCGCATGACCATTAGCCAGGGCCTGGCCACCGCCGTTGCCGGAGACGACGTACACACCTTGATCCAACGCGCCGACGAAGCCCTGTATCGGGCGAAGGAGGCCGGCCGCAACTGCGTCGTTGTTCACGAGTCCCATGCTGCTGGGAGTTGATACGGGCGGAACCTTCACGGATTTCGTTCTGTCCGACGGCGATGGGGCTTTGCGCATCCACAAGTTGCTGTCCACCCCGCAGGCCCCCGAGGAGGCCATTGTGCAGGGCGTGCGCGAGCTGGGGCTTGATCGGGGCGAGGACCTGCGCGTCATCCACGGATCAACCGTCGCCACCAATGCGGTGCTGGAGGGCAAGGGAGCGCGCACCGCGCTGATCACGAACCGCGGGCTCGCCGACATGCTCAGCATCGGGCGCCAGGTTCGACATGCGCTCTACGACCTGCAGCCGCGGCCCACCCCGCCCCCGGTACCCCCGGAGCTGTGCCTGGAAACCGGCGGCCGCCTGGATGCCCAGGGGCGGGTGATCGAGCCGTTGACCGACGCGGATCTGGAGGAGCTACGCAGGAAGCTTCGCGCCCTGGCTCCGGAGGCGGTGGCAATCAACCTATTGTTCTCGTTTCTGGATGAGCGCTTCGAGCGAGCCGTCGAGGGCATCGTGCCCGAGGGCGTCTTCGTCAGCCGATCTTCGGCGGTGCTGAGGGAGTACAAGGAGTACGAGCGGGGTGTGACCACCTGGCTCAACGCCTACGTGGGGCCGCTGGTGGACGGCTATCTCCAGCGCCTGCAGGCGGCCCTGGCGCCGGCGGCCCTGGCGGTCATGCAAAGCTCCGGTGCGACCATCGAGGCCCGTCAGGCGGGCCGCCAGGCGGTGCATCTGCTGCTGTCCGGTCCGGCGGGCGGTCTGTCGGGAGCGCGCTACGTGGCTAGGCGCGCCGGGCGTGAGCAAGTACTTACATTCGATATGGGAGGCACGTCTACGGATGTCGCCCTGATTCACGGGGAGCCACAGCTCACCAGCGAAGGGCACATCGGCGGTTACCCCGTGGCGATCCCCATGGTCGACATGCACACCATCGGGGCAGGCGGGGGCTCGATTGCCTGGGTGGACGCCGGGGGTCTGCTGCAGGTCGGGCCCCGGTCGGCCGGCGCACACCCGGGGCCGGCGTGCTACGGGCGCGGGGGCGAGGCTCCGACCGTCACGGACGCCCACCTGGTGCTGGGCCGGTTGCGCCCCGAGGCGTTCCTGGGCGGTGCCATGCCTCTGGTCGAAGCGCAGGCCCGCCGGGCGCTGGCCCGGATCGCCGGCCCCCTGGGGCTGTCCATCGAGGCGGCCGCGGAGGGCATCCTGCGCGTGGCCAACGAGCACATGGCCCGGGCCCTGCGCGTAATCTCGGTGCAGCGGGGCATTGATCCCAGGACCTACGCGCTGGTGGCCTTCGGCGGCGCCGGCGGCCTGCACGCCTGCGCGCTGGCCGAGGCCCTGGGCATGT
>JABAHQ010000682.1_pt5 | contig 13087 bp, 13 predicted proteins | sample 7062091 | NCBI WGS metagenome assembly JABAHQ01 (sample SAMN14534359, study PRJNA622989) | marine sediment metagenome | biome: marine biome [ENVO:00000428]; feature: marine pelagic biome [ENVO:01000023]; material: deep marine sediment [ENVO:00002113] | place: India: Gulf of Kutch | collected...
CGCGCACATCTTCTGCACCGAGGAGCAGGTGAAGAAGGAAGCTGCCGACTTCATCAAGCTGACGCTCAAGGTCTATGCCGATTTCGGTTTTAGCGATATCGCGATGAAGCTTTCGACCCGTCCGGCGAAGCGTGTCGGTTCCGACGAGTTGTGGGATCGCGCCGAAAGTGCGCTGGCCGAAGCGCTCAATGAGTCAGGTCTGGCCTGGGAGTATCAGCCGGGCGAGGGAGCCTTCTATGGGCCGAAGATCGAGTTCACTTTGCGCGATTGCCTGGGTCGCAACTGGCAGTGCGGTACGCTGCAGTACGATCCGAATCTGCCCGAGCGTCTCGATGCCAGCTACGTGGCGGAGGACAACAGCCGTCAGCGTCCGGTGATGCTGCACCGTGCGATCCTCGGGTCGTTCGAGCGGTTCATCGGCATCCTCATCGAGCACTACGCCGGCGCATTCCCTGCGTGGTTGGCACCGACCCAGGCGGTGATCATGAATATCACCGACAAGCAGGCCGCATTTGCCATAGAGGTGGAAAAAACGCTGGTCCAAAGCGGGTTCCGTGCCAAGTGTGACTTGAGAAACGAAAAGATCGGCTTTAAAATCCGCGAGCATACTTTGCTCAAGACACCCTATCTCTTGGTTATCGGGGATCGGGAAGTCGAAACACGATCCGTTGCTGTGCGCTCCCGCGAAGGCGTCGATATGGGCTCCATGCCGCTCGAACAATTCGCCCAGCTGCTTGCACAGGCGGTTTCCCGGCGTGGTCGCCAAGAATCGGAGTAATCATTATTAAGCGTGAAATGAGACAGGATAGACGAGCTCAGCCCAAGGCACCGATCAACGAAAACATCACCGCGNNCGCCGAAGAGGCAAAGCTGGATCTGGTGGAGATTTCCGCTGATGCGAATCCCCCGGTCTGCCGGATCATGGATTACGGCAAGCATCTCTTCGAAAAGAAGAAGCAGGCTGCGGCTGCAAAGAAGAATCAGCACCAGCAACAAATCAAAGAAATCAAGTTTCGTCCAGGGACGGAAGAAGGGGATTACCAGGTAAAACTACGCAACCTGGTACGTTTCCTTGAAGATGGGGACAAGGCCAAGGTTTCATTGCGATTCCGCGGCCGTGAGATGGCCCACCAGGAGCTGGGGATGGAACTGCTCAAGCGGGTCGAAGCTGACCTCATTGAGATTGGTACCGTCGAACAGCATCCGAAGCTGGAAGGACGCCAGCTGATGATGGTCATCGCTCCCAAGAAGCGTAAGTAACCTCCCGGGCACTGGCAGGCCTGATGGTTGACTGTTGTTATTGAATGCGGAGTACGAACATGCCAAAGATGAAAACCAAAAGTGGTGCTGCGAAGCGCTTCAAAAAGACTGCTAACGGCTTCAAGCACAAGCACGCTTTCAAGAGCCACATCCTGACCAAGATGACCACCAAGCGTAAGCGTCAGCTGCGCGGTTGCTCGCAAGTGCATCCGTCTGACGTTGCAAAAGTGGAGCGCATGCTGCGCGTTCGTTGATCCGGTCAAGACTCAGAGGAATAACTCATGGCTCGTGTTAAGCGTGGCGTCGTTGCCCGTCGCCGTCACAAGAAAATTCTGAAACTCGCCAAAGGCTACTACGGTGCGCGTTCGCGCGTATTCCGCGTTGCCAAGCAGGCGGTCATCAAGGCCGGCCAGTACGCCTACCGTGACCGCCGTCAGCGCAAGCGTCAGTTCCGCGCTCTGTGGATCGCCCGTATCAATGCTGGTGCCCGTGTCAACGGTCTGTCCTACAGCCGTCTGATCGCCGGTCTGAAGAAGGCGGCCATCGAGATCGATCGCAAGGTTCTGGCCGATCTGGCAGTGAACGAAAAAGCAGCCTTTGCTGCGATTGTCGAGAAAGCCAAAGCTTCTCTGGCTTAAGCCCCGGCAATCACGGATCCTCGGATTCGTTGCAAGTCATCGATAGGGGAAGAGCCTTGTGCTCTTCCCCTATTTCGTATCTGGAAGGGGCTTTTGCAAAAGTGCGCTTGGCGACGGCCCGGCATGGGTCGGTCAGTCAGTGCGGTTCTGCAAGAACCTCTGGAGGTTATGTACATGGAAAATCTGGATGCACTGGTCTCGCAAGCGCTTGAGGCCGTGCAACGAAGCGAAGACGTCGGTGCTCTTGAGCAGGTCCGGGTTCAGTACCTGGGCAAGAAGGGCGAGCTGACTCAGTTGATGCAGACGCTGGGTAAGCTGTCTGCCGAAGAGCGCCCACAGGCTGGCGCGCTGATCAATGCTGCGAAGAATCAAGTGCAGGACGTGCTCAATGCTCGCAAGGCCGACGTTGAGCAGGCTGCTTTAGGAGCGAAGCTGGCAGCCGAGCGGATCGACGTAACCCTGCCGGGGCGCGGTGAGACGTCCGGCGGACTGCATCCAGTGACCCGCACTCTGGAGCGGGTCGAGCAGTTCTTCAGCCATATTGGCTATAGCGTCGCGGAAGGCCCTGAGATCGAAGACGATTACCACAACTTCGAAGCACTGAATATTCCAGGGCATCACCCGGCGCGTGCGATGCACGACACGTTTTATTTCAATGCCAACATGTTGCTGCGTACGCACACTTCGCCCGTGCAAGTGCGCACCATGGAGTCGCGGCAGCCGCCGATTCGTATCGTTTGTCCCGGGCGAGTCTATCGCTGCGACTCCGATATCACCCATACGCCGATGTTCCATCAGGTCGAGGGCCTGTTGATCGACGAGGGTGTCAGTTTCGCGGATCTCAAGGGCACCATCGAGGAGTTTCTTCGGGTGTTCTTCGAGAAACCGCTGGGCGTGCGCTTTCGTCCTTCCTTCTTCCCGTTCACCGAGCCGTCTGCGGAAGTCGACATGCAGTGCGTGATGTGCAGCGGCAAGGGCTGCCGCGTATGCAAGCAGACCGGTTGGCTGGAGGTCATGGGCTGCGGCATGGTGCATCCCAATGTATTGCGGATGTCGGGAATCGATCCGGAGCGATATTCCGGTTTCGCCTTCGGCATGGGCGTCGAACGCCTCGCCATGCTGCGTTACGGCGTCAATGACCTGCGCCTGTTCTTCGACAATGACCTGCGGTTTCTCGCGCAATTTCGCTAGTGCCGCCGCCCGTCAACGCATATTTAGGAGAGCAGGATGAAATTCAGTGAACAGTGGCTGCGGAGCTGGGTCAACCCACAAGTTTCGCGTGAGGAGCTGGTCGCCCGTCTGTCCATGGTCGGGCTTGAAGTGGATGCCGTGACACCGGTTGCCGGTAGCTTCAGCGGCGTAGTCGTCGGTGAGGTGCTGGAAACGGCGCAGCATCCTGATGCCGACAAGCTCAGGGTTTGCCAGGTGAGCAATGGCCAGGAGACTTTCCAGGTCGTTTGCGGCGCGCCGAACGTGCGTCCCGGTCTGAAGATTCCTTTCGCCATGATCGGCGCCCAGTTGCCGGGCGATTTCAAAATTAAGAAGGCCAAGCTGCGTGGCGTCGAATCCAACGGCATGCTTTGCTCGGAAACCGAGTTGCAGGTCGGAGGCGACGACAGNNGATGCGCCGGTTGGTACAGATCTGCGCGAGTATCTCGGGCTCGATGATGTGTCTATCGAGATCGGTCTGACACCCAATCGTGGCGATTGCCTCTCTCTAGCTGGTTTGGCTCGGGAAGTCGGTGCCATCTATGGTGCCGAAGTGCGTCCGGTGGAAGTCGGCGTGGCCAGTGTCGCCCATGAAGATGTACGCCCGGTCGAGGTGTTGGCGCCGAAGGCTTGTCCGCGCTACCTCGGGAGAGTGATCCACAATGTCGATCTGACACGCCCGACGCCACTCTGGATAGTGGAGCGCCTGCGCCGTTCCGATATTCGCAGTATCGACGCGGTTGTTGATGTCACTAACTATGTGATGCTCGAGCTGGGCCAGCCGCTGCACGCGTTTGATCTGGATGAAGTCAAGGGCGGCATCCGGGTTCGTATGGCTGAAGAAGGCGAAAAGCTGGTTCTGCTGGATGGCCAGGAAGTCTCCTTGCGCAGCGATACGCTGATCATTGCGGATCATGAGCGGCCACTCGCCATCGCCGGCGTGATGGGAGGCGAGCATAGCGGTGTCAGCGCTTCCACCCGCAGCATCTTTCTCGAGAGTGCGTTCTTCGACACGATTGCGCTGGCCGGCAAAGCACGCTCCTACGGTCTACATACGGACGCTTCGCATCGCTACGAGCGGGGTGTCGACTCGCAACTTCCGCGGCAGGCGATGGAGCGCGCGACCAGCTTGCTGCTCGATATCGTCGGCGGGAAGGCGGGTCCCATCGTCGAGGTCGTCAGCGAACGCGATCTTCCAAATATTGCACCTGTAACCCTCCGCGCCGAGCGTATTACCCAGATGCTTGGGTTGGAGCTGGACGATACCGAAGTGGTCCGCCTGCTGACATCGCTGGGTCTTGTAGTGGTGGGCGAGGGTGAAGGGCGCTGGCAAGTCTCCGTTCCAAGTCATCGTTTCGACATCAGTCTTGAAATCGACCTGATCGAAGAGTTGGGCCGCCTATACGGCTATGATCGCTTGCCGGTGCGGTACCCGCAGGCTCGTCTCGCGCCTGAGGCGAAGCCGGAAGCGCGCGCAGAGTTGCCGTTGCTGCGTCGTTTGCTGGTGGCTCGTGGTTATCAGGAAGCGATCACTTACAGCTTCATCGACCCCAAGCTCTTTGAGCTGTTCAGCCCGGGCATGAAACCACTGGAACTGGCCAACCCGATTTCCGCAGATATGGCGGCAATGCGCGCCTCGCTTTGGCCGGGATTGGTGAAGGCGCTGCAATACAACCTCAATCGCCAGCAATCGCGTGTGCGCCTGTTCGAAGCAGGGTTGCGCTTTGTCGGTCAGCTGCCAGCGCTCGAGCAGGAAGCCATGCTGGCAGGTGTGGTGACAGGTAGCCGCGAGCCTGAAGGCTGGGCGAACGCCCGCGAAGCGGTGGATTTCTTCGACGTCAAGGCTGATGTCGAAGCGCTGCTCGCATTCGCTGGGAACGGCGGCGCCTATCGATTCGTTCCTGGTGAACATCCCGCCTTGCATCCCGGTCAAACCGCTCGGATCGAGCGCGATGGCCGGCTGGTCGGCTTTGTTGGAAGTCTGCATCCCGAACTGGCAGGTACGCTGGGGATCGATCAGTCGGTATACCTGTTCGAGCTGAAGCTTTCCGAGATCGCAGACGGCCGCATGCCGCAGTTCTCCGAGCTGTCGCGCTTCCCTGAGGTACGGCGTGACCTGGCGGTCCTCGTCAACCGTGACGTCGCCGCGCAGGCAATCCTTGACTGCATTCGCGGTGGCGCGGGCGAGAATCTGACGGACCTCAAGCTATTTGATGTCTATCAGGGGAAAGGTATTGATCCTCTTAGCAAAAGTGTGGCAGTCGGCTTGACCTGGCAGCACCCATCGCGCACTCTAAACGACGATGAGGTGAACGACGTAATGCAGAAAATCCTCACCTCCCTGGAAGAAAGGTTCAATGCCACGTTAAGGAAATAGCGTATGGGGGCTCTGACGAAAGCTGAAATGGCGGAACGTCTTTATGAAGAGCTGGGCTTGAATAAGCGCGAGGCCAAGGAACTGGTCGAGCTGTTTTTCGAGGAAATCCGACAGGCGCTCGAGCACAACGAACAGGTCAAGTTGTCCGGCTTCGGCAACTTCGACCTGCGCGATAAACGTCAGCGCCCAGGTCGTAATCCGAAGACGGGTGAGGAAATTCCTATCACGGCGCGTCGTGTGGTGACGTTCCGTCCTGGGCAGAAACTCAAAGCGAGAGTCGAGGCCTATGCTGGAACCAAGCCATAACGACGAACTTCCGGCCATTCCGGGCAAGCGCTACTTCACCATTGGTGAAGTCAGCGAGCTCTGCGCGGTGAAACCGCACGTGCTGCGTTACTGGGAGCAGGAGTTTCCTCAGCTGAACCCGGTGAAGCGTCGTGGTAACAGGCGCTACTATCAGCGGCAAGATGTGTTGATGATCCGTCAGATTCGCGCGCTTCTCTACGATCAGGGTTTCACCATCGGAGGCGCCAGGCAGCGCATGTCCGGTGACGAAGCGCGCGACGACACCACCCAATACAAGCAGCTGATTCGGCAAATGATTTCGGAGCTGGAGGAAGTGCTGCAGGTGCTGAGGAAATAGCTTTCCTTGGCGCTAAAAAACTTTCACATTTTCAGATGCTTAATGTATAGTTCGATCCGCTTTCAGCAGTGCTGACAGCATTCGTCGGGGCGTAGCGCAGCCTGGTAGCGCACTTGCATGGGGTGCAAGGGGTCGCGAGTTCGAATCCCGCCGCCCCGACCATTACAAGAAGGCCCGTCATCGCAAGATGACGGGCTTTTTCTTTGGCGCTGGTCTCTGTGGGTCAGCGCACCACTTCCAGCAACCGGTCCAGGCCGCCTTCCTCGATCGATACCATGGCTTGCTCGCGCACGGCCGGCTTGGCGTGATAGGCCACCGACAGGCCCGCCACGCCCATCATGGGCAGGTCGTTGGCGCCGTCGCCCATGGCGATGCATTCCGAGGGCTCGATGCCCAGGAGCGAGGCCACTTCCAGGAGGGTGCGCCGCTTCTCCGCGCCGTCGCAGATGTCGCCCCAGGCCTGGTCGACCATGCGGCCGGTGAGTTCGCCGCAGTTGGCGCCGCTGGCGATCTCCAGTACGTTGGCGCGCACGAAATGAATGCCCAGGGTGTCGCGCACGCGGTAGGCGAAATAGGTGAAGCCGCCGGAGACCAGCAGCACCTTCAGTCCGGCGGCCTTGCAGGCGCGAACGAGTTCGGCCGCGCCGGGGTTGATGCGCAGGCGCTCGACCAGCACCTGCTCCATGTCGGCCACGGTCACGCCCTTGAGCAGGGCCACGCGGCGGCGCAGGCTGTCCTTGTAGTCGGTGATCTCGCCGCGCATCGCGGCTTCGGTGATGGCGGCCACCTCGGTTTTCTTGCCCACCACATCGGCGATCTCGTCCACGCACTCGATGCTGATGAGCGTGGAGTCCATGTCGAAGGCGATGAGCTTGAAGTCGCTCAGCTTGAGCGGCGGCGTGAAGCCGCGCACGGTGAGGCCGGGGGCGAAGGTCTGGGCGGTGGTCATGCGGTTTCGGTGGTCTTGTTGGGTTGGCCCAGGGCGCGCAGCACGTCGCGCACGAGTTGCACGCGGTCTTTCACCTCGGGCAGCGCGCGCTCGATGCGCAGCTTCTCGTTGCCCGCGAGCTTGATGTGCTTGTGCTTCTGGATGAGCTCGATGATGCGCATCGGCTCGATCGGCGGGTTCGGCTTGAAGCTGATGTTGGTGACGCCGGGCGCGGCATCGACCTTGGCCACGCCGTAGGGCGCGCTGAGCACGCGCAGGCGGTGCACGTCGATGAGCGTCTGCGCCTGCGGTGGCGGCTTGCCAAAGCGGTCGACGATCTCCTCGAGCAGGGCGTCCACCTGGTCGGTGTTGCGGGCGGTGGCGAGCTTTTTGTAGAAGCTCAGGCGCAGGTGCACGTCGCCGCAGTAGTCATTGGGCAGCAGGGCGGGGGCGTGCAGGTTGATGTCGGTGGTGACGGAGAGCGGCGCCAGCAGGTCGGGCTCGCGGCCGGCCTTCAGCGCTTTCACCGCCTCTGACAGCATCTCGTTGTAGAGCTGGAAGCCCACCTCCAGCATGTTGCCGCTCTGGTTCTCGCCCAGCACCTCGCCGGCGCCGCGGATCTCCAGGTCGTGCATGGCCAGGTAGAAGCCGCTGCCCAGCTCCTCCATCTGCTGGATGGCGTCCAGCCGCTGCGCGGCCTGCTTGGTGAGGCCCTCGATCTCGGGCACCAGCAGGTAGGCGTAGGCCTGGTGGTGGGAGCGGCCCACCCGGCCGCGCAGCTGGTGCAGCTGGGCCAGGCCGAACTTGTCGGCGCGGCTCGATGATGATGGTGTTGGCCGTGGGCACGTCGATGCCGGTCTCGATGATGGTGGAGCACACCAGCACGTTGTAGCGCTGGGCCACGAAGTCGCGCATCACGCGCTCGAGTTCGCGCTCGGGCATCTGGCCGTGGGCGACGGCGATGCGCGCCTCGGGCAGGATCTCCTCGAGCTTTTGCTTGCGGTTCTCGATGGTCTCGACCTCGTTGTGCAGGAAGTAGACCTGGCCGCCGCGCTTCAGTTCGCGCAGCACGGCTTCCCGGATGACGCCGTTGCCTTCGTTGCGCACGAAGGTCTTGATGGCCAGGCGGCGCTGCGGCGCCGTGGCGATGACGCTCAGATCGCGCAGGCCTTCGAGCGCCATGCCCAGCGTGCGCGGAATGGGCGTGGCCGTGAGCGTGAGCACGTCCACTTCGGCGCGCAGCTGCTTCATCGCTTCCTTGTGGCGCACGCCGAAGCGGTGCTCCTCGTCGATGATGAGCAGGCCCAGGTTCTTGAACTGCGCCTTCTCGCTCAGCAGCTTGTGCGTGCCGACGACGATGTCCACCGAGCCGTCGGCGATGCCCTTCATGGCCGCCGTGATCTCTTTCTGAGAGCGGAAGCGGCTCATCTCTGCGATCTTCACCGGCCATTTGCTGAAACGGTCGACCAGGGTCTGGTAGTGCTGTTCGGCCAGCAGCGTGGTGGGCGCGAGGAAGGCCACCTGCTTGCCACCCGTGACGGCCACGAAGGCCGCGCGCAGCGCGACCTCGGTCTTGCCGAAGCCCACGTCGCCGCAGACCAGGCGGTCCATGGGCTGGGGGCTGATCATGTCCTGCACCACGGCGTGGATGGCGGCGCGCTGGTCGGCGGTTTCTTCGAAGCCGAAGTCGTTGGCGAAAGCCTCGTAGTCCTGCGGCGAATAGCGGAAAGCGTGGCCCTGGCGCGCGGCGCGGCGCGCGTAGATGTTGAGCAGCTCGGCGGCGGCGTCGCGCACCTTCTCGGCGGCCTTGCGCTTGGCCTTTTCCCACTGGCCGCTGCCCAGCTTGTGCAGCGGGGCTTCGTCGGCGCTCACGCCGGTGTAGCGGCCAATCAGGCCGAGCTGGCTCACGGGCACATAGAGCACGGCCTTGTCGGCGTACTCCAGGTGCAGGAACTCCTGCAGCGCGGGCGTGCCGTCGGGGTTCTTCTCACCCATGTCGAGGTTGATCAGCCCGCGGTAGCGGCCGATGCCGTGCGCCGCGTGCACCACCGGGTCGCCCACATTGAGCTCGGACAGGTCCTTGATCAGCGCGTCGACGTCGCTCACCTGTTCCTGCTTCTTGCGCCGGCGCGTGGTGGGGCCGGCGGCGAAGAGTTCGGTCTCGGTGATGAAGTCGATGCCCGCCTCGAGCCAGGCGAAGCCGGTGGCCAGCGCCGCGGTGGCGATGCCGGTCTTCTCGTCGCTGGCCTGGAACTCGGCCAGGCTGTCGAAGGCGGGCGGGTTCAGGCCGCTGGCGCGCAGGAAGTCGAGCAGGCTTTCGCGGCGGCCGTCGCTTTCTGCCAGCACCAGCGCGCGCTGCGGGCTGGCGCGCAGGTGAGCCCGCAGCTTGGCCAGCGGTTCGTCGGCGCCGCGCACCACGGCCAGGTCGGGCAGGGCCTGGGCGAAGGCGCTGTCGTTCACGTCGCTGGTGCCGGGGCGCATCACCACCTGGGCGTGCGCCTTGGCCCGGGTGAAGAACTGCTCGGCGTTCAGGAACAGGGCCTCAGGCGGCAGGATGGGGCGATCGGGGTCGCCTTGCAGCAGGCGGTGGCGGTCGCGCGTGTCTTGCCAGAAGCGCTGGAAGGCGGGTTCCAGCTCGCCGTGCAGTACCAGGGTCGATTGCTCGCCAAGGTAGTCGAACAGGGTGGCCGTGTCCTCGAAGAACAGCGGCAGGTAGTACTCGATGCCGGCGGTGGCCACGCCGTTGCCCATGTCCTTGTACAGGCGGCTCTTGGTCGGGTCGCCTTCGAGCAGTTCGCGCCAGCGGCTGCGAAAACGAGCACGCGCCGCGTCGTCCATGGGGAACTCGCGGCCGGGCAGCAGGCGTACCTCGTTCACCGGGTACAGGCTGCGCTGGCTGTCGGGGTCGAAGGTGCGGATGCTCTCGATCTCGTCGTCGAACAGGTCGATGCGGTAGGGCACGGGGCTGCCCATGGGGAAGAGGTCGATGAGGCCGCCGCGCACGGCGTATTCGCCGGGGCTCACCACCTGAGTGACGTGCTGGTAGCCCGCGAGCGTGAGCTGGCCCTTGAGCCGCGCCTCGTCCAGCGACTGCTTGACCTTGAAGTGAAAGGTGTAGCCCGCCAGGAAGGACGGCGGCGCGAGCCGGTAGAGCGCCGTGGTGGCGGGGATGAGCACCACGTCGGCGCCGCCGTCGTGCTGGCGCTGCGAGATGCGCCACAGCGTGGCCAGGCGCTCGCTGATGAGGTCCTGGTGCGGTGAGAAGGTGTCGTAGGGCAGGGTTTCCCAGTCGGGGAACAGCGTGATGCGCAGATCGGGCGCGAAGAAGGCGAGCTCGTCGATCAGGCGCTGCGCGTCGTTCGCGTCGGCGGTGACGATGGCGGTGAGGCGGCCGGCGGCTTGTTCGCGCTCGGCCAGGCGGGCGAGCCACAGCGCGTCGGCCGAGCCGCCCGGGTGGGGCTGGGTGTGGCGCTTGCCGGGGCTCAGCGCGGGAAGGGAGAGGGACATTCGGTCGGTACCAATACGAATACCCCCGGTCGCGTCGAGCCCGGGGGTGTGGGCGAATTCTAGAATGGCGCCGCCCATGAGCACCGCCTTGCCCCCTTCCGACCCCATCCCCGTGTCCCCTTGCCATGCGCTGCTGCCCTGTGCGGGGACCGGCTCGCGCGCCGGCACCTCCTTGCCCAAGCAGTACCAGCCGCTGGCTGGCCGGCCGCTGGTGCACCACACGCTGGCCGCGCTGCGCGGTGTCGCGCGGATCGATCGCATCCTGGTCGTGCTGGCGCCCGAGGACGCGCACTGGCCCGCAGACGTGAGCGGGGTGGAGGCCGTGTACCACGGAGGTGCCACGCGCGCGGAGAGTGTGCTCAACGGTTTGCTGGCCCTGCGCGAGCGCGGTGTGCCCGACAGCGATTGGGTGCTGGTGCACGACGCCGCGCGCTGCCTGGTGACGCCTGAGGAGGTGTCGGCGCTGATCGACGCCTGCGCCGGGGACCCCGTGGGCGGCCTGCTGGCGCTGCCGCTGCCCGACACGCTGAAGGACGAGGCGGGTGGCCGGGTCGCCGGCACCATCGAACGCCGCCACAAATGGCTGGCCCAGACGCCGCAGATGTTCCGCCTGGGCGAGCTGCTGGACGCGCTGCAGGCGGCGCGCGCCTCGGGCTTCGAGGGCATTACCGATGAAGCGAGTGCGATCGAGCGCAGCGGCCGGCGCCCGCGCCTGGTGGAAGGGCGCGCGAGCAACATCAAGGTCACTTATCCGCACGACTTCGCGCTCGCCGAAGCCATTCTCAGGAGCCGCGCATGAACCCCATCCGCATCGGCGAGGGCTGGGACATCCACCGCCTTGTCACTGATCGCCCGCTCGTTCTGGGTGGCGTCACCGTGCCGCACACGCATGGCCTGCTGGGCCATTCCGATGCCGACGCGCTGTTGCACGCCATCACCGACGCGCTGCTCGGCGCCGCCGCGCTGGGCGACATCGGCCGCCATTTCCCCGACACCGACGAGCGCTTCAAGGGCGCGGACTCGGGCGCGCTGCTGGCCGAGGCGGCCCGCCGCGTTCGTGCCGAGGGCTACGAAATCGGCAACATCGACAGCACCGTGGTCGCGCAGGCGCCGAAGCTAGCGCCGCACATCCCGGCCATGGTCGAGCGCATCGCGTCGCTGCTCGGGCTCTCGCCCTCGCAGGTGAACGTCAAGGCCAAGACGGCCGAGAAAACGGGCCCGGTGGGGCAGGGCGAGGCCATCGAGGCCCGCGCCGTGGCGCTGCTGATCAAGCCCTGAGGCGGAGCGCCTAGCCCGGCGCCCGGCGCAGCTTGATGTGCGCCGCCAGACCGCCCGTGCTGCTGTTGGCCAGCGCGAAGCGCCCGCCCATGCGCGTGATCGCGCGCTCCACGATGGCCAGGCCCAGGCCGGTGCCGGTGGCGTCCGAACGCGCCGCGTCGCCGCGAAAGAAGGGCTGGGTCAACTGCTCCAGCATCTCGGGGCGCACGCCGCGGCCGTGGTCGCGCAGCTTGATCAGCACCGCGTCGTCCTTGGCCTTGGCGGCAATGTCGATCTGCACCACGCCGGTGTCCGCGTCGCGGCCATAGCGCGAGGCGTTCTCCAGCAGGTTGTTGAACACGCGCTGCAGCTCGACCGGATCGCCCAGCACCTGCAGTTCGGGCTGGACGCGGGTCTTGATGATGGTCTTCGGGTCATCACCCAGCGCGAACAGTGCGGTCTCGATCACTTCGTTCAGGCTGACGTCTTCCGACCGCATGTGGTCGGGCCGCGCGTAGTCGAGGAACTTGTCGATGATGGCGTTGACCTGCTCGATGTCGGCCGACATGTGCTCGCGGGCCATCGGGTCGGCCACGCTCATCTCGGTTTCCAGCCGCAGGCGCGCCAGCGGGGTGCGCAGGTCGTGCGAGATGCCGGCGAGCATGAGCGCGCGGTCCTGCTCGATCTTGGACAGGCGCTGCGCCATGCGGTTGAAGCCGATGTTGACCTCGCGGATCTCGCTGGTGGCCACCGTCTCGTTGAGCTGGCTGGCGTTGAAATCGCCCTCGCGCACGCGGCTGGCCGCGAAGGACAGCTTCTTCAGCGGCCGGTTGATGAGGCGGGCAATCAGCGCCGCGCCGGCCAGGGAGAGCAGGGCGGCGGTGCCGAGCCAGATCAGCCAGGTGGTGCCTGCCACGGGGCCGATGCGCGAGGGATCGGTGAGCAGCCAGTACGGATCGCCGTCGATCGAAAAACCGATCCACAGCCCCGCCTGGCCATTCACCTCGCGCGCCACCACGGTGTCGGGCCCGAGCCGGGCCTGCAACTGGCCGGCCACGTTGCGGCTGAGCAGGTCGGTGTCGTAGTGCTGGAAGGTGTCGTTGGGCTCGCGCGGGGCGATGCGCAGACCTTCTTCGGCGGCCAGGGTCTTGATGAGCGAGACGCGCGCGATCGAGTCGGAGTGGATCAGCGCCGCGCGGCTCAGGTTGACCAGCGAGGCCAGTTGCTGCGCGCTCTGCAGGGCGCGCGGCTCGTATTCGAGCGCGCGG
>JABAHQ010006631.1_pt5 | contig 13084 bp, 16 predicted proteins | sample 7062091 | NCBI WGS metagenome assembly JABAHQ01 (sample SAMN14534359, study PRJNA622989) | marine sediment metagenome | biome: marine biome [ENVO:00000428]; feature: marine pelagic biome [ENVO:01000023]; material: deep marine sediment [ENVO:00002113] | place: India: Gulf of Kutch | collected...
ATCGGCTGGGCGCGAGAGCTGACCGAGGCCGGCGTCAATGTCACTTTCGGTGTGCCCGGGCTCAAGGTGCACAGTAAACTGATCCTGATCGAGCGCACCGAAGGCAACCAGACCCGTTACTACAGCCATGCGGGCACCGGCAATTTCAACGAAAAAACCGCCAACCTGTACACCGACTTCAGCCTGATCACCTACGACCAGGCCATCGGCCGGGACCTCGCCCGGGTGTTCGACTTCATCAGCTACACCTACAAGCACTATGAATACGAAAAAATCCTGGTATCGCCCCACAGCAATCGCTCCGGTCTGCTGGCTCTGATCGAGCGCGAGGCCGACAACGCCCGGGCGGGCGAGGCCGCCGAGATCGCCATCAAGTGCAATAATATGGTGGATCAGGAAATTATCGAATCCCTGTACCGAGCGTCCCAGGCAGGGGTTAAGATCCGCATTATCTGCCGCACGATGTTCTCTCTGGTGCCGGGCCGGAAAGGCGTATCCGAGAACATCGAAGCGATCAGTATCGTCGACCGCTTTCTGGAACACCCCCGGACCTACATCTTTCACAATCGCGGCCGGCGCGAATACTACATCTCCTCGGCGGATCTGATGACTCGCAACCTGGACTATCGCGTCGAGGTCTCCGCCCCGGTGGAGGACCCCGTGCTGCAACAGCGTATTCAGGATATTTTCGACATTCAGTGGTGCGATAACGTCAAGGCGCGGATTCTCGACAGCGAACAGAAAAACGCCTTCCGCGAAGCGGGCAATGAACCCAGAGTACGCTCCCAGGAGGCCATCCACCGCTACCTGAAAAGCGGCAAACTGCCTACCGCCGTCCGGCGCGCGCGCAAACGCTGGGAAAAGGAACGCAAGAGCGGCTAGCCGGCCGATAGCTAGCGGTCAATCCACGGCGGGGCTTTCCAGGATCGCCCGGGCCCAGAAGAATTCGCCGTAATTGTGCACCCCCAGATCCATCACCTGTTGCAGATGGCGGCGGTGGCTCCCGGCGTCGCCGTCTTCCAGCCAATCCCGCATGGCGGTATAAAAATGCGCTTCCGTCAGTTGGCAACGATTGTCGGCTCTGGCGACCAGATCGAAGTCGCCACCGGAGACAACATACCGCAGAATATCGGCTTCCCAGCTATTGCGGGTTTCCACCTGCCAGTCTGCCCGCGGCGCCAGCGGCTGTCCGCCGAGGGCGCGCTGCCACTGGCGGATCAGGTACTGGTAGATATCCGGCTCGCGCTCGCCGAACGACCGGGTGTATAGCGTCTGGGCGCGCTGCCACTGCCCCCGGGCCCCGTGTATCAGCGCCAGGCCTTCCACCGCCTCACTGGCGAAATCGGTGTCCACCAGCGCCTGGTAGTGCGCCAGCGCCGCCTGGCTCTGGCCCACGTCCAGCAGCGCGCGGGCCAGGGTGTCGCGATTCCAGTCGGAGGCCTCCAGCCGGTAGGCCGTCCGCGCTTCCTGCAGGGCCAGCGGATACAGCCCCACCCGGCTGTACAACATGGCCAGATGGTCGTGGTAAGCGGCATCGTCCGGTGCCAGCGATACGGCCCGGGACAGATGCCTGATCGCATTGCGGGTCAGTGAGTCGGGCGGGTAGGTACAGTCCCGGGTCGTGTAGGACAGGCGGTCATAGACATCGCCGAGCTGGTAGGCAAATGCCGCGACTTCAGGTTTCAGCTCACTGGCGATCCGGGCGGCATGTAAGGCGAGCTGCGGGGTATCCTCCCCCATAAAGACCGCCGACAGCACATACCAGGCCTGTTCCGCGCGCGGCTGTTGGGCCACCGCCCGCTGCAACAGTTGCCGCCGCCGTTGCAGGGAGGCATCGTCGGGCAACAGACTGTGTTGCAGATAGGCCGGGGGCGACAGGTCATAGCGCGCCACCCGGTTGACCGCATCGAAATGCTGTTGCAGTGTCCGGTGCCAACGTCCCCAATCCCGCTCGGCCAGGGCATACAGGGTCTGATAATAGGCCAGTTGCAGGCGGAGGTTGTCCGGGCGCTGTTCCAGGGCGCGGGCGAACGAGCGCTGGGCCCGTTCCAGGGCCTGCCAGTCATCCTGTTGCTGCCATTGTTTATAGGCGGCAAATCCGGACTTGATCGCATCGAAGGTCGGGCGCGTCGACGCGGGCTCCCTGTGTTGCAGACCCGGCGCACACCCCCAGCAGAGCGCCAGCAACGCCACCACCACTAATCGTTTCATGCCCGACATCGCCACCCGCCTTTGCCTTCAGGGCGTGTAGCCCAGGTCGGTGGCCCGGGCAAAGGATTGTCTGGAGGCTTCCAGCTGGGCGTTGTAGCCCTGGGCCAGTCCCAGCAGATACCAGGCTTCGCCGCTGCCGGCGTCGGTTTCCACCGCCGCCCGGGCCGGCGCCAGCGCCTGTTCGAACTCGCCGTTATCCAGATGGAAACGCACTTTGTCCAGCAGCTCGTCCAGGGCACCACCGGCGCCGGCGACCTGCCGACGGGCGGTTTCGACGTCGTCCTCGACAAACCGCACCAGCCAGTGCCCGGCGTCGGACAGACGCTTCAGGGCCTGATAATAGCGCGCGTAGGCCTCCCGGGACAGGTCCAGCGGCGCCTGCTCAAACGCAATATCGACCCGGTAGCTGCCGTCGTCGCGCTGCTCCCCGCTCTGGTGAATCCGGAAAAACGCGTTGTCGATATCCACGCCGGTGGCCACCACCTGCGGCACCTGAAGCGACTGCCAGCCGCGGAAGACGGCTTCGATGCGCATCTCCTCGCGAAACTCGTGCACCCAGCGACTCTGGCGTTCCCGCGGCACCTGCAGGGCGTTGAAACCACCGAACAGGCGATAGATCTGGGACACACCGACGCCGTAAGTCAACGGATTCTCGCTGATATCCAGCGCTCCGAAATCGAATTGCGCGGCGATGGCCACCGGTTGCCAGAGGTCATCGGCGTGGAGCAGCCGCGCGTCGATGCGGGTATCGCCCTTGGCATCCGGAAACAGCGCGCCCACCAGCTGGTCCAGATCCGTGGCCCGGTTGGCGCTGTGTATCCACCAGTTGCGGATATTCTGTTCGTACACGCCGGTCAGGTCGAACCGGACATCCACCGCCAGGTGATCATCCTCGTCGACGTGGTAGTCCATATTCAGTACCACCCGGTTGGGCGGCAGTTGTTCGTTCAGGGTGATCAGTTCGCCGCTTTCCCCGTCCGCCACCAGGACATCCTGGTTGATCAGGTAGTTGGAAACCCCCGGGTACAGCGCGCGGTCGCCGGTGGTATCCATCCACTGCACGGTTTCGCCGTCCCAGGCCGGCACGTGGACGATCATGTGATCGAAAATCTGCGACACGACACGGGTGTCGGGCTGGCCGTTGCGCCGGGTAGAGACCAGCGCGGGGTAGGCGCTCACCCCCAGCTCGCGCAGCAGGGCGATGGCGAGCACCGTCTGGTCCTTGCAATCGCCGTAACCCTGTTGCAGCACCTCGGCGGCGGAATGGGGCTCGTAGCCACCGCGACCGAGATGGGCAAATACGTAGCGGATGTTTTGTTGCAGAAACGCGTAGACCGCTTTCAGCTTCGCTTCGCGACCGGCCCCCTCCAGATCGAATGAGCGGGCCACCTCGGCCACGGCCTCGCCACTGGTCCACTTGTCCCGGGCCAGTTCCCAGGACCATTGCGAGACCCGCGACCAGTCGGTCAGCGTGGATACCCGCACCCGGGACAGCAGGTTGTCGATGGGCTCCATGGTCGCTTCCACCGGCACGGCGGGCAGGTCGCGCCACTCCCAGCTGGCCACCTTGCGCCCTTCTCTTTGGCGGGAAGTATACGCCGGCGCCTCGGTGCCGACCGACACCCGGTGCAGGGTGATGTCGGCGGGATAGTCCAGTTGCTGTCGGGAAAAGCGCACCGGATCCAGACGCCCACCGTCCCCGCCGACTTTGGGCTGATACCAGTAGGGATTGAGGGTATCGTCGAACAGCCCCGGCATGATCACTTTTTTGCTGCGGCGTTCGATCTGGAACTCGATAACCGACCCCGGGGCAATATCCGGCAGGGAAAACACCAATTCCGTACGGTCTTCATAGAAATCCTGGGAACCGCCCACCCGCTCCTGCAGGGCATCCGCCTTGACCGATTTCAACTCGCCACCGGGGGTCAGCACATTGGCGAACGCCAGCTCCAGGTCACTGTAATAGTGGTTGAAACCGATACTGATACGACCGTAGTCGCGGGCGGCGTCGAGATCATTGATACGGATGGACACGTATTCCACCGATTGCCAGTGCAGATCCGACTGTACCGTGGTCCTCTGGCGCGACTGCAGAATCTCCGCACCGGTCTCGGAGCGAATTTCCACCTGCGCCTGCTGTTGCAGTGGCGGCGCCAGGCGCCCGGCGAAAGCGGTGGAGGCCGTGGCCAGGCACAGTGCCAGGACACGCAGTAGCGTTCCGGTTTTCATGGCTTGTTGGCTATTCCCTGTAAGACGTGGTGGGCGGGGCGCAAACGGTCTCGCAGCGATCCCGCATCGTGCTACCAGCTCTCCAGCGCTTCATCGTCGTTGTTATCATTGTCGTCGCTGAGGTAGTAGGTTTCCAGAACGTGCACCTTATCGCAGGCGGCGTAGCCTTCACAGCCGTAGCGGTCTTTGCGTTCGCCAAACCAGACCCCCACATCACCTTCCCGGGCGCCCTCTTCCAGATACTTGGGCGGCAGCTCAAACACATAGAACGGCTGCTTTCCCTCACAGTGGACTTCAACCGCTCGCGGTGCGATCCAGTAGCTGGACAGGTCGATATTGCCGCGATCGGTCTTGAGGGCAAACGCCCCGCCCGGCGTTGTGCCAGGGGCAGGCTCTGTCGTCCACGCGCGCGTCGTCGAAGCGGGCCAGCTGCAGGCGTTCGGGGTATTGATCCGGGGCATCGTCGCCGCGCCGGTAGTCGCCGAATACCGATGCCTGCGCCGCGAGCGACAGCGACACCGCCGCGGCCAGCGTCGCGGTTCTGCGCATCATCCGGCGATTACGAGCTGTTGTCACACTGACACCCACAACCTGTTAGCTCCACTCCTGGGACAGTGGCAGGACGCGGTCCGTCCACGCCCGTCCACTGTCAAACTGAGGGCATCATAACCCCGGAGTCGGGGACAGGACAGGTGAAAAGTGCCATCGCCGGGACGATAGCGGGCTCGGGCGGGTTATCCGCGACCGCCGGCACCGGCGGCGTCTTCACGCGCACCACCGTCCCGGTACTGATAGACGATGGTTACCCGGAAGTTTTCCTCACGCCCGCCCTTGACGTTGGACAGTCCCTGATAGGCCAGCAGGCGCCGGTTGTCGGTCGCATAAGTCAGACGTATCGGATCGACCAGCAGGCGGGCGAACCAGCTGGCCGGCTCGATGGCAAAACAGGTGATAGCCTCCCGGGACACCCGGTCGCCGGAGGACTGACAGTCGGACCGGGATGCGCGCAGGGTCACCAGCGACTGCCGGGTCGGTGCCGGAAAGGCAAAATCGCGCGTTTCACCGGCCACCAGCCCGTCCCAGTGCCGGCGCATGAAATGATCGAAACCGGCGTCGATCACCAGACTGCCGGGCGGCTCGACACGCTGCTCGGCCACCGCCGCCGAGGCTTTCTCCCGGTGTTGAATCAGCAGCGCATCATCCTGCCATTGTACCGCCAGCAGAGAACCGTCCACCCGGTTTTCCTGGCGAAACGCGGGCGTGACCAGGCCGGGCCGGTAATCGATGGTCTTGACCGCCAGCTTGTCGTCGCCGGGACCGCGATACACCACCCGGTGATCCAGACCCGATTCGTCGATGTAGTGGTACTCCCGGTAGGCCAGTTCACCGACGTCGAGCGTGAACGCCTCACCCACGATCGCCGGCGACTGCGCCTGAACGACCAGGGCGAGGCCCGACAACAAACCCAAGAGCATCGATCTCAGCATCGCAATTTCCTCGACAATAACAGCAGCGCCGGAAACAACAGCCCCCAGAACAGACTCAGCATGCCCAGTGCCAGCAGGTCGGGTTGTAACAGGGCCACGTCCGCCAGCCGGCTGCCGGCCAAATAGGAACTGGGCCCGGAAACAGCTCCCAGCACTCCGGCCAGCAGCAACCGCTGACGCAGCCAGCCCAGGGCGTGACACAGGGTGGTGGCGAACAGCAGCCACAGACACAGCAGCCAGGCGGGCATCCAGCCCAGACTGGGGTTATCGAAGCGCAGAACGCCGGCGGCGCCAAACAGGGAATCCGCTATCAACCCCACCATGCCGACAATGGCGATAAACCACCACTCGCGGCCATTGGCGCCGGTCAGGCCGCGGTGCAGGACCAGCAGACCGACCGTCACCGGCAACGCCACCGCATCGCCGCCCAGCACGCAGGCGAACCAGCCCAGCTGAAACGCCAGGGCGTTGGCGACATTGCGGGTCAGCGCGCTATGGGCGGGCAACAGTTGATCGTGCATCGGGTTTGGCCATAACAATCTGCGCTGTGCTGATGCTCCGTTCCAGAAAGCCGCCCTCGCAATAACAGAGATAGAACTCCCACATACGACAGAACACCGCGTCGAACCCCATGGCGCGCACCTGATTCAGCCGGTCGTGGAAACGCTGGCGCCAGTGTGACAGGGTGCGGGCGTAATCCAGGCCGATGTCCTGCATATCGAGTAGTTGCAGGTCGGTCCCGGACACACACCGGGCGATCACCTCGAGGCTCGGCAGACCACCGCCCGGGAAGATATAGCGCTGAATGAAGTCGACGTTGCGTTTCGCCTGCTCATAGCGCTGACCGGGAATGGTAATCGCCTGGATCAGCATCACCCCGTCGGGTTTCAACAGCCGCGAACACTGCCGGAAATAGGTGGCGTAGTATTCATGGCCGACGGCTTCGATCATTTCCACCGACACCAGTTTGTCGAACTGCCCTTCCAGATTGCGGTAATCGTCCAGCAACAGGGTGATGCGATCCGACAGCCCCGCCTCGGCCACCGCCTCGACGGCATAGTCGTATTGCTCCCGGGACAGGGTTGTGGTGGTGACCCGACAGCCGTAATGGCGCGCGGCATGAATCGCCAGCCCGCCCCAGCCGGTGCCGATTTCCATCAGGTGGTCGGCCGGCGACAAATCCAGCTTGCGGCAGATGCTGTCGAGCTTGTGGCGCGAGGCCGCTTCCAGGGAGCTGTCGGCGCTCGGGAACATCGCCGCGGAATACATCATCGCCGAATCCAGGAACAGGGCGAAAAAGTCGTTGCCGAGATCGTAGTGTGCGGCAATATTGTCCCGCGCTCCGCGCAGCGTATTGGCATTGAGTCGATGCAACAGCTTGTGCCAGCCGCGCCGCAGGGGCGAGCGGCCGTTATCCAGGCGCTGCAGCAGCGTCATGTTGCGGGCCATCAGGCGGATCACATCCACCAGATTGGGCGAACTCCAGCTTCCGGCCATATAGGATTCGCCGGCGCCGATCGAACCACCGAACACGATCGCCCGGTAAGCCGATGCGTCGTGAATAAAAACATGCGCATGCAACGCGTCGCCACGCCGGCCGAAACTGTGGACGTCCCCACCGTCGTCGAGCACCAGGTGCCCGCACGGCAACCGTTGCAGAATCCGGAACAGCGCTTTCCTGGCCATCGCATCGGCCACCCGGTTGCCCAGGTTTTTTTCGACGCGGGGATCGACGATACTCGCTGATCGCATAACGGTGAACTCCGATTGTCAGTTTCGCTCTCGAGCCAACGGGGATGCGGATGACCGTTCAATGCTCGTCGGCTGTCGCACGCCCCGGGTGCGCAAATATGGGCACCCTTTTGCAAAACAGCTTGCATGCTTCCCAGTAAATGGCCGCGACGACCTTCAGCGTCATGAACGGATAGGCCACCAGGAGGCGATTGAGTTTCGCCGGCGATATGGCCTCGCGCGTCAGTGCCAGGGTGGCGTCGAATGCCAGTGTCGCTTGCTCCCCTTCACCTGTTTCACTGGTCCAGTTCTGTAGATGAATACGCAGTTTCTCTCCGGGCGTGTCGCTCAACCATCGATACTCCATGGCCATCGGGTGAAACGGTGACACATGCAACTGTTTCTGGAACTGGATACGCTGCAGCGCCCGGTTCGGCTCACAAGGTAAAACGTAACTGTGGCGTTCGTCCCAGGGCGTATTGTTGACCTGCGCGACGATGTACTGCAGCCGCTGCGCCTCGTCGAAACAGTAGTAACAGCTGATGGGGTTGATGATGTAACCGAAGTAACGCAGATTGGCCAGCAGCCGCACCGGGCCGCGGGGGTAGACGCCGGTCTGACGCTGCACGGTTTGCCTGACGGCCCGGTCGAGGGGCACATCGGGATCGCCCAGAAAATCCTCGCGCCGGAATCGCGCCGGCGCTGGGCGCCGCGCCGACCACCAGCGGGTACCGGCAAACACCCGGTCCAGCTCCGCCAGATCCAGGTACATCATGAATACCCGGTACTGCAGCCGGTGGCGCCGGGGGCTGTGACGACGGTGGCGCACCCACCCTGTATAAATCGCACTGTGCATCACCAGGCCGCCCCCAGCGCTGTGGCCACCCGAAGGCCACTGTTCACGCCATCCTCGTGAAAACCGTTGGACCAGTAGGCACCGCAATACCAGGTGCGGCGTACACCATTGATTTCGGGCCAGCGCGCCGCCGCGTGTAGCGACGCCCGGGAGAACACCGGATGACTGTAGCGGTAGCGCCCCAGTATCGTCTCCGGGCGGATGGCATCGGCGGCGTTGAGGGTGACGCAGAAGGTCTCCGGCGCATCGATGCCCTGGAGGATGTTCATATCGTAGGTCAGCACAGCTCTGCCCTGCTGCTCTTCCCGTAACCAGTAGTTCCAGCTCGACCAGGTGCGGCGACGCCAGGGCAGCACCCGGGTGTCGGTGTGCAGCACCACATCGTTATCCTGGTAGGGCATCGCACCCAGCACCTCGCTTTCCGCCGCACTGGGGTCGGCCAGCATCGCCAGCGCCTGGTCACTGTGCGTGGCGACTACGACCTGATCGAAGCGATGTTCACTGCCGTCGGCAACGCATACCACGGCCGCCTCGGGCTCGCGGCGCACCCGGGTCACGGGACTGGCGGTGCGAATGCGATCCCTGAAACCGGCAATCAGCGGGTCCAGATAGGCGCGGGAGCCGCCGTCGATCACCCGCCACTGGGGGCGATGGCCGACGCTGAGCAGACCGTGGTTGCGGAAAAAGCGCACGAAAAACAGCAGCGGGAAATCCATCATGGCGTCGGTGGAGGCCGACCAGATGGCACTGCCCATGGGGATCAGATAGTGGTTGACGAACGCCTCGCCGTAACCGTTGCGGCGCAGGTACGCCCCCAGCGTCATATTCGGATCCAGCGCCCCCTGCTCCAGGTCGCGTACCGCTTCCCGATTGAAGCGCAGGATATCGCGCAGCATGCCCCAATGGGCCGGGCGCAGCAGGTTGCGACGCTGGGCGAACAGGGTGTTGAGACTGCTGCCACTGTATTCCAGGCCGCTGCGGGCACAGGTGACACTGAACCCCATGGTCGTGGGCCGGGACGGCACACCGAGCTGATCTAACAGTTTAATAAAGTTGGGGTAGGTCCAGTCGTTGAACACGATAAAACCGGTATCGATGGCATAGTCCCGGCCGTCGACGCTGACATCCACGGTCGCGGTATGTCCGCCGATGCGCTCTTCGCTTTCAAAGACCGTGACCGCGTGATCCCGTTGCAGCAGATAGGCCGCGGTCAGCCCGGAGATACCGGAACCCACAATCGCTATATTCACGTACCGCCTACCCCCGCCCGCCGGCATCCCCGGTGCGCCCGCGGGACAACGCCGGCGTGACGAGCTTATACCAGACGGCGGGCAACACACTGAGCAGATTGAGCATCCACTTCAAACGCCGGGGAAAATCGCACTGGCGGCGCCGGAGTTGTATCGCCGTCAACATGCGTGCCGCCGCCCGATCGACGGGCATCAGAAACGGCATGGCGAAATCGTTGCGCTCCGTCAGCGGCGTTTTCACGAAACCGGGGTTGATCACGGTAACGTCCATGCCGGTATCGTGGAGATCGGCTCGCAGCGCATCCAGAAAATACTGGGTGGCCGCCTTGGAGGCGCCGTAGGCCTCGGCCCGGGCAAAGGGGGCAAAGGTGGCCTGGGAGGCGACTCCCACAATATGGCCCCGCCCCTCGGGCTGCTGTTGCAGCAACGGCATCGCCACGGCGAGACTGTTGACCAGGCCGAAATAGTTGGTCGCCATGACCCGGCGCATCATGTCCCAGTCGGGCTGGTGGATATCGAGGTATTCGCAGGTGCCGGCATTGAAAATCGCCCGGTCCAGGTAATGGGTCATGTCGCGCAGACGGTCGCGGACCTGGTCCAGAGCCGAGGCATCGGTCACATCGAAGGGCAGCGCGCGGATATCCCCGGGCTCTGCGGTCAGCGCCTGCAACGACGCCTCACGCCGGGCACTGGCGATCACCGTGGCCCCGGCCGCCGCCATCTGCCGCGCCAGCTCCCGACCGATGCCGGAGCTGGCGCCGGTAATCCAGACGACCTCCCCGGCCATGGTGGTAGACTGCATCGCCATCGTCATCAGCCTGCCAGACGGCCCTTGAGCCAGCGGGTCAGACCGCCCACCATCGGCAGGTGTTCGTAGAGCATTTCACCCATATCGTAACTGTCCTCGTGGTAGACAATGCGTTGATTGAACTGCAATTGACTCATGCCCCTGACGGTGAGGCGCTCGCCGCCGTCCAGGCGCGGGTGGCGCAGGTGCATGTTCCATTTCAGGTACGCGGTATCGGCCGAGGACAACTGATCGAGAAACTCGAACCGGCACTCCTGCACATTGGCCATGATACCGGCGAAGTAATCCTGTAGCGCGGCGATACCGCTGATGCGGTGCACGGGATCGCGGAACACGATTTTCGGGTCGTAGAGCTGGTCCAGCCCCGCCAGGTCCATCCGCACCATGTCGGCGTAGGCCTGTTTGAAATCCTCGATCAACTGGTTGTGCATCGGCGCCATCCCGCTGTCTCCGCCGGCTCCCGCCGGCCGGGGAGACGACTTGACTAGTTGTAGATTGTTGGAAAACGGATCGTGTGGAGTCTCAGGCCGTCTGTTCATACCCGATCTACGCGTTGTCCGCGCCCCTGGATCAACGACGGCCGGGAAAACCGCCCCGGCGGGTGATCCGATGCTTACCGGCGGCCGTAAAAATGGCCAGTTAGGGGCGCAGACCGAAGGCCACACAGGCCGCCTGCCCCCTTGGGTTTCCCGCAACAACAGGTAAGATAGATGGCTCTACACGACAGACCCGGGATTGAAAGTATGTCGGATACGCCGCCCGCTAAGGGCAACGCCAGCCGCAACGCCTACCTGAAGGAGTTGCTGTTACGGGTTGCCGAAGAGCGCGACAAGCAGGCTTTCGAAGCCCTGTTCGATCATTTCGCCCCGATGCTGCGCTCCTACAGCCTGGCCAGGGAGCCCGGTGCGGCCCTGGTGGCCGATGAACTGGCCCAGGAGGTCATGATCAAGGTCTGGAACAAGGCCCATACGTATAAACCGGAAGTCGCCGCCGTCAGCACCTGGGTTTTCACGCTGGCGCGCAACAGTCGCATTGACTATTTGCGCCGCAACGGGCGTTTCTCCACCGAGATCGACCCCACAGAGCTGTTCGACAACATGGAAGACGATGGCCCGGAACCGTTCCAGGCCGCCCAGCAACAGCGGACCGAACAGCGCATTCACGACGGCCTGCGGCAGTTGCCGGTCGAACAAAGTCAGGTACTGGCCAAGGTTTACCTGGAGGGCAAAAGTCATCAGGAAACCGCCGACGAGCTGGACCTGCCGCTGGGCACGGTGAAAAGCCGGGTCCGGCTCGCCCTGCAGAAACTGGAAGTGTTGTTGAAGAGGTAACAACGATGGCGAAACACCACCCCGCTCCCGAATTGCTCACTGCGTTCTCCGCGGGCAGTCTGCACCTCAGTCATGCACTGTGTGTATCGACGCATATTGAGCATTGCGACGAGTGTCGTGCCAACCTGCAGCGCCTCAACGGCATGGGCGCGGCGCTGCTGGATACCCTGGAACCCCATCAGGTCTCCGGCCAGCTCAAGGCCAGCGTACTGGCGAGGCTGGACGACGCGCCCGCCGGGCAGCCCGAACCGGTCCCGCCCCGCCGCGCCTCGCACGTGCCCCGCGCCCTGCGACAGTTCATCCCCGCCGGCTACGACGAATTGCCCTGGCGTATCCTGTCGCCCTCGATCCGCAGCGCCACCCTGTGCACCGATACCAACGGCGCGCGGGTGGAAATGCTGCGCATCAAACCTGGCGGCCAGTCCGCCTCCCACACCCATACCGGGGACGAATACACCGTCATTCTCGAAGGCAGCTTTTCCGATGAAACCGGCATCTACCGCGAGGGCGATTTTGTGGTGCGCGACGGCAGCCACGAGCACAAACCGGTGGCAACGGAAGACCGGGAGTGCATCTGCCTGACCGTCACCGATGCGCCGATCAAGTTCACCGGCTTTTTCGCCCGGCTGTTCAATCCGCTCATGCGCAAGCGCTACATCCCCGCCTGAGCCGGCGTCGCTGCTGCGGCGCCTGTTTACGGATCGCCGGCTTCGGCCGGCGTCACATCACCACCACGGTAGCGGTTCAGAACGGCGACAATATCCTCGCGCCCCACGGGTTTAAAGACGACATCGTCCATACCACAGACGCGGCACTCGGCGTCCACCTCTTCCAGCGCATGCGCTGTCAGGGCGATCACGGGCAGCCGGGGCAGCTCCTGCTGCGCCTCCAGACGCCGCCAGCGGCGGCAGACTTCGAACCCGCTCATATCCGGCATTTCACAATCCAGCAACACCAGACTGTAGCCGCGGCTGGCCTGCAGACAGGCCAGCGCCTCCTCACCCCCCCCGGCAGGCGTCGTAGTCGACCCCCACCGATTCGAGCAACTTGCCCGCCACCGTCAGGTTGACGGCGTTGTCGTCCACCAGCAACACTTTGTGGTGACCCGGCGCCAGTGTGTTGCCGGTCGCTTCCTGCCAGGCAAAGTCCACGGTTTCACCGGTCAGGTATTCGACTAAATC
>JABAHQ010002848.1_pt1 | contig 13069 bp, 14 predicted proteins | sample 7062091 | NCBI WGS metagenome assembly JABAHQ01 (sample SAMN14534359, study PRJNA622989) | marine sediment metagenome | biome: marine biome [ENVO:00000428]; feature: marine pelagic biome [ENVO:01000023]; material: deep marine sediment [ENVO:00002113] | place: India: Gulf of Kutch | collected...
GTGGCCGGTGGACGGCGTCGTCGGCGAGAACGGCGCGTTTTACTTTCGTTATCTGAGGCGCGAACGCAAGCTCCGTCGGCGCTTCCTTCTGAGCGACCAGGCGCGCGCCACCAATCGCCGACGGCTCGCGGCGCTGCGCGACGACATCCTCGCGCGCGTGCCCGGGGCCGCGGTCGCCTCCGATCAGGCTTATCGGGACGCCGATCTCGCCATCGATTACTGCGAGGACGTCGAGCCGCTGTCGCGCGCCGCGGTGGACGACATCGTCGCGCTCGCCAGTCGCGCCGGCGCCACCGCCAAGGTCAGCTCGATCCACGTCAACGGCTGGTTCGGCAACTACGACAAGCTGACCACCACCCGGACCATGCTGGCCGAGTGCTTCGCGGTCGACCTGGCGGCGGAGAAGCAATTCTACGTCTTCGTCGGCGATTCGCCGAACGACGCGCCCATGTTCGCGGCCTTCCCCAACGCGGTCGGCGTGGCCAACGTGCGCGACTTCGATGGCCGCCTGGCCGCCGCGCCAAGCTACGTGACCGCGGCGCGCGCCGGCGCCGGCTTCGCCGAGCTGGCCGAGACGCTCTTGGCTGCGCGCTAGCATGGCCATGGATCGCGACGCGCGCGCTTTTCCGATTTCTCGTTTGCGTGTATATCGCAGCGCATGACGCTGATCGCCGAGTCCGCGGAGCTCGAAGCCTTCTGCGCGCGCCAGGCCAAGGCCGACTTCATCGCCGTGGACACCGAGTTCATGCGCGACACCACCTATTGGCCCAAGCTGTGTCTCGCCCAGGTCGGCGGGCCCGAGGAGGCCGCGGCGATCGACACCCTGGCGCCGGGCATCGACCTCAAGCCGCTGTTCCGGCTGCTCGCCAACCGCAAGGTTCTCAAGGTCTTCCATTCCGCGCGCCAGGACATGGAGATCTTCTTTCTGCTCATGGACCGCCTGCCGGCGCCCATTTTCGACACGCAGGTGGCGGCCATGGTGTGCGGCTTCGGCGAATCGGTCGGCTACGACACCCTGGTGCGCAAACTGGCCGGCCGCAGGATCGACAAGTCGACGCGCTTTGCCGACTGGTCGCGCCGGCCGCTCAAGCGCAGCCAGGTCGCCTATGCGCTGTCCGACGTCATCCACCTGCGGCCGGTCTACGAAAGGCTCCGCAGACGCCTGGAGAAGACCGGGCGCACCGCCTGGCTCGAAGAGGAGATGGCGCTGCTCACCGACCCGCAGACCTATCGCCTGGACCCGGAGACCGCCTGGCTGCGGCTGAAGACCCGCTCCGGCGACCCGCGCTACCTGGCCATTCTGAGGGCGCTCGCCGCCTGGCGCGAGAGCGAGGCCCAGCGACGCGACGTCCCGCGCAACCGCGTCCTGCGCGATGAGCAGATCTTCGACATCGCGGCGCACCGCCCGGCCACGCCGGACGAACTGGCGCGCACCCGCGGCTTGTCGCGCGACGTGGCGCGCGGGCGCATCGGACAGGGTATCCTCAAGGCGCTGGCCGACGGCGCGAGCGTACCCGAAGCGCAGTGCCCGGTCCCGCCGCCGCGCGTCGAACGGCCGGCCAGCCTCGGCCCGGTGGTGGACCTGCTCAAGGTCCTGCTCAAGATGCAGTGCGAGAAGCACGAGGTGGCCCAGAAGCTGGTGGCGAGCGCGGCCGACCTGGAACGCATCGCGGCCGACGACGAGGCCGAGGTCCCGGCGCTGACCGGCTGGCGGCGCGAGATCTTCGGCAAGGAGGCGCTCAAGCTCAAGCACGGCCGCCTGGCGCTCGGCGTCGAGGGCGCGGCGCTCAAGATGGTGCCGCTCGGCGGCACGCGCGCCAAGGGTTCCTAGCCGCCTGCCCCCGCCGCGGCCATGCGCTCGCTCGCCCTGTTCGCCGTGCTCGCGCTCTGCGCCGCGGCGCCGGCCGCGGCCGAGGACGTGCCGCGCCCGCCGGCCCTCGAGGTCCCGGTCGAGTGCGCCATCGGCCGGCTCTGCGTGGTGCAGAACTATGTCGACCAGGACCCGGGCCCGGGGGCCAGGGACTACACCTGCGGCCCGCTCAGCTACGACGGCCACGAGGGGATCGATATCCGGGTCCTCGGCGCGCCACCGAGGCGGGCCGGCGTGCCCGTGCTCGCCGCGGCGCCCGGCCTGGTCACGGTGGCGCGCGACGGCGTCCCGGACGAGCCCCCGCCCGCGGCCGGCTCCGCGCGGCCCGAGCCCGGCAACACCGTGCTGATCGAGCACGGAAACGGCTGGCGCAGCCAGTACAGCCACCTGCGCCAGGGCAGCGTCGCGGTCGCCAAGGGCGAGCGGGTCGCCGCCGGCGCGCGCCTCGGCCTCGTTGGCCGCTCGGGGACGGCCGAGTTCGCGCACCTCCATTTCGAGACCCGGCTGCGCGGCCGCGCCATCGACCCGTTCGCCGGACGACCCGCGGCAGGCGGCTGCGCTCGGGCGCAGGCCCCGCTGTGGAGCCCGGCGGCGCGGGCCGCGCTCGCCTACCGGGCGGGCGGGCCGCTGGCCGCGGGCTTCGCCCTGCAGGCCCCGAGCCTGACGCAGGTCCTGGACGGCGCACGGCCGGAGCCGCGGCTGCGCCGCGATGCGCCCGCCCTGGTCTTCTGGGCCGCCGCCTGGGGCCTGCGCGCCGGCGACCGGGAAATCGTCCGCGTGCTGGGCCCGCGCGGCCGGACCCTGGTGGAGGAGAGCGCCCGCCTGAGGCGCAACGAGGCGCAGCGGCTGCGCTACCTGGCACCCCGGCGTCCCGGCACGGCCTTTGCCCCGGGCCGCTACCGTGGAGAGTACCGCGTCGTGCGCGAGTCCGACGGCCGCGCGGTCACGATCGTCGCGCTCGAGCGCGCGGTCGAGCTGCGCTGAGCCCCGGCCGGCAGGGTTGCTTTGCGGCGGCGGGGCCGGGCGGGTCTCAGCCGGCCCCGCCCATAGGCCGCCCGGCGCAGGCCGGGCTAGAGTGAGGCGCGGCCCGGGCGCCCCCTGCGCCCGCCCCAGAGACGAGGAGACCCCGCCATGGCGCGAATCATCGACCTGTCCATGCCCGTCGAGGACCACTTCCGCTGGCCGGTCGAGCGCACCCAGGCCGGCGACCTGGAGCGCGGCGACACCTTCCAGGTGACGCGCCTGGGCTGGGTCGTGCACGGCTTCACCCATGTCGACGCGCCGCGCCACGTGGTGCCGGGTGGCGGCACCACGGACGACGTGCCGCTCGAGACGCTGGTCGGCGAGGCGGCGGTGCTCGACCTCTCCGGCATCGCGCCCGAGACCGAGATCACGGCCGAGATGCTGGCCGGCGCGGCGGCCGAGCTGCGCGCCGGCGACATCGCGCTCCTCAAGACCCGTTGGGACGAGGCGCGCTCGCTACGCGAGCCCGGGTTCTGGACCGACTCGCCGTACCTCTCGGCCGCCGCCTGCCGCTGGCTCCTGCACCGCGGCATCAAGGCGCTCGGCGTCGACTTCCCGCAGGACTATCCGATCCGCGGCCTGCTGGACGGGCGCAGCGCGCCCGTTACCGAGTTCGTCAGCCACGACATCCTGCTGCGCAACGGCGTGATCCTGATCGAGTACCTGTGCAACCTGGGGGCGCTCGCCGGCCCGCGCACCACGGTCTTTGCCCTGCCCCTCAAGGTGCCGGCGGCCGACGGCGCGCCGGCCCGGGTCATCGCCTACGAGGCGTAAAGGCGGCGGCAGGAAACCGCCGCGCCCCAGACCCCGCGTTGCCGGCGCCGCTGCCACGGCCCGCCGCGCACGCCCCTACAGCGTGCCCGGAAAGGCGCCGCCGTCGAGCAGCAGGTTCTGCCCGGTGATGAAGCCGGCGTGCCGGCTGCACAGGTAGGCGCAGGCCGCGCCGAACTCCGCCGGGTCGCCGAACCGCCCGGCGGGGTTCGCGCTCATGCGCTCGGTCCAGATCTCCTCGAACGGCCGCTCGGAGGACTCGGCCAGGCTGCGCACCGTGTCCTTCAGCCGGTCCGTGGCGAAGGGCCCCGGCAGCAGGTTGTTGATCGTCACGTTGTGGCGCACCGTCTTGCGCGCGATGCCGGCCACGAAGCCGGTCAGTCCGGCGCGCGCGCCGTTGGACAGGCCGAGGATCTCGATGGGCGCCTTCACCGCCGAGGAGGTGATGTTGACGATGCGCCCGAAGCGGCGCGCGATCATGCCGTCCACCGTCGCCTTGATCAGCTCGATGGGGCTCAGCATGTTGGCGTCGAGCGCCTTGATCCAGTCCTCGCGCGTCCAGTCGCGGAAGTCGCCGGGCGGCGGGCCGCCGGCGTTGTTGACCAGGATGTCGGGCTCGGGGCAGGCGGCCAGCACCGCGCGCCGGCCCGCCTCGGTGGTGATGTCGGCGGCGACCGTGAGCACGGTGACGCCGCTGGCCTGACGGATCTCCTCGGCGCTCGCCTCCAGGGGCTCGGCCGTGCGCGCCACGATAGTCACGTCGACCCCTTCGCGCGCCAGCGACACCGCGCAGGCCCTGCCCAGCCCCTTGCTCGCCGCGCAGACCAGTGCGCTCTTGCCGTGAAGTCCCAGATCCATGATCCCTCCCCTTGGCTCGGTTACTCGTGGGCCGCGTCGTAGTCCTGCAACACCCGGCGCGCCAGCGGCACCGTGATCGCCCGCCGCTCGACCAGCGAGGCGCGGTCGAGCGCGGCGACCAGCGCCCGCGCCGCGGCGAACGAGCGCTCCATGCGTGCGGCCAGGAAGCGGATCACCTCGCCGCCGACCTTGAGCTGGCGGTCGGCGAACAGCTTGACCAGCACCGCTTGCATGAGGGCGTCGTCCGGCGCGGCCAGTCGGGCCGCGGGCATCGCGGCCAGGCGCGAGCGCAGGTCCGGCAGGCTCGCGGGCCAGCGTGCCGGCGGGTTCGCGCCGGTGACGAGCAGATGGCCGCCGGCCTCGGCGAGCAGGTTGTACAGGTGCATAAGCCGGCGCTCGGCCTCCGCTCCGACCGCGAGCACGGCCTCGGCATCGTCGAGCACGCAGGCCCGTGCCGCGCCCAGGAGCTCCGGCGGCTCGGCCGAGGCCAGGCGCCCGGCGACGATCTCGGCCGCGCCGCTCGCGGCCCGCCAGACCTGGCACAGGTGGCTCTTGCCGCAGCCCGGTGGGCCGTACAGCGCCAGCGCCGGGCCCGGCCAGTCGGGCCAGCGGTCGATCCAGGCGACCGCCACCTCGTTGCCGGGCGCGACCAGGAAGTCCTCGCGCCGCAACGCCGGCCGGTGCGCCAGCTCGAGCGGAAGCTGCGCCGCCCGGCTCACGTCTCGGACCTCCCGCCGCGGCCGCGATAGTAAGGGCTCGCCACGTAGCGGCCGAGGCCGAAGCGCACCCCGACGCCGATCACCGCCGCCGCCGGAACCGCCAGCAGCACGCCGACGAAGCCGAACAGCGCACCGCCGGCGAGCAGCGCGAAGATCACCCAGACCGGGTGCAGGCCGACACTCTCCCCGACCAGCCTCGGCGTCAGGAAATTGCCTTCGACCGCTTGGCCGAAGAAGAAGATCGCGGCCACGATGGCGATGCGCAGCCAGTCGTCGAACTGCACCAGGGCCAGGCCCACCGAGAGCACCAGCCCGACGATCGAGCCGACATAGGGAATGAACGACAGCAGCCCCGCGACAAGCCCGATCAGGAGGCCGAAATCGAGACCGGCGAGCGTCAGGCCGAGGGCATAGAACAGCCCCAGGATGAGGCAGACCGTGCCCTGGCCGCGCAGGAAGCCGGCGAGCGTCCGGTCGACCTCGCGCGCGAGCTGGCGAATGGTCTGCGCATGGTCGCGCGGCAGCCAGCCGTCGATTCGTTCCACGATGCGGTCCCAGTCGCGCAGCAGATAGAAGGCGACCACCGGCGTGATGACCAGCAGCGAAATCAGATTGGCGAGCGCCACGCCGCCGCTGATCAGCCGCCCGAGAAGGTTGGTCGTCCAGGCCACAAGGCGATCCGCCGAGCCCGCGACGGCGCCTTCGATGCGCTCGAGCATGGCCGGATCGACGCGTGCCTCGAGGGTGTCCAGCAGCCTGGCGAACTGGCTGCGCAGCGTCTCGACATACTCCGGCGCAGACTCCAGCAGGCTCGCGACCTGGCCGGCGAGCAGCGGGACCAGCAACAGCACCGCAACCACCGCCAGCACCAGGCTCGCGGTCGTGAGCAGGGCGGTGGCCAGGGTGCGGGACAGGCCCCAGCCCTCGAGCCGGTCACACAGCGGGTCGAGCAGATAGGCCACCGCTATGCCGGCGACGAAGGGAAGCAGGACGCCGCGCAGCAGGTAGAGCGCGACCAGGAAGACGCCGAGTCCGACCAGCCAGAAGCGCACCTGACGTTCGGGCGTCATGCTCGGCATGCCTCGGCCCGGCCGGGAGTCGCCCGGCTCATCGGTCGCGCTCCATGATCATCGCCAGCCAGCCCCACTTGTACACGTAAGCGGTGCCGGAGACGAAGGTGGTGAGCGCCACGACATAGCTCAGCACGTCGGTGAGAAGCGACAGCCGCACCTCCAGGCCCAGCTCGCCCAGTACGACCCCCGCAAAGGTGATCTGGGCCACCGTGTTCAGCTTGCTGATGAACAGCGGGTTCATTTTGAGCGAGTAGGTGATCGTCTGGAACAGAATGGCGCCGCCGATGATCAGGAAATCGCGGAACACCACGAGAAAGACCAGCCAGGTGGCGACGTGATCCACGTGTCCGAGCGCCACGTAGACGCCGACCAGCAGGGCCTTGTCCGCCAACGGATCGAGATACGATCCGATCACGCTCACCGCGCCGAGCCGCTTGGCCAGGAAACCGTCGAGCGCGTCCGACACGCCGGCCGCCACGAAGATCCAGAAGGCCGCTTGGAAATGGCCCTGCAGGATGAGATAGACGGCGACAGGCACCGCCATCAGGCGCGCCAGCGTGATGAAGTTGGGCAGCAGCGTGAGAGGGCCGGGAATGCTCACTCGGCTGCCGGATCGCTGGCCGCGGGCGCCGGGCCTGCGGCTCCCGCGGGACGTTGCTCGGGCGTTCCGCTCGGGGCCGGCGCCGCAGGCGGCTGAGCGGCGCTCGGCTCGGCGGTCGAGGCGGGCGCGGCGCCGGGCTCGTCCGCCCCTGCCGCGCCGATCAACCGGATCTCCCAGCCCGAGCCGGGCCTGAGCCGCAGGTCGAGGTCGCTCTGGGCCATGGCCACGACGAGCTGCTCCTCCTCGCCCACGAAGGTGATCGCGACCTCGGTCTTGCGCCGCGACAGCTCGCTCACCTCGGTGCGCCGGACCGCGGCGACGCCCTTGAGCCGTCGCTGGACCTCGAGCCAGTCGGCCAGTCCGCTGACCGGGACCGTCGCCTCGATGGTGCGCTGGCTGCCCGGTCGCAGAAGATTGCTCTGCTTCCAGGCCTCTTGAAGCTCGGCGTCGACCGCGTCGGCGGCGCGCGCCAGGAGCTGCGGCGGCGTCTCCTCCGGCGCCTGAACGTAGTTGGCGATCACCGTCTGCTGCGCGTGCCGACCGAACCGGCTTGTCCCGACCTGCAAGGTGGGCTGGCCCGTTTCCAGGTCGTCGAGCCGGACGGCCTGGGTGACCAGCACGTCCTCGGCGCCGTATCGCCGGGCGATCGCGGACAGCCCCTCGGCATCGCCGGCGAGCGCGCGCTCGGCGTCGATCGCGGTCAGATCATTGAGATCGCCGAGCGGCACAACGAGCGGCACCAGCCAGCCCCCCGGCGGCCTCGCGGCCCAGGCGGCCCACCATGGATTGTCCTCGTCCCACAGCTTGGCCTCGCCGGCCGTGCCGAACACCGGCAGCACGACCACGGGCTTGCTCATCGTTTCGGCGTGAAGCAGGCCGTTGGCGCGCAGCAACTCGCGCATCGGCTCCGGCTTGAAGCGGAAGGTCAGGCTAGCCAGGTAGCGCACGTCCGAGGTGCGCTCGTGGGCGACCTCGAAGTCCTGCACGTAGGCGAGAATTTCCTCGGCCTCGAGCTGGCGCAGACGCCCTTGCTCGGCGCGCGGCAGAAGCCGGGCGAGCAGCTTCCGCATCGCCTTGACGTGACCCTCGGCGTGGGCCGCCTCGCGCGCGGCCGCTGCGGTCTCGGCGGTGACGTCGACCTCGACGCCGCGCACCGTGAAGACCTCGGCCGCTCCCGGCGCCGGCTGGGCCAGAGCGACGGGACCGGTTGCGCAAAGAAGAAGCCCAAGACCCAACAGGCACGAAAGCCGCCGAATCGACATTGCAAAGCGTCCCGGATGCAGTATTTTCGCCCCGCACACCGCGGTTTCCGAGGCGTCGGACCCCGTCGCCGGTCCGCCGCCTTAATACAAGATGTGGCCGGAGGACGCCATAACAAGCCGCAACCCCCTGACCTACAAGGACGCGGGGGTCGACCTCGACGCCGGGCGGGCTTTCGTCGAGGCGATCAAGCCGCTCGCCGCGGCCACCGCGCGGCCCGGTTCGCAAGCGGCGCTGGGCGGGTTCGGCGCGTACTTCGACCTCAAGGCGGCCGGCTACGAGGACCCGATCCTGGTCGCCGCCACCGACGGCGTGGGCACCAAGCTCAAGGTGGCGATCGCCGCCGGCAAGCACGACACCGTGGGCATCGACCTGGTGGCCATGTGCGTCAACGACCTCGTGGTGCAGGGCGCCGAGCCGCTGTTCTTCCTCGACTACTACGCCACCGCCAAGCTGGAGCCGGAGGTCGGCCGCGCGGTCGTCTCCGGCATCGCCGCGGGCTGCGCCGCATCCGGCTGCGCGTTGATCGGCGGCGAGACCGCGGAGATGCCGGGCCTCTACGCCGCCGGCGACTACGACCTGGCCGGCTTCGCCGTCGGCGCGGTGGAGCGCGGCCGGGCGCTCACCGGGGCGGCCGTCACTGCCGGAGATCTGATCTTAGGCCTGGCCTCCAGCGGGTTGCATTCAAACGGTTTTTCCCTGGTGCGCCGGGTGGTCGAGAGACTCGGGCTGGAGTACGCCCGGCCCGCCCCCTTCGAGCCGGGCCGGAGCCTGGGCGAGGCGCTGCTCGAGCCGACGCGCATCTACGTGAGGAGCGCCCTCGCCGCGCACAGGGCGGGCCGGATCAAGGCGCTGGCCCACATCACCGGCGGCGGCCTGCCGGAGAACCTGCCGCGGGTCCTGCCCGAGGGCCTGGCCGCCGAGATCGACGGCATCGCCTGGGACGTGCCTGCGGTGTTCCGCTGGCTGGCGCGCGAGGGCGGCGTGCCGCTCGACGACATGCTGCGCACCTTCAACTGCGGCCTCGGCATGGCGGCGGTGGTGGGGCCCGAGGACGAAGCGGCGCTCACGCAGCTGTTGCGGGCGCACGGCGAGACCGTGTGGCGCGTCGGCCGCGTTGTCGCCCGGCGCCCGGGGGCGCCCGCCGTGACGTTCAACGACGTCGCGCCCGCGTGGCCGATGTGAACGGCCCGGGCGCTATGAGCGAGGCCACGCGCAAGAAGGTCGGCGTGCTCCTCTCGGGCCGGGGCAGCAACCTGCAGGCGCTCCTGGACGCCCAGGCCGATCCCCGCTACCCGGCGCACGTCGTGCTCGTGGTCTCCAGCAAGGCGGACGCGCTCGGGCTTGAGCGCGCCCAGCGGGCCGGGGTGGCGACGCGCGTGATCCCGCGCCGCGACTTCGACAGCCGCGAGGACTGCGACGCGGCGATGAGCGCTGCCTTGCAAGAGGCCGGGGTCGAGATCGTGTGCCTGGCCGGGTTCATGCGCATTCTGAGCAAAGGCTTCGTCGATCACTGGATGGACCGGCTGATCAACATCCATCCCTCGCTGCTGCCGCTCTTTCCCGGGCTCGACACCCATGCCCGGGCGCTCGCCGCCGGGGTCAAGCTGCACGGCTGCACGGTGCACTTCGTGCGCCTGGAGATGGACACCGGGCCGATCATCGGCCAGGCGGCCGTGCCGGTCCTGCCCGGCGACACCGAGGAGGCGCTCGCCGCCCGGGTGCTCGAGGCCGAGCACCGGCTCTACCCCCACTGCCTGCGCCTGGCGGCGAGCGGCCGGGTGAACCTCGTCGGCGGGACAGCCGAGATCGACGACCCCGGCCCGCGGGCGGGCGCGCGGCTCATCAACCCGGCACCCTGAGGCGGGTCGTGGCGGGTGCGGCGCATGCGGCGGGCGCGACGCGGGTGCATGGATTCCGGGCCTTGACAGGGAATTCCGGCTCGATGGCCGGGGCGGCCTCCTTGGTGTAAGGTTCACCCAGCGTGGACCAGTCGAAACGTCTCGGCGGCGCGCCTCGGCTCTGGCGCGTGCCGCGTGCAACCCGGAGAAGCGATGACCATGATCGGCGCCCCGTCCCATCGGCGCATTGCGGCCGTGCTGGGCCTCGGCCTAGTGGTTGGGCTCGGCATCGCCATCGTGCTGTTGCTCGCCGCCCTGTCGCTTGGCTGGAACCCCGGGATCACGGTTGGGGACATCGAAGAGACGATCCGGTCCTGGGGTCCCTGGGGCGTGGCCGCCTCCCTCGGCCTCATGGTGCTGCACTCCTTCGTGCCTTTTCCCGCCGAGTTCCTGGCGATCGCCAACGGCATGGTGTACGGCCCGGTGTGGGGCACGGCGATCACCTGGAGCGGCGCGATGCTCGGCGCCTTCGTCGCCTTCGCCCTGGCGCGCGGGCTCGGCCGCCCCTTCGTCGAGCAAATGGTGGCCCGGCGCGACTGGCGGGTGCTCGACGACTGGGCCGGCCGGCAGGGCGGGGCCCTGGTGCTGATCGCCCGCTTCATCCCGGTCATCGCCTTCAACCTGGTCAACTACGCAGCCGGTCTGACCAAGATCTCCTGGTGGACCTTCGCGTGGACCACCGGACTCGGGATCCTGCCGGTGACGACGCTGATGGTGCTGATGGGCGGCAGCATCCACACGCTTGCCTGGTACTGGTGGCTGCTGCTCCTGGCCGCGGCGCTCGCGCTGTGGTTCGCGGTCCGGCGCCGGCTCGCGGCCGGCTTGCGGAACAGGTCCGGCGCGGTGCCCTGAAGGCCGCGGGAGCCGCCGCCTCTTGCCCCGACCCGGGCCTTCGGGTAAAGACATCGCCCGAAACGGGACCGCTGCAGCGGATTACAAGAGAGGCGCGAGATGGCCGAACATCACATGTTCGAGGAACACCGCAAGACCTGGCGCGGCTTCACCAAATTGATCGTCTACTCGGTGGCGGCTATTGCGATCGCCCTCGCTCTGATGGCGCTGTTCCTGCTCTAAGCGCCCTTTAGGCGCCCCCGCCCCGGACACGACAAGAACAAACCCGCAGGCAGGCTGCGGCGGCCGCCCCGCACCGTGTCGGGCGGCCGGCCGCCCGGCAAAGCCGGCCTCAGCCGACGATCTCGCACTCGGAAAAGAAGAAAGGGACCTCCGTGGCCGCGGTGTCGGGCGAATCCGAGCCGTGCACCGAGTTGGCCTCGATCGTCTCGCCGTAGAGCGCCCGGATCGTCCCGGACGCGGCTTCGGAGGGGTCGGTCGCGCCCATGACCTCGCGGTTCTTCTCGACCGCCGCGTCGCCTTCGAGGACCTGCACCACGACCGGGCCGGAGCTCATGAACCTGCACAGGTCGTCGTAGAACGGCCGCTCCTTGTGCACCGCGTAGAACGCCCGGGCCTGCTCCAGGGTCAGGCGCACGCGCTTCTGGGCGACGATGCGCAGGCCCGCGTCCTCCAGGGCGGCGTTGATCTTGCCCGTGATATTGCGCCGCGTGGCGTCCGGCTTGATGATCGACAGGGTCCTCTCGGTGGCCATGGCTGCGGCCTCTCCTCTGCTCCCCGGGGCGGGTGGCGGCCTTATAACGGGCGAGCCTCGCGCCGGCAACCGGCGGCCGCCGCCTTTCGGCCGCACCCGGGCCGTGCTATCACCCGGGCCCGCCATGCTGCACGTCAACGATCTCGTGTACCGCGCGGCCGGCAAGCCGCTGTTCGAGCGCGCCACGCTCAGCGTGGGCCGGGGCGAGCGGGTCGGCCTGGTCGGGCGCAACGGCAGCGGCAAGACCACCCTGCTCCGGCTCGTCTGCGGCGAGCTGCAGCCCGACGGCGGCTCGATCGGGCTGCCGCGGACCTGTCGCATCGGCACGCTGGCGCAGCACGCCCCCGCGGGACCTGAGTCCCTGCTCGACACGGTGCTGGCCGCCGATACCGAGCGCGGCGCGCTCATCGCCGAGGCGAACCAGACCCGAGACGGCGCGCGCATCGGCGAGATCCACGAGCGCCTGGCCGCCATCGGCGCCGACAGCGCGCCGGCTCGGGCGGCACGCATCCTGGCCGGGCTCGGCTTCGACGAGGCGGCGCAGCAGCAGCCGTGCGCGGCGCTTTCGGGCGGCTGGCGCATGCGGGTGGCGCTGGCCGCCGTGCTGTTCTCGCGGCCCGACCTGCTGCTGCTCGACGAGCCGACCAATCACCTGGATCTCGAAGCCACGCTGTGGCTCGAGGGCTTTCTCAACCGCTATCCGGGCACGCTCGTCCTGGTCTCGCACGACCGCGACCTGCTCAACCGCGTGGCGCGCAAGATCGCCCACCTGGAGCGCGGCAAGCTCACCCTCTACCGGGGCAACTACGACCGCTTCGAGCAGACCCGGCGCGAGCGCCTGCAGCGCCAGGCCGCGCTCAACGCCCGCCAGCAGGCGCAGCGCCGGCGCATCCAGGCCTTCGTCGACCGCTTCCGCTACAAGGCGTCGAAGGCGCGCCAGGCCCAGTCGCGCCTCAAGATGCTCGAGCGCATGGAGCCGATCGCGGGCGTCATGGAGGAGCGCACGGTCGCATTCGACTTCCCCGAGCCCGAGCCGCTCGCCCCGCCGCTCCTCGTCCTGGAGGGCGCGCGCGTCGGCTACGCGCCGGAGGCGCCGGTGCTCGACGACCTCGACCTGCGGCTCGACATGGACGACCGGGTCGCACTGCTGGGCGCCAATGGCAACGGCAAGTCGACGCTGATGAAGCTCCTGGCCGGCCGCCTGGCGCCGCAGGCCGGGCGGCGGATCGCCTCGAGCAAACTGACCGTCGGCTACCTCGCCCAGGACCAGGCCAAGGAACTGGATCTGCGGGCCACGCCGCTGCAGCTGATCGCGCGCGCCCTGCCGGAGGCCAACGAAACACGGCTGCGGGCCCAGCTCGCCCGCTTCGGCTTTGACGCCGAGCAC
>JABAHQ010008935.1_pt3 | contig 13065 bp, 10 predicted proteins | sample 7062091 | NCBI WGS metagenome assembly JABAHQ01 (sample SAMN14534359, study PRJNA622989) | marine sediment metagenome | biome: marine biome [ENVO:00000428]; feature: marine pelagic biome [ENVO:01000023]; material: deep marine sediment [ENVO:00002113] | place: India: Gulf of Kutch | collected...
TACACGTCGATGCATGGGTGTCAGTCGGGACATCGAATTCCAAATGAACAGTAGTCTTTATGCTGCTGGTGACGCACATGACCACAACTCCAGAGCTGGAAAGCTAGCACGAGAAAGAGGCATCGCCTTGTATTACTCTTACGGTTTCTGAGAATGTACGCTTACCCTCGCTAACCAAACGTATCCCACAGGAATTACCACTAAAACCAATAACGTCGAGCTCAGCAAGCCACCAATTGTGGCCAGCGACAGCGCATACCAAATGCTCTCCTCGGTTTTGGTGAACAGCACCAGCGGCAGAAGGCCGAAGACGGTCGTAGCAGTGGTCATGAGGATGGGTCTCAGCCGGTCGTACGCTCCCTGAATGATCGCATCCAAAAGCGCGAGGCCTTTATGCCTCAGTGAATTTATGTGGTGCACCAGAATAATGCTGTTGTTTACGACGATACCCGCCAATAAGACGACTCCGATATAAGCCGAACGGTCGAAATTGGTATCGGTGAGATAGAACATCCAGAAGACCCCGATGAGCGCCAGGGGTACGGTTAGAATCACGATAAACGGCTGGAGCAGCGACTCGAACAGCCCGGCCGTGACCATGTAGACCAGCAGCAGCGCAAAGGCGATGACCCAGTAGATTTGGCGCTTCTCTTCTTCTTGCAGGAAAAAGAACGAACCGCGCTGCAACTTGTATCCGTGTGGCAGCTTGGTGTTCTCGATGACGCTCTCCACCAGGCGGTCGCCGAATTTCCACGGACCGCGGTATTCGAACGCGATCCAACGCTGGTACTGCTGGTTTTCGCGCACGATGCGCGGGAGCACCTTGCGTTCGCCGATGTGGGCTACCTCGCTCAGACGCACCGTTTCCTTTTGCGGTGTCTCCAGCAGCAGTTCTCCCAATTCTTCCATGTCGAATTCGTGATGGCCGCGCATCTTGATGCGGTAATCGATCTCCTTGCCGGCGAATTTGATGCGCTGCCAGCTCAGACTTTCGCGCAGGTAGCTTTGCAAAGCGTTCAAGACCTGTGCGGCGGTCAGTTGGAAGCGTTGCAGCTTTTGCCGGTCCACACGCAGCACGGTTTCGAATAAATCTTCGCGACGGCCCCATCGGGAAGTATTTGTGTTCACGTCGCGCACACGCGGATTGCGCGCCAATTTCCGGCCCACATCGTCGGCGATACGCTTCACTTCGTTGTAATTGTAGCCCAGCACCTGCACGCGAAATTGCGGCGCCGAGCCACCGCCGCTGTAAAATCCCGGCCCAAAACCGAAGACGCCGACATGCGGCCCGGCGATTTGCACCGCTAGGTTCGTAAGCTGTTCTTTTAAAATCAAGGGGGCCGCCGTGAGCTGCACCTTCCGCGGGAACGTGATGTGAATGCGTGCATTTTCGGCACTAACGTTTGTGAAAATCTTCTCGATATTTTTATTTCCTACAAGATGAGTTTCAAAATGTTTGGCGATGGCATCGGTGCGTTTGATTTCCGCGCCGGTTGGCATGTTGACGCTGACCACCAGATAAGTATCCTCGCCCCAACTCCAAATGCGGCCTTTGGTGACGTATTTGTCGAACAGATGGTAACTGCCAGCAAAGATGAGTAAGATTAAACTGATGACAAATAGCTTGTGACGAAGTGCAAAAGCCAGCAACCGAGGATAAAAACCGGTCTTTGAAGATTGAGGGAAGATAGAAGATGACGGATTGAGGTCTTTTTCTATCTTCAATTCTCTATCCTCTATCTTCATAGTTCCTCTGGGCATAAACTTAAGGGCGAGACTCGGTGTAAACGTAAACGCTCCCATCAACGAGGACAACAAAGAGAGCCCCACGGCTAACGCAAATGGCAGATAATAAATCCGGAGCTCGCCGGTCAAATAAAGAAACGGAATGAACGCGGCCACGGTGGTCAGGGTGGCGGCCAGCACCGGCAGCGCCATTTCGCGGGCGCCTTGTTGGGTTGCTTCGACTGTTTCGAGACCTCGTTCGCGACAACGCTGGATGTTGTCCAGCACGACGATGGAGTTGTCTACCAGCATACCAGAGCCCAACGCCAATCCCGCTAAGGTGATCAGATTGAGTCCGATACCGGCGAAATAAAACAAATTGATGGTGAGCAGGACGGAGAACAAGATGGTCGAGAGAATGATGACCGGACTGCTCCAATTTCTCAAAGCAGCCAGAAGCACCAGAAAGATCACCGCGATACAAAACACCGCTCGTGACGACAAGTTGGAGAGCTCGTCGCGAATACGCGTGCTCTGATCGCGCTGTTTGATGAGCTGCAGCTTGGGCGGAAAGGCCGTTTGCAAATCACTGAGTCGCACAAAAATGCGGTCCGCCACCTTGATGGTGTTGCTGCCGGCCTCCTTTTCGATGTTGACCACTACCGCCGGGTTACCGTTGATACGCGTGTAGCTGCGCGGTTCGGCATACCCCAAAGAAACCGTGGCCAGGTCGCGCACCCGAATGGCGCTGCCGTTGTTAGCCGCGACGATCACTTCCTCGATCTGCTCCGGATCCGTCAGAGCCTCGTCCACAATCAGATCGAATCGTTGTCGACCTCGAAAAATCTTGCCGCTGGCAACCCGGAGGTTCAGGTCTTGCAAAGCCGCTGCTACCTGCGCTTCGGACAGGTCGAATGCCCGTAGTTTATTGGGATCGAGTTCGAGCTGCAGCTCTGGATCTTGTCCCCCAAACACCTGCACGTCGGCTACGCCCTCCACAGCGAGCAGCGGCCCGCGCAGTTTTTCCAGCGCAAAGCGCCGGATTTCCTGCAGGGTGTAGGGGCCGGTGAGATTGTAAGAAAGAAAGCGTCCGGTCTGGAACTCCTCCGGCACATATTTTTGAATCTGCGGCGGCTGTACCCCGTACGGCAAATCGTCCCGGATAACCGAAAGCTTCTCGCTCAGCTCCAGCGCTGCGAAGTCCATATCTGTGCCGCGGCTGAACTCGATGTTGACGGTGGACTTGCCCTCTTCCGAGATTGAATCGACTTTCCTGGCGTTGGTGATAGTGTTGGCGGCAGCTTCAATGGGCGAGGTGACGAACGCTTCGACGGTTTCCGGCGAGGTGTCCGGCCAATAGGTGACGACCGAGAGCTTGGGGAAGCTCACGTCGGGCGTCAAGTCCAACGGCAGGCGCGTAAACGCCGCAAGCCGGGTGCACACCACCGCCAATGTGCACATGGCCACGGCGGTGGGGCGGCGGATGGCGAGGGAAATGAGGTTCATGTGCTTATGTACTTGACAACCAAACGAAGTTCAGACCTGGCCACTGTGTCAATGGTCCAAGAATCCCATTCATGTCTTGCGAAGTAAACTTCAACACGGCTTCGAGTGGGTCCATTTCTGTGAGGATGGTTAAATCGATGTCAGCCGTTGTTCGCGTCTCTGGCCATGAACGTCCTGCCATTTCTTAAAGATCTGTTGCATGGCTATGTGATGCTGCAAGTCCTCTTCCATGTGGATTGCGGTTTTTCCTGACGTCAGCCAGTGACGGTACACCGAGTTAACCAGGTCAAAGAAAGCCTCGCGTGACGATGGCCAATCAACCTCGAGATTGTCCATTACCTCGTACTTGTGCCACCATTTCTTGAGGTGCTGTTGGGAATGTTGACTCAGGGTTGCTAATCGCTTACATTGTTATTGTATCAACTTGGAATATTCATGAATCTGAGATACCAAGATGTGTAATAAACTGACATTTAAGCATTTAGGCACTTGGGGTAATTGTTAGAGTACTGGAACACCAATAGGTAGTTCCAAAAATCCATTGATCCAACACTCCATAACACCTTCTGCATTAATGCACTTACTGAGCGATATTCTGCAAGGATTCTTCAATTCATGAATTATTCAGGTTAATTAAGTTATTACATCTCCCCCAAAAAGTCAATTCAATTCCTGAGGCGCGTCGCGGCATTAGTTGTTCATTCAGAGCTTTGGTCACTATTCTCGGACTGAAGATCCCAAACTCGGCAAGATGTCGGGTGAGTAGGTGATTGCCGTCAATCGGGGGGCTGACGTCCGGGGTGAGGTTCAACGCAGCCGGGGAAACGCCGCAAACCCGGTGAACACACCGCCAGTGCGAACACGGCCACAGCGGTGGGGCGTTGGATGGCGAGTCCGATACGGTTCATAGGCAAAAAGCTTATTTATTTAAATTTTCGCAGAAAAATAATAGAATTCTGCAAAAAATGCAAATTTTGACTTGACAATTATTTTTTTTTGTTACTTTTCCGCAAATCAAAACTCACCTGTGATTTTCTTCCTCCGTTAGTTTTCACCCACCATAAATTAAGGAAGTTGTTATGTTTAAAAAGATGCTTTTTGTCGCATTGCTGTTTGTTGCAGGATATCTGGCGTCTGTTGAACGAGCGCATACGTGTGATGACGAAAAGTGGACAACTTTGCTTCATAACGGAATTGAGTATTATTGCGGTTCCGTTCCAACTAACTGTGCACCCTGTGTATACTGCTGCTAATGTGATATTTTTGGCATATACTTCCGTTTTCACATGAAGTATATGCCAAACTTTCTTTTGTCGTGATTTGTGAGTCATTTTGAAGTCATAAGAATGTGAAGAAAAAATAATTGGTCCGTAAAATTAACTCAATTGTTTCTTGGATTAATTCTGTTCCTCTCAGGAATGTGGAAGTTATACCTTGGTCCCAAAAGTCCTGTGATTTTGTTCTACGAGGCATTCTCCTTACCATACGCGGTCCATATAAACTGGATTTTTTCTGGCCTCGAGATATTGGTCGCCGTATTGTTGTTTATACCAAGCAACGGTCGATTTGGAATAGTGGGTTTGTTTGTATTGTCTTTCGTATATTTCGCAGCATCATTGGTGGCTCAATTGAAGGGTCTTGAAATTGCCTGCCAATGCTTGCCTTTTTCGGAATCGACTTTTGGTTGGCCAAAAACCATAGAGGCTTCATTATTGTTGATTGTGTGCTTACATCTGCTTTATTTAATGAAGGCTGGGATGAGTTCAGTCTTTTTACAAAAGGCAATTCAAAATCATTATCTTGTCATATGCTGCTGTGTTCGCCGTCAATAATTTTGCCCAGATTTCAACTGATGACAATTCCGATTCTCAGCAACTCTCGGCCACTGAATTTCCTTATGTGGAATTGCCTTTCTTGAAAAATGATATCGGCAGCTTAAATATGAAGCAGGGGAAGAATTTAATTGCCGTCTTCTCTCCTACAGATTGTGGCGTCTGTCTTTCTGTTTTGAATTTCCTGAACAAATCTGAAGCTGTAAACAAAGATATCAGGGTCATCGGCATCATAAATACCCCTTACCGTCAGGCAGCCCGGAAATTTCAAAGGGTTTACAATCTCAATTTTCCCTTGCTTTATGACAGTCTCGGAGTCGTTAAAAAGACGCTAAACGTGGATATCAAACCCGCATTGGTGCTCGTGGACTCCGGTATCATTCAAAAAAAAGCCATTGTAGGTGTACGCGAAGATATAGGAAAAGTCAATGAAATTTTGTCCCTCCTCAACACGACTGACGAAAAAAACCATTAACTATTTTTCGTTAATATTGGTTTTGCTGATCTTTCTCGGTTGCGGCGAAGCCGGGCCCTCCCGTACCGCCCCTGAAAGTATACCTGCCACAGATAGAAACCGAGGACGACTTTTAGAGCAAGGCGCCGAGGTCGGGCTGCAACTGAAAAAAAGCGTTCGCTTAGACTCAGACGGAGCGGGATTCATTCACAATTTGTTCGATCTGAAGTTTAAACACGATCGGTTTTATGCACTGGACAGATTGGGCGCGGCCATCACGTTGTTCGATGCAAATGGACACTATTTGCGAAGCATCCCTGTCGATCCTAACGCCGGCACCGACAGACTGCTTACAGAGTTGTTGGTCAACGAGGGCGACATTTATGTGAAAGACGAGAGATTGCGGACGATTTTTCACTTGAATCCCGAAGGTAAAATCGTTTCCAAATTGCGCAGCGAGGACAGAACGTTCGGGGCGGCACAAATCACTGTAGGAGAGATTAGCCTTTCCGAATCAGACACGGGCCGTGTGCTTTACACAACCATTTTCAATCACTTACCTAAAGGAACCCATCTTACAGACTCGTTTCCGATTGCAGCATTTGATGAACAGGGCCGCTTATTGACTCAGTTCGCAAAACCGCATCCAAATTATGCAAAATTCAATCTGTCCAATTTCTTTGTTTCCACATTTGCCATCTGGCAGAACGATCTTTACCTGCTTGAATCCGCCTCCCATGAAATCCGAGTTTACTCTCTCACCGGAGACCTGCTGCGCAGCTTTGGCGAACCCGGCTATCACCAGAAGGTGGTCGACCGCAAACTCAAGGCAAACCCACCCTGCAAGAGACCAAAGCATTCATTCTAAGCTACTCCGCATTCGATGAGATTTTCGTTGTTCCGAAATTTGAGCCGTTTTCCTCTCCCGTCGTCGTGGTCACCTACCGCACGCCGATCGTCTCCGAAACCGACCCGACCGAAGCCATTGGCAGCGATTACTACCTCATGCTGTATGAGCGGGACGGCACTCTGCTGCTCAACGACCTCAAGCTGCCCGGCAAGCTGTTCGATGTTGTGGAGGCGAACGATACTCCGCTGTTCCTGATCAACGTCGATACAGCTCCGACCAATCGCACGGTCGGTTTCTACGGTTTGCAAATTGAGATTTAAGGTAAGTCCGAAAAGTCCCGAGATGCTGTCATTGCGAGGCGTCCGGCACCTGCCGGATGCCGAAGCAATCTCCTTCCCGCTACCTGATAAGGAGATTGCTTCGCTGAGAAACGCTCGCAATGACATAAAAAAACAAAATGTTGCAGATTTGTAGTACAGATTTTCCGACACAATGCAAACTTCCATTGCGAATAGTATAGAAAAAAATCTGCATGGTTGGTCATCTGCTGCTTTTTGTTGAGTGTGCCAGGTTGCGACCACGCACCCCCCGGCTACCGCTTTGAGAAAGTGCGGGAAATTGCCATTCAACCCGGGCCCGGAAAAATTGTCTGTGAGATCGCCGACTTAAAATTATATGGAAGCGGTGTTGGAGAGCATCGAGGCGTGGATTGATGAAACTGAGGTAATCGAAGGTTAGGTGGATTAACACCCCCCGCCCTTCGGGCACCCCCCTCGAGGGGGGATTNNCCTTTGAAAGGGGACAGATTTCGCGTAAGCGAAATCAGGGAGAAGTCCCTTCGGTAGGGGAAAAAATAGCTTTGCTATCCCTTGCTATCGTTGATTAGCAATGGAGAGTTCTTCTACTTCGTCGAGGTTGATTCTTTGTTTTGCTTGCCAAAGATTGTAATTATTCTGCATTATTAACCAACTTTCAGGTGAACGCCCAAGTGTTTTCGAAAGACGCAACGCCATTTCAGAACTAATATTGCTTTGGCCTTTAATGAGTCGATTGAATGTCGAAGGCGCTACCTTAAGCTTTGCTGCGACAGTTCGATAGCTAATCCCCAGAGGCTCCAGATAAACCTGCCGGATAAACTCCCCTGGGTGTGGTGGGTTATGCATATTCATTAGTGATAATCCTCATAATTGACTATGTATACGTCACCGTCTCGAAATTCAAATGTGATTCGCCAATTTTTGCTTACATCGATTGCCCACAATCCCTTCATCTTATCCCGGCGATATTGCCCGTTTCATAAAACTTTTGCAGTCCTTTGTGCTTGAATGATTTAATCACAAGTTATTATAAAGAAATGTTGCGCAACACGCAACAACAAAATGAAAATTTCATCAAATATTCTCTAACAGTGTCTCCTTGAGCGACCACAATGACCGACGCTCTTCGCCCCTTCTCAAGGGGGGATGTCCCTTTGGCGGCGGGATGAAAAGCTTGTTGACCAAACCATTCATTCCCCAAAACAGCCGTTCACTAACCCAAACCTACAACTAACCCATTTCAGAGAATAATTGTGGCGTTCGGTGCGTATCTTTGGGTAAACACATCGAATTCATTTCTCAAAAAAGAATCACCAAAATACGGGAGAAAGGCCATGAACGTGTTCAAAAACCGTGGAGCGCTGTTGATTGTTTTGTTGTCCTTGCTGTTAGTTGGGTGTGTGACCGCAAAAAGCGACGGGGACAAACTGCCTCTGACGACTTCATCAGATGCAGCTTTAGAGAATTTCAAACAAGGCCGGGATATTTTCGAAAAATTGCGATTTCGGGAGGCGCGGCAATATTTCAAAAATGCCGTGAACGCCGATCCCAACTTTGCCATGGCACATCTTTATCTTGCCATGACACAGCCCACCGCCAAAAAATTCTTCGCGTCTCTTGACAAAGCCACTTCGCTCGTTGATCAGGTTTCGGAAGGCGAACGGCTGTGGATTTTGGGGTTTGAAGCTGGCTCCAATGGTAAACCTGCTAGACAACTTGACTACTATCAAAAATTGGTTGAACTGTATCCGAATGATGAGCGCACACACAACTTGCTGGCGGGATCTTATTTCGGTCAGCAGCAGTACCATAAAGCCATTGCCGAGTACGAAAAAGCTATTGACATCAATCCAGAGTTTTCGCAACCGTACAATCAGTTGGGATATGCCTACCGATTCTTAGGGAAGTACGACAAATCCGAAAAGACATTCAAGAAATACATCAAGGTGATCCCGGATGACCCGAATCCGTATGATTCATATGCCGAACTTCTCCTCAAGATTGGCAAATACGACGAATCCATCAAGAACTACCGGAAGGCACTGCAAATCAAATCCGATTTTGTCCCTTCCCATATTGGCATCGCGACCAATTACAACCTGAAGGGCGAGCACGAAAAGGCGCGCGAGCAACTGAAAACCTATTACAATCTCGCTGAAGATGAGGGTCAGCGTCGTGCGGCCTTGTTTGCCACAACCGTCTCGTATGTCGATGAGGGCAACGTGGAAAAGGCCCTGGCTACCCTGAAAAAGCAATATGCCATCGCGGAAGAGATCAACGATCCGGCGGCCATGGCTGGCGATCTCGGAACCATGGGCAACATTTTGCTGGAATTTGGAAAGCCCGATAAGGCTCTCAAGAAATTTAATGCATCGGTCGAAATTATGCGAGAGTCCGACCTTGGGCCGGATCAGAAAGAACTGGCGGAACAGGGTTACCGATTCAATCTTACCCAGGTGGCTTTGAAGAAAGGCGACCTGAGTGCAGCGAAGAAGCACGCTGAGGAATACCGCAAGCACGCGGAGAGCCGAAACAATCGCTTCCAAATCTGGGCCGCACATCAATTGACCGGTCGAATTGCCCTGGCGGAAGAAGATTTTTCCAGAGCAATCAATGAACTTGAGAAGTCAAACTTGCAGAATCCTTACAACATCTATCGTTTGGCTGTCGCTTATGAAGGCAAAGGCGACAAAGTCAAAGCCGACGAGTTGTTCGAGAAGGCGCGAAACTTCAATGCGCTCAATAGTCTGGCCTATNNCATACCTCTATATCGGCCCCTGGGCTGCAAGGCCCGGGGGTTTTTATGTAACTTGCTGTAAAGGGTCGAAGGGTGTTCTTCAAATTACTTCGTAGCAAATCAATCAAATATCCGACTATCTATAAAAATCCGTATGCCTCCTTGACTCACCTTTGGTCGAGTCCTTTTGATAAGTTTTCTAATGATTTTGACAAAAAATTATTTTGACATTAAATAATGCTGAATTTAAGAAGACCTCAGTTACAGTGAGCAAGGGCCAGATATCGGCGGTCAGGGACCGCCTCTATCCGGATGCAGGAAAGAAGCCGTCCCTGACGGCGGTTCAGAAAGATTCCCCTCACCGTAACTTGAGGTCTTACGAATTTAATGGTATTTTTTTAGAATAGTAGGGAGAAAAAGTCATGTTTAGAATTGCACCAATCCTTATTTGGGTAACCGTGATTGTCGTGTTAATTGGAATTGTGAGTCATTGGACGAACGTCCATGCTCAGGAAGCGAACAACAACGATCTGCAAAAAGCCGACAAATTTTTTCAGGAACAGAAATGGCAACAGGCTGCCAAAGCTTATGAAAAGATTGCCGAAAGCGCCGCCTCAAATGGAATGGTGTGGTTCCGGATGGGCTTGTCCTATCATTATTTGCAGCAGTATGAAAAGGCCATTTCAGCTTACAAAAAAGCAGAGAACTTCGGTTTTGCACAACAGCGTACTCGCTACAATCTTGCTTGCGCCAATTCCTTGCTTGGTAAAAAAGACCAGGCATTCGCATGGATGGACAAGGCACTGGGCGCCGGGTTCAGTGGGGTAAAACTTTTGAAAACGGATTCGGACCTGACGAACATTCGAGATGACGACCGCTTTGCAAAAGTGTTGAAACGAGCGGACAAAAACTCCCGGCCGTGTGAATACGATCCAAAACACCGTGAATTTGATTTCTGGGTGGGAGAATGGGATGTTTACAACAAGCGGGGGCAAAAAGTCGGCACGAACATCATCACCAAAGATCTGAACGGCTGCCTGATTTTTGAGCACTGGACGTCGGCAGGGGGCGGTTCCGGCAAAAGCATGAATTATTACGACCCCGGCGATGGTAAATGGAAACAAAACTGGGTTGCTGCCGGCGGTGGCGTTGTCCGGTACGAAGGCGAAGTCAAAGATGGCACCATGCATTTTAAGGGGGAGAGCATTCGCCGCGATGGCACCAAAGAATTGGCTCGCGTGGTCTTGGAGCCTATTTCGGAGGGGCGTGTGCATCATTTAATCGAGCACTCAAAGGACGGAGGGAAAACCTGGTACGTCTATTTCGATGCCACGTATGTCCCCAAAGAGCGATCGGATTCGAATGGCACAGCCAATTCGAAATGAGCTTTGAATAGAAGCCCCTGTGATCTGAAATAGCAGCAGGGTTGAGGAGAAACTCACAATTTGCCACTGGCCTTTAGTTCTTTCAAGACGTCTTCAAAATTGAGTTTGGACTCATCCTTTCTTTCGTCGAACGCTACCAGATCCATGTAATCCTCTATGAGGCTTTCTCTGACGGCCCTGTTAACCAAATCTGATATAGTGCATTCACTCTCAGCAGATTTGTTTTTCAACGCCTTATACAGTTCAGGTTCCAGATAAATTGTGGTTCTTTTGTATTTGGTTTCCATAAAACACAATATAAAGTTTATATCGCCACAATCCTCATATTCAGCCGACAACGGGTGGCTGGTAATTACCGATGTCAACCCGCTGACGGCTGATATTTGCCATGGTCGGGATCTGCAATGATTTCAACCGTTCCCAAGAACGACGTTGCGGTTATTCATCGCCGACTTTGTACCACATGCCATTCATCTCGAACACAACATTCGAACCGAATGTTTCTATGATTTGGTCGACCATCTCATGCTTTTTCATCAAGGCTTGCAGTGTACCCGAATTCTCTCTCAGCGTAACGAAGTCTTCACCAGCGTAGGAGTTTTCCACCCAGAATTCGCCGCGCTTGACGAATGTTCGGTTGGCGATTTGCTCTTCTTCTAGTGATCCGGGTGTCCTGAAAACCACTGGCACAGACACAGAGGTGCGCACAGCCCGGCCTCTTTGTTGTGCCGGATTCCATTTGACAAACTTGATGGCTTTGATAGCGGCTGCATCCAAACTCGGATTGGCTGAACTCAAAATGCTCGTTTTCGAGACCTTTCCGCTTGGCTCCACTGTGACCTGCACGATCACGCGTCCCTGTCTTCCGGCGAGCAAATCGCGTTCGGGATAAACGAGCGCTTTTTGAATAGCGTCAAAGCCGCCTACAGGTTTTGGCGGTTGATCGTACGGTACAAACGCCGAAGTCGAACCTTTGTCTTCTCTGCCATTGACCGAAATCGATTGCATCGGCGCGGCGGATTTTCGGAACATTTGGACAGCCCCCGCACTGCCAAGTTGAAGAGAACTCGGCACTGCACTTTCCCCGAAAACGCCTTCGTAACTCACGCCTTCCGGCATCGGGATGGGAACGGTCACGGTTTGGGGTTCGCCGGTTTCGTCTGTTCGTACCTGCTCTTCAACTGCAACAAATGAGGTGTACTCGGTCATAAGATTGTAAGTGAGTGCGATCTCGGTGATGTCTTCGATGGTTTCTTTGCTGCGAGTAAGATCGGTTAACTTCAGGTCCTTGATTTTATGGCGCGCCCACAGCGTTTTGATGACATCGTTTTGGGACTCTTCCTCGGGCAACCTAATTTCAATGGGGACTTCGACCGCCTTTTCACCGATTTTCCCCTTCAACGTGATCTGAAAGTTCCCACTATTCTCAAACCGCCCGAAGACTGCGACCGGCTGTGAGGAAAACAAATCCGGAAGCCTGGAAGGATACATCTCCTCAACGTCGGCTTTGCCCCAATCAATGGAGATATCCGTTAAGAAAGGATTGGCAATGCGTTTGTAGAATTTGGTAACCGCTTGATCGGTATTCTCGTCAAGAGTCACGTACTGAACGGCGCCTTGGCCGATGAGTGCCATGCGATCCAGCAAGAAGCGATTGACCGAGGAGCCAACCCCGAACGAGAACAGCCGCGATTCCCCCAAAAGGTTGTCGATTTCCATAAAAATTTCACGTTCGTTGCCAATGTAGCCGTCGGTCATGAACAACACGATACGCAGCCTCTCCGGATCGGTGGGATAACCCAGTGCAGCCTTGATGCCTTCGATCATGCGCGTGCCGCCGCTGCCGTGCATGTCATTGATGAAATGCACCCCCTTTTGACGGTTAGCAGGCGTGTTCATCAGGGGGTGATCGGAAAAGCTCGACGCCGCTTCCGAAAACTTGATGATTTGGAACAGGTCCTTGGGATTCATATTCTGGATGCAGTGGCGCATCGCCTCCTTGGCTTTGGCAATGGGTTCGCCGCGCATGGAACCGGAATTGTCGACGACAAAAACCATCTCTTTGGGACGGATTTCCTGGCGGTCGTAATTCATTTTGGGTTGCAGAATCAGCAGGAAATAGCCTGCCCCGTCGGCGCGATGGGTGAGCAGGGCGGTTTCTAATTTTGGGCCGAGAACGTCGTAATTCAGAATAAAGTCTTTGTTGGGGAGGACCTCTTTGTCTTCCAATTGCACGGTCATTTCCGTTTCACCGATTTT
>JABAHQ010018906.1_pt1 | contig 13065 bp, 15 predicted proteins | sample 7062091 | NCBI WGS metagenome assembly JABAHQ01 (sample SAMN14534359, study PRJNA622989) | marine sediment metagenome | biome: marine biome [ENVO:00000428]; feature: marine pelagic biome [ENVO:01000023]; material: deep marine sediment [ENVO:00002113] | place: India: Gulf of Kutch | collected...
CGATCCTCCACCGGATCCTGCCTGGCCAACTTGTCGAAGGCGGTGATCCCACGGGGACCGGCTTGGGCGACGCGGGATATCATTTCGAGGTAGAGGCCGACCCGACCCTGCAATTCGACCGCCCAGGGATTGTGGCCATGGCCAATGACGGTCCCGGAACGAACAGCGCTCGTTTTTTCATCACGCTCCGCGCACTGCCTGAACTGAACGGGAGCTACACTATCTTCGGGAGGGTGACGCAGGGGCTTGAGGCGTTTGAGGGCCTGGAAGCGAGAGATCCCATCCCGGACCTGCTCGAGCCACCGCAAGCCACCTTGAGCGGTGTGGAAATCAGGCGGCCATGACGGCTGAGCGCACGTACGATCGCTGGGATCTCGCCCTCTTCATCTTCTCTTTGTCAGGCTCTTTCCTGAGCTTGGCGGCGGCGCTCAGCTTGGTTGGAGTCGGTCTGTTGGCGTTTGCCGGCGGCGACACAGAGGGAGCCCGTGCAGTGCAGTGGGCTTCTACCGGCCTCATCACTCTCGCCCTCATGGGCGTGCCGGCTATTCTAAGCACGGGACGCACAATTCTCGGGGCCCCTGCCCCGGGGTTGAGCGCACCGCGACAGGGCTGGCTGGCGCTCATTCTTCTGCTGCCTTTGGGACTGTTGTTCGGCTACCTCGCGTATGAACGAGGGATCTTGCCGCCGCTCTTGGGCCCGGCGGGGCAGGTCATGGCCATCGGGGCCCCGGCGGGATTTTTGATTGTAGTGCTCCGCAGGGAAGGGCCAGCCCATCGAGCGCGGCGCGCTTGGACGCATTTCCTGCTCGGCCTGTGGGCCGTGCCGGTGGTGGCGCTGCTCGCTGAAGCGGTCGTGCTCTTCACCGGCGCTCTTCTGGGCATTGGGGCGCTCTCCTTGACCCCCGAAGGCAGAGNNACCCCCTGACGCCCTGCTCGAGTTTGCCCAGAATCCCGTTGTCGTCGTGGGATTGCTTCTCTTCCTCGGACTTCTTGTCCCTGTTATCGAGGAATCGCTCAAGACGGCCGCCATCTGGCCCTTCTTACCCGCCGGCCTCTCGTCGGACGAAGCCTTTCTGGGCGGGGCCCTGGGAGGCGCAGGATTCGCCCTGGCTGAAGCCCTTTTCGTCACACAGCCGATGGCCGGTTGGGTAGTCACCGCAGTCGCCCGCTCGGGCGCGACGTTGATGCACGCGTTGGCGACGGGACTTGCGTGCTGGGGGCTGGCCGAAGCCCTGACGCGCCGTCGCTGGTTGGAGGGCGGAGTGGCTCTGCTGAGCTCGATCGTCTTGCATGGATTATGGAACATCAGCGCCGTGGCAATAGGCCTCAGCCAGCTGACTAACGAGGGCGACTTGGAAGCAAGCGCGCACCCCGCGGCCATCGCTGGCGCCGGCTTGCTACTATTCCTCAGCTCCCTCGCCGCCGCAGCCCTGCCAGGTATCTTGCGACGGTTCCGAGCCCGGCGCCTGACGGCCAAAGGTTAGGGATGCTTCAGCGCCCGCCCGACGCCGAGTTGACGTCTCGCGAATCCCCATGCTACATTGGCCCGGCTGTTCGCCAGATCGATGGCGGACATGGAGCCCCGTATTGAGCCAGAGCCACGCTGACCGAATGGTCGTATGCCTGAGGAAGATGCACTCCACCTCCCCGGATATTGAGGCTTCAGCCGTCATCAGCGTGGATGGCCTCGCGCTCGCCTCAGCCCTTCCAATGAATGCTGAAGAAGATCGCGTCGCCGCCATGTCCGCTGCATTGCTTTCTCTTGGGGAGCGGATTTCAACCGAACTGCGTCGCGGTGTCCTGGACCAAGTCTATGTTCGCGGGAATGCCGGCTACGTGATCCTGCGGTCCGTCGGTGGCAACGCCGTCTTGACGGTACTTGCCAGTCCAGAATCGAAACTCGGTCTGCTCTTCATGGATATGAAGCGGACGGCAAAGGAGTTGACCCAACTGCTTTGATCGCAGGTTGCAGGAACGTCTGCGGCCCTGGTACGCTTCCTGGTGAGGACCACCGACATGTCAGAGATCACCATCGTCGTCCCAACCTATGACGAAGCCGAGAATTTGCCCACGCTGGCGGCGCAACTGTGGCAGTTGCCGATCGATGGACTGGCCGTTCAAGTCGTGGACGACAATTCGCCGGATGGCACGGGTGAGATCGCCGACCGTTTGGCGGCGCAGAACCCGGGCCGAATGCATGTCATCCACCGGCGAGGAAAGCTGGGATTAGGGACCGCCTACATTACCGGCTTCAGGGCGGCCCTCGACCGGGGGGCGAAGATAGTCGGCCAGATGGACGCTGATTTCTCGCACTCCCCTTCCTACTTGCCTGGCTTCTTGGAAACGATCAAGGATGGGGACGCGGTCCTCGNNGTGGGAGGCCGGCCGCAGACTTCTTTCCGCCTTCGGGAATTTTTACGCCCGTACGATTCTCGGCCTCAATGTGAGGGATGCGACCGGGGGATTCAGATTGTGGCGACGGGAGACCCTGCTCGGCATGCCCTTAGAGCGAGTCCGCTCCAACGGCTACGTCTTCCAGGTTGAGATGGCCTATCTTGCCGAGCGTCTGGGCTACAAGTTCGTCGAGCTGCCCATCCATTTCGAAGATCGACGCATCGGCCAATCCAAGATGTCGTTTCGCATTCAAGTTGAGGCAGCTCTGCGCGTCTGGCAACTGCTCTTCAAGTATCGGGGGTTGACGCCGGACCAGCGTCGGACGTGGGAGGAGGATAGGTCCGGAGATTAGCCGGCGGCCTCCTCCTCTTCCCGTTCCCCACGTGCGTATAGCCTCGCCAAGGAGATCCACTCAGCGACTGCGACCGTCTGGGGACGTCTCTTCGGATCAATGCCCGCGCGCGTCAGCAGATCGCCGGCTCGATCCCGGCTTAGCGGCAAGCCGTGACCTAGAGAATTGTGCAGTTGCTTTCGCTTTTGTTCGAAGGCCGCGTGCGCTAGCTCGAAGACTCGGTCGATCTCCCGCTCGCTGGCCGCCGGCTCCGCGTATCGTTCGATCCGCAAGATCGCTGAATCCACACCTGGGCTCGGATAGAACGCACCGGCCCGAAGGATACCCATGATTCTCGGGACGCCGTAGATCTGGACGCCCAACGCGAGCAGATTCATGTCCCCGGGTTGGGCGCAGACCCGTTCGGCGACTTCTCGCTGCACCGTCAAGACGACATGATCCGGCGGGCTCGGGCTCTCCATCAGCTTCCGAATGAGCGCGGACGTGATGTTGTATGGAATGTTGGCGACGACGACATATGGATCCTCGCCGACCAAATCTCCCAGCCGCAGTTCCATGATGTCCCCCGCAACGATCTGCACATTTCTCAGGCGCAGAACTGCTTCTCTCAGCGCCGGCAACAGCCTCTCGTCGAATTCAACAGCGACCACCTTGCCGGCCCGCTCGGCCAGAGCGCGCGTCAAGGAACCCACGCCAGCCCCGATCTCGAGAACCGTATCCCCCTGCCCCAGCTCGGCGGCCCCGACCACTCTGTTCAGCGCCTTGTTGTCGAAGAGGAAGTTCTGCCCGAGTCCTTTATCTGGCCGAATGTCATGCCGTTTCAACAGGGTCCGCCACTGCCGTCGGGAGACTGGACTGAGATTTGGGACAGCCTCTGACTCGCCCGGTTTGTTCACGGCAGAATCCAGGTGATGCTGCCCGCGGGAGGCACCGGGGTCAAGAAGTAAACGGTAACGTATTGAGCCCAGGGGCGGTAGTTGTCATCGTCGTAGCCCAGATCAATCCACCGCCCAATCACACCGCCCCCCGTGTCAGCGGCTTCAGCGAAACCATATCCCAGGACGTACATGCGGGTCCCGAAAGGGATCAGGCTGCGATCGATGGCCACAAGCCCCTTCTCAAGGGCCTTGCCGGAGGCGGTGATGCCGAAATTCCTGGCATCCGGCGACACGCCCGCGCGCGACGGGGAATAGGAGGTCGCCCACATCTCGACAGCCCGCCAATACTCGATCGTCCCATCGGGCGTGTCCAACGTTCGCACGATGATGTTTGTTCCATATCCGACGATGCGGGNNGCCAGCCATTGGCCCTCCACGTTCCGCTCCACTTCTTCGCCGTCTTCGAGACGCACTCGGATCTGATTCGCGCGCACGCCGAACGACCCCGTGTCTATGACCCGCTTCGTATCGATCTCGGCCTCCGGATTCGGTTGAAAGGTCGTCTCAAAGGGGACCGGCTCGAGCTCCACGATCACTTCCTCCCGGACCCGTGTAATCTGGATGGGCTCCCGTTCGGGGACCGCTTGCGAGATCCTCGGCCGGACCTGATCGAGCCCCTGAAGTGAGATGCCGGCCTGAGCCAAAGCCTCCCCCACCGTCTCCCCCGCCGTGCGGACCGGCACCGTTCCACCGTCGACCAGGATGGTTGTCGGCCGGGACGGCTCATACGACTTGGGAGCCGGAGCGGAAGGGTCGCTCTGCCAACCGGGCTCGATGCGATCCCCCTCGTACAGCCGATGGCCCGCCTGCCACAGCGCCTGCGCTAGTGTCGGCTCGGCGGTGCGGATCACCTGGCCGCCGCGATCGACCAGGATCGCCCGCGCCCGCCCCCGCTCTAATCGCACGCGGCTTGGGGCGCCCTGGGCCCGAGCGCCCGGCACGACGGGCAGGCCGTCGGCCCATAGGCGGTCTCCAGGCAAGAGACGAAAGCCGGCGTCCTGCAGTATGTTCGCCGGGTATTGGGCCGGCGTCATCACCACCTGGGTGCCATCGTCGGTCTCGATCGTGACCGGTCGCGCTCGTCGCACTTCGATGCGGCGCACATCGCTCAGATCCGTTGACCCGGCAGGCTGCACCTCATCCGCCGGCTGCACCTCAATCCCGGCCCCTTCGAGAGCTGCTGCCACCGTCCTGGCATGCGTCCGCAATGTACGGGACCCATCTTCAAGGGAGATCTCGACGGGGCGGCCCGTCGCCCAAGAGATCAGGGCCAACCCGGCGGTGGCAAGCACCGGCGAGAGGGCGTGCAGGAACTTCAGGTTCTCAAAGTGGAATGGTGGCGACAGGGACATCGCGCGGGAGTATACCAGAGCCAACCCACGACAAGGCAGATCTGGGCGGAGCAACAAAACCCGGGCCGGTGATCGGCGTCGCCCGAAGGCACCTCCTACCGCTGCTTCCTCTCGGACCTGACGGAGTTCAGAGGGCTTCGCCGCGCCGGACCGACCCGGGCATCCTTGAGCATAACGCGCCGTCGGGGGCACGTCAACGGTGCAAGAAAAAAGCACCGCCCGGCGGTGCTTTCATGGCGGAGAGGGTGGGATTCGAACCCACGGAGCCTTACGGCTCACGCGCTCTCCAGGCGCGCGCGTTAAACCAGACTTCGCTACCTCTCCGCGTTGACGGGCGAGATTATATCACGGCCCCCGTGTTCGAAGCGGCGGACGCCGGCAGGTTTGCATTGCCGCAGGCCCAACCCTGGAACGGAGGGAGAGCGGACGGACGGGTGTCCGACCCGAATGGCGACGATTTGCGCGTCCGTCTCTCGGGCCCCCATCTGCCGTTGCTCTAGATCCGTCAGGGCGAGAGTTCCCCAGGGGGCTCGGCGGGAAAGAGATCTTCAAAGATTTCCGGAGCGTGCTCGCTGACCATTTCAGTGGTCAGCGCGTTCTCACCGCAGATCTGCGAGTAAAGGTCAGCGCTGGGGTGCTTGCTGCGTCGCTGGCTTTCGGCATCGACCTTCCATAGGCCGAATCGCTGGGTCCATCCCCGCTCCCACTCAAAATTGTCGACCAATGACCAGTAGAAGTACCCCTTCACCTGCCAGTTGAGGTTGGCGGCCTTCCAAAGCTGTCTCAGATGGCCCACCAGATATCGGCGGCGCAGACTATCCCCATCATCCTCAACGCCATTCTCCATGACATAGATGGGTAGCCCGTAGTTCTGCGCCCATCGCAGGGCGTCCCCGAATCCCTCTGGCTGATTGGCGATGAAGCCGGTGGGGCTTACGTCGGCTCCGGGCGGATAGAAGCCCCGCGCAAACAGGTCCGCCGAACGGTTCAAGCTGAAAGCGACTCGCTCATGAGTGAAGTAGTTGAGTCCGAAGAAGTCTTGCGTGCCCTTGACCTCGGGCAACCGAATTCGCCGCCATGGCAATGAGAGCACGCCGTGGCAGCAGGCCTCGGGTAGCGCCCTGTTGAACAGGCTCGNNACAACCTGGTCCAGCGGATTCGTACGGTGGGCCGGCTCCATCCCCCGGAAGTGATGAGCCAGGCCAACGAGCGCGTTCGGCTGCCGCTCATGAATGCCTCGATAGGCAGAGGCATGGGCTCGGAGCATGTTGACCATCACCTGCAATGCCTCTTCTACGCTCCGCCCTCCCGGCGGGAATTCGCCTGCCACATGCCCCTTATAGGCATATACATTGGGCTCATTGATGGTCACCCATTGGGCGACGAGATCCCCTAGTTCGGCGACAACCTTGCGGACGTATTGGGAGAAGCTTTCCACGACCCCCGGATCGAGCCAGCCCCCTCTCTCAATCAACCACTGAGGATTGGTGAAGTGATGGAGGGTAACGATCGGTTCAAGTTGGCGTTCCCGCAGGCCGTGCAAGATGGATCGATAACGATCCAAGGCTTCGGCGTTCCATTGCCCCGGGGATGGCTCTATCCGGCTCCATTCCACCGACAGCCGGTGGGCGTTCTGGTGTCCCTCGGCCGCTCGGTCCAGGTCCTCCTGCCACCGGCCGGCCCACCAATCGCACGCCCGGCCAGCCCGCTGACCCTCGACAATGCGTCCTGGCGCTTCTTCCCAAGCGGCCCAGTCGCTGTTCGTATTCTGTCCTTCAACCTGATACGCAGATGTGGCAGTTCCCCACAGGAAGCCCCGGGGAAAGGAAAGCCTCGCTTGGACCAACAGTCGCTCCTAGTCCGCGGACTCTTCTGGCAACAGGAGGCCCTCTATCAACGAGGACTTGAGCCCTGTCGGTCGGAAGCCAAGGTGGAAAGCCTCCGTCTTAACGGAGACACGCCGAGTCGGGACGCGGTAGAGTGGGATTTTCTCCTCACCGAGCAGACGCGCGATCAACGCCGAGAGGACGGACTTCGTCAGACTTCTGCCGCGAGCCACGTCATTCGCATCGAGGTAGACTTCAGCGAACCGTCCTCCCCGCCAGTTGATGCCAGCCGCTGCGCCTACGCCATCCGCCATCTTGATCTCATAACGGACAGCGCCGCCCGGCCCTTCGGCCTCCATCACCAGCACATTGAGGACAGGCTCATAAGCCTCTGGATCCACGCGGAGAAGCTCCAATTCCTGTTTCGACTGGATCTCCACGGCCCCCTCGAGCCAACCGACCTGGTCGGAGGGCAGATGCATCATAAAGGGCTGACCTGGTCGCAAGGCGTCCCGCAGCAGCCGGAGCAGGATGTCGGGCTTGGCGACGAATGGGACGACCAGTGGCCGGAAAAGATCCAGGCCTGTTTGGGCGACGGCCAAGAAGCCACGCGGATCACCGTTGGTCGCGGCATAGCCGAAGAGCCGGACGCGTTCCTGCGGATGCTCGAGGGCATAGTACGCTGCCAGAGCATCGGCCGCGGAATGTCGGTCCAGCAAGTCTGCTAGCTGCCGCCGATCTGAAACGGGGATGGTCTTCACTTCCGCCATCGTCAGTTCAATATTGTAACAATCGATGTCATTCGAGGGGGCGAAGCGCTTCGGCCATGACCTCTACGGTGGCGATGGGTGGTCCCAACGAGTAGAGTGTGAGGTGAAACTCATATGGACCGGTTTCGTGCTCGGTCGGTGTCCACTTTGTGTACCCGACTACATCCCCCCGCTCGTCGAACCCCAGGGCGAGCAAGGCGGCCTGTCGCGACGGGCCCTCCGTGTCCAACTGGCCATCGACCTTCCATGTCCGTCGATCGCTGTCCGGTTCGAGTTCAACGTCGTCAAGTTCGACCTCGATATACCGCTCCACCCCATCCGAGGCGACAACCGCGCTCAGCAGGTCAAAGAAGGCCGCCGACGCCTCTGGNNAGGGGCATGAGGTCGCCTTCTTCCAACCGGTTGAGGGGTGTGAACGCCAGCTCCCTCGCCATCGTCTCCCCCTTTGCATCGACGAGCCGCACGCGCCCCGTGATTCCCTCAACTGGATCGCCAGTTTCGTTAGCGACAGTTGAGAGGCACCAAAGGGCCCCGCTCGCAACCTGATAGCAGCGACCGCCGCCGAGATCGAGGGGCACGGGTGTCGAAGTTGGCAGGAGGGATTCGGAGGGCTGCCCTTCCGGTCCGGGGATCCGCAGCCGCTGTCCGATCGATAGGAAACGAGGATCAACCTCCGGATTCGCCGCCTGCATATCCTCCAACGAGACGCCATATTGGAGGGCTATGTCCAGCAAGGTCTCACCCTCGGCGATCACGTGGACGAATGGGGTTGGCGTCGGCAACAGGTCGTCCTCGCCGTCTTTCGCCGGTTGGACCGTCGTCGCGGTCCTGCTGGGAGTCGGTGAAAGGTAGCGGGCCAATGTTGGGCTGGCCGTCGCCGTTCCGTCCGGCGAGGCCAGCTGGCACCCTGCCAACTGAAACGAAAGCACGAGGATCAGTAACAGCCTTCGGGAGAGGGACACGAACCCGGATTATACCAAGGTGGGATGGCGCAATCAGGCGATTCCCGCTATCCTAGCCCCAAGGTTCTCGAAGGGGAGGTCCGGTGGCAGAACCATCCTCCAACATGCTGGCTGAGGCGATCGCGGCGGCCCGCGCGGGCGACCGCGCGCGGGCCCGCGACCTTCTCTCCCGTCTCCTCCGATCCGATTCTGCCAAGGCGGAGTACTGGGTGTGGATGAGCGCGGTTGTTGACACCGCACGGGAGCGCATTTACTGCCTGGAATCGGCGCTCAACTTGGATCCGACCAATCGTGCCGCGTTGCGCGGCCTCGTGCTACTGGGAGCGCGCAAACCGGAGGAGACACGGCGCAAGAAAGCCAAGCTCCCACGGCGGAGAGTGGCTCCCGCGGCCAGAACACGACCGGGCGGGCTACAGTTTACCTGGGGCATGCTGGGAGGAGCGTTTCTTGGAATCGTGGCCCTGGTCTTTATCGGAGGCGTCATCCTCACGTTCCAGGGAACCCGGACCTTCGGCGCGACTGCCCCTACCTTGCCGCCTCCCACCGATACCCCCACTCAAACCCCTGAGATACCCACCGCGACGCTCACCCCGGTTCCTGCCGAGACGCGGACCTTCCGCACTCCGATCCCGACCGAGCTCGCCGGGACGCCGATTTCCTTCTTCGTGGACCGGACGCCGACCCCGACTCCCATGCTGGGCCTGACCCCCCGCCCAAACTACGAGGCATACGGCGCGGGCATCGCGGCCATCCAGCGAGAGGACTATGAGGCTGCCGTCGAATTCATGCAGCAGGTGATCGAGCTGGACGACACGCTGGCGGATGCCTACTACTTCCTGGGCGAAGCCCACCGCCTTGCGGCTCAGCCGGGCCAGGCCGTCCTGGCCTATGACCGCGCCACCCTGCTCGATCGAGAATTCGCCCCAGCCTTCCTGGGCAGGGGGCGCGCCCGTCTTGACCTTGTGCTCCGGGAGAACGGCGAATTCGAAGCCGGTGACCTTCCCAACGATTTTGACGAAGCCATCGACCGGGATCCGCTGCTGGCCGAGGCCTACCTCGAGAAGGCGGAGTTCTACGCTACGGTCCGGCTTTGGCGGACGATGGAGGATACACTCCAAGAAGCGCTCGAAGCCGGCGTGGAGGAACCGGAGATCTACATCCGTCTCAGCCAGGCCCAATACAATCGTGCCAACTTCGAAGGGGCCCTTGAGAGCGCTATCGAAGGGAGCGCGCGGGATCCGAGCAACCTTGAGGGGTACAAAGCCATCGGCCGAGCGCACATTGCCCTCGACAATTTTGAACAAGCGCTCTGGCCGCTGCAAACCTACGTTGCCTATCTGCCAGAGGACCACACAGGCTGGGCGTCTCTATCGCGAGCGTTCACTGGATTTGGGGACATCGAAAACGCGCTTGAGGCCGCAAACCGGTCGATTGAGTTGAGCGAGCGCTACTCCCCCGGATACCTCGCCCGCGCCTTTGCCCGNNGAGGGTTACAGCAACTTCATCGCCTACGCCCGCGCTTACTACCGTTTGGGCGAGTACGTCGAGTCACTGCGCAATGCAAACAACGCCCTGGCTCAGGCCGAAACGCCATCCCGCAAAGCCGAGGGCTACGCCATGCGCGCCCTCATCTACGAAGCGACGAACCCGCCGCTTCCAGACGAGGCGAGGTTGAATTGGCAGTGGATCCTGGATACGGATGGGGCTAGGCCGCAGATCGTCGAGCTGGCCGAGGTGCATTTGGCGGCCCTCAACGGTGAGGGCCCGACCCTGACTCCGACGCCGGAGCTACCCACGGGGACGCCTAGTCCCGGGCCGGAGACACCCCTCAGCCCGTCCCCAACCCCCTGAAAGCACCAGGGGCAGTTTCCGGCCGATTCGCCAAGGTACAATGACCGCATGAAGGGTTGGTTGCAGCGCAGTCTCCCTTGGATCCTCGGCTTTTGTGGGTTGCTCGCGCTTTCCCTCTTGATCGCGCCAACCGATCCCCGCTCCATCTCCTGGACCGGTTTTTTGTTAGCCATGACTCTGACAGCGCTCATCGCGCTCTCCCCGATCCCCATCGGCCGAGGAGATGCCGTAGTTGCCCACAGCATTTCGATAAGCGCCGCCCTTGCATTTGGCCCCTTTGAGAGCGGTCTGGGGCTTGCGATCGGGCTCCTTCTGGGGGAATTTGGAATCTGGGTGCTTGATCGGGGCCTCCACGACCGGAACTGGACGCTGCAAGAGAGGCTGGCTTCTTGGGGTCGCAACCTCGGCCAGCACGGCCTCGGCCTGGCCTTGGGGATCGCGGTCTTCCGGGCCTTGGGGGGAATGCTTCCCATCCCGATGGTGCAATGGCCCCTGACCGCTCCTTTCCTTGGCCTATCCGCTGGATTCCTCCCCCCTTTCCTGCTCATCCAGTGGCTCAAACGCTTTGAAATGGGCGATGAGCCCCCTGCGGGCATCGAACGGATTACGTTCGTCCTGCTTGTCGGCTTCTTGCCGCTGCCGTACGCCATTCTGACCGGCGCCGCGGGAAGTGTCCTCGGCTCCACGGCCCTGCTGACCATGGGCGGCGCGCCGGCCGTCATCGCACCTTTCGTGCGCAGCCTCCTGCTTACGGAGCGTAATCTTCAGCGACGAGTTGAGGAGCTATCCACGCTGAGTGAGGTTAGCCAGGCAATGCGGACAAGCCTGAACCTCGAAGCGATCCTGCACACGATCTACTTGCAGGTGGCCCATCTTCTGAAGGTCCGCAACTTCTACATTGCCCTGTTGGACGAAGAAGGGGAACGGATTTCCTATCCGCTGGCCATCAAGGGGGGCGAGCGCGAGAATTGGGCTCCTCGGCCCTTGGCGGATCGGCTCACAGATCGCGTCATCCGCACTGGGGAGACCCTCCTGGTCACAGACAACGCGCCGGAGGCCCTCCACACAATGGGTTTCGACGTGCACNNCTGAAGCGTGGTTGGGTGTGCCCCTGCAAACCTCCTCACGAGTCTTTGGATGTATTGGGGTCTTCCACCTTTCCTCTGGCCACGGGTTCTCGAAGGACGACCGGTCTGTTCTCTTGACATTGGCCGGTCAGGCCTCCGTTGCCATCGAGAACGCGCTCCTGTACCAACAAACACGCAGGCGCGCCAAGGCGCTCGCCTCCCTCAGTGAGATCACGACGCAGATGAGCTCCAGTCTGGATCCGGAGCAGACTTTGCAGCTGGTGGCCCAATCCCTCAGCCGGGTGGTGGGGGGTGACAAGGCGGCCATCTACCTCACGAGTGAGGACGGAGAGCGGCTGGAACTGGTCCAGTCCACCGCGTTGCCGGAGGCCCTGCGCGAGCAACGGGTGACCCTCCCACTCAAGGATAGAAAACTGACGAAGGCGTATCATCTCCATCGTCCGATAGTTCACTCCCAGGTGCGCGAGATGGAGGCCCCGTCGGAGTGGATCGAGGAATTGGAGGCCCACGGGATTCACGGGATCGTTGACATCCCGCTTTCTACGCCGGCGGGGCCCATCGGGATGGCCTCCGTATTCTTCTCCCAACCAGCCAAGTTGGAGCCGGAACAGCTCGAAATCCTCGAGACACTTGTTGCACAATCGGCCATCGCCGTCGCCAATGCGCGCGCCCACGCCGCCACGGACCAAGCCCTGGAGAGGCAGGTGAAGCAGCTCTCCCGGCTCGAGGCCATCGGACGGGAGATGCTCTCCACGCTCGATCCTGACAAGCTCTTTGAGGCCATTCTGGACAGCGCCATGGAGGCCACCGGCGCCCTCATCGCTCACCTCGCTGTCACTCACCAAGGGGAGGAAGGCCTCCGGTTGGTGGCGGCCCGCGGCTATCCTTCAAGTGCGCAGCTACCGGTGGAGGCCGCCCAACCGCCCGCGGCCTTGGGCCTGGCGGGGANNAGAAGGCCAAGAGCTGAGGGTAGCCGACGTGCGCAAGTCCAACGAACATGTGAACTGGACCGGAGGTCAGTCGCGCAGCCTATTGGCCGCCCCGCTGCAGCGGTGGGGGAGAACCATCGGAGTCATTACCGTCGAGAGCCCAGAGATCGACGCCTTTCGGGAGGAACAGGCCCGCTTCCTGACGCAGGTGGCGGCCTACGCCGCCGTGGCGATCACCAACGCAGAACTCTATCAGCAGCTGGAAGAGAACCTGCGCGAGCAATCCTTGCTCTACCAGGCGAGCACACAGATTGCGACCAGCATCGACGTTGAGTCGGCGGCCATGGCCATCGCCGACAGCCTGGCGGTCACCCTGGGTGCTGAGGGGGTGACCGTGCTCACCCCTGGCGGGGGCAAAGATCCCTTCGAAATCCTGGCGGCGGCGCGCAACGGCCATGTGGTGACCTCACCCGAGTCGGAACTCGATCCCTCACGGGCGCAGGACATTGGCAAATCGATGCAGACGGGCAGCCCGAATCAGTATGAAATCATCTTGGACTCGGGACCTATGACCGCGATGTCGATCCCCCTGCAAGTCGGCAA
>JABAHQ010015381.1_pt3 | contig 13063 bp, 11 predicted proteins | sample 7062091 | NCBI WGS metagenome assembly JABAHQ01 (sample SAMN14534359, study PRJNA622989) | marine sediment metagenome | biome: marine biome [ENVO:00000428]; feature: marine pelagic biome [ENVO:01000023]; material: deep marine sediment [ENVO:00002113] | place: India: Gulf of Kutch | collected...
GTCGGGGAAGGCGCCGGCTCCTTACACCCCCAACTCTCCCCAGAGGGTCAAGCCGGACGGGTTGGAAAAAAAACGGCGGGACAAATCCCGGAGGAAACGGATCAACAATCCATTTTTTTGGAGAGGCCGGTCAACGCCCCGGCAAACACGGCATGCAATTCGCTACGGATTTTTTTGGCATCGTATTCCACCATGGAGCCTCCGCTTTGCAAAAACTCCAGCTGCGAATGGATCTTCCTGCAAGCCGCGCGCACTTCCTGTTCCCGGGCGGGATCGGGCTGAAGCAGCATGAGGTCGCAAAACTTGATCCCTTCCTTCACCGAATCCACCAATTGGGGGTTGAGGGGCATCCCCTTCACCTGAATCAAGTAATCGCAGATATCCAGGATCTTCTGAAAACTTTTTTGGGCCCGGCGGAAATGGCCGTCCAGAACGAATTGAATCGCCTTCATCATTTCCAATTCCTTGTTTCCGGGCAAATCCCCGGGAAGATCCCGAAGAAATTTTTTCTCGAATTGATCCATCAGGGTATGGGCCCGGACCCGGGCGTATTCCGGGGAAAGGGGATGATTCCGGGACAATTCCTCATTGTCGGGATTGATCTGTTCAGCGATATAAAACCAGGCCAGCGTCTTCATGGCCAGGGGCGTGGAGGGCGCTCCTTCCTGAATGGCGTGTTCGATGTGGTTGAGGCCCACTTCCCGAAGGTCGCGGCCTCCCTGCATGATCAGGTTGCCGAGGCCGCCCAGGCGGCTGTTGCCGTAGCGGTAAATCCCCAGGCCGAAGTGGGCATCGATCTTGCTGGGGTCGAGATCCAGGGCTTCCTCCAGGTGGTTGTCGGCCTGAAACCCATTGATCAACGCGCTCAAAAGGTGGCCTTCTCCGTATTCGAAAATGCCGATGTACCCTTCCGCCGCCCCCAGAAACAAATAAGCCTCGGCTTTTTGACGGGTGTTCAAATCCTTCCGATCCAGGACCTCCTGGGCCAGCTCCTTGGCCCGGGTGCTGTGCTGGAAAAATTCGTCGGCCACCTTCTGGATCTTGTATTTGCTGGTGAAAGCCAGGGTGTGACTGAACTCCCCGAGCAGACCGGCAAAATAAAAATGGAATTTCATCAAATCCAACCGATGCCGAAGGCTTGGGGAGGCCGCTTCCAATTTACGGATTTTCTCCCGGAACACCTCGAACCACGGTTTAAAGTTGTAATACAGGGAATCGATCAGGGCGCCGCGGATGATTTGATCGGCGGGAAGATGGGCGGCGGGTTCGATCGGGTCCCAGGTCCCCCGCGCCAGGGCCGGCGGCCGGACCGACGCCCCCAGAACCAGGAGGATCAAGCCCACGAGGATGAGTCTGCCCTTGGGCCCTCCCGACCGCCGGGTTGGTCTGAACATCATGATCTTAGATTCCAGGCGAAGAGACCGTCGGATTCGAAGATGAAATTCGTCATCCCCTCTGACAAGAAGAGGGGCTTTGTCCAATCCGCTTTGGGTCCGGGATGAAATTTTACCGGAATGATGCCGGGGAAAGACAGGGGTCACGCGGGTTGATGCGCCAGAAGCTGCCGCGCTTGCGCGGCCCGGTTGTAGTCTTCCATCTTGATAAAAAGTTTTTCGGCCTTTTTCAGGTGGGCGGCGGACTTTTCCGGGTCGACCACTTTGTCCGTATACAACCCGCCCAACATGAAATGGCCATCGGCAAAATCAGGCTTGATCCGGACCACCTCCTGAAAAACCTCGCACGCGTCCTCATACCGCTCGCATTCCAGCAGAGTCAGCCCCCGGTAGAACTGGACCTGGACGGAATCGGGTTTCAGGGAAACGGCCTGGCGGAAGTAGTCCAACGCCTCCGCGGGCCGCCCCATCAGGCGGTGCGTCTGGCCCAGGTAATAAAACGCCTGAGCTTCCTGGGAATTCAATTTCAAAGCGCTTTCCAGGACCCCGATCGCTTCCTCGAATTCCCGCAGCTTGAGGTGCGAGGCGCCCAATCCGATGTAGGCGTGCACAAAATCCGATTTGGCCCGGATGGCCTGCTTGAACGCCCAGATGGCTTTCGGAATCAGGGGAAGCCCCACTTCTTCCAGGCTGCCGTAAGCGATGCCCAGGTTGTAAAAAGCGTCGACAAAATTAGGCTTGAAGGAAATCGCCATCTTGTAGGCGTCGATGGCGGCCTGGTACCGGCCCAGGTGTTGAAGCCGCACCCCTTCTTTCAACCAGTCCTGCGCCGCCTTGTCCGGGTCCAGCACCTTCTCCCGGGGGCGCAGCCGTTGATGGACCAGCGTGGCCCGATGCAGATCGTTATTTTGGACAAACAATTGTTCCGCTTTTTCCAGGTAGCGTTCCGCCCGTTGGGGATTGCGCAGCCGCTTGAGGTGAATGGCGCCCAGCTCGTAATGCGCCTCCGCCGAATCGGGCCAGCTGCGGACCGCCTTTTTGTAAGCGTGACGCGCCGGGATGTGCAGGGCGTATTCCAGAAACGCATTGCCCACCCAGAGGCAGGCATTGGAAAACACCGTCCCGGCGTCCGGTGAGCCGGCGTTTCCCGGGGACACGACACAGGTGTTCTGTCCCAACCGGTCGAAACAGAAGCTCAGCCAGAAATCGGCCGTGTCGAAATCCTGGCCCAATGGCACCGCATGCCGGAACGTGGCCAGGGCTTTTTTTTCTTTGCCCAGACGCAGGTAGGCGACCCCCAGGTTGTAATAGACCTGGGGATAATCGGGCCGCAGCTTGATCGCCTTGCGGTAGTTTTCGATCTCGCGCTTGTCGTCGCCCAGGCACCCCGCCGCAAACCCCAGCAAATGGTAGGCGGGAAACGCCTGAGGGTCTTCCTCGATCACCCGTTCCAGCAAGGACACCGCCTCGCTGTATTGCCTCCGGGCCGTGCGTTCCACCCCCTCCTCAAAGGCTTCCGCGCACGTCCACCGGTAGGGCATGAGATCATGCAAGACATCCACCGCCTGGGCGGGGGCGAACCCGTTTCTTTTGAGGGCTTCCACCTGCCGCATCATGTCCGGGTTTTTCCGGCGCAGTTCTTCCCCCAGCGTCGAAAGAGAAACGTACCCGGACCGGGACGGTCCGCCTTCTTTCCGGTTGGCGCTTTTCTTCTTCTTTGCCAAGGTATTTAATTCCAAGAAGTTCGGATGGCGTCATTATAATCTTTTGAGGCCGGGTTTTAAAGGGGGAGCGAGCCGGCCCGGGTCACCCCCCGGAAGGGCGGAGCTGAAGGGACAGATAGTCCCGGGTTTCGGGCCGGGCGGGCCGCTCGAAAAATTCCGGGTTGGGCCCGGATTCCCAGATCCGGCCCTGGTACAGGAAGACGATGTCATCGCCAATCCGGCGCGCCTGGTCCAGGTTGTGCGTGACCAGGACCACGGTGTGGGTGGGCCTCAGGGAATCGATCAAGGCCTCGATGGCCTGCACCGATTTCGGATCCAGCGCCGAGGTCGGCTCGTCCATCAGAAGCACCTCCGGTTCCACGGCGAGGGTCCGGGCGATGGCCAGCCGTTGTTGCTGCCCCTGCGACAATGTCGGCGCCGGTTTGTGGAGTCGGTCGCAGACCTCCGCCCACAGCGACACCCGGCGCAGCAGGCGCTCCACGATTTCCGGTTGCTCTGCTTTCGGTACCGTTCCCAGGTGTTTCAAACCGAAGAGGACGTTTTCATAAATGCTGCGGGGAAACACGCAGGGGCTTTGAAAGATCATCCCCACCCTCTGGCGCAACCCGTAGACATCGATGGAGTCCCGGTAAATTTCCCGTCCCAGCACCCGCAGCCCGCCCTCCACGCGGAACCCAGGCACGCGGTCGTTCAGGCGGCTGAGCGTTCGGAGCAACGTGGTTTTCCCGCTTCCCGAGGGACCGATCACCGCGGTGACCGCGTTTCGAGAAAACACCCGCGTCAGGCCTTCCAGCACCGGCCGGCCGTTGTACCGCACGGTGGCATTTTGCAATTCCAGAACGGGATCTTTCGGGGTCATCGCTCCGACTCCATCGGCATCCGGTTTCGCCACACGAGGGATCCCGCGATGAGGAGAAACACCAGGGTTAAAAGCACCAGGGCGGCGCCCCAGGCCTGGGCGATCGCTTTCGGGTGGACCGCCTCCTGGGCCAGAACCAGGATGTGGGTTTGCAGCGTGGGCACGGGATCGGTCCAGGAATGGGGCAACCGGATCCCGGCAAACGTGGTGGCGGTGAACAGAATCGCGGCGGTTTCCCCGGCGGCCCGGGCCAGCCCCAGCAATCCCCCCGTCACGATGCCGAATATGCTTTGCGGAAGAAGGATCGAGCGAATCTGGCTCCAGGGCGTCATCCCCAAAGCCATTCCTGTTTCCCGGTATTTTTCGGGCAGCGCTTCGATGGCTTCCTGGATGCTGACCTGAAGGGTGGGGAAAATCATGACCGCCAGGATCAGGGCGCCGGTCACCCACGACACCCCCGCGCCCAGATAAACCGCGAACACCAGGTACCCGACCATCCCGAAGAGAATGGTGGGAATGGCGTTCAGGGAATAGATCAGGTTGCGGAGAATTTTTTTCAGGGTTCCCGAGGCAAGGAATTCCGTCTGGAACAATGCGGTTCCCAGGGCCACCGGCAGGCTGAGGATCAGCGCCGCGGTCATGAGCAGAAGCGTGCCCAGGGCCTGATAAAGGATGCCGCCCTCGGTGCCGAAATCGCGGGACTCCTGCAAAAGAAATTCGAGGCTGAGGGCGTCGCCGCCTTTCCAGAACACCGATCCGACGATCCCCAGAAGCAGCGCCACTCCTCCCGCCGCCACCAGGGCCAGAACCGCCACTCCGACTGTTTCTCCTGCGCGCCGGTTCATATCCGCATCCGTTTCACCCACCGGTTTCCCAGAACCGTGACCCCCAGGACCAGCAGGAAGAGGAGCAGTCCCAGGGCCATCAAGGCGCTCCACTGGAGATCGGTCCCCAGCGCTTCCGCCGTTTCCCGGCCCAGCTTGGAGGGGATGCTCTGGCCGGGGGCGAACACGTTGAACCAGGGATCCGGGATCCGGTCGCGTCCGCCGATCACCAGCATCACGGCGATGGTTTCGCCCATCGCCCGGCCGAGGCCGAGAAACACCGCCCCGGCGATTCCCGGAAGCGCCTGGGGCAGCACGCCATGCGTCACCGTCTGCAGCTTGGTTAACCCCAGGCCGAGCGCCGCATCCCGGTAAGCCCCCGGAACGGCGTGCAGGGCGTCTTCGGACAACGTCAGGATGGTGGGAAACACCATGAGGCCGAGAAGAATCGCGGCGGTGAGCAGCGTGTTCCCGTCGATCAGGCCGAAGGTGTCTTTCACCCACACCGCCAGCACCGTCACCCCCAGCAACCCGTACACGATCCCCGGCACTCCGGCAAACAATTCCATGAGAGATTTGACGACCGTCCGGCCCCGGGGCGGCAGGAACTCGGAGGTGAACACCGCCCCCCCGAGCGCCAGGGGAAGCACCCCGAGGAGCGCCAGCCCCGTCACCACGAGCGAGCCGTAAATCATGGGCAGCGCGCCATACGTTTCTCCCGGCCACCACTGTTGTCCCGTCAGAAACTCCCAACCCTGGACGCGAAAGATGGGAAGGCTTTCGGTCACCAGGAACAGGAAGAACAGTCCCACGCTCCCGGCCGCCAAAACCGCCAGGAGGCCGGTCGCCACCGCCAGAGGATGGCTGGTGCCGACGGGAACCGGAAACCCGGCCACCCGATTTTCTCTGCTCGCCCTCATGAGACGCTCAATCCCGGGAGACTTGGAGGTCCTGCGGCCAGTAACCGCTTTTCTGGACGATTCGGTGGCCCCGGGGACCCCGGATGAAATCCATGAACCGCTTGACCCACCCGCGCGGCTCGCCCCGAGTGACAAAATTCAGGTTGCGGACAAGGGGATAGCGTCCGGAACGGACGCTCTCCCGGGTGGCGGTAAGGATCTGCCCGTCCTCGCGGAGGCCGACCGCGCGGACGCGCTCGTTGACCCAGGCGAAGGAAAGCATGCCGATGGCCGCTTCGCTTTGCGCGATCTTGGCCTGTTCCTCGTTGTTGGACCCGGTGACCAGCCGGGCTCCGGGCGCGCGCGCCTGCGGATGGCCGAACACGTAGGCCATGAACACGTGCCGCGTGCCGCGGTGATGTTCCTTGTCGATCACCACGATGGGCCGATCGGGGCCGCCCACCGCCTTCCAGTTGCGGATCCGGCCGGAATAAATATCGCGGATCTGTTCCCGGCTGAGGGCCCGCACGCCCGCCTCGTATACCTCGGCGGACACCACGCAGGCCACCGCGTCACGGGCGATGACGTGAACCCGCAGGTCCGCGTCCTCGAAGCGCTCCCGTTCCCGCGCGGTGATTTCCCGCGAAGCCATGCCGATGTCGGCCTGCCCCTGTCCCACGGAGTTGATGCCCACGCCCGAGCCGCCCGGGTTGACGGTGATCCTCACCTGTCCCCGGTGATCGTCGGAAAATTGTTGCGCGGCGCGGGCCGCTATGGGCAGCACCGTGGTCGAGCCCACCACCCGGAGCGTCGTTTCCGGCTCCCCGGCGACCGCCGGACGGGAAAAAGCGCCTGCCGCGAGCCCAACGAAAACCACCGCCACCCCGGGCCACCCGGTCCAAAACCTCGGCATTCTGAAAGGATTCATTCCGCCTCTCCCATCCCTGGTTGTTTCATTATATCGATATATATAGATAATTCCATATATTTGCACGCATTCCGCTGCTGCCGTCGGGACTTTGTCGCGGGAGGAGAGAAAACCCTACAGAAAAATTGAACTTCGGGAAATAATTTGAAGAGGACAGGACGGGCGGGTTACACCGAAGAACCCCGGTTCATTTTGCTCAGGGACCCCATCGCCAGGAGGACCCCCTGTTCCGCCGACCGCCGGAACCAGTGACGGGCTTTGTCCCGGTTCACTTCGACGCCGCGGCCGCACTTGTAAATCAGCCCCAGGCGGTACTGGGCTTCCGGATGGCCTTTTTCCGCTGCCAGGGAATACCACTGGAACGCCCGGGAATCGTCCCGGCTCACGCCGCGGCCTTGTTCGTACATCCGGGCGACCTGGAACTGCGCTTCCGGATGCCCCTGCTCCGCCGCCTGAACATAGAGCCGGAACGCCGTTTCCTCCTTCGGCGAAGGGCCTTCGCACATCAACCTTGCCACGTTGACCCGGGCGGCATCGTGCCCCTGCTCGGCGGCCCGGCGATACCAGTTGAGCCCCTGGGTGCGGCTCCGGGGCACGCCTCGACCCTGTTCATACCGGAGCCCCAGTTCATTCTGGGCGCGGGGGGACCCGTTTCTGGCCGCTTTGCGCAGCCACTCCAGCGTCTTCTCCGGATCCTCGTCGGAGGCGGCCGGTGCCCCGGACCCGGGGCCGGTTGGGGCGCGGGCCTCCTTTACCTCCTGGGAAGCCCGGCGGTACCACTGGGCGGCCTTTTCGTAATCGCGGGGCACGCCCTGGCCCACAAAATACAAATAGCCCAACCGGTTGAGGGCGTCGACTTGACCCTGTTCAGCGGCGCGGCGATACCATAGCGCCGCTTCCGCCAGGTCCCGGTTCGTGCCCTTGCCTTGTTCCAGCAAGGTGCCCAGGAGATACTGGCCCCGGCTGTGTCCCTCCCGGGCGGCGCGAAGAAACCAATGAAACGCTTGTTTTTCATCCCGGAGCACCCCCTTTCCCGCCGCATACATTTCCCCCAGGCGGACCTGCGCCAGCGGGTGATTCCGGTCCGCCGCCTGGCGGAACCCGCGGGCGGCCTGTGGGAGATTGGGATCGACCCCTTCCCCGGCGGCGGTCATCCGGGCGAGTTCAAACACCGCGTGCACATTGCCCGCCTCCGCCGCTTTGCGATACCAGCGCAACGCTTCCTGAAAATCCCGAGGCACGCCCTTGCCCTGGTGGTACATGCGAGCGAGGTGGACCTGGCCGAAATCGTTTCCCAGCGAAGCGGCGCGTCGATACCATTCCACCGCGCGGGTCTCGCCGCGAGCTCCGGAGTGACCCTGTTCCGCCAGCAGTCCCAGGAAAACGTGGGCGGGGGACAGGTTGTGCCGGGAGGCTTCTTCGAACCAGTGGCGGGCCCGGTCGTAATCCTGGGGTGCGCCCTCGCCCAGAAAATACAGGAGACCCAAGTTGTACTGGGCCTGGGGATAATTTTGCTCCGCGGCTTTCCGATACCAGCGGCAGGCGTCCTCGAAATTTTGCGGTCCGCCCCAGCCATGGTCGTGCATCACTCCGAGGAGGTTGGCCGCCCCCGGGTGATCGCGTTCCGCGGCGGGCCGGAGCCAGATCCGCGCCTCTTCGTAATCGCCGCGGTCGAAAAAGAATTTTCCTTTTTCGAATCCGTCCTTGCCGGGCCAGGGAGACGCGGGATCGTCGGCCTGCAACCACCGTTGCGCTTCTTCATTTCCCTGTTCCGCCGCCTGGCACCACCAGCGGACGGCTTTGCGGGAATCGGCCTTCACGCCGCGGCCCTCCCGGTACAGGAGACCCAGCTTGACCTGCGCCCGGTCCCACCCGCGGGCGGCGGCTTTCTGGTACCAGCGCACGGCTTTGACGTCGTCGGGGGGCAGGCCCCGGCCGGATTCGTACCGTTCTCCCAGGCGGAACATGGAGGCCGCGTGGCCCTGCAGGGCGGCGAGCAGAAACCACCGCCCCGCCTTGTCCTCGTCGTGGGGAAGTCCGTCTCCGGCTTCGTACATAAGACCCAGGAGATGCTGAGCGTCGGCGTTTCCATCGCAAGCGGCGGGGAAGAACCAGCGGGCCGCTTCGCCGGGATCGCGGGCGCAGCCTTTTCCCTCATAGCACAGGCGGCCGAGGTTGAAGCCAGCGGCGGCATCGCCCTGTTCCGCCGCCCGCCGGTACCAGGCGAGAGCGGCGGCTTCGTCCTGCGGCACCCCGCGACCCTCTTCCAGCAAAAACCCCAGGAAGGTTTGCGCTTTCGCCCCGTTCTGGTCGGCGGCCTGGTGGAACCACTTGAAAGCTTCCCCTTCGTCGCGGGGCACGCCCACCCCTTTGAAAAACGCCACGCCCAGATTGTATTGCGCCCGCGCTTCCCCCTGTTCGGCCTCGCGGATCCATTGGGCGATCTGGTGGGAACCGATCGCGTGCAGCCTGCCATCGCTTTGGCGGTAGGGAAACCCCAACCCCTCGGTTCCGGCGTTTCGGGTCAGGAAATCCAGCCCCCGGCAGGACAGCCGCGTCAGCCGGGGTTGGGACACCGGGGCCGAGGCGCGTTTCACGGGACGGAAGGTCAACGGTTCCGGGGTGATTTTTCGGGAAATCATGGGCCGGACCGGTTATTCCAGTTCGTCCACCAGGTCCCGGATCCGGGACTTGAGGTGAAGGATTTTTTCATCCACTTCGCGGGCCATTTCCTCAAGGAGGTCCGAGTTCCCGGCCTCCCGCACTTTTTGCAGAAGCCGGAACAGACCGGACTGCTTCACCCGGTCGAGTTCGCGGTCGATACTGTCGAGCCGTTTTCGCACCTGGGCGATCTGCCGCACCGTGCGGACCAACCGGGTCGGCAAAGGGATCTGGGGATCGGTCGAGTCCTGCGCTTCCCAGGCCACCTGGATCGACCGAATCGCTTCCCCGTCGAGCCGGTCGTAGGCGCGGTTCAGACGGGCCATCAACTCGTGGCGGCGGACTTTGTCCTCGGCATCGGCGGAAAGATCGGGATGAATTTGTTTGGCCACCTCGCGGTACAGTTTTTTCAGGTTCTCGGAGGGATTGAACTGCGTCTCGCCCAACGGCGTCCCTTCCGCCTCTTCGGCGTCTTCCGCAAATTTCCGGGCCTGTTCCCGGGCGTTTCGGGCTCCCGCCTGGAAGGTGTCGGAGCGGGGATAGAAGCGGGTCGCCAATTCCAGCACCTGCGCCCGCACCTCATCCAGCTCGGCATATTTGGCGCCCACCCGCTGGTTGTATTGCCGCTCGAAGAGGTGGAGCTCCCCCTTGACCGTGGAGAGGTGAAGCTCCTTTTCGGTCAATTCCTGTTCCAGTTCCGAGAGTTCCTGACGTTTTATTTGGAGTTCTGCCGCTTCTGGGGGTATAACATGCGCAAGGGACGACATCCGCAACCTCCGAATTCCCCTGGGCTCGGGGATCCCCGGTGAGGATTTATATAATTCCAATGTTATCAATGAGCTATTATACCACTGGCGCTCTTAGATGGAAATAACATTTCCATCAAACAATCCCTTGTGAAAACGTACATTGCGAAAGATTCCTCTTTCCTGACCACCGATACCCGGCGCAAACGCTGGGCCGTCCCCTACAGCTTCGATTGCCTGAACGCGAGGATCGATGTCCTCCTCGATCGCAATCGGGACGCCCTTCGGGGCAAGCGGGTGCTGGACCTGGGGTCCCACATCGGAACCTTTTCCTACGCCGCCCGGCAACTGGGCGCCCGGTTGGTTCACGGCGTGGACACCGAACCGCGAACGGTGGAGCGCTGCCTGGAGCTTTTCCGGGCCAACGGGATGCCTCCCACCTCTTACAAGTTCGAGGTGGCCGACGCGGCCGCCTTTTTGGAAAGCCTCGGGGAAGACAGTTTTGACACGGTCTTCAGTTTCGGACTGCTGTACTACACCACCGAGCCGTACCGGCTTCTTCGGCTCATGTGCCGGGTGGCGTCAAAAACGGTGCTCCTCGATACCTTCACCGCCGCTTACGCGGTCATCCAGGGCAAGGACGCCCTCAAGGTATACCCGCGAATTTCCCCCAAAACCCTGGAACTGCCCCTGATGCTTTTCGCCCGGACCCAGCCCGAGAAAAAAGATTACCGCCTGCCCGAAACCTTCCAGCACCGGGGCCGCGAAATCAGCCTGACCAGCCTGCCCACCCCGGCGCTCCTGGAATTGTGGTTCCAGTCCCTGGGCATGAAATTTCAGAAACTGGACTGGTCCGACTACATCCTGGGGCCGCGGACGTACCACGACCTCGTCACCACCGACCAGAAACGAAAATCCCACTGGGCCGACATTTATTCCAGCGAGGTGCGGGTGGCCTACCGGTTGAGCCCGAAAATGCGCTGAGCCCGGCCTGCCTTCATTCCGTGTAAATGCGGTGGGCTTCCAGGGCGACTTTGTCGTGCAGGGTCACCGCCCCCCACCGCTTGCCCACCTCCTTGGTGATTCCCAACGCGAAATCCTTGAACAAAATCCCGGGGTGCTTGCGGCGCACCACCTGGTAGAGAAGGCGGGACAGTTTCACCACCCGGGTCACCTGGTATTTCCGCACCCAGCTCCACACCGGGCTGTCGAGCAGAAAATCGGCGGACCCTTTGAGCCTCAAGAGATGGGAAAGTCGCAGGTCCAGCACCCGGTGCAGGACGGGCGTATCGCGGACGCCGGCGACCTGTTCGGCAAGCCGGGCCCCGCCCCGGAGAAGGGCGTCCAACCGCGCTTCATAAAGCGGCTGGTCCGATTCGGGGAAATGAAACCGGGCGATGGTGTCGACCAGCCGGTGGATCGACCGCCGCACCTCCGACACCTCGAGCAGGCGGGTCTGGTACAAAAGGGATTTGCGGGACGCTGCGACCTTTTCGCGCAATGCGTCCGGCAGCTCCGTCAGGGACGCGGGTTCTTCCACGCGGGGCAGGTCCTCGAACAAGGCGTCGGGGTCGACGTCCGGTTCCGCCGCGGGGTCCCGGTACACTTGGATCGAGAGCTCTCCCACCCAAAGATACCAGCGCACGAGCAACATTTTGAACACCACGTCCTGCAGAAGGGATCCCGCCATCCGGGCCATCCAGTAGGACAGGTCCATGAATCGCACGAGGAAATAAATCCATTTGAAGAAGAACCTCAACCGGAAGCGGGCGACGGCCCGGCCGACCGGCGACCGGTCCCAGGCCTTCTTCTTTTCCCAGGCCCGGGACAGGAGAAGGACGTGACGCACCCGAAAGCGGATCAGGCGGCGCAGGCTTCTTTCCTCGCTGAGGGCCAGCAGCCGGGTTTTCAAGTCCAGGAAAGCCGACAGGAGATGTCTCACCCGCGCTTCGGTCACCGGGGCGGGGGAATCGGGGTGGTAGCCCGCGGCGACCCGGGACACCAGATCGTAAGTGTGGGCCCCGATTCGGAAATCCTCTTCCCTCAGGATCCACTGCCGGCGCAGGGCTCGGCAGGGCTCGATCACCGCGTCCAGGGCGTTTCGGTCCTGGGGGTTCGTCGCGGCCTGTTTTCTTTTTTCCAACTCCGCCAGCCGAGCGGCATTGGCGATCCCCAGCCGCAACAGACCCGCCCCGCGAAGAAGGCCCCACGCGGCGGCGGCCGCCAATCCCGCGACCAGACCGACCCCTGTCCAGAACAGCACCTCGTCCATGATTTCCCCGTTCCGCGCGACGGGATGAAGCCGGAAAGGGTCCGGCCTCCCGCGCCCCGTCCCGCACCGCACCGCCCCGAGAAGGGTTCAAAGGATCCCCGGGGTAAAGGTGGAGGATACCACGAGAATAATGGTATATTAGGAAAAGGCCCCGTACGGTCCTTCCCGGGGAGACCCCGCGGCAAACTCTCGGTGAACGGTATGTCTTTTTTTTGGCTTGCAACCCGCGCGTCCCTCCTGATCCTCCTGGGTTTTCTCCTGTCCGCCTGCTCCGAAAAAACAGGGGACGATTACATCCAGGAGGGCATTGAATTCACCAACCAGGAACGCTATGACGACGCTTTGCAGGCGTTCCAGCGTGCGGTCCAGGCCAGCCCCAAGGACCCCGAGGCTTATTACGGGCTGGGAGGCATCTACAATTACCAGGAGCGCTACCAGGAGGCCGCAGAGGCGTTTGAAACCGCCATCCGGCTGGATCCCACCCATCACAATTCCTATTACAGCCTGGGTTATACTTACGAACAACTGGGCCGCAACCAGGAGGCCGAAAAAAAGTACCGCAAGTACCGGGATTTGAAAGCCCGCTACGATCAACTCATGAAACACCAACGGGAGAAACGTTGAGATTCATCATCCCCCTTTGCTTCCTCCTGATCTGGGCCGGCACGACCGGCTGCTTTTCGTCTTCCCAGTCCCGCGTTCGACCGCACCCCCCCGTGAAACCGGCCCCCCCGGTACGGGGGGAGACTCTGGAGC
>JABAHQ010016116.1_pt4 | contig 13063 bp, 11 predicted proteins | sample 7062091 | NCBI WGS metagenome assembly JABAHQ01 (sample SAMN14534359, study PRJNA622989) | marine sediment metagenome | biome: marine biome [ENVO:00000428]; feature: marine pelagic biome [ENVO:01000023]; material: deep marine sediment [ENVO:00002113] | place: India: Gulf of Kutch | collected...
GCCCAACAACATTCGAACCTCCGGGTGATCAGGAATGACCACCGGGGTAAAGGCTATACCGTCCGCACGGGGATGCTGGCCAGCACGGGTCAGCACATTTTATTCTCCGATGCCGATTTAGCCGTTCCCATAGAGGAAATTGAAAAATTGATACCCTATCTCAAAGGGGGTTATGATGTGGTCATCGCTTCTAGAGAGGGCCAAGGGGCACGTCGCATCGGCGAACCATTCTATCGCCACCTTATGGGCCGGGGGTTTAATTTTATCATTCGCTTCTTCACCCTGGGAGGCTTTCAGGATACCCAATGCGGTTTCAAAGCCTTCCGGCGTGAAGCGGCTCACGATATTTTCTCCCAGGTTCAGCTTTATGGGGAGGAGGCCAAGCTACTCAAAGGCGCGGCTGTTACCGGCTTTGATGTAGAGATCTTATTTTTGGCCGTCAAACGTGGCTATAAAATCAGAGAAGTTCCCGTCAAATGGATTTACGGCACAGAAACCAAGGTCAATCCCATCAAAGATACCTGGCGGAATTTCAAAGACGTGATTATGGTAAGATGGTATGATCTGACGGGACGGTATAATAATACTCGCAACCCATGATATGGAGGACGGCATCCGTATGCCTGCCCGCAGAGGCATGGGGATGCCTCTGCTACTAAGAAAGCTCCGCAACTTTGCTCAAGGTGGGGTCGTGACCCGCCGGTCATGAACCGGCTCGGAGCGGTTTACGGAACGTTCCTATACGACAAAAAATTGGATCTACTGGTACTCATAACCTATGAATGGAGTTAGACTGCATGGCTGAATATATTCTCGTCTGCACGGCCTGGCCTTACGCCAACGGCGATCAGCATTTGGGACACTTAGCGGGGAACTTTATACCCGCCGATATTCTCGCCCGTTATCACCGTCTCAAAGGAAATCATGTCCTCATGGTTTCCGGTTCCGACGCCCATGGCACCCCTATCACCGTCAGGGCTGACGCTGAGGGGATCACCCCCCAGGAACTTTTTGAACGCTACCACCATCGTTTCCTCGATACTTTCATCGACCTGGGTATCAGCTACGATTTATTTACCCACACCGATACCGAAAACCATTATCGGGTCGCACAAGATATATTTAAAGCCTGCAACGACAATGGCTTTGTTTACCAGGAAACTCAAGAACAATTTTACTCCCCCGCCCAAAAACGTTTTCTCCCCGATCGCTATATCGAAGGGACCTGCCCCATTTGCGGCTACGAGGCGGCCCGGGGAGATCAATGTGACAACTGCAAAAATTTGCTTAACCCAACCGACCTGATTAATCCTCGGGCTAGGGGCGATAACTCGGCTTTAGAATTGCGTGAAACCGAACACTTCTTCCTCGATTTGGCTGCTCTTAGTGACCAAATTTGGGATTATCTAAACGACGACAAAGACTTCTGGCGGCCCAATGTCATCAACTTCAGCCGTGGCTACGTCAAAGAAGGTTTGAAAGGCCGCCCCATCACCCGCGATATCGAATGGGGCATTCCCATCCCTATGGCGGGCTACGAAAAGAAACGACTCTATGTTTGGTTCGAGGCCGTTATTGGCTACTTTAGCGCCAGCATTGAATGGGCGGCTAACCAAAATACGCCGGAAGCCTGGAAAAACTGGTGGTATAATCCCCAGGCTAAAACCTTCTATTTTATGGGGAAAGATAACATCCCCTTCCATTCGATCATCTGGCCTGGTGAACTCATGGCCACCGGTCGCCGGTTATATGAAAGTGATCCACATAAGCAACTGAATCTCCCTTATAACGTCGTCGCCAACGAGTACCTGACCATGGAAGGTGGCAAATTCAGCACCAGCCGAAGTTACGCTATTTGGGCGCCCAACTTCCTGGAGCGCTTCGACCCTGACCCCTTGCGCTATTACCTCACTGCCATCGCGCCCGAAACCCGTGATACTGACTTCACCTTTGAGGACTTCATCCGGCGCAATAACGACGAACTGGTCGCCACGTGGGGTAACCTGGTCAACCGCATGCTTGGTTTTGCCAGGCGGCATTTCGAAGGCCGTGTTCCCCAGCCGGGCGATCTGGATGAGTGGGACCAAGAGATTCTGGCTAACGTTGAAGCCGGATTTGACGAAGTTAGCGAATTACTAGAAGCAGCCAGGCTGAAGGCTGCCCAAGAATCGGCTATGAGCCTGGCTCGCGCTGCCAATGTTTATTTAGACCGCAAAGAGCCCTGGAAGGCCATTAAAGCCGATAAAGCAGCCGCCGGAACGGCTGTTTACGTGACCTTGCGCGTTATCGACAACCTGAAAATTCTTTTGGCCCCTTTTCTCCCTTTTACCGCTCAAAAGCTACATGAATACCTGGGCTACGACGGTTACGTATTCGGGCAACCTTATAAGCAAGAGTTCGCCGAAACCACGCACTCTCATGTGGCTCTCTGCTACAAAGCTGAAAACATTGTAGTACGTTGGGAACCCAGCCAATTGCCGCCTGGTCAGCTATTACAACAACCAGCCCCCCTGTTCAAAAAGCTAGATGCAGAGCTAGCAGAAGCGGAACTGCAACGCTTGTTAGGTCGGTAAGGTGTTCAGAGCTTGTCGAATTCTTTATCAGCCGGTTGACATGGGCAAAAATCTCGTGTTACAATTTTAATGGGCTAGAGTGCCTCAAACACTATTGTAAAGCGAGAAAGCTATGGTCAGAATTCGAGAACGCAAGCGTCTATCAACTGGGGAACCTGCCTTGGATGCCATGCTGGGGGGCGGGTTAATAGAAGGAAGTGTTACCTTAATTAGTGGTGCGCCCGGCGTTGGCAAAACAACCCTTGGCCTGCAATATCTACAAGCTGGTATTGAGGCTGGCGAAGCCGGCATCATGGTCACCTTTGAAGAATTTCCAGCCTCGTTAACCCGTGATGCCCGAGGTCTGGGCTGGGACTTACAAAAATTTCAACAAGAAGACTTATTTCGGCTGATCTTTACCTCACCCGAGATCTTTCTAACCAGTCTGCAAGCGCCTGATAGCCCCTTATCCGAATCCATTCGCGGCATAGCCCCCACCCGTGCTGTCATCGACAGTGCCACCCAATTCAGACGCTTAAGTGAGGACCCTATTAAGCTGCGAAATATTTATAACACCGTCATCAACGCGCTCAAACGAGAAGGGATCACCACCTTACTGCTTGATGAAGAGGCCAATATCTCCAAACCTAAAGATGGCCGCATGCCGGCCCTCCCCTTTGTCGTTGATTCGGTCTTTTTGATGCGCTATGTAGAAGTTGATAGCGCCATCAGCCGTGCCCTGACCATCCTAAAAATGCGGGGCAGCCGCCACGCCAAGGATATCCGCCCCTTCGAGATTCAAGAAGGTGGTCTCAAACTCCTACCGCCGTTCGAGGACATGCGGGGTATCCTCTCTGGTATGACCCATCGGGTGCGTTAAATAATCAAAGTCCATAGACCTGATTATACTTTCCGTCTCCCAATCAAAATAAAACCTGCCACCAACAACAACCCAGTTAAAGAAATCCAACTTCCCCAGCGAAAACTTGCCGGCGCAAAAGTTAAAACCACCTGATGTTGTCCCGAAGGGACAAAAACACCTTGAAAGACACCGTTGGTACGATAAATTTTAGTTGGTGAACCGTCCAGGATGGCTTGCCAGCCTGGGTAGTCGATCTGGCTTAAAACGAGCAGGCCATCCCCGCTCGCTTCCACCTCAATCACAAGATACCCTGGTTGCGCCGCGGTGACAGACGCGGTTGACGGTTCACCTGAGGGCGATACAGGGAGGGAGACATCAGGAGAGATAAGGGCCGTCGTCTTCAAATCTGTCCCATCCTGTGCCAAAATCATAAAATCGTCACCGGCAATGGTTTGGTGAACCACTCTGGCCCGAGGAAAAGGATCCCCCACTTCAAAGACTTTGACTCCCTCAGCCTCATAGCGGCGGGCCAATCCCGGCCCGTCAATATCGCGGCTATCAACCACATAGAGCACATTCATCAATTGCCAATACCGCCAGGCAGGCATATTTTCAGTAAAAGCAGCTACATTCGCCAGTTGTAAGGGGGTATTTCCGGTGACGTCTTCCAAACCAAAGACCGAAGCGGCATTATTTCCTTCTCTCAGCAAGCCAGCGCTGGCAATTCGGACCGGCTGGGGGTGAGCAGCAGTATGCTCAATCAAAAAAAGGCTTGTCCCAACCGGGGTAAATAAAGAGGGCTCTGGAGGTGGAGCCAGGTTGAATTGCCAATTGATACTAAACAGATTAAACAGAATCCATCCCCCCACCAGCCCTATGCCCCACCAACGCCGCCAGAGACGGCGCGGACGTAAAGCCAACAATAACAGACTACCACCCAGCATAATCAGGCCAAAAACATGATGGTGCAACACGCCAAAAAAGAGATTAACCTCATCCCCCCGCTCATTTGAGGCCGTGGCCCCATAGATAAATAACCCGGTCAAGGCCAGAGCCACCGCAGCCAGGCGATACAAATTCCGCTGAAACATCTGCCAGGTCGGGCGGCTCGCCCGTCCGATGGGTAAACTTAACGCCAGTGCACCGTATCCAGCTAATGTTGCAGTGGCAAAACTATAAAGCAAAAAGACACGTTCCTGTTGGCGAATTGCATCAAAGCCAGGGACTAATAAATAAAAGAGGGGATACAAAAAGGTGTTCCCCCCAAAAGCCAGAAGCATGGCCAACAATCCCACCCCCAGCCAAAACAAGATCGTTGGGCGCAAGGGTGAGCGAATCAATGCCAATGCTGCTGCGATGAGCACTAACGGTAAAATCCCCACATACTCCGGCGATCCACCAAAATAACCGGGATATAGAACCGACACCAACTCGCTGAGCGGTAGACCCTGCGAAACCGCCTGAAAAGAGAGGTCGGCCCGGAGCGAGTGACGAATGAATTCCAGGGTCGGCCACAATTGAGCCGCGGCGATCATCACGCCCAGGCCAAAGCTAATCGCCCAAAAAAGCAAAACGAGGCTCCCCAACTGCCAGTTTAAGAGACGCGGCTTTGACCGCGCTTGAGCAGCCATGGCCAAAGCCCCGGCCTCATTGTTCAGCCTGTTCAATCTGCCCCCCGCCAACGGCTGGCCACGAAAGGCCATAAAGAGAGCATAAGCCAAACTCAAGTAGAAAATATACATAACAGTTTGCGGATGTCCGGCCAAGACAGCCAGCGCAAAAGCCAGGCCCGTCCAGGCGGCATATACGAGGGTCACCCGCCAACCCGCCCGCTTTAGGGCCATGTCGAGGGTGCGGCTGAGGGCCAACATCACCCAGGGCAACCAGGCGCTGACCTGTAAGATAGTCACTTGCTGAACAGGGAAGCCGGTCAAATAGCCGCTGTAAGTAAAGGTCAAGGCCAGGACCAGCCCCATTAACCGCGCCGACTTGCGGCGCACCTCCCTCTGTCTGGCCCAATACAAACCCAGCAAATATGCCCCAACACCGGCGATAGAGAAATGAGCAATCATCTGTTGTTCCAGGGCCCAGACTGGAAACCCGACCCCACCCCAGCCTAAAACCAGCGCTTGCAACACATGGGGCGGATATAATGCCCCTGACTGGGGGTCGGCCAAAGCGGGCTGGCCACCAAAGAGGGCTGGATTCCAGAGGGGGATGCGTCCATTGACCCACTCGCGGGCGGTAAAGGATCGCAAAGGAAAATATTGCTCGGTGAAATCTCCTTCGACAATGCTGAGCCGGTCTTCCGGCTTGGGGGTCAGCAGCCGCCAGAAAAAAAGCAAGGGGAGCAGTATCAGCAACAGAATAATGAGTGCATCAGGCCCATAACGGAGAAACAATTTTCTCGGGCTGGAGTGGCTGGCAAGGTTGGTCATGGCAGGTAATTTTTAGCTACACTTAGAGGTTTGAAGGTGCCACTTCGGACGAGTGCATGCCAAAAAATTTGGGATAAAAATAGGTCGCCAGCCCATAGAGGAATAACATTCCGGCAAAAAGGTAATCAAAGGCGGCCAGCCCCAGCATAGCCTGTAAGCGGCCGGACACACTGGAACTAACCGCCCATCCCCCATTCCAGACCGCCCCAATGGCAATCATGAAGGTGGACTTTTCTTCATCGGCCAGATGTTCCATGGCCAAAGAGGTGGTGACCGGATAAGCCGCATTCATCAAGGCTGTTCGAATAAACAAAGCCAGGGTCACCAGGGGCAAAAAAGGAATATAAGCAATAATGGCAATGAGCGGTAGGGAGGACCCTTGACTGACGACAATTGCACCTACCTTACCAAGTCGTCTAACCAAAGTGGGCTGAAGAAGGTTAGCCCCCATGGTCGCCAGTGAGGAAAGGGCAAATAACGTCCCCACACCAGCAACGGCCAGATTAAACTTATCGGCCAGATATAAGTTTAGGAAAGGAAGCACCAAACCCGCCCCCAGACCAACGCATAAGGCGGGAAGCAATAACCTCAGCCATGTTTCTCGATTTTGCAGGTGAAATCGTCGCGCCTCCCGGGCCGCTTCCACCGCTACTCCCGACAAGGGCATCAGCGACATAAAAAAGACAATTGCCGCCAGGTAGATCACCCCGCGCGGCCCGCCGAGGGAATCGGCGAAAAAACCCCCTGCTAAATTTCCTAAAAAAGCGGCCGCCATGGCTAAAGCCCCCTGCCAACTCAAAGCCAGGACCTGTCGAACTTCCGGCACCAAGGCACTGATCAATGGAGCCGTGGTCCCCATCACCAACACATTTCCTAACCCAAACCCCAACAACCCGACCAGTATGATCCCAGGATTAGGCGCCCAGGCAACCAACAACTCCCCGAAACCAGCCAACCCACCCCCCAGAGCCAAACTCTGGACATACCCTAGCCGGGGGATTAAAAGCCCCATCGGAATGCCCAACACGACTGTTGAAATGGCCGGCACGGCATTAGCAAAACCAATGAAAGTACGCCCAACCGTTAGAGACTCTAAATGAAAATTTAAGAAAAGCCAGTTTAAATTAATGCCTACCGCAACTAAAAATGACGATATTAGCACCTGCCAAACCTGTGCTGATAACCTTACCATTAACCTTTTACCTCTGTCCTATTCCCATCCCCATACAACTATAGCACAGACCCGACAAACCCCAAAGTAGACATGCATTTCTTGTAGTTTGCCTTGACATTCACGCCGTCCTCGACTATCTTTAACGGGTGTATACCTCTCAGGAAGGAAAAATCAATGTGGGATAAACTCATCGCCCCCTTCCTCTATTTTCCAACTCGAGCCCACGAGTCGAGTCCTGAGCAATATGGGCTGACCTACGCTGATATAACACTCACGCCTGAGAACGCAGTCTCGCTCCATGGCTGGTGGTTTTCGACACCGCAAGCAATGGCTTCACTCCTCTTTTGCCATGGTAACGCCGGAAATATCAGTCATCGGCTGGACAATATCGCCCATTTAGTAGCAGTTGGCTTCAATGTCTTGATTTTCGACTATCGGGGATATGGCCTGAGCCAGGGGCAGCCATCGGAGGCGGGGCTTTATCAAGATGCGATGGCCACCTGGGGTCATTTTCTTGACCTGGCCTCGCCACCTCGACTCATTTTCGGCCGGTCGTTGGGGGGAGCGGTAGCTATTGAACTGGCTCGACATGTCCAGAAAGAGGGCCTCGATGGGCTAATCATCGAAAGCACCTTCACCAGCCTGGGCGATATGGCCCGCCAAGTTCTTCCCCTACCCGGTATAAAATGGCTGGTCGATGGCTATCCTTCACTGCATCGTTTAAAAACTGTGCAAACATCCCTGTTGGTCATCCACGGCGAGCGTGATGAGTTGATCCCTTTCCAACAAGGACAACAACTCTTTGAGGCTGCCAACCCGCCTAAGTTTTTCTATCCCATTCCCCAAGCAGGACATAATGATACCTACCCGGTCGGCGGCAGGTCCTATTTCGAGCGCTTAGTAAGCTTTGCCAGGCGACTTTAGATCCACAGGCTTATTACTTTGAGCGAAGCGCGAGGAACCAAGAAACCGCATCGGGTGACATGAAAAAGGATTACACTCACCCGCCGGTTGTAATGCGCCTTTTCCCACTTAATTTGCCGGGGTCGGCCTGCAGAGTACAATAGAAGCTAGAGATAATCTCACTAAGGTGGTCTTCTACAGGGTAACACAGTGAATCGAGTGATTGAAGTATCATTGGACGATCTAGGGCGCATATTGATACCAGCGGAGTTGCGCCATCATCTAGGCTTGTCGCCGGGGATGACATTGATTGTCGAAAAAGGCGATGATGACGACGTGCGTCTGCGTCTCCTGCCAGAGTCGCCTGAATTGGTTGAAAAAGACGGGGTCTTGGTTGTCAGAGCTGAACCGCTCAGTGACTTGGCTAACATCGCCCGGCGCGAGCGCGATTGTCGCGTCTATGATCTTGTACAGCGAGTGATCCGGTGAAAATTCTGCTGGACACTTCGGTGTTGGTGGCGGCGATGATCGAAACACATCCGGCGCACACTCGAGCCTTGCCCTGGCTACAGCGAGTCAAGAGCGGATCAGATACAGGGTTGGTCGCCGCTCATTCGCTAGCCGAACTATACGCTATTCTCACTTTACCCCTTCAACCTCGTATCCCCCCGTCAGTCACTCAAGCATTGATCCGGCGCAATGTCTTTACCGTACTCGAAGTTGTGTCCTTGTCCGATGCAGACTATGCAGCCGTCATTGACCATCTGTCTGATCTGGGAATTGTCGGCGGCGCAACCTATGATGCCTTGATCTTATATGCTGCTTTGAAAGCAAATATTGATCAAGTGGCAACACTGAACGAGAAGGACTTCCGCAGAGTATATCCCCAGTTCGCGGGTAAGATTGTTTCCCCATAATATGCCTATGATGTCTAGCTATTACCGACGAGGGGATAGAATCCCGCCCGATGTCATTAATCCCCCTGCCCAGTCAAATACCTCAAGATCACCCTATGCAAAACCTGCTCGACGGGCGCTTTATCATCGGTGAAGGGGATAGGGCAGGAGTCAGGCAGAGCAGCGGGGAGATCGTTATAACCGGCGACAAAAGGGTCAGTGGGGTCGCAGGTGATCTCCCAGATGCGGCTACTGAAGGAACGGCCGGCGACATCTTGCAAAAGGGGGTTGTCCATCAGGGAGGCATTATCGCCAAAATTGGCCATTCGGGTTGGCTGCTTAGTCCCAATGACCAAACTGTTACCAAAATCACTGTCGAAATCAAGGGTATCGATCACATAGACGTTGGGGAAGACCGTCTTCATCGTACTTCCCAAAGCAATAACTAGCGAATAATCATTAGCCAGGCGGGCGGCGTTAATGGCCACCACCCCCTCCTCGGCCAGATGGTCTGAGACCTCCTGAAAAAATTCCTGGGTAGTCAGTTGAAAGGGGATATAGGGAGGACGATAAGCGTCAATGGCAATCATATCGTACGTTTTGTCAACGTTGGCCAGATAGTAGCGGCCATCTTGATTAATGGTGGTCAGGTTTGGCTCGTTCATGGCAAAAAACTCCCGGCCTATTTGGCTGATAGCCGGGTCAATTTCTACCCCATCTATGGGGATAGGGCCATAAACAAGGGTGAATTCTTTAGCAATCGTACCGGCCGCCGCGCCGATCAAGAGGAAGCTATCTAACTCATCGGCCGTATAGGGGACATTATTGAAATAAGGGGCCACGAGAAAATAATCCCAGATGCCGTAAACTAGCGGCAACTCAGGATTGTAAACAGAGTGAATCCCCTGACCTTCATTTAACCTTAAAAGGTAATCATTTCCTTCTTTAACTACTTGAATATAATTATACCGGCTCTCGGTTTCGTAAATAGCGTTTTCGTCGGCTCGGATCGGACCAACTCGCCAGAACAGAGTTAATAAGGCCAGGGTAATCAACAACCCCAGGTAAAGTAGGCCCTTTTGGCGAGAATATTGAAATAATCCGCCAATGGCCACTACCAACAGCACAATGGCGAAAAGCAAGAAAGTCCGGCGGGTGCCAATATTAGGAATCAACACCAAAACAGGCAAAAAAGTTCCTAAAATGCTGCCGATTGTACTCCAGGCGTAAATAGACCCAGCCGTCTTGCCTGACTCTTCTATATCAGTCACTGCCAGGCGAATAGCGAACGGGGAAGCCATTGCCAGGAGGGTTAGCGGAGCGCTGAAAAGGATCAAAACGCCTAAGAACGAGCCGGCCAATAGACCACTATTGTAGTCGGCAAACCCCTCAATACTCAAGCGCAAAATAGGCGCCGAGATAAAAGGTATCACCCCCACCAAAAACGCCCCCCAGGCGATGATCTGGAAAAAGGTCGTCGGGCGTGGGTCCTGATCAGCCCAGCGCCCCCCTAAGGCATAGCCAACGCTCAAATAAATCAAGACCAAGCCGATAAGATTAGCCCAAATGATCAGCGAATTACCAAAAAAGGGATCTAATAAGCGGCTGGCTGATAACTCGACTCCCAGCACCCCCATACCGGAGATGAAAACTGTTAGATACAGATAGCCGTTTTTTTTCAAGATAACCTGCACTTTACAAATTATAAAATCATGTTGAATACTTTAACCACCGCCGCGGCTATGATTGCCCCGATCATCAATCCCATCACCACATCACCGATATAATGAACGCCCACTAAAACCCGGGCTAAAGCAACCATCGGGGCTAAGAGGAGGAAAATCAAACCCAAGGGGATACTGAAAAATAAAATCGTCACTGCCAGGCAACTCATACGAGCGGAGTGGCCGGAGGGGAAGCTATATTTGTCATAACTGATGGTGACAAAGCCAATCGGATCATGGGGCCTTTCGCGACGAAGCGTATACTTGATAATGAAGATTAATGTGGCGGTGATAAGCAAAGCCACCAGTGATACGACCGCCGTCAACCGAAGACTTATACTGTTTGACAACCAGCCCCAGAGATAAACGGCCGTGAGGCCCCCAAAGACTAATGTGCCATCGCCAAGGTGGGCGATTCCGGCGGCGAAAGACCATTTGGGGTCGGTTCGGGCCAAGACCAGGCGCGCGCTCAAGGTAATATCCCAACTTTGGAGCCTTTTCACGACCGGCGGGCCTCAAGCTCGCGTTTAACCAGTTGATAATGGTGCAGTTTATCAACATCCATAGCAATCTCGGCGCGATGATAATCCAAGATATGACCGCTCACATTAAAAGCTTTACGAGCGCGTCGCTCCCCCTCCTCCAGGTCCATCAGGCGAAAGATGAAGCGAAAAATGAAGGTGAAACCGAGCAACCGGGCCTGAGCCAGAAAATTTTTACGATGACCCGTTGCCCCTCGTATCAACTCGATATTGGCATTGACTGCATGCGTATCGAACATCATCAGGTCTCCGCCAGCGTAGCACCCCCCTTTCAAAGCGGTAAAGGTGCGTTGTGAATCAGGAAAACGCGCTTCCATCGTCTTTTTTTCGACGACGGTATAATAAACTTCCCCCTTTTTCTGCAAGCAAACGCCAATAAACTCATCGATGATCTCAGACGTAATCAAGGGAATGTCCGACGAGCTGAGCAAGATTTTGCGGGTATTTGGGTCAACTTCCTGGGCGGCTGCCACGCCGGCCAATACATTATCAACCATGCTGCCCTGGTCTTCCACATACCGGCTAGGCTTTTCGCCGGGATCAACATCTCCCTCCTTCAAGCCAACGACAATCAGGCTATCAATCTGGCGAGAGCCGACAATTGCATCGATCACCCACTGGATCATCGGTTTGCCGGCGATCGGGATCAGCGCTTTTTTGGCGATGCCTGTTTCCAGAAATAAGGGGGAATCTGCTTTGAGCGTACCACCAGCCGTAATTATTGCGTGCATGGGTTGCCTCCAATTGGTTAAAAGTGGCTCATGAGGTCATATTTATACATAACCCAGAAGCGCAAATCCTTCCTGCATCGAATACTGAGACGAAGCTGGTTAGCCGTCAGCAGACATATTGTACCATCAGCATTTGAGTTTTCAAAGCAAAGCCGCTGTTTGGGTTGTAGGTTGTGCGTTTCAGGCTTCAGATGACCGATTTAGGCTGACGTCTTATTAAGCAAGACCATTTACCATAAACCATTCAACCGTCTTCGGAATCCCCTCCCTGATGTCAACTCCTGGCTTCCAACCAAGCAGGCGCCGGGCTTTATCCGGACGGTAGTCCGCCCCCTTGGTGAATCGGTAAAAGTAATTGGGTTCGAGGAATACATCTTTGCCCCACAGGCGAAGGAAGGCATTGTTGAGGGTCAGCCCAAGGTAGGTCAGCCAAAGAGGAATGGGAAGGTAAAGAGGACGCACGCCCTGGCTGGCGGCGATCGTTTGCAGGATTTCCTTGTGGGAGACAAAACGCGGTCCGGCCACCAAAAAGCGCTCGCCGATGGCAGCATCAGTTGCATCGGCCGCTTCAAGGAGACTGACGACATCGGTTACGTAGACCAGGTTCATACGCCCTCGGCCGTAGTCAAGCAGAGGGGCTATTCTGCGCTTGACCAGACTAACCGCCTCACCGATGCCGACTCTGGCCCGGGGGCCATAAATAACGGGGGGCTCAATGGAGACAACCGGTAAATCCTGTTTCTGGTATGCTTCAAACGTTAATTCTTGCTGGGCCAGCTTCGATTGACCATAGGGATTGGCGGGGATTTGCGGCGTCTCCTCGGTGACGATCCCGCCGGGCGTGATACCATGACCATAGGTAGAGACGGAACTAATGAGGGTGAAACGTTGCACCCCAGCTTTCACCGCCGCTGCTAGCAAAACGCGCGTCCCCTCGACATTGACCTGTTGGTAGACCTTATGGGGGATGTTAGGACCAATCACCGCAGCCCCATGGACAATATGCGTTACCCCTTCCACGGCCCGGTAGAGGCTGGCGTGATCGGTCATGGTCCCTTCAACCAGAGTTGCTCGCCCTGCCTCAAGATGGGGGCGCAACCAGGTCAAATCACTGGTTTTGCGGACCATGGCTTTGACAGGGATATTACGGGCAACGTAAGAATCGACAATATAGCTGCCTAAAAAACCACTCGCCCCGGTGACGAGGACAGTTTGAGGTTGAGGCGTCATCAAGTATATTT
>JABAHQ010035914.1_pt1 | contig 13062 bp, 14 predicted proteins | sample 7062091 | NCBI WGS metagenome assembly JABAHQ01 (sample SAMN14534359, study PRJNA622989) | marine sediment metagenome | biome: marine biome [ENVO:00000428]; feature: marine pelagic biome [ENVO:01000023]; material: deep marine sediment [ENVO:00002113] | place: India: Gulf of Kutch | collected...
AGCTCGTAGTAGGCCCACCAGCTGCCCAGGGCGATGCCCAGCGTCAGGAAGGCCCAGGCGACATTGGTCCAGGGCCGGGACCAGCGCGCCCAGGCGGCATCCAGACGACCGCTGCTGAGCGCGGCGATGGCAAATGCAAAGGCCACCGAAAACCCCACGTAGCCGCAGTACAGGATGGGCGGATGAATAATCAGCCCCGGATCCTGCAACAGTGGGTTAAGATCATTGCCTTCGGTGGGCGCGTTGGGCAAATGCCGGGCAAACGGGTTGGACGTCAGCAGGGAAAACAGCAGAAACCCCACGGAGATCATACCCATCACCGACAGCACCCGGGCCAGCATGTCCAGCGGCAACTCGCGGCTGAACACCGCCACCGCCAGACTCCAGGCCGCCAGGATCAACACCCACAGCACCAGCGAGCCCTCGTGGTTGCCCCAGACCGCGCTGAGTTTGTAGTAGTCGGGCAGCTGACTGTTGGAGTTGGCGGCGACGACCTGCACGGTAAAATCGTCCTGCAGGAACAGCCAGGACAATACCGCGAACGCGGCCAGGATAAACACAAACTGCCCCGCCGCCAGGGAGCGCGACAGCGCCATGAAATCCCGGTTGCCACTGAAACTGCCCCACAGCGGCACCACCGCCTGCAGCAGTGCCAGGCACAACGCCAGTATCAACGCAAGATGGCCATACTCGGGTAACATCAGTTCTCCATGGATGCGGCCGCGGCGTCCACGGCGTCCTGGACCTCCGGCGGCATATAATTCTCGTCGTGCTTGGCCAGCACTTCACTGGCCTGGAATACACCGTCAGCATCGAGTTTACCGGTGGCGACGACGCCCTCCCCTTCGGCAAACAGATCCGGCAGTATGCCGGTAAACACCACCGGGACCGTCGCCGCGTAATCGGTCACCACGAACTCGACCCGCAGGCTGTCCGGATCCCGGACCACACTGTCTTCCAGCACCATGCCGCCGGCGCGTATGCGCTGGTCGGTGGGCGCTTTGCCCGCAGCGATATCGGCGGGTGCGTAAAACAGGTTGATGTTTTCGCGCAGGGCGAAGGTGGTCAACGCCACCGCCACCGACGCGCCGAACAAAATAAACAGGACAATAATCAGACGTTGTTTTCTTACCGGGTGCATTGCCACGTAACGTTGGAGCCTCTTGAAATACTACGATGATTCTTGCGTTTCGCGCTTCAACCGCATCGACTGTTCGATCCAGAACCGCCGCTGGCGCAGCAACGGCGCCACCGCCAGACCGGTAAGAACGGCCGCCGTGATCGCATACACTGACCACACAAACGGCCCGTGGCCACCCATGGCGAGAAAAGCCGACAGGGACTCAAAATACATTCACGCTACCCCGCTCCCAGCCGTTGCGAAACCATCGCTTTCACCCATTGCGTGTTGCGCTCCCGGTACAGGATTTCGCTGCGCGTGTGGATGATGAGCAACAGCGCGTAAAAACAATAGAAGCCGACTACCATGGTCAGCAGCGGCGCCAGCATATCCGGGTGCATGGTGGATTTTTCCGTGAACTTGATAGTGGCCGGCTGGTGCAGGCTGTTCCACCACTCCACCGACCAGTAAATAATCGGGATATTCACCGTGCCCACGATACTCAGCACCGCCGTGGCCTTGCCCGCGGACACATTGTCCTCGAACGCTTCGTACAGCGCGATGACCCCCAGATAAAGGAACAGCAGAATCAACATCGAGGTGAGACGCGCATCCCAGACCCAGTAGGTACCCCAGGTGGGTTTGCCCCAGAGCGCACCGCTGATCAGGGAAATCAGCGTCATGCCGGCGCCGATAGGGGCGGCGCATTTCATCACCATCTCCGCCAGTTTCATCTTCCAGATCAGGCTGATGGCGCCGGCGATCGCCATCAGCAGATAGCCCGCCATCGCCACGGCGGAGGCCGGCACGTGTACATAGATGATGCGGTAACTGTTGCCCTGCTTGTAGTCCGGCGGTGCGAAGGCCAGCCCCCAGACCGCACCCACCACCAGCAGGGCAATCGCCACCGGTGCGATCCAGGGCACCCACTTGCCGCTGATCTGGTAAAACCAGCGCGGCGAGCCCATCTTGTGAAAAAATGTCCACATACCGTCTATAACATCAACCGTGACGGCACCGCTCGGACCGTCTGCATAAACGCTGCATTATACGGGAAGCGCCCCAGACCTGTCCCGCTCAACAACCCGCTCCCCTTCGTTGACCTGCATCAAGGCACCCCGGTTCCCCGCCGCTTACCCTGACGCTCAATTCCTCAACGCCAAACCTGGAGCACGCCATGAATGACATCAATGCAGCCGAAGACGCCAAAGCCATGAAACACCTGGGTATCGCTATCGCCGGCATGATGGGTGTGGCCATNNCACCTGATAGCGGCCGCCTCGTCTCAATTGTCGACACTGATTCTAACCGCCGCGGCAATTGCCAGCGGCGCCAGACTCAACGCCAGTGCCAAAAACGCCCCCAGAATCGCCAGCGTCCCCAGATAGGGTAAACCCGCCACCGCCGAGCGCACGGTGCTGACCCCGAAAATCAGTACCGGAATATACAGTGGCAGGATTATCAGTGACAGCAGCAAGCCGCCCTTGCGCAACCCCACCGTCAGCGCCGCGCCGATCGCACCGATAAAACTCAGACTCGCCGTGCCCAACGCCAGGCTGAACAGCAGTCCTGGAACGCCCTGTGCGGGCAGTTGCAGCAACAGCGCCAGCAGTGGCGACATCAGCGTGAGCGGAAACCCGGACAGCAGCCAGTGGGTCAGGGTTTTAGCCATGACCTGCAGATACAGGGGCGCCGGGCTCAACAGCATCTGCTCCAGGCTGCCGTCATCGTAGTCGTGCCGGAACAGGGTATCCGTGGACAGCAGGCAGGCCAGCAATGCCACCACCCACAGAATCCCCGGCGCCAGCTCCGCCAGCTGATCGGCATCCGGGCCCACCCCCAAGGGGAACAGGGAACAGACAATGAGAAAAAACGCCAGCGGATTGAAAAAATCACTGCGGCGACGGTAGGCCAGCAACAGGTCGCGTCGCAACGTCGCCGCAAAAGCTTTCCACACCGGCACGGACGCCGTCTGATCGCCCATCAACTATCCCCCAGCCGGACCCGCTCGACCGCATGGTCGATAGCCAGGGTGTGATGCGTGGTGAGGATCACGCTCCCCCCGCGCCGGGCGTGGGCGGCGATCCACCCTTCCAGTTCAGCCACACCCTGGCGGTCGATGGCGGTGAACGGCTCGTCCAGTACCCACAGCGGTGCCGGGGACAGGAACAACCGCGCCAGCCCTACCCGGCGCTGCTGGCCGGCGGACAGGGTAAAACAGGGCGCATCCTCGAATCCGCGCAGCCCGACCTGGTCCAGCGCCGTCTCCACTGCTGCCCCGGCATCGCCGCTCGCACCGCGCAGGGCCCCGTGCCAGGCGAGATTTTCCCGCGGGGTCAGCGCCGGTTTGATGCCGGTGCTGTGCCCCAGATACAGCAGCGCGGCGAGAAACTCGGTGCGCACCCGGTGCAGCGGTACGCCGCGCCAGAGAATCTCGCCGCGGTAGCGGCTCGACAGGCCGCACAATACCCGCAGCAGAGTGGTCTTGCCGCTGCCATTGGGCCCTTCCACCTGATAGATAGCACCTTCGGCCACCCGCAGGTTCAGGCCATCCACCAGCGTGCGGTCGTCGCGCTCGCAGTGCAGGTCAACGGTCTGGAGAAGTGCAGTCACTGCCGGGGAAAGTCCTTGCGCGGGCGGTGGAATGGGTCAAAGTTATCGGCGTTGCCGCCGCTATAGTGTAGATGATGCATGCAATACCTTATTTACTGGCATCCGCAATACTGGCAGGCTTGACTTCGGAGCTCGGCTGCGCCGGCGGCGCCATTATATACAAAATCCGGCGGGTGTCCCCATGAACGGCCCGCCGGTGGCGTTACTCCTGCGCGCCAGCACCGACTTGCAGCCTGCGCCCGCCGCGCGGCACCCAGTACCGGATGGCCCCATGACACCATCGATCGATGCCCTGCTGAACCAGCGGGTCCCGCTGACCAGCGGGAGTACCACGCTCAGCGCCGCCGCGCGTTCCGGTGTGATCGAGGCGGTGGTGCTGTCCAACTCGCCCCTGTTGAATAATGGTGAAACAGCGTCGGCCTCGACGCAACGCCCGTCAGCCTCACCGGTGCAGGTCACCCTCAGTGACGGGCGCCAGCGCCTGGTGGTCACCACTCAGGTGCCGATCCCGGTGGGAGCCCGAGTGCAGCTCCAGGTGACGGAGAACAATCAGGCGGTGTTGCTGAATATCAACTTTACCGGCAGCCAGTCAAAGAGCGAACCGGTAGCGCAGAGCCCCGGGCAGGCTCCGGGACGATTGAACGGTGCTGCGCCCGCCACAACGACAGCGTCGCCGGCAACAATCCGGGACGCGCAGCAGTCCACTGCCGCCGTCAGCCCGGAGCGCCTGCTGATCGAGCAGACCCTGCGCCGGGCCCTGCCGCAACAGGCGCCATTGCGCGACCTGCCGCCGCTGCTGGCACGGGTGTTACAGCACTCGCCGGCCCTGCCCCGGGATCTGACGTTATCGCTGCAACACCTGCAGCGGCAGTTCCCCGACGCGCAGGCACTGCAACAGCCGGCCACCCTGAAACGCGCCATCCGGGACAGCGGCCCCTTTTTCGAAAGCAAACTGGCCGCATTGGCACAGCGCCGGCTCGGTGACACCACCGCCGCGCAACGCCCCGCCGGCGATGCCCTGACGCGGCCGTCCACCGGCGCCGCCGAGGGCCCCGCGGGACGCACCGTCAACCCCGATACCCCGGTCAACCGCGACATCAAGGGGCTGATGGAGCGCATACTGCCGCAACTGTACCGCGCTCTGCCCGACGGGGGCGACAACCGGGCCATGCCCTCGCTGACCAGCCCCGACCTGGCGACGCTGCTACAGCAGACATTTTCCGCCCCCCAGTCGCCGCCAGCCGGCAGCGCCGGCGCGCCCAACCCGGCGCCCCAGGAGCAAAATGTCGACGTGCTGCTGCGCCAGCTGGGCCGCCTGTTGCTGTCGACACTGGCCAAAACCCAGGTCAGCCAGATGGAAAGCCTCGCCGGCCGGACCGCCCCCACCGCTGACGCCCAGGCCCCGGTCAACAGCTGGCACCTGGAAATCCCCGTCACGCAGGGCGAGCGGGTGGACAATCTGGGTCTGCGCATCGAGGAGCACGCCGGGGAGGAACAGCAGGCCGGGCACAAGACCCGCCAGTGNNGGAACGTGGTACTGAATTTCGACCTGCACGAACTGGGCAAAATGCAGGTACAGCTGGCCATTGTGGAAAAGAGCGTCAGCGCCACGATCTGGTCCCAGCAGGCCGCCACGCACCGCCAGGTACAACACTACGTGCAGGAATTGCAGGCCGGGCTGGAGAGCGTGGGGGTGACGGTTAAACAGGTGGAATGCCGACTGGGGGAAATGCCCGACACCCGCGCGGACCTCACTCAGCAACTGGTGGATGTGCGTACATGAGCCGATTCGATCGCCGCAACCGAGAAGACGAGCGCCGGGCGGTCGCCCTGCAATACGATGGCAAGAATGCCCCCGCTGTGACCGCTTCGGGCAGCGGAGAGCTGGCCCGAACCCTGATCGATATTGCCCGCGAACACGGCATTCCGCTGTTCGAGAACGAGCCCCTGCTCAACCTGCTGGCGGACATGGATGTAGGGGAGGAAATTCCGGAAACGCTCTATCTGTGTATCGCCCAGGTCATCGCCTTTGCCTACAAAATCCAGGGCAAAGTGCCCGAGGGCTGGCAGCCGCCGACGCCCGACGAGGATGAACAACCGCAGTGATATCGCACCCGGGCGGGCGTATTCCGGGTGATGATGGTTCTTGCGTCAGGCCACCGGGGCGCGGCGGTCCATTGAACCTTGCGTCTCGGGCTGATCGTCGCCGGTGTGGGTCTTGAGCAGTGACAGCAGACTGGCCTCGGCCTCGGACAGCCCGTACTGCTCGACCAGTTGCGTCGCGGTCATCCCCTGCGCCGCCGAATGCACCGCCCGTTCCAGCGGCTCCCGGTCGTCGCTACTGGCGAGTTCGGGTTCGCGCCGGGCGACGGCCTCCCGGAGGGTTTGCTCCGCGCTGATCAGGCGTTGGCCTACCCCCACCGCGGCGCTGTTAAGCGCGGTCAATTCCTGACGCATTTTTTCCGCCTGGCGGGCCTGGCGCTGTTCCACTGCGCGCAGGCGCCGGCGCAGCACCAGGGTGTAGCCCCCCTGGGCGATCAGCACCACCGCCAGCACGCCGATTACCAGCCATTGCGCCATCATGCGTCTAAAAGTCCTCGATTTCCGCCCATTCCTGTTCGGTCAGCAATTTGTCCAGCTCGACCAGAATCAGCAACTCGTTGTTCTTGTTGCACACTCCCTGGATGAACCGGGCACTTTCCTCGTTGCCCACGTTGGGCGCCGTATCGATCTCCGATTGCTGCAGGTAAACCACTTCCGCCACCGCGTCAACCAGAATGCCAATCACATGGGCGTCGGTTTCGATAATCACGATCCGGGTCTGGTCGCTCACATCGGCGGCGGGCAGACCGAAACGGTGCCGGGTATCGATCACGGTGACGACATTGCCGCGCAGGTTGATAATACCCAGTACGTAGGGCGGCGCGCCGGGCACCGGCGCGACTTCCGAATACCGCAGGACTTCCTGCACCTGCATGACATTGATCCCGTAGGTTTCCCCCGCCAGACGGAAAGTAACCCACTGTAGTACGGGATCGTCGGTATTCTTTGCGCTATTGTTGGCCATAGTCGTACCTTTACATTGTGGGCACTCGCGCTCACGTTAGGGGCGCTGGGAGGCGCCACAGGTGCCCGAGAACGGGCGTCAAAAAACCAGCAAGCCGTTCTCATACTATAGTTCATTGCACTAACTGTGCCAGCGGGTCCCGCGGGTAGCGGCCGCAATCAGCGCGTACGTATCCGGCTTTCAAACAGGGTGGTCAGCTGGCTCACATCCAGCAGTGCGCACATGTGTTCCACCACCGTGCCCGCCAGCCAGGGGCGTTTGCTGCGTTCGCCGCGCCAGCGCACATCGTCCGGGTGCAGACTTTTCGCGGTCGACACCTGGTCCACTGCAAGCCCCCAATCCACACCGTCGAGCGTGATCACATAGCGGTAGTCATCCACCATGGAGGACCGGTAGCGCTCGGGCATGACCACCCGGGCCGTGTCCACGGTCTTGACGTTGTGATCGTCGCGTACCGGCATCATCCCCATGAACCAGTCCACTTGCCCGAACAGCGGTGTCAGTTCGCCGGTCAGCGGATAGATGGTCCCCAACTCCACCAACGGCACCGCCAGTGTGAGCCCGCCCACGGTAAACAACAGGCATTGAAAGCGCTCCTGGGCCCAGTCCGGCCGGCCGTTATCCAGCCAGGCTCCGGTGGCCGGTGCCGCGGTCTCTGAATCGGTGGCCGCCGGTGGCGGCTCGGCTACCGGCGCGCTGGGTTGTGGTGGCGACTGGGCAGGGGCAGGGGCAGGTGCCGGCGGGGCTGCAGTCTCGTGACTTGGGGCCGCTGGCGCAGGCGCCGGCGGCGGCTCCACGGGTTCCGGCGCCGGCCGGGCTTTCACCTCGGCCAGAGGCAGCTTGAGACTGAGCGGCCGGATCGGCTCGGCGTAGGGCCGCGACGGCGGCGGACGCTGCGGCTGCCGGCGCCGTTCCACAACCTCGGGGCTGGAGTGCGTATCCAGGGAGCGGACAGCGGTCCCGCCGATCATGGTCAGGGCGCGCGACCGCGGTTGTTCGGCAACGCGCGGGGGCGGCTGGGGCGCTTCGGGCTCCTCGGCGGCCGGACTGACTTGCGCTTCCGGGGCCTCGGTGGCCCGGGTCAGCAGCGTGTCCAGATAGTCCTGTACTTCATCCGGCTGTTCCGGGGGGCCGTGACCGTTGCTGTCCGGGGGCGTATCGCTCATACCGCAGTCTCCGGCGCCTCACGCCCTCAGGCGCTGCTCCTGCTGACTGAGCAGAAACTTCAGTAGTGCCCGGTACGCGGCCACCCCGCGCGAGTCGGCATCCAGTTGCGAGGGCACCTTGGCGGCCTTGCTGGCATCGCGGAACCGGGTATCCACCGGCACCATGGAGGCCCAGACCTGGTCCGCAAAATCGTTGCGCAGGGTGCGCAGCGTCGTCACCGATGCCTGGGTACGCCGATCGAACATCGTGGGGATAATGGTGTAGTCCACTTCCTTTTTCAGGGATCGGGTCACCATCAGAATCGTGCGCAGCATGCGCTCCAGCCCTTTCAGGGCCAAGTATTCCGTCTGCACCGGCACCAGCAGTTTTTCACTGGCCGCCAGGGCATTGATCAACAGCGCGCCCAGCACCGGCGGTGTGTCGATAATGACATAGTCGAACAGGTCCCAGAGTCGGGCCAGCCCCTGGGCCACGCGCAGACCCATCCCCTCCACCGCGGACTTGCGCTCCAGGGTGGCCAGGGCGATGCTCGCCGGCATCAGCGTCAGCCCTTCGACGCCGGTGGGCACCAGCAGTTGTTGCAGTTGCTCGGTCTCGGGCAGTTCCGGCGCGAACAGATCGAAGCTACTGCTCTTCTGGTTGTCCGGGTCCAGCCGGAAATAGCTGGACATGGAACCGTGAGGGTCGAGGTCGAGCAGCAATACCCGCTGCCCCTGTTCCGCCAGTAGTCCACCCAGGGTCACCGCGGTTGTGGTCTTACCCACACCGCCTTTCTGATTCGCCACTGCCCAAACGCGCACGCCCGATTCCTTCAATAAGTGTCAAATGTTTGTTGTTTTTGACGTAAAAACAACGGTCTGAGAGCTGTTTTAAAAGTGAATTGCAAGTTCCCTGCCAGACCCACATTACTGCACCTGTTTACAAATTGTCCAGCAATTAACGGGGCCGGTGCATCCGCATAAACCCCTACTGCCGGCCATGCCGCTAACGGCTATCGGTCTGATCCCCGTTTTCATCCTCGTCGCTGGTAAATAGCAGACCGCCATCTTCCAGCTCCACCTCGCGAATGCCCCGGGTTGCTTCCGGCTGCTCCGGCGCCTGCGCACCGCTTGCCGGCTCAGCCGGGGGTTCCGCATCGGGCTCTACTCCCGGAATGGCGATATCGATGCCGGTGTCTCCGGACTGCGGTTGCGTTTGCGATTGCGGTTGGGGCTCGGTGTCGGGTGTGGCCAGATCCTCCGCTCCGGCAACCCGGCGCAGGGAGGGACGCAATTCGCCGGTTTTGGAAATCATCAATACCACCCGGCGGTTTTGGGCACGNNCTGTTGTCGGCTACCGGCTGATGCTCGCCGTAGCCGATAGCGGCGAAGCGCGACGGGTCCAGCCCTTCCTCGGTAAACAGCTGTACCACCGCCGCGGCGCGGGCGGTGGACAGTTCCCAGTTGGAGGGAAAACGCGCATTGTTGATCGGCACGTTGTCGGTAAAACCCTCCACCCGCACCGGGTTGTCGCTGCCCTCTAACAGATCGGCCATGCCGCCGAGTACCTCCAGGGCACCCGGGTTGAGGCGGGCCTCGCCACTGTCGAACAAGAGCGATGATTGCAGCTCCACCTCCAGCCACTCCTCGTTGCCGCGCAGGGTCACCTGATTACTGTCCACCAGATCGCCGAAGGATTCCTCGATACGGTTGCTGAGCTGCTCGAATTCATTGGGCATACCGCCCTGCTCCCGGCTGGCGCCGTCCCGGCGGTCCTGCTGGTCGCGGCCATCCTCGCGGATCAGCGGATGTTCCAGCTCGACCACATTGAGCGGGTTGGAACGGGCGATGTCGCCCACCTGAAAAGGGTCTAGGGTCAGGTCCGGCTGCACCTTGCCGGTTTCCAGCCGGCTGGCAGTAAAAGCCTGGGTCAGCGTATCCGACAACACTTTATACTTGCCCTGGTTAACCTGGGAAATCGAATACATGACCACGAAAAACGCGAACAACAAGGTGATGAAGTCGGCGTAGGAGACGAGCCAGCGTTCGTGGCTGACCGGATCTTCTTCAACTTGGCGACGTGGCATCGCTCTGGTCTCTCGGTGTCTCTAGTGATGCAGGAAGCCGTTGAGCTTCAATTCGATTGCCCGGGGGTTTTCCCCTTCGGCAATCGAGATGATGCCCTCGATCATCAGGTCGCGATAGCGCGACAGCTCCCGGGCGCTGCTGCGCAGTTTGGAGGCCATCGGCAGGAGTAACAGGTTGGCGAACCCCACACCATAGATGGTCGCCACAAAGGCAATGGCGATACCGGACCCCAGTTTGCTGGGATCGGACAGGTTGCTCATCACCTGGATCAGCCCCATCACCGCACCGATAATACCGATGGTGGGCGCATAGCCCCCCATACTCTCGTAAACCTTGGCCGCATCCACGTCGCGCTGTTCCAGCACCAGCGACTCGACCTCCATGACGCTGCGGATGCTCTCCGGCTCACTGCCATCGACCAACAGCTGCAGCCCCTTGCGGGCAAAAAAATCCGGCTCCGATTCGGCGATGGACTCCAGGCCCAGCAACCCCTCCTTGCGCGCCGACACCGCCCAGCGCACGATCTTGTCGACGCCCCGGCTAAACGGCGGACTGGGCGGGCGAAACACCCAGCGCAATCGCTGCATCGCCAGGCGCATGCCGGACCACGGAGTCTGCAACATCGCCGCGCCGAGAGTGCCGCCGATCACCACCACCGCCGCGGGCAGATTGATCAGTGCGGCAAAGGAGCCGCCCTCCAGGTAGTTGCCGCCGATAATGGCGGCAAACCCGAGAATGACACCCAATATACTGAGTAAGTCCATAAGCCTTAGACCAGTTCCGCGAGTCGGGCGCCCACTTTGGGCAACGGCAATACCACATCGGCCAGTTTGGCATTGGCCACCGCCATGGGCATGCCGTAGATCACCGACGTGGCCTCGTCCTGGGCCCACACTTCGGCACCGCGCTGCTTGAGCAGTTTCGCGCCTTCGCAGCCGTCCGAGCCCATCCCCGTCAGTACAACCGCCAGCGTTTTGGCACCGAACACGTTGGCCGCCGAAGCAAAGGTAACATCCACACAGGGTTTGTAATTGAGCCGCTCATCGCCGGGTAATACTTTGATTTTGCCGCCGTTGACGATCATCAGTTGATTTCCTCCCGGCGCCAGCAGTGCCACCCCCGGTTGCAGCTTGTCGCCGTCCCGGGCCTCGGCCACGGTAATCCGGCAAAGGCTGTTGAGCCGTTCGGCGAAAGCCGAGGTAAACGTCGCCGGCATATGCTGGATCAGCACCACGGGCAGTGGAAAGTTGGCCGGCAACTGCGTCAAAACATTCTGTAGTGCCACCGGTCCACCGGTGGAAGTACCGATCAATACCACATCAAACGGCTGGCTGTCGCGGCGCCGGGGAGGCGCGGCCGGTTGTACCGGCTCCGGGCGCACCGGGACGGCGCCGGAGGGGCGCTTCGCTTCCGCCTCCGGCGGTTTGGGAGCGGCGGCTGCCTGCTGCAGTGCCGCCCCTTTGCCCGCGCCCGCTACGTTAAGGATGCGATCGATGAGTTTCTGTTTGAGAACGGCGGCGTTTTTCGAAATCTCCTCGAAGTTTTTCGGCAGATAATCCACCGCCCCGGCTTCCAGCGAATCCAGCGTGACCCGCGCTCCTTCGTAAGTCAGCGAGGAAAACATCAGGATCGGCGTGGGACTGCGCTGCATGATCTGCTTGACCGCCGTAATCCCGTCCATCACCGGCATTTCATAGTCCATGGTGATGACGTCGGGTTTCAGCGCCAGCGTCTTGTCGATCGCTTCCTGGCCGTTGCTGGCGGTACCCACAACCTTGAGCTTGTCGCTGGCATTAATCATTTCCCCCAGCCGGCGACGGAAAAAGCCGGAGTCATCAACTACCAGGACAGTAACTGTCATCCTTTACCTCTATCAGTCAAACATCGTGCGCTGCCGGTCGGCGCCGGGACAACAGCGAGCAAGGGGTATCGCGCCACTAGCCCGCGTAGTGTTTCAGCATGCTGGGGACATCCAAGATCAGAGCGATGCGCCCGTCGCCGGTAATGGTGGCGCCGGCCATACCGGGGGTGCCGTGCAGGGATTTACCCAAGGGCTTGATCACCACTTCCTCCTGGCCAATAAGCTGGTCAACGACAAAACCCACACGTTGTGTACCCACGTTGACGATCACCACGTGACCGTCTTCGAGTGTCTGCTCGCCGTAGCCCCCTGCAACCAGCCACCGTTTGAGATAAAACAGGGGGATGGCCTTGTCGCGGATGGTGATCACTTCCTGGCCGTCCACTACATTGGTACGCGTCAGATCCATATGGAATATTTCGTTGACGCTCGCCAGGGGAAAGGCAAAGGTCTGCTCGCCTAACATCACCATCAAGGTGGGCATAATGGCCAGGGTCAACGGCACCTTGATCTCCAGGCGCGTACCCACACCGATCTGGGAGTCGATTTCGACGGAGCCATTGAGCTGGGAGATCTTGGTTTTCACCACATCCATTCCGACCCCGCGCCCGGAAACATCGGAGATTTCGGTCTTGGTGGAAAAGCCCGGCATGAAAATCAGGTTGAAACATTCGGTGTCGTTCAGGCGCGCGGCTGAATCTTCGTCGTACAACCCCTTTTCCACTGCCTTGCGCCGCAGCACATCCGGGTCCATACCGCCACCGTCGTCGGTAATGGACAACAGGATATGGTCCCCTTCCTGTTCCGCTGCCAGAATCACCTGGCCCATCCGCGGTTTGCCCGCTTTTTCCCGTACGTCGGGCATTTCGACACCGTGATCCACCGAGTTGCGCACCAGATGCACCAGCGGGTCGGCCAGCGCCTCGACCAGGTTCTTGTCCAGGTCGGTGTCTTCGCCGCGTAGCTCCAGGTTGATTTCCTTTTTCAGACTGCGGGCCAGATCGCGCACGACCCGGGGAAAGCGGCCGAACACTTTCTTGATGGGCTGCATGCGGGTTTTCATCACCGCGGTCTGCAGGTCCGCGGTCACCACATCCAGATTGGATACCGCCTTGGACATCGCCTCATCGCCGCTGGTATCCCCCAGGCGCACCAGGCGGTTACGCAC
>JABAHQ010006738.1_pt1 | contig 13061 bp, 8 predicted proteins | sample 7062091 | NCBI WGS metagenome assembly JABAHQ01 (sample SAMN14534359, study PRJNA622989) | marine sediment metagenome | biome: marine biome [ENVO:00000428]; feature: marine pelagic biome [ENVO:01000023]; material: deep marine sediment [ENVO:00002113] | place: India: Gulf of Kutch | collected...
TTCCAGCGGCATCTATATCTACCGCATTAAAGCCAATGACTTTATTAGATCACGAAAGATGATTCTGATGAGGTAGATTTGCTATAAAGGGTATAAAACGGAAGGAGGGACTTCTTTCGCAGGCTGCCCGCTTTCATTGCCGGGCAGTCTGTTTTTTTACAGCAAATTTCGGCCTTTCCATTCAATGTTCATCTACCTCTAACTAAATCCACACTCGAGGATAGAGCTATTACCTCTTCTTTCGCTTTTCCCCCTATCATCTGAAAAATTTTTTTCATCAAACTACTTGCCTGAAAAATTTTTTTTCGTAAATTCAAAAACCTTTTAGTTACGGGATGGATATTCTTTTGTTTCATTAAAGGGAATTGGATTGTATAATTTAAATACTTCCTATATGCATAGGACTTTCGTTAGGCTTGGTGGCGATCTTAAAAGAACCCATTCAGCCACCAAGACACAAAGACCCGAAGAATCAAGTGTGAATTTTAAAGCGTTAACGGGGCATGAAGAATCTATAGCCAAAAAAGTTGTGAATTCAGCTTTTAATGTGCATAGAGAATTAGGGCCCGGATTACTTGAAAAAATTTATGAAACGTGTTTTTGTCATGAAATATCCAAACAAAAATGAAAGTACCAAAGACAGGTTGAAATTCCTATTGTTTATGACGGAATTGTTTTTAATGAAGGACTACGTTTGGATGTTTTAGTTGAAGATCTTGTAATTTGGGAAATTAAGGCGGTTGATAAGATGAATCCTGTTTGGGATGCTCAAATCTTAAGCCATCTAAAATTAACTAATAAACGTATTGGTTTTTTAATTAACTTTAATGTATCCCTTATCAAAAATGGGATCAAAAGATTTGTTTTATAATCTTAGTGTCTTTGCGACTTTGTGGCTTAAATGAATAATTTCTTTTCAAATACATAAATTGAGTTATCCAAGTTCCTAAATTTTAATTGATATAATCCAGAGGGGTAGTTTAAGATGCACTATATCAATGCAAGGATAGTTCTCACCCTGTTTGTGCTCTGCCTGATCAATATGTTATTTGCCGGAACCACCGGTAAAATTGTCGGCATCGTGAAGGATAAAGAGACCGGTGCTCCATTAATCGGTGCGAATGTGGTGCTGGTGGGCACAAATATGGGCGCTTCCACGGATGCGGACGGGTATTATGTGATCCTCAATGTGCCGCCCGGTACCTACCGGTTGGATTTTTACTATGTTGGCTATGCCACTCATAGCATCAAAAACGTCAAAGTCAGGGTGGACCGGACTACGACCCAGCACATCAAAATGTCCTCCAAAGCTGTGGAAGGCGAAACAGTGGTGGTGCAGGGCGAACGTCCGGCTATCGAGATGGACCGCACCCACAGCTCCGCGGTGGTGTCCTCGGAGACAGCCGAACTAATGCCGGTAACGGAAGTCGAGGAGCTGATTAAGCTGCAGGCGGGCGTTGTGGAAGTTGGCGGGCAGTTGCACTTTCGCGGTGGACGTACCCGCGAGGTCTCTTACGTGATTGACGGCGTGCCGGTTAACAACTCTTTTAGCCAGAGCGGCGGAAGCCTGGTAGAGGTAGACAACAATATGATTGCCGAGCTGGAAGTCATCAGCGGTACTTTTAATGCCGAATACGGCCAGGCACAATCCGGTGTGGTCAACATCGTTACCAAGCGACCGGCCAGCAAATTTAGCGGTACCCTGAAAAGCTACACCGGCGACTGGTTGAGCGGCAAAAACCAAACCTTTATGGGTATAAATGATTTTGACCCGGTTGGGGAAAGCAATATCGAGTTCAGCTTAACCGGTCCTATTTTTCCGGAACGGCTTGGATTTGTTCTGACCGGCCGCTACCGCAGTTTTGAAAACCTGGAATGGTTCGAACGTCGTTTTAACACCATGGACGGCTGGAGAATCGCCGCCTATCGGAAATGGGCGGAACAAAATAATATCGGGACCGGCAGCGGGACGGTCATACCCATCCCCGATTCGCTGGCTACCGGTGACGGCGCCCGCGGGCCGTTAAGCACCTCCGATTATGGCTCTTTGCAGGCGAAATTAACCCTATCTATCAGCCCCGCGATTAGCCTGAACTATACCGCATTCGGATCATATCAGGAAAACCAGGGACCGTTCAGTTCAAGAACGGAGCGGAGCATTTCATTTTACCGATATGCGCCGGATGATTTCGGCACCAGCCAGCAATGGTCCTACTCCCACTTTTTGCGACTACAACACACCCTTTCCGATAAGCTTTACTATAACCTGGCTGCCTCTTACCAGCGAGAGGACGGCGACTTTTTCTTCCGCAAGGACAATAAAATTGCCAGGTATCCCGGCGATGACGGCATACAATTATTCACTGCCAATTCGAGCAACAGTTCGGGAAATACCTTTTCCCTTGGCGGAACTAACGGTATGTATACCAACGACCCGGACCGGGGTTATGTGGATCAATACCTGATTCAGGGAGATATAAACTGGCAAATTGATAAACATAATCTTATCAAAGCAGGATTTTCCGCCAAACAAATATATGCTGATGTTTTCGCTCGCGGTTTTCAAACCACCCCGGAATGGCGAAACCGGATGTGGCCCCTCAACAGCGATCAGGTTATTGCAGGCGGCGATACCCTGGTTATGGATCCCTCTCAAATCTCCTTCGATGATTACTGGAGAGGACTGGTGGAGTACTGGAGAACCTGGGATCAAACTTATGGTGATCCCAAACTACCGGAAGATCAGCGTCGGATTAAAGAAATAACCGGCGATCCCTCCCTGGCCGCGTTGTATCGTGATTTCCAGGTAGAGCCGCGCGAATTTTCCGCTTATGTCCAGGACAAGCTGGAAATGGGCGATATTATTATCAATGGCGGGTTACGCCTGGATTACGTCGATCCCAACTCACAGGTCCCCATAAATTTTCGCACCGAATCCTTTAATCTGGGAGCGCAATCCAATTTAACAGACGCCGAGCCGAAATTTCAGATAAGCCCCCGGTTTGGAATATCTTTCCCCATTTCCTCCAATGGCGCTTTTCACGGTTCTTACGGCCATTTTTTCCAGATGCCTCCATATCAACGCATGTTTAACGAACCGCTTAATCTGTTGACCCGCTTTCAATTGGAAGGCCGCAGGCTGGGCAACGCCGATTTGGATCCGGAAAAAACCATTGCTTACGAGATCGGCCTTCAGCAGGCCATTACCGATGATATTGCCGTCGATGTGACAGCATACTACAAAGATTTTAGAAACCTGCTGGGTATCGAACAACTCACCACCATTGACGGGGTAACTTACGAGCGCTACATTAACCGGGATTATGGGAACAGCAAAGGCGTGACGGTGGATATCACCAAACGCCACGGCATGGTAAACGGTGGTATTAATTACACCCTTGCCTACGCCAACGGAAGTTCTTCCGATCCGGCCGAATTATTTTTAATCCAAACTGCCACCCGTATTGGCGGCCAATCCGATGTGTTCCCGGAGCGTAAGATACTTTATCTGGACTGGGACCAGCGGCACACCGTAAATGCCTTTATTAATTTTGTGAAGTCTGGTAATTGGAGTGTCGGGCTGGTCGGATTTTTAGTTTCGGGAACGCCATTTAGCCCGGATTTTCTGGAACGCTTTGATATTCCTTCCCGCGAATATCGCAACGAGGCTTTTAAGCCCAGCCGCTGGGGTGTTGATTTAAAGGCCAAAAAACATCTCAACTTTGCCGGATTTAAAACGGCCCTTTTCCTGGAAATAGAAAATCTTTTCGATAACCTGAACCATGAAAGAGTAGATCCTTATAGCGGGCAAGCTGATCAGATCGTTCAGCTACCGGAAGAACACCAGCAACTTTTGGAAGACCTTTCCAATGAAGGACTGTTCACCGAAGAAGAAGTGTTACTATTCCCCGGTCGTTTTTCTGATCCCCGGAAACTTAAAATGGGGCTGGAATTCAAATTCTAAATTTTTAAGAATTTAAAGGCAACCTAATTATAGAAGGATTAATAAATGGTTTCATACATTAGAACTGCATATTTCAGGACACTATTAGCATTCGTTATCCTGTTAATGGGAATAAATGTTCCCCTCACCGGCGCTGATAGTGACGCCAAGAAAAATAAAAACAATACCCAACCCAATTCCGCGCAAAGTTCCCGTGGTTACTACTCCCGTTTTAGCAAAGGGTCTATTCAAGAAGAAGGAAATGTGCGCTTCCTGCGCTCCACAACTGTGGACGGCAACCTGGTAACCGGTGGAATTACAAACAATGGTCTCCTCTCTCATGCTGAGTTCGGCTTTCTCTCACCGCTCTCCTGGCCCAAAGGCCCCGAGGTAGTTGATTATATATTCGGTTCCTATTTTTACGTAGCCGCGGAAGTGGTTGATGCCAATGGGGATACGATTGCCATTGTTTCCGACTACTATAATTTTGGCAACAACACGCAGGAACTGGCCCCGGATGGATCCCATACTTACCATATGATGCCCCTGCCAAAATATTTCAACCTGGATGAACCGGATGCTACCGAAACTCCGCTTATTTACGGCATTAGCGAGGACGTGGGCAAGGACGGTATCCCCAACAGCAACGACGAAGGAGAAGGGGACGGGAAATTACAGCCAATCGAAGATTTTAACAACAACGGTCGGTTGGACCTCTCCCTGCAAAATGCGGTCGGTTGGTTTGCCACCAGCAATCGCAAAGAAACCTGGCCGGAATACTGGCCGGCTGGCTCTTACCCGGGGGATGATCGCCAGCCCGGTGAGGAGCGTCCCGGGGTACGCGCCGGTCGCTGGAACGGCGAATTTGGCGCCTATGTGCGCGGCGACCAGGAGTCTTATTACCTCATGGATGACCGGGAAAACGATGAATTTGACTATTATCCTTTTCCTAATGATACCGCCGGCTGGCCGGACGGCCGTCGCGGTTTAGGCATTACCGTCGAAGCACGCACTTACCAATGGAACGCCCGCCTGGCCGAGGATATTCTGATTAACATTTACGACATTACCAAACCGGTAGAAGCCAAAGACCTGGATAAGAGCGTGGTCGGTATGCAGGTTGATCCGGACCTGGGCGGACAATGGTGGAATGACGACGCCGGTTATAACACACAAGATGATATTACCTATACCTGGAATCGGGGCGGTCGCGATCAGGATACCGGCTTGCCGACCGGATTTTTTGGGTTTGCCTTTTTAGAGAGCCCCGGCCTGGGCTTTGATGGTATCGACAACGACCAGGACGGCATGGAAGATGAAAGACAGTCCGATGGCATTGATAATGATGATGACTGGCGCAGATGGGAAGACACCAACGGCAACGGTATGTATGATAATGAAGATACCAATTATAATTTAATTTTGGACCCTGGCGAAGACCTCAACGAAAACGGCATCCTGGATATCGAGCCGATCCATGATGACGTTGGTTCGGACGGCCTGGGGCCGCAAGATTTTGAATACGCCGGACCGGATCCCAACGGCACCGAAGCTAATGGTGTGCCAGACCTGGGAGAGCCCGACTTTGAATTTACCGATAACGATGAATCCGACCAGGTGGGTTTAACCTCAGTTCATTTTAAACCGCACAGTAACGAGCAAGATAACGATCAGCTATTTTGGGATGCACACTTGCAGCCGGGAGTCTTCGACTCTACCGAAGACTGGCGCACCGATGTGGCATTTACCTATGGCAGTGGCTTCGTCGAATTTAAGAACGATTCCTCCAATGGCCCAGTTAAACCAGCCATCCATCGCTATGCGATCGCCCTGGCATTTGGCAATGATGAGGACGATATTTTTCGTAACAAAACCACCATCCAGGTCATCTACGATAATGATTATAGCTTTGCCAAACCACCCTTGCAGCCGAGCCTTACCGCTACAGCGTCTGACGAAAAGGTGTATTTAAACTGGGATAACATCTCCGAACGGTCCACAGACCCGATCTACGGAAAAGACTTCGAAGCATACCGTATCTACAAAAGCACCGATCCAACCTTCAACGAAATCAAAACTATTACCGATGCTTTTGGTAATCCCTTCCTGTTCAAACCTCTGGCAATTTTTGACCTGGATAATGGATTGGAGGGATTGCACCCGGTGAGTATCGGCAGCGAGCTGGGCAGCGGCAGCGATCTGGGTGTAACCTACAACATGGGCGATGACACCGGCCTCAGCCACTACTTTATTGATACGGATGTGATTAACGGACGCACCTATTATTATGCCGTGGCTGCACTTGACCAGGGGTATCATCCCAGTTTTTATGAAGATTCTATTTCTACCAAACAAGATCTCAACCCGATCTCCCCCACAGAATCTCCGGTAAACATACAGATTGACCCCCTGGGTCGCCCCATCTCATATGACCGCAATACCGTCCAGGTAATTCCGACCGAAATGAGCGCCGGATGGGTTCCGCCGGAAATACAGAATCAGGATATTGAACATGTTTCAGGCACCGGAACCGGGAACATAGAAATTGATATTTACAATCCGCTTGACATAAAGACCAATCATTCCTACCGGGTTGAATTTGATGATAATGGAGAAGACGAGCATTACGATCCAGAAATTTACACCGGAACCATGAACCAGATGACCGTATCTTCCCTAACCGATGATATTACCCTGGGAGTATTTAATGATCCGGTAAATAATGACCTGTCGGAAGATTATATTTTTGAAGGCTTCCGGGTTATCCTGCACAACGACACCACCAGCTTTGACACGGCATACTGGGAGTCAGGTTCATCTCCGCTGGAGCTGCTTTCTCTTTCAAATACCCCGGGGGATGAACGGCTGGTTCAGCGCGATTATGAAATCAGAATTATGGACATCGGGGCGGATACTTCTTTTGGTATTCCCTGGGTTACCAACTTTCAGATTTGGGATGTTACCGATCCCGAAAATGCGTTCAAGATTGATCATTTTATCTTCAGGGATTCTCCGCCCTCGGCACGGGACACTATTTTAAATGAGTCGGATAAATTGACAATTACCGATCCGAATAACCGCAGTGCCATTATGTGGGATTTTGAATTTGAATATCCGGAAGGTACTGATTCATCGGATATGGTTCCTCCCCAAAATGGCGATGTTCTGAAAATAATGACTAAAAAAGGTTTCGATCGCAATGATGCCTTTGAATTCACGTTTACCGGTAATACCATCAGCAATGACAAAGCCAAAAACGATCTGGATGACATTTATGTGGTGCCGGATCCCTACGTGGCCGTAAACCGGCTGGAGCGAAAAGTGCTGAATCCGGAGGAGGGCCGGGGAGAACGCCGGGTCGATTTCGTGAATCTGCCCAAGGAATGCACCATCCGTATTTTTACCGCTTCCGGCAAGTTTGTGCAAAGAATTGAGCACCGGGCATCGGAAGATAATCGGCGTGCTTCCTGGGACTTGCGCACTAAAGACGGACTGGAGATTGCCCACGGGATGTACTTCTATGCAGTAGAAGCCCCGGGGATTGGTGTAAAAACCGGAAAATTCGCGGTGATCAAATAATTGGAAAAAAGTGTTATTGTAGCTGCGGCGTTTGGGTGGTCAAGTATCCTGGTTTTAATCCGTTGATCGCCAGAATGCCACAGCACTGACAAGACATATTGGGGAACCTATAAAAGAAGGTATAAAAATGAAATTTTTTATTCTGATCTTGTTTGGATGTTTGCTTTTGGTAAGCCAAAATTTGTTCGCCCAGCCGGTTAAAGGCGGTGGCAGTAGCCAGTTTCAAACAGAAGTCGCCAACGTTGGCACCAATGCCGCAGCATTTTTGGAAATCGGCGTAGGCGCAAGGGCCATGGCAATGGGCGGCGCCTATGTAGCCGTCGCTAATGATCCGACTGCGCTTTACTATAATCCCGCAGGTATTGTGTGGATGGATAATATCCAGATCGAATTGATGCATAACGAATGGCTGGTGGAGACCAACTACGATTTTATTGGCGCAACGATGCCCCTCCCCTTCTGGAATGCCTCTATGGGAGCGAGTTTGATTATGTTAGACTATGGTGAACAGCCGGTTCGAACCGAAGCAAGGCCGGAGGGCACCGGCGAAACTTATAGCGCAAGAGACTATGCGGTATCATTCACGCTCGCTTCAGCTTTGACGGAACATTTCAGTTTTGGCCTTTCCGGAAAGTACATCAACCAGAAAATCTGGAGCGCCAGCGGAGGCGCCGCCGCTCTGGACGTGGGCATTTTTTATAACACCCCGGTAAGAGGACTGCGTCTGGGAATGAGCATGAGCAATTTCGGCGGCGAGCTCAGCATCAGCGGTCGCGAACTGGACACTACGGTTGATCCCGATCCGGATAATGAGAATATCGACCGCGTGCCGGCACAATTCAAAACCGATTCATATCCGCTGCCCCAGTTGTTCCGGGCCGGTATTTCCTATGGAATGAATTTAGGACCCCTGGGGAATATGACAGTGGTAACGGACTTGCTACATCCCAGCAACTCCACTGAAAGTATAAGCCTGGGTGCTGAGTATGGTTATGCAGGCGTCTTCTTTTTGCGCGCGGGATATGAAAACGGTTTCGAGCAGGACGCGATTAATGGTCTTACCCTTGGCGGAGGAATCGATTATTACGAACCTGGTAAAAGTGAAATCGGATTCCGGGTGGATTACGCCTATTCCGATTGGGGCGTTCTGGAGAGCGCACACCGTTTTTCCATTGGGCTAATATTCGATTAAAACGCTTTTGTTAAAATAATCTGAATTAATAAAAATAATCGCCCACAGAAACGGAACTTATGCAGGTTAAGTTTTTTTAATAATTCCTGTACATGTTTTGATTCTTTGGGCGATGTGTTTTTTGGCAAAACTAAAATTGATTACCAGCCGAAGCCTGATAATCCAATTGATCGCCAGGCTTTAGCCTGCTGAATGAAATCGCACAAGCAACTTTAATTTTTCCCTCGTTCCAAGCTCCTGCTTGGAACGGATTTGTTGGGGAAGCTCAAGCTTCCCCTTTTGCGTGTCACCGAAGAACTGCGTTACGAGGGACTATAAAATTGATCACCAGGCTTCAGCCTGTTTGAATAAGCTGACGCAGTCTATTTAAATCTTAAGTAAAATACACACTAAAGTGTGGTCATCAGATTTTAAATATTTTGAAAGACGTCCTCTTATGTGCAATCAACAAACAAAAAGTAATCTTACTCAGCAAGTGCTAAAGTTTATCCCTTTAGTATTTGCCCTGTCCTTATCTACCTTGGTTTTATATCCCGGATGCTCGGAAAAAGAGAAATCTCCTCAGAACCCGGAAGAAAAAATTGTTGCCCGGGTGGGAGATAAAGCAATTACGGTCTCCGAGTTCCGCAGGAGCTACGCAACCGGTTTCGGGCATCTGAAAACCGGAACGGACCGCAAACGATCTTTCCTGGATTTGATGATCAAAGAGAACTTATTGGCCCTGGAAGGGTATCGCCTTGGACTTGACGAGGCCGAGTGGATTCAACAGGCAGAGACCAAATTATTGGATGAACTGCTCATCGAAACCCTAATTGAAAAAGAAGTAAAAAGCAAGATCACGGTTAGTCAACAGGAAATCCGGGAAGAGATTAATAAATCAAAAGTCAGTTTTAAATTCCGTTACTGGGCGGAGCCCGATCTGCAACGAGCCAGGTTGATAGCAGAGCAAATGCGCCAGCGCGGCTATGCTGAGGTGACAGGCGATTTACTCAACAGTCCGGAGATAAAGATCGATCCGGAAGATCTGGAAACAGATTACTTAACTTATGCTGACGTTCCTCCCCAGGTTTTGGAAGCGATTAAAGATTTGCCTTATGGCGAAATTTCCGATCCGGTTAATTTGAACGGGTCTTACTTTATCTTCCAGGTGTTGGATATCCGCCGCCAGGCGGTAACCGAAACCGAATATTCCACCCAGGCTCCCAAATTCGAGCAGATCGTTTTCTACCGCAGATTTAGGGAAGAGCTGGCACAGTATATCGCGGATTTAATGGAGCCAAAGAACATAGTCACCAAAGGAGAGTCATTCACCCTGTTGGCAAACGCTCTTAAAGAATGGGTGGGGATCGATGAAACTAAGCGAGGCAAATTTTTTGAATCGGTTGAGCAAGCGACAGACCAACAACCGGCGCTCAAAGCCTTAGCGGATCATTTTCATAAACCCTTTATGACATATAAGGGAGGATCGCTATCCACTGAAGAATTTTTAAGGATTTTTGACGTTTCAAAGATTCCATCGAAAAAAGAAAGCATGGGTGATTTCCTGAACGGGTTAAATGAGGCAGTTCGGATGACTATTCGGGATTATTTTATGGGCAAAGAGGCCAGAGCCCATAATTTCCAGCAATTGCCGAATGTCCAAAAAGAATTGGCTCGGTGGCGCGACAAATGGACCTATAAGGAAACACGACACCGTTTCACTGAAGATGTGGATGTCTCCGAAGAAGAAATCAAAACATATTTTGCGAAATTTAAAGATCGTTATAAAGCTCGCAAAGATAGCCAACCCGAACTTTCCGAGTTTTACCAACAGGTAAAGCATGACGCCTATCAGCAGAAAGTAATGGCGATCTTAAATCAAAAAATTGCATCGCTGAAAGAGCGCTATCCGGTGTCAATAGATGAAGCGGTTTTGGATACTATTTCCGTCACCGATTTCAAGAAATCCCGCTGGGCACAAATGCAAATATTTAAGGCGGGCACAAATCGCCGCGCATTTCCGACGGTAGATCCAGCCTGGGGGGAGCGGTAATTCTAAACAATGCTCTGAATTTTCAGGTCTACAGTGCGAAAGTGTTACAGTGTTTGAGGAGATATCCTGGATAACGGTAGTTTTGGCATACAGTGCCCACTTGGTGGGAGTAATGGAGTATCGGAGGGTCGGAGAGTTGGGGGATTGAGTCGCGCAGTTTGCTATTGCAATTTTACTCGTTGCTAAACTCTGTTTAGCAACGGAATTAATAAGGCAAATGTCCTTTTCTCTACTTCTAGTTTAATTCTTTCAGACTAAATTGCGTAACAGTAAGGTCATCAATTTCCGATTATTAGCTGGTTTTCCATCCACCACTAAAAAACGAATACAATTTGATAATTCAGGTTTTGCATTTACCTGGCTTACGAGCAGGTTAAAAAGAGAGTGAAAAGCGCGAAGACTCCCCAGGCGCTGTAATCGATATTCTGATTTAAATTGGTTCTCACCTAGTTCTTTCCAAAGTCGCGATGCATAATTTGACAGCCTTTTTTCACTGTAATCACTACCCCGACAAATTTCTGCGGAACATTCAGCCGCAACTTTACCGGAGTGCATGGCATTATCAATCCCGCCACCGGTCAATGGATTAACCAAACCGGCGGCGTCGCCGACCAAGAGAAACCCGTTGCCGTAAATCTTTCGACGATTGTCAGGAGTGGGTAGATTCCAACCCTTGATTTTTTCCACTCGTTCTGCCTCTCCGAATCGATCTTTCATAAATGAAGACGTAGTAAACCAATCATGTAACTGACGTAAATTATAACCTTTTTTCTTTGCATAATGATGTGTGGTTCCGAGTCCAATATTAACAACACCATTGCCGGTTGGAAAAATCCAAAAATATCCCGGATGAAGCTCCTTTAAGAATCCGGCTTCGATGAAGTGATCCAGATTCGATACGCCACGATAGTATGCCCGGGTAGCCACCAGACAATGTTTGGGGATATGCTTGTAAGCTCGGGTCTTTCTGGCTATAACGGAATTAAATCCATCCGCACCAACCACCACTTTTGCGGTAATCGACAGTTCACATTGCCTACTCGCTCTTCCTTTTACGCCAATCACTCGTGAATCATCGAACAATACATCACTTACCAAAAACTGTTCTTTATAATCCACTAGTTTTTTAGTTGCTTCGATCATGACATTATCAAAAATTTTTCTTTGACAAATGAACCCGAGTCGATACCTGTCCGCATCAGAATGGGAAAGGGTTATCGTTATCGAATTCCCGTTTGCCGAGTAAAGTTTCGCTCCCCGGATTTGAAGGTGAGGCGATTCTTTTACGATGTCTGAAAGGTGTAATTCTTCAAGATAGTGTAAACAATTGTTAGGAATGAGATCACCGCAAGTTTTATCCCGCGGAAAACGCTTTTTGTCCAGCAATAACACACGCAGTCCCTTTCGGGCTGCATACATTGCAGTTGTGCATCCGGCCGGGCCAGCACCCACAACAATGATATCATAGTCGTACTTCTGCATCTGGTAAAATCGAGTCGGATTCCTAAACGATTATTCACTCACTTTCATAACTTCCTGATAATATTGACAATATTCCATCAACGGGCACATTTCACACTTTGGATTCTGCGCTTTGCAAATCCACCTTCCGTGCCAGATCAGCCAGTGATGAGCCTTGGCCCATTTTTCCTGCGGGATATTCTCCATCAAATGCTTTTCGGTATTCATCGGATTTTTGGCTTCGGCCAGTCCAATCCGGTTGGCTACTCGAAACACATGGGTATCCACCGCAATGGCCGGAAAGCCATAGGCCACACTCATCACTACATTGGCAGTTTTTCTTCCCACACCGGGTAATTTGATCAATTCCTCGCGCGTCGCCGGAATTTTGCCATCGTAATTTTCAGCCAGCGTTTTGGCCACGGCTAAAATATTCTTCGCCTTATTTCGATACAATCCCACTCTTTTAATCTTATCCTCCAATTCCTCTAAGGGTAGCCTGGCAAAAGACCTGGCATCCGGAAATTCCTCAAACAGGGGTTGGGTAATCTTATTGACCTGCTCATCAGTGCTTTGAGCCGACAAAATCGTCGCAACTAACAACTGGAAGTTGGAATTATACTTCAAAGCCGTAGTCGTATCCCCGTATTCATTTTCTAAAATTTTCAGCACAGTTTTGATTTTCTGCTTTGATAACAACTTTATGTCCTCACGTTTAAGTTAGTGAATACTCCCCTCATGAATTGTCGTTTGCATTTTGCTGGAAGTCTTTGTGTTTGAGTGTTCATGTGCTTAACTGCTCGGGTATTCGGGGCGTCTGGCAATGCCTTCAATGCGAAGCACAAATACCTAAC
>JABAHQ010009242.1_pt2 | contig 13056 bp, 10 predicted proteins | sample 7062091 | NCBI WGS metagenome assembly JABAHQ01 (sample SAMN14534359, study PRJNA622989) | marine sediment metagenome | biome: marine biome [ENVO:00000428]; feature: marine pelagic biome [ENVO:01000023]; material: deep marine sediment [ENVO:00002113] | place: India: Gulf of Kutch | collected...
ACCGCGTCGCTGAAGGAGGGAGGGCGAGGCGGCTCCCAGGGCCGGGAGACCCACCGGGCCCGCAACCTCCTGGTGGCGGGACAGGTGGCCCTGGCCCTGGTGCTCCTGGTGGGCAGCGGGCTCCTGGCCCGCACCTTCTGGTCCCTGCGCGGCGTGGACCCGGGCTTCGACCGTCGGGGCGTGCTCACCATGCGCACGGTCCTCCCCTCGGCCGAGTACGAGGACGCCACCCGGGTCGCGAACTTCCAGCGGGGGCTCCTGGAGCGGGTGTCGGCGCTGCCCGGCGTGGAGGAGGCGGGGATCGGCCTTTTCCGGCCCCTCACCGACGGCGAGTCCAACAACACCGTCTACGTCGAGGAACATCCGACCCCCGAGGGGGAGCTCCCGCCGGTGATCCCGACGAACTACGCCGGGCCCGGCTGGTTCGAGACCCTGGGGATCGAACGCCTGGAGGGCCGGACCTTCGAGGCCCGGGACCTGGACGGCTCCACGAAGGCGGCGGTGGTGAGCCGGAGCTTCGCCGAGCGCTTCTGGCCCGGCTCCTCGGCGCTGGGCAAGCGGGTGATCCCCGGCGGGCTAGCGCCCGGCGAGGAAGAGGAGTGGTGGACGATCGTGGGGGTGGTGGCGGACATCCACGACGAGTCCCTGACCCGGCCGAAGGAGGCGATGGTATACTGGCCCATGGTCGGCGAGGCCACGGGCGACAACGCGTGGGTGATGCGGGGGATCTCGGTGGCCGTGAGGACGCCGCGGGCCCCCGAGGCCCTGGCCCCCGCCTTGCGCCGGGCGGTCTGGGACCTCGACCCCGCCCTGGCGATCACCTCGGTCCGCACCACCGACGCGATCATCGGCGACTCCATGGCCCGCACCACCTTCACCATGGTGCTCCTGGGGATCGCCGCGGTGGTGGCCCTCGTCCTGGGGACGGTGGGCCTCTACGGAGTGGTGGCCTACGTGGTGGGCCAGCGGACCCGGGAGATCGGCGTGCGCATGGCCCTGGGCGCCGGAGGTCCCGAGGTCCGGGGCATGGTCCTGCGTCAGGGCCTGGTCGTGGCGGCCGGAGGCGTGCTGGTGGGGCTCGTCGGGGCCGGGGGACTCACCCGCTTCCTCGAGTCGGTGCTCTTCGGGGTCGAGCCCCTGGATCCCCTGACCTTCGGGGGCACCGCCCTCCTCCTCCTCGGGGTGGCGGGGGCCGCGTCCTGGATCCCCGCGCTCCGGGCCTCACGGGTGGATCCCATGGAGGCGCTCCGGACCGAGTAGGAGGGCCGGGGGCCGCAAGCGGCCCCCGGGTTTCCGTCCCCGGCGGTCAGGCCAGGGAGAGGTAGATCAGGAGCAGGCCCGCCAGGATCAACACCAGGCCGGCACCGTGCCGGCGCGTCCTGTGGGGTCTGCGTCCCCCCGTCCAAAGCGGCTTTCCCCCCGGAGATCCGGCGGAGGTCCGCGGGGGGCCGGTGCCCGGAATCCGGTGCATGCGTCTCCTCGGGTCGTGGTGGTGGGGGGTACTCTTCTACGCTGCACGCTCCGTGCCAGGCCCGGAACGGCGGGATCATTGGCGCTCGGCGCTCCGGCGGCCCACACTTCGGAGGCAGCCGCAGCCGGGGTTCCCGCCGCGGGCCCCCGCGCCACCCGCGACCGAGGCGAAGCGATGCGCCCCTCCCAGCGTCGGACCCTCCCCCTCGTCGTNNGCCCGGCCCCGGGCCAGCGCCGTGGCGGTCCGGGGCGAGGAGGTGGTGGCGGTGGGCGACGACGCCGACGTGGCCCGCTGGGTCGGCGCCGGGACCCGGATCGTCGACCTGGAAGGCCGGACCGTGATCCCCGGGATCAACGAGACCCACATCCACGTCCGGGACCTGGGCTTCGAGCGGAACACCGCGGTGAACCTCACGCCGGCCCGCAACGTCGGGGAGATCCAGGAGATGCTCGCCGGGCGCCTGGAGCAGCTCCGGACCGAAGATCGGCTCTGCTGCTGGAGCTATCCCACGACCGGCGGGGAAGGACCCTGGCTCTTCGGCCTGGGCTGGACCCAGGACCGGCTGGAGGGCTCCCGGATGGCCGATCGCCGGGACCTGGACGAGGTGAGCCGGGAGGTGCCGATCTCCCTGGACCGAATCTACCGGGGCGTGGCGGTGAACACCCGGGTGTTCGAGCTCCTCGGCTACGAGTTCGACGACCCCTCGACGTGGCCCGACTGGTTCCGCCGCGACCCGCCGGACTTCGGGCCGGGAGAGATCATCCTGCGCGATTCCGAGGGCCTTCCCACCGGGGTCTTCCTCGGCGAGAGGGCGCCTCGACTGGTGAGCGCGGCGATCCCCGAGAAGAGCCTGGACCGGAAGGTGGACAGCCTCCTGGGGGGCATGGAGTACCTGGCTTCCCTGGGGATCACCGCCCTGGTGGAGGCGGGGTCGCGCATGGGGGAGGTGACCCGGGTCTACCAGGAGGCGTACGACCGGCGCGGAGGCCGGCTGCCGGTCCGGGCGGTGGTCTACGACGGGTGGTACCGCTCCGGGGATCCCCAGGGGATCGGCGACCCCGCCGCGATCCGGGAGCGCGCGCGTGCCCTGGGCTTCCACGCCATGGGCGACCGCTTCCTCCGGGTGCGGGGGGCCAAGTCCTCCATGGACGGGGGGATGGGGTCGCGATCGGCGGCGGTCTCGGAGCCCTACGTCGCGGTGCCCGAGGATCCCCTGGGCGCCGGGAACCGGGGGGCGCTGCGGGAGCCGAGCTTCGAGCGGGCCCTGGCCCAGTATCGGGCCCTGGCCGACTACGGGTGGGAGATCCACACCCACGCGATCGGCGACCGGGCGATCGACCGGGTGGTGGACCTCTACCGGGTCCTCCTCGACAGCCTCCGGGCCGGCGAGCCCGACCGGGAGCGCCGGTGGAGCATCATCCACCTCTACCAGCCCGACGAGCCCGACCGCTCCGTGGTGGAGGAGATGTCCGAGCTCGGGATCGTCGCCGCGATCAATCCGGCCAACCTGTACTACGAGGGGGAGTCGTTCCTCCGCAACGTGGGACCCGAGCGCATGGCCCGGCACACCCCCTACCGCACCCTCCGGGACGCGGGAGTCCGCATGGCGTGCGGCTCGGACTATCCGAACAATCCCCCGGATCCTTGGGTCGGGATCTATCAGATGACGACCCGGCGGATCCAGCGCCACGACCGGGTCTACGGGGAGGACGAGACCGTACCCCTGGCGGCGGCGCTGCGCTGCTTCACGATCAACGGCGCCTACCTCACCTACGACGAGGACGCCCGGGGATCGATCGCCCCCGGGAAGCTCGCCGATCTGGTGCTCCTCGACGGCGATCTGGAGGCCGCCACCCCGGACGATATCCTGGAGATGGCCGACCGGGTGCTCCTCACCCTCGTGGGGGGGGAGGAGGCGTATCGAGCTTCCGGCTTCGAGGGGTGATCCCCTCGTGACACCCTCATCTCAGCGAACGGAGAACGTCATGGATCGGACCCCTCGTCGACCGCGATCCCGGCCGGTGGGCCGCCCGCCCTTCCTTCGGGAGAGGGCCGCAGCCGTCGCCGTCCTCGCCGTCCTCGCCCCCGGGCTCCCCGGTACCGTCGGCTCGGGAGGACCGGGGTACGGCGCCCTCGCGGCCCAGGCCCACGCCTCGGAGGAGCGAACGATGCGGGAGTGGGAGGTGAAGCGGGAGAAGATGGAGCGCCACCTGCTTCCGACGATGCGGGAGCACGGGGTGGAGATGTGGATCATCATGAGCCGGGAGAACAACCCGGACCCGGCGCTGGAGCTCTTCGGCGGATACGGGATCAGCGGCTGGTACGGCCACCGCAACGCCTACGTCTTCCGCGACGCCGGCGCGGACGGGCTGGAGAGCGTGGTCATCGGCACCCACCTCTCCCGATTCATGGTGGAGCTGGGATTCTTCGACCGGATCGAGAGCTACCACAGCGGCCCCGAGGGGCTGGCGCCCGGCCTGCGGGAGTACGTCCACGCCCACGATCCCAAGACGATCGCGATCAATGAGTCCCGAACGATCTCCATGGCCGACGGGCTCAGCGCCGCGCTGAAGACGTATCTCGTGGAGGCAATCGGCCCCGAGTACGCCTCACGCCTCGTCTCCTGCGAGCCGCTCTTCATCGACTACGTCTCGCAGCGCACCCCCGCCGAGCGGGGGATCGAGAGGGAGGCGGCCTGGAAGACGTGGCACATCCTGCGGCGGGCGTTCTCCAGCGAAGTCATCACGCCGGGCGAAACCACCCTCATGGACGTCTACTGGTGGATCGAGGACGAGCGGAAGGCCCAGGACCTGGAGTTCAACTTCCCGGCCGGGCTCCAGATCCAGCGCAGGGGACTGGAGGAGACCCTGGAGGAGGTGGACGACCCGATGATCCGGCCCGGCGACGTCCTCCACGTGGATTACGGGGTTCGGCACATGGGCCTGGTCACCGACCAGCAGAAGATGGCGTACGTGCTCCGGCCTGGGGAGACCGAGGCGCCCGAGGGCCTGCGCAGGGTCTTCGAGCAGTCGGTGCGTCACGGCGAGATCCTGGCCTCTGTGGTCGAGCCCGGGGTGCTGGGCCGGGAGATCGTCGAGCGGGCCCAGGCCCTGGCCGAGGACGAGGGGATCACCTCCCGGACCTATCCCCACGTACAGGGCAACTGGGTCCACGGCGTCGGGGCGTGGGGAAGTCCCGACTGGCCCGAGCGCTACGGGATCCACCCTCGCCAGCCGGTCCGGCCCACCGAGTTCTGGTCGATCGAGTACAACGTGACCGCTGCCGTGCCCGAGTGGGACGGTCAGGTGGTGAGGATGGCCCGGGAGGAGGACGCCTGGGTCGACGAGGCGGGAGATGTCCGTTTCTTCGTGGGGCCCCAGGAGGAGCTCTGGCTGGTGGGACAGCCCGACCTGCGCTGGTAGCAGGGGACCGGAAGACCCCCGGGGCCGGCGGCGTCCCGCCCCGGCGTGGGCGACCCGGAACGTCATAGAAGATTGAACGCAGTGCAGGCGTCGCCCAAATTTGATGCATGCCGTCGAACCGTTCCCTCCTCGCCCTGGTCCCCTCCTCCGAGGAGAGCCGGGTCCGGGACGCCGCCGCCCAGCTGGGCCTGACGCTCCGTCTCGCCCCGTCGATCTCCGCCCTCTTCGAAGAGCTGAAGGGGGACCGCTGGACCGCCACCCTCCTCTCCCTCTCCGGGGGGCCCGTGGACGAGGAGGTCGCCCGGCGGGTGGGGCACGAGCCGGGCAGCGGCACCCTCCTCCTCTCCGCGCCCGGCGCCTCCCTCCAGCGGGCGCTGGTGACCGAGCGGACCGGTGCCGTGGCGCTCCTCCGGGAGCCCCTCGAGCCCGGGAGCCTCCGGGCCCAGATCGACGCGATCCTCGACCAGGGCGCCGACGTGCCCATCCCCGAGGAGGCCGAGCCCGCCGACGACGGTCCCGTCATCGTGGGCTCGGGGCCCGCCATGGCGGAGATCTTCCGGGTCGTGGCCCGGGTGGCCGACACGCCGGCCACGGTTCTCCTGACCGGGGAGTCGGGCACGGGCAAGGAGCTGGTGGCTCGGGCGATCCACTGGGCCAGCGACCGGAAGGACGAGCCCTTCGTGGCGGTCAACTGCGCGGCGATCCCGGAGCAGCTCCTCGAGTCGGAGCTCTTCGGCCACGAGAGGGGGGCGTTCACCGGCGCAGTCGCCCGCAAGGAGGGCCGTTTCCAGCGGGCCGACGGCGGCACCCTCTTTCTGGACGAGATCGGCGACATGAGCCTGGTCCTCCAGGCGAAGATCCTCCGGGCCCTGGAGGAGAAGGTGGTGGAGCGGGTCGGGGGGGAGGAGCCGATCCCCCTGGACACACGGGTGATCGCCGCCACGAATCGGCCCCTGGAGCGGGAGATCGCAGAGGGGGGATTCCGGGAGGATCTCTACTACCGTCTCGCGGTGGTGGAGCTCCACATCCCATCCCTGAGGGAGCGGTCGGACGACATCCGGGACCTGGCCCTCCACTTCGGGGCCCGTTTCGCCCGTCGCTACGGGCGTCCGGTCCGGGCGGTCACCGAGGAGGCCCTGGAGAGGCTCGAGGCTTACTCCTGGCCCGGAAACGTGCGGGAGCTCCGCAACGTGATGGACCGTGCCGTGGTGCTGGCCCGGGGCCCGGTGCTGGGGTCCGGAGACCTGCGCATCGGAGCGGGGTCGCCCCGGAGCTCGCCTCGGGCCGAGGAGGACGGGAAGCCGTCCGGCTATCCCCCCACCTTCTCCATGAAGGAGGTGGAGGTGGAGCACATCCGCCGGGTCTTGGGTCACACCGGCGGCCATATCGGCGACGCGGCCGAGATCCTGGGGATCCACCGCAACACCCTCTCCCGGAAGGTGAAGGAGTACGGGATCGATCCCGATTCGGTCTGAGGCGGCGCGTGTGCACAAGAATGGTGTAGGCGCGGCCGCCGCCGGGCTCGCCGGGAAATTGTGGAAAACCCTGGTTTCTCCCGCCATTCGGCCCTTCTCAGGCCTCCCGACCGCCACCCCCTATCCGGCATGGGCCCTGCAGCGAAAGAGAGACGTGGCCCGGGCCAGATGCCTCCCCATGGACCGTGAGCGGGCGCTGGAGAGATGAAGCCGCTGAGCGTGGACCAGATCAACGAGGCCCTTCCGGAGCTCGACGAGCTCCGGCCCGTGCTGGACCACGTCCTCGCCCTGTCGGCCCCGGACCCGGCCCGCACCTGGACGGCTTCGGGAGAGCTCGGCACGGTGGGCGAGCGGCTCGTGGACGTGGAAGCGCTGGAAGGCTCGGCCGACGCGCTGGCCGACGGCATGCGGGAGCACCTGTCGGCCCTCTTTCGGGAGATCATCGTCGCGGTGGGCGCCCTGGCCCGGGACGAGCGGGGGACGGCGGCCGCGGCCCTTGTAAGGGCCGCCGAGCTGGAGGAGGAGGCTGGGCGCCTGGCTCGGGCCGAGGCCTGCGCACTGGCGGCGCACCGTCTGGCCCGTGGCCTGAAGGAACAGGGGTCCGCAGCCCTGGCTCTCCGAAGGGCCGCCCGGGCCGCCCGGGGCCGGGGGAAGCTCCAGCTGTCCCTGGAGCGGTACGGGGACGCCTACGAGATCGCCCGGGATTCCTTCCAGGGCCGGGCCGCGGCGGAAGCCGCGATCGGGGCGGGAAACGTCCTGGAGCAGCAGGGCGGCTGGGATCTCGCCGAGAAGTGGTACCGGAGGGCTCTGGGGTCCCTGGAGTCGGTGGACGGGCCCGTCCCGGAGCGCTGGCACGCGACTCTGAACATCCACATCACGCTCCGCTCCCGGGGCCGGATCGAAGAGAGCGAGCCCTGGCTGGACGAAGCCGAGAGCGTGGCGGCCTCGATCGAGGACGCGTCGGCCCGGCCCTATCTGGAAAACGCCCGGGGGCAGCTCCTCATGGCCCGGGGCGACTTCGAGCGGGCCGGGCGCCGTCTGAGGGAGGCCCTGGCGGCGTCGGAGGATCCCATGGCCCGGGTGACGGTGCGCCTGAACCTGGCCGAGACGCTCCTGGCGAGGGGGCGGAGCCTCGACGCCGCGGAGGAGGTGCGGGAGGCCGAGCGGGAGGCGGTCGCCGGGCCGGTCGTGCCCAAGCTCCCGGAGGTCTACCGGCTTCTGGGGCGGATCGCGGCCGCGGAAGGGAACAGGGAGGCGTTCGTCCTCTTCGAGCGGGCGATCCGGATCGTTCGGGAGCGCGGGCTGCCCCCCTTCGAGGAAGCGCTGACGTTGCAGGCCTACGCGGAGTTCGAGGAGGGCCGGGGCGAGGAGGAGACGGCCCAGGAGCTCCGCGCACGGGCGATGGAGATCTACGATATGCTGGGAATCGAACATGCGAGGAGCCGGTGGGCGGACCTCTTTCGGGACCCGGGGTCCGGAGAGAGGGACGCCCCCGAGGAGAGGAGATCCGATGGATAGAGGACTGGGAAGGGGACCGGGGGGATCGTGGATCGTCCCGGGCTTGATCGTGGCGGCCCTGGGCGTGGCGGTGGGGCTCGCGTCGGGCTGCGGAAACCTGACGGCCGGCGGCGTCGCCGAGGCCACCGTCGCGGTCTCGGGCGACGCCCCGGATGCCGGAGCGCCCGCAGCGTCGAAGGCTCCCGTCTTTCTGGCGGCCATCCTGCCCGTGATCGGAGGCGACGGGGCTGTCTTCGGGAGAGCCCGCCGGGCCGTCCTCGGCGCCGCCTCGAGGCTCGACGACGAGCCCGAAGGCGAGGTGGAGGTGGAGTTCAAGATCTTCCTCGTCACCTCGGACGGGGACGTGGTGTCCCTGGGGGACCGGGCGGTCCGCGTGCGGGTGGACATCCCGGGTCGGACCGAGGTGAGGCCGGTGAGGCGACGGACGATCCCCGCCGAGAGCTATTCCCGGGTCCGCGTCGTCTTCACGGAGATCGAAGCCGAGGTGGAGGCGGGGCTCATCATCGACGGCGAGCCCCTGCTCGGCCCCGTGGAAGTCGAGCTCGAAGCCGACTCCCTGCCCGTGGAGGCGGCGGTGGAGTTCCAGGTGCCCCAGGGCGGCGAGGTGGAGCTCCTCGTCGACCTGAACTCATCGGCCTGGCTTCGGGCCGCGGACCCCGCCCTCCAGATCGTGGCCCAGCGCATATTCGAGAACGCCCTGGAGGTCCGGGTGCGCTGAGGGCCTGAGCCTCCCCTCGCTTCCCCGAGTGCCCTCTTTTGGGGCATCTCCCACCAGAAAACCCCGCCTCGTGGTGCAGTAATCCCCTCGCCCAGGGTGGGCGCGCCCGTCTCGAATGCCCGGAATTTCCCCGTCTCACGGGACTTTCGTCTTTTCCGGCGGCCGGTGGTACGCCCCTTGTACCATTTCCCGGTGCAGCCAACACAGAGCATCGTATCGAACCACCGAGGACACGTCATGAACGAGACGACCCACGGTCGGCATCTCGGCCGTCTCCTATCCGGCGGGGCGCTCGCCCTGAGCCTGATCCTGAGCGTCGCCTGCGGCGACGGCCTGGGGCCGAACACGGCCCGGATCCAGGTACGGCTCACCGACGCGCCCTCCGACTCGATCGCCTCGGCGGAGGTGTGGATCAGCCGGGTCTACCTGGCCGGCCGGGACACCGATCAGGAGGAGGAGCCCGCGGGAGAGGTGGAGCTCTTCCACGATGCCGAGAACCCCAGGGTATACGATCTCCTGACGCTCCAGGACGGCGTCACCGCCGACGTCACCGATCCGGTGCAGGTGGAGAGTGGCGTCTACAATCAGCTCCGGCTGGTCGTGGACCGGGCCCGGATCACCCTGGCCGAGGTCGACACCGACGACGACGGCGAGCCCGACACCCAGCTCACCTTCCAGAACGGTGAGACCTCGAAGGATCTCTTCGTCCCGAGCGGATTCGAGACCGGGATCAAGGTGCAGCTCTCGGGTCCGATCGACGCCGAGACGGGCGACACCGAGATCGTCCTCGTCGACTTCGACGTGGACCGGAACTTCGTGATGCAGACCGATCCTCCCCACGGGATCCGGGACATCCTCTTCACGCCCACGCTCGTGGAGCAGCAGCGGACGGATCAGCAGAACTGAGCCTCCCCTCCTCCTTCCTTCGCTCGATCCCCTTCGCTCTCCCCCCGACCTTCCTACCGTCCGCAGCGCTGTGGGGCCGGCGGCTAATGCCGCCGGCCCCTTCGTAATCGCGGGGGGCTTCGCTTCCCCGCCTTCGCCTTGACGCGGCACCGGCGCGGGGCCCAACCTGCATCGTCCGCCGCCTCCGGCCCGGAGAAGCCCCCAGGAATGAGTTCCAGATGATGCCGTCGGCCCCCCGAGCGCGTTCCGGAGACCCCCCGGAGCGAGGGAGGACGCGGTGAGGGCCGGCCCCGAGAGCGGGTCGGTCGAGCTCACGAGGGACCTGGGGTTCTGGGACATCACGCTGATCGGGGTCGGCGCCATGATCGGCGCCGGGATCTTCGTCCTGGTGGGCTCCGCCGCGGGACGGGCGGGTCCGGCCCTCGTTCTCGCCTTCGTCATCAACGGGATCGTCGCCCTCCTCACCTCCCTGGTGTACGCGGAGCTGGGGAGCGCCCTGCCTTCGGCCGGCGGATCCTACATCTTCATCAAGCAGGCGCTGCCCGGGGTCTTCCCCTTCATGGCCGGGTGGATGAGCTGGTTCGCCCATGCCGTGGCCGGGAGCCTCTATGCCCTGGGGTTCGGAAGCTTCACCGTGGAGATCCTCCGGGTGGGCGGATTCGAGGCCGCGGAGTGGGCGTTCTTTTCGGGGCTGCCCGCCCACGCCCCCGAGGTGGCCCTGGGGATCTTCATCGGCCTCCTCTTCTTCTACATCAACTTCCGGGGCGCCAGCGAGACCGGCCTGGCCGGAGCGATCGTCACGGTGGCGAAGATCCTGGTGATCCTCCTCTTCGTGGCCGGCGGCCTCTGGATCCTCCTGAACAACCCCGGGCGGCTGGAGACCTTCCAGCCCTTCGCCCCCAACGGTCTCCAGGGCGTCTTCCTCGCCATGGGGATCACGTACGTGGCCTTCGAGGGCTTCGAGGTGATCGTCCAGGCCGGCGAGGAGACGAAGGACCCGAAGCGGAATATCCCCAAGGCCGTGATCACGGCCATGGTGATCGTGATCCCCATCTACCTCCTGGTGAGCGTGACCCTCCTGGGGTCGATCGATCCGCCGGCCGGCGAGGCGAGCACCTGGCAGTGGCTGGGGACCGTGAAGGAGCTGGGCCTGGCGCGGGCCGCGGTCCAGGTCATGCCCTACGGCAACCTGGTGATCCTCATCGGCGGGTTGCTCTCGACGATGAGCGCCCTGAACGCCACGACCTTCTCCGCCACGCGGGTGAGCTTTGCCATGGGCCGGGACCGGTATCTTCCGGATCTCTTCGCCCAGATCCACCAGCGCACACGGACCCCCTATCTGGCCCTGGCCGTGACCGGCGCGCTCATCCTCTTCATGCTGGTCGCCCTGCCCCTGGAGAGCGTCGCGGCGACGACCTCCCTGATGTTCCTCCTCCTCTTCCTCATGGTGAACTTCTCCTCGGTGTTCATCCGGAGGAGGTACGGCGACAAGCTCGCGTTCGGCTACCTCACGCCCTTCTTCCCGGCGGTGCCGATCCTGGCCGTGGCGATCCAGCTCGTCCTGGCCAACTACATGCTCCACTTCTCGACCGAGGTTCTCCTGAGCGCGGGCGCCTGGCTCGGCGCCGGAGCGCTGATCTACGCGGGCTATTCCCGACGACGGGTGCGGGAGAAGGTGCCGGCCCCCGTGGTCCTGGAGGAGCGGCCGGTCCTGGAGCGAGGCTATGCCGCTCCACCGGTGGTCCTGCCCATCGCCCGCCCCTACGGTGCGGAGGCCCTGATCCGGACCGCCGCGGCGATCGCCCGCACCCTGGATCGCCACGTCCTCCTCCTCCACGTGGTGACGGTGCCCGAGCAGCTCCCGATCAGCGCCGGAAACCAGTTCGTGGCCGGCGCCCGGGACGAGATGCGCGACGTCCTCCAGGCGGTCCGGGACGAGGGGGTGGACGCCGAGCTCCTGATCCGCCTGGCCCACCGTCCCTCGGTGGCGATCGTCCGCACCCTGGAGGCGAGCAACGCCGACTTCTGCGTCCTGGGGTGGAGGGGCACCACCCGGGGCGGAAACCGCGTCCTGGGGAGCAACCTGGACCAGGTGCTGAAGGATGCCAACTGCAACTTCGTGGTCATGCAGGAATTTCCCGAGGCGGTCGATCGGATCATCATGCCGGCGTCGAATCCGGAGCAGGCGGAGGTCTTCTTCGCCGTGGGCTACGCGATCGCCCGGGGGCTCGGGGCGCAGGAGATCGACGTGGTGACGGTCTTCGATCCCTCGGACGAAGAGGAGTTCGTGGAGGTCCGCATGACGGAGATGGCGAACGCCCTGGCGGCCGTGGCCGAGGTGGAGATGGAGCGCTGGGAGGAGCCGGTCTCGGTGGACGGGGTGCGGGTCACCTTCCAGGCGCCCCGGTCTTCGGACACCCTGAGCCACATCCTCGAGATGAGCGAGGACTACGATCTCATGCTGGTGGGTACGGGCCCCGGTGGGCCCTGGGGCCGGGACGTCCTGGGGCGCTTCACCTGGGCGCTCTCCCGCCACCCGGCGTGCCCGGTGGTGGCCGTGANNGCCCCGGTGGTGGCCGTGAAGCGACGGACCGGTGCCATGCAGTTCCAGCTCCAGTCCTTCTTCGAGTTCTTCCGACGCGAGGACGCGGTTCCACCGGAGAAGCGGGGAGAGGAGGCCGGGGAAGACGGGGCCGGGGAGGAGGTCGCGTCGGAGGCCGCGGAGCGGGGGGCGTCCGACGACACGCCGGGGGAGGAAGAATAGCCGATGGGTCTCGACGAACTGAAGGAGCAGAACCTCCTCCTGCCCGAGAAGATGTGGGGCGGCCGCCCCGCCGAATCGTGGCGGAGCCGGGCCCAGATCGTCGTCTGCGGGCTCCTCTTCCTCGTCTCGGCGCTGTGCATCTGGTTCGGTGGCGGGAGCTGGGTCACCTTCCTGGGGATCGGGATCTTCCTGGTGGACCTCTTCCTCTTTCTGATCTTCACCTTCCGGGCCGTCGACTACCAGGTGGGCCACCTGGTCGAGATGGGAGTGGGAGGAAAGGTGGAGGGATTCGCCCGCGAGGGGGACGAAGGGCGGGACGCGGGCGCCGGAGGCGAGGAGAGCGCGCCCGGGACCGCGGACGAAGGGCGCGGCTGAAGCGCGGGGGCTGGTCTTCCCCGGGCCGCCCCGACCTTCCGGCCAGGAACACTCGCTCCCCTTCGGCAAATCCTAAGGTCAGCTCTCTTCCCCCGTCCGACGGGTGTCGGCGGGGGAGAGCGTTTCTCTGAACGGGCGAGAAAGGACCGCAGGCCAGGTGAACGGCAGAGGAGGGGACTTGGGAGGAGGCGGCGGGCCGCGACCCGCGGGCGGGGACGGTGGCGGCGGGCGTGGGCCCTTCGGCGGCGGCCGGGGCTCCGGCGGTCTCGGTGGGGGAGGGGCCCGGCGCGGATGGCGCCTCCTCCTCTGGCTGCTCCTGGGCTTCCTCGCCTTCATGTGGGCCCAGCGGTTCTTCACCGAGGGACAGGAGGGCCCACGGATCCCCTACACCGCGTTCCGGGGCCACC
>JABAHQ010001756.1_pt1 | contig 13046 bp, 10 predicted proteins | sample 7062091 | NCBI WGS metagenome assembly JABAHQ01 (sample SAMN14534359, study PRJNA622989) | marine sediment metagenome | biome: marine biome [ENVO:00000428]; feature: marine pelagic biome [ENVO:01000023]; material: deep marine sediment [ENVO:00002113] | place: India: Gulf of Kutch | collected...
GAAGTCGTCCTGAAGTCCGGTCAAACGGCCAGCGAAGGCAAAGCTATCGCCGCAGATCTCATGCTGAAGCTGGGTATTCAGGAAGCTGATTTGATTGACGTCGCTTATATTGACCTGCTTGAGGCTGGTAGGGTTTGAAAATACCGGATTATCATTTTTATAGTTTGGGATGTTGATGTTATCCGTATTATCTCAATGCGGAAAGCTAATAAGCGAGAGCGAGAGAGTTATGTTAAAAAGCGATTTGGATAGATTAAGTAAATCGACGTATTCCGAAATCTGAGTCAAGTTGTCACGAAGTAGCTCTCATCTTCGAGTTTGTGGCCGAACCCGTCACGCCTTAGAAAATAAGCCCGCTACCTCTGAGCTACTGGTTCGTCCGTTTCGTCTTAATTCACCTGCAGGATAAGTTGGATTATAAATTTGGAACAGTATCGAATCTAGCGGTCAACAGCAAACTTAAAAACGGTCGTTTGCGCATACCGATCACCCGGATTAAGCACGACGGAGGGGAAGTCAGGCTGATTGGGCGAATCGGGGAAATGCTGGGTCTCCAGGCAAAATCCAGAGCGTTTTCTATAGACTTGGCCACCCTTGCCAACCAGTTCATCCAGGAAATTGCCGGTATAAAATTGCACCCCGGGCTGGGTGGTATGAACTTCCAACACCCTGCCGCTGGTGGGTTCCTTCACCCTGGCGGCCAGGCTTAGCGATCCGTCGGGGTTATTCAGCACCCAATTATGGTCATAGCCGCCGGCAAGCTGCAATTGCGTATCCGGCTGGCCAATTCTGGCCCCAATGGAAGTGGACCGGGTAAAGTCCAAGGGCGTACCTTTCACCGCCCGCAACTCGCCGGTTGGAATCAGGGTTTCATCGACCGGGGTGAAACGATCGGCATTAATCATGATTTCATGGCCCAACACATCACCCGCTTCAGCCAGGTTGAAATAAGAGTGATTGCTTAGATTCACAATAGTCACCTGGTCGGTGGTGGCGGCGTAGTCTATCTTCAACTCATTTTGCTGGGTGAACGTGTAAACCACCTCGACCGATAGATTCCCAGGGTAGCCTTCCTCACCATCCCGACTGAGATAGGTGAGCTTTAAGCCAACTTCACCCTCTCCTGTCACCGCTTCTGCCGTCCAGACCACCTTGTCGAAGCCCCTGATCCCGCCATGCAGATGATTCTGGCCGTTGTTTTGGGCCAGCTTATACTCAACGCCATTGAGCCTGAATTTGCCCTGGGCAATCCGGTTGGCGCAACGACCGACAATACACCCAAAATAAGGGTTTTGCCGAACATATTCTTCCAGGGTGTCGAAACCCAGAACAATATCGCCAAACTCCCCATTCCAGTCAGGCGTCATTACGGAGACGACGATGCCCCCATAATTAGAGATTTTCACCTCCAATCCATTGTCGTTGTTCAAAGTAAAGAGATCAACGGCTAGGCCACTTTCTATCTTCCCGAAGGGTTGTTTTTTGATATCCATTTTTCGCCCTGCTTTCGATGTTTATTGATGGTAAAGCGCATAGATTTTGGAACGCTTGCCAATTTCTGTCAAATATCGCTGATTAACACAGCTAGAAAACTTGATCTCATTCTCATAACAAAGCAAAAAGGCCAGGCTACATAAACATACTCCCCTGCCACCAACTGTGCAGAGGGTCTTTAGGGCTCACCAAATAATTTGCTCGATTCTCAATCTCCTTAAGAACCTGGCTAAGTGTCCCAGGGTCCGGGCTCATAGTGTCTACCCAATGCTTAACTAACTCAGGTGTTGAGATGAGCTGTATATGAGGGGCTTCTTGGTCAAATATAGCCCGAGATCGGCGATCGTCAGTAGCAATCGCCCAATTTCGATTTATTGCTATCGCCCCGGTAGCTGCTTCACCATCATCAATTCGCTGCACCGTCAGGTTCACAAAATTTATTCTTTCAGATTCAGACTCAAAATCAACAACATGAATAAGACCCGCATCGATCATCGGTTGAAGATCGACCGGATCTAACTCAGTTGGGTTCTCGTGCTTTGACTTTTTGTAAACAAATAAAGCCTCTATCTCTTTGACATATACGGTTACAGCCACCAATTCAGCAATAGCAGCGACGATTTCAGGCATCTTTCTAGACGCGTACAAATTCATCACACAACAGGCGTCCAATATTATACAGTTATGCCAGGAAGTAATTCTTGAACTCAATTTCTTCCTCCAGCCTATTCCATAATAGGTTGTTCAAGGTCGATATCCATAACTGTATCATCGGTTATATCAGTTGTCTGCTCAAGCAAAGCCAGAACAATACGGCGAGCTTCCAGGCGGCTAACTTGTAGGAACTTGGCCAGTTGCCCTTCACTTATCATCCCTTCTTTGTACGCCTCTACAGCCAGATATTGGTAACGCATTGGCAATTTTTGCGTGTGAGCAGGAATTTCTGGCAGCCCAAGTTGACGTTGTGCCTCCCGTACTTTAAACCCGCTATCCTTTAACTTGTCCCAAGTTCCGCGAGGGGCTAAATTCATACCTTCCAGGCGACGCGTTATGGCTGCAACCGATACGCCATAATAATTCGCCAGAATACATAACCCCGCCGGAGTCATGCCACCTTTTGATTGGTACATCTTGTTGTACTTTCTCACCAAACTACTTGTTGGCATCAGAAAATACATCGCAAAATAATCGGCAAACTGCTCACGTTTATAGACACCTTCGATGTAAGCTGAAGGCTGATAACGATGTACCAGAAAATGGGCATATCCATGAGCTAATGACCAGCGCCGGCGATCTTCAGGATGCAGGCTGTTAACTGCGAGACAGCCACCGAGATTTTGCTCGTATGAATAAACCTCTGAGAACTTGGATGGATACAACGGTAAATAGAATACCCTAAGCCCCACATCCTCTTCTAGAATATTACGCAAAAGATGGATTGGGCCGTCTCCTAAACCTAACCGGTTGCGTTCTTGCGTTGCCACATCTTCGGCGGCTGGCGCCGCTTCCAGGCCTGAAATCTTGTATTCCGGGGGATAATTGGTCACCAGCGACATGCCGGTAATTTCCTCTAATTCCAGGTAATTCCGGCATAATTCTTCTAATTCATGTTGGGCTTTAGCAATTTTTTCCTGGTCTACATCAACAGGTTTTACAGGGCCACGATACTGAACTTGAAATGCAGCAATAGTTGGACGCTGGCGCACAAAATCGCTGACTTGACGGCCATACGCGCGAGCCAACTCAATTAATTCCTCAACTCTAATTTTTCGTTCGCCCTTTTCAATTGCCGTTAGCGTCGTGCGAGCTACATTAATAATCTTCGCTGCATCTGCTTGTTTTAAGCCCCTTTGCTCGCGAGCATACTTTAACTCTCTGCCTAACTGACGCGCATCTATCGTATCAAGGATATTTGCTCCCATAGCCATCTCTCCTTTAATTGACTTGGGTGATTTTCCCTATTGGATACCTCCAATATACCACATAATTCTGACATTGTCAACTTCAAATACAAAGTAAATGGGTGTAATGTCAGAATTTTGGCGGCGATAACAGTGTATCATGAATATAGAAGTGTTCTACCAATTCACTAAACTCCCGGGAATGAATTTGGAGTTGATTGATCAGGGAATTTGCATGTTAGACAAGAGGAATCTGCCCCGCAGTAGTCTGAATTTAACTGGGGCAAGGGTTTACCATAATTAAAATGGGTCTGTTTCAAATGGGTTTAGAAGCTGGAATATTGGAGTCCAAACCTTTAGGTTTGAGGATTACAAGACTAAAGCCTTGGACTCCCCAAAATGTCGCTGGTTACCAATTATCCACCGGAATACAAGACTTCCAATCAAGCTGCTCTGGAGTCAGCCACCCACCGCCCCATTCGAATCTGATTGCAGCCAAAAAGCCTTGATCGCAATCTGCAAATTAAGCCGGACCTCTGGTTCTGACAGCGAGACCCGGCAGTAGGCCTCAATTTGCTTAATGCGATAGGTTAAGGTATTGCGGTGAATGCCCAAGACCCTGGCCGTTTCTGAGGCGTTGCCGCCGCAGTCCAAAAAGACTTCCAGAGTGTGTAATAGCTGGGCGCGCGCGGCTCGTTCATCGTCAGCCAACTCTTTGATCTGTTGGATATAGGGATTGACAGCTCTGGCCTGCTCGGGTAGGTGGTAAAGCCAGTGCAGAAAGCCTAGATTATTAAAATCGTAAATATCAGCCTGTGGGGTCATAGCCAGGCCAATTTCCATGGCCTCCTCAGCTTCTTGATAACTTTGGGCCAAATTGACTAAGGCTGGCGCACTGCCACCAATGGCAACCTTTAGACCGGGTAAAACTTCGACCAAAGTCTGGCTTAAGGTTTTAGCATTCACCCCATCGGGTAAAATGAGGATTAAATTTTGGCCCAGCGGTTGAATGATATGCTTGGGGGTGATTTTGCGAATGGACTGGCTCAACTTGTCGGCCAGCCGCAGCGAAGGCAAGGTGTCTGAGGGGGGGGTGAGTAGGACGACCCGCTGCGGTTGTTGCAAATCCAGCCCGAGTCGATTGGCCTTGTCTTTTAAGATTAAAGACTCCGTTTGGCCGCTGAGGAGTTGGGAAATCAGGTCAGCTTGCAAGCGTGCTTCGGTCTGGTGAATGGCCTCTTCTTTGATCATAGTCAACGCGGCCACAATCGCAGCGCGTTCAATGGCCTGGCGGTCGAGTTCGTCGAGCGGTTCCTCGCCGGCAATGAGCCAAACATAACCATATATTTTTCGGCCGACGACAATCGGTGCGGCAATACGTTCCTTGGTCATTCCATGCTCAGGCCAGGCCGGCACAAAGACGGGTTCCAACTTGCGCTGCATTTTTTCTAAGATGCCGCTTTCCTTGACCAGTTTTCGTAGCAAGGGCGGGGTCTCTCCGGCTTCAATGCTTTCCTCGCGGGCTAGATCGATTTCGCCATGCATGGCGTAGGCTAACAAGTTAAGCTCCGGGCCTTCGATTGTGACGGAGCGATCGACTAGATCAGCCAGGGCTTCCGCTAATTCTTGCAATCCCCCTCCCTGGAGGACAATGTGCGTCAACGTTTTATGAATATGGTCTGATTGTTTCAAGAGGGCATATTGGCGACTAACGATTTGTTCATGGATGACGTGGGTAATGTCAATAAACCTGACCGAACACGGGATAGTGATAATGGGGAATTTGTGCTGATTGGCAACCCTGATCATCGGCTCAGGTATTCGTTGAAAAAATTTCCCCCCGACAGAGATGACCAGGCCAGATATACCGGCTTGAGCCAGATCGGAAATAAATTTCATTTGACCTTCTGGCTCAAGGGAAATTCCCTGACCGGTGGTAATAATCAGGTTGTGCGGTTCTACCATGCCGATGACTTTAGGGACGTCAATGATATGGGACCATTCGACGATGGTATTGAGCCCCTCCTCTCCGGCGACAACTTTCGCCTCTGAAAATACAGGGTCTTTTAGCAATTTGACTAGGGTTAACATAGGACCTCTTGTGCAACATAACCAAGTTTTATCTACTCAAGATACTATAACTTGCCGATTCTAGCAATCTTTTTGAGCGATTAGACCAAAAACGGTGTTCATATTTTCTCATAGTGGAAGCAGTGATATACTATGACGGTTTGAATTTACAGAACAAAGGAGTAAACTGATGCCAAAATTCGGGGCACATATGTCCATAGCTGGTGGGGTCGATAAGGCTTTCGATCGAGGCGAGCAAACGGGTTGTGATGCGATGCAAATTTTCACTAAAAGCAACAACCAGTGGAAGGCCCGAGAACTGAGAGTGAAAGAAATCGACCGCTTTCACCAGCGTCGATCTGAAACGGGGATTGAGCCGGTCGTCACCCACGCCAGTTACTTGCTCAACCTGGGTACGCCCCAGGATGATCTTTGGGAAAAGTCTATAGCCGCTTTAATTGTCGAGTTGGAACGTTGCGAGGTATTGCAGATCCCCTATTTAGTATTACACCCGGGGGCGCATATGAAACAGGGACCAGAAGCAGGTATAGATCGGGTGGCGGCGGCTTTAGATAAAGTCCATACAGCGCTGCCTGATTATCAGGTGAAGGTAACCTTAGAGCTAACCGCCGGACAAGGGACGGCTTTAGGGCGGAGCTTTGAAGAGTTGGCTGCTATTATGGCCGGTTGCCAGCAGCCGGAACGCTTGGCCATTTGCTTTGATACCTGTCACGCTTTAGCCGCCGGCTACGACTTTAGAACAGAAACGGGTTACCAGGAAATGATAACCCAATTTGAGCAAGTGCTTGGGCTGAAGAAACTGGCCGTGATCCATATTAACGACTCCAAAACCGACCTGGGGAGCCAGGTTGACCGCCATACCCACATTGGGGAAGGATATGTGGGCCTGAAACCTTTTGGCTTCTTTATCAATGACCAGCGGTTGCAGGATTTACCATTTTTGCTCGAGACGCCTCAAGAAGTCGAGTTTGAAAGCGATCGCCAAAATTTGGCCAAATTGAGAAGTTTGATAAAGGGAAAAACGAATTCGTAAAATATCCTGCCTGATTATACAGGACTTAAAAATGATTTCTTGCGGACCATGTATTACAAAATAGAGGTATGAAGATGACACGCAGTAAACAAATGCATCCTCAAGCGGAAAAAGATACAAACGCTATGTCTGATTTCATTAGTGTAGCCGGAAGTATCCTGGCGGTGTCTTATCCTATTTTAGCTATTTCCACGGGGGCTCGGGCCGTTTATCAGCTTTTCTTCAAAGAAGGCGTCACCAATTACCTGGCACCATCCCTGAGTGCGGTGGCGGCAACCTGTTATTTGCTGGCTACGGTGGGTTTTGCGGTCCGGCGCAAGTGGGCCTGGTGGTTATCGGTCAGTGTGCTTGGCTTGGAAACCGCGTTAACTTTGATTATCGGCACCTTGAGCTTCATCTATCCCGAGGTCATTGGCGGGACGGTTTGGCGTCATTATGGGCAAGATTATGGTTTTTTCCCCTTGGTGCAGCCTCTTTTAGGCCTGGCTTGGCTCTTCCACCCTGAAACATTGCGGGTTTATGGCATCAAGCTATTATTCTTCCGTAAGGTCGATGCCTGAAATAAGTTACAGTGCGCTACGGCGATTTGCGCGCCGATGTGAGCATTATTGAGCAGCAGGCTTTTATTGGCCTGTTTGCTTTTTTGGCCGGATAATTGGCTGATGTAATCCAATAAAAAAGGGGTGATGGCTTTCCCGGCGATATGGTGTGCGTTAGCTTCAGCCAGGGCTTGCTCAATGGCCGTCTGAGCTTGCTCGGCGGGCCACTCATCGACTGCCGGGACAGGGACGGCGACCAGGATAGCGTTGCTGAGTTGAAGCTCGTTACGCGCGCGAATAATTTCAGCTACGGCTTCAGGCGAGTCCACTTGGGCGTCGACGGGAAGACCACTGCTGCGGCTATAGAACGCCGGCAACTCGCTGACGCCGTAGCCTAACACCGGCACAGCGTGGGTTTCTAAATATTCAAGAGTCGCCGGTAGATCCAAAAAAGCTTTCATCCCCGCACAGACAACCGTGATAGGCGTACGGCTTAGCTCGGTCAGATCGGCTGAGATGTCCCGGGTATCTCCCCGGTGAACGCCGCCAATGCCACCGGTGACAAAAACTTCGATCCCGACGCGATGGGCAATCATCATCGTGGCAGCCACTGTGGTGCCGCCATTCTCCTCATGGGCAATCACCAGCGGCAGGTCTCGAATAGAGCACTTGCGTACTTTTTTCGCCCCTGCCAGCGTGCCTAATTGCTCTTCTGTTAGACCGACCATGACTTGTCCACCCAAAATAGCGATGGTGGCCGGGACTGCGCCATGATCACGGACAGTCTGTTCAATTGCCTGGGCTATTTTTAGATTATCCGGGTAGGGAAAACCGTGGGTGATTAAAGTTGATTCTAGAGCAACAAGGGGGCTTTGGGAGCTTAAAGCGCTTTCGACTTCGGGATGGAGGTGTAGATTGAAGCGGGCCATGGCGTGAAACTCCCTTTGTTTTGAGTTTAGCAGGAATTGATAGATATTTTACCAGAGGATGTTTAAAGGCAAAATCAGATTGTTTGAAACATGCTTGGGGTACAAAAAAAGGGCTGCGATCGCAGCCCTTTTGAAAACGTATTTGAGTATCAGGCTTCCATTTGTAGAAAGTGCTTGGCGTTGCTCCAGATAATCTTAGGGGTGATTTTAATAGGATGGACCCGCTGGGTAATGCCCCAGCCTTTCCACAGTTTATGGATCCACCAGTAAAGAGTATCGGTCAATTGATTGCGGGGTACTTTGACGAGTCGTCGGATGACAGGCTCAAGCCATGGGAACTCCACGCCGACCGCGAACCAGCGTTGTAGGTTTTCCATTTGGTTCTTTTCGGCTTCGTCTCGGATCAGGATGGAACTATCCCAAGCGATGGCCCCAATATCTTCAAAGCTGCCGGCCATAAGACCATTTTTTTTGGTAAATTCGCCCAACTCTGTGGCGGGGTAAGGTTGGAAGAGAAAAGCGTGGGCGTATTTGACTTTTGCTTCGGCGTTGAGACGCATCGTTTCGATATCATCTTCCAGTGTAGCAGTCGGTAGCGCCAAAATGTTGGTCGCCGTCAGGTTGATGCCAGCCTCATGCAGCATTCGTCCTGCCTCGACAATGGTTTCACGACTCATTTTCCGCCGGAGCAAGCCGTTACGCAGGCGGTCGTTACCGGCCTCTATGCCCATACTGACAGTGTTGGCCCCCCCTTTTTTGAGCAGGGCCACTTTTTCTGGAGTAATCAAATTAGAACGGACGTTGGCGAAGAAGGGTAAACCCACTTCTTTGGGGAAGCGCTCGGCAAATTCTTCCAGCCAGTCCACAAAGATGATGAAGAGGTCGTCCAAAAAGACAACTTGTTCAAGCGGATATCGTTCTTTCACCCAATTTACTTCTCTAATCACGTGGTCAACGTTGAATTGGTAGCCCCGTTTTTCACGGGTGTAAATCTCATACCAGGCGTGGTTGAAGCAATAGGTGCAGTTATAGGGGCAACCCCGGCTGGCCATAAAATGCTTAATCGGGCTGTTACGGGTAGGGAGGTGCTTCTCATAGACCAACCCATAATCGGCGATGGGCAGGTCTCCCAAATTACGAATGAGAGGGCGAACCGGATTCTTAACAATCTCACCTTCCAGGTTAAACCACCAGTTGGGGATGTCAGGGTTAAGCCCCCCTCGATCCAGCGAATCGGCCAGATCAACAATAGCCCCCTCACCTTCGCCGACACAGACACCATCCACGCCTTCTTCATGAATCATGTCAGGAAAAAAGGTTGGATGTGGGCCGCCAAAAGCAGAGAGAGGGACTTTGCCATTCATTTCCTCTTTCAGACGGCGGTTAAGGGTGAAATAAAACCGCTGCGAGCCGGTCATCATGCTGTAGCCAACGATATCCGGCTGGTAATATTTCGCGTAGGCAATCACATCTTCCTGACTACAAATGGCCAATTGGACATCATGTCCGGCCTCTTTTAAGACCGCAGACATTGACATAATGCCTTGAGGTTCATAGTCTATTTGTTTTTCGATAAATAGAACCTTCGCCATGGAAGTACCCCTTATGTTGAAATGATTTCACCTTGTGTTCTCTATTACTACAACAAGTTCTTACTATGTGAGAGTCGATTATATGTTAGGCGAAAGATATTGTCAATTTTTATAAAAACAACTTAAAAAATAAAAAAGTTGTTTTTATTGAACGGGCCTTAACGCCTCGGAAGCCCAGGCCTAATAAACCTGACTTGCTCGACTTCTATTCTTTCCAGCTGATGCGTTCTTCAGCCCAGCCACGGGTGGTATCATGGGTCGGCTCGGAGGCGACGAAGCCATCTGGAGAGCCAGCCATAGTAAAGAGCTGGCGGATACCCCTCCCTTGGAGCGTCATGGCCCACACCGCCCATGGGCCACCCCGATTGCTGACAAAAGCAATGGCTCTGCCATCTGGACTCCAGGTCGGCAGTCCATCGTTGGCTTCGTCGGTGGTCAGCCGGGTCAGGCCCGTGCCGTCAATATTGATGAGATAGATGTCCCAGTTATCTTCTCGCTGTGACATGAAGGCGACCCGCTGGCCATCTGGAGAGATGCTGGGGCTGGTATCGGTGTCATTATCGGTCAATGGTTTGTAATCGGTCAACTCCCCGGAGGCAACCCGTAAGCCAATGCCGCTGGTGACCCAGCCCTTGAAGACAACGATATCATTGCGGTTCCAGGTGGGATATTCTCCCTCTAAGATAAGTTGAGCCTCAGGACGTTCTTGATTGGACGGGGCTTTATATAGTTCTGACTGCCGCGTCCCCGTTCGACGAGACAGGAACAAAATTTGGCTATCATCTGGGCTCCAGGTGGGAAGCTGGTCTTCCAAGAAAGCAGTCACTAAAAAGCCGTTAGTATGATCGAGGTTAGAAGTAATGAGGCCGCGCGACGTATTGGCCCAAGAATGGTAGGCGATGCGATTACCGCTATTGCTGAAGCTTGGTTGGCTGGCTTCTTTCCGCCAAAGATTAGCTTCGCCGCTGGCCACATCACCGAAGTAAAGATCATAGGTCGTTCCGTTAAACGCAGGGAAGGCAATCGTCCCCACCAATGTACTGCTCGGAATAGTACGAGCAATCCCATCTGCACGCGGGGGAGGCCCGGTCGGAGTAATGGTCGATGTGGTTGTAATTGTAGCGGCGGCGACCAGGGTCTCCTCCGTTTCGGGAGTGGTTGTCGTAGTGGCAGTTACCGTTGTGGCGGCCACCAGAGCGGCAGTTGGTTCAACTGTAGGCGTCCCCAACAAGGCCGACAATTCTTGGTCTGCCGCCAGAGTGCCCAGGTTTACCTGGATAGGTTCCAGGTCATCAGGGAGGAAGCGCAAGGTTAATTGATAAGGACGCGTTTCCAAAAAGAAAATCAGTTCTTCAGATACACTCCCCCCTGAGCCCAGTCTCAGATTCTCAAAGCGATCGGCCACGCCCAACCGTTTGAATTCTGAAGCGACAAACTGTTGTCCGAATTCTGTCAACACCTCCCCATCCGATGTTTGGGCCTGAAATTGATTGGTTGAGACAATGAAGGGTTCGTCCCCCAGGTTCTCAACCCGCACCGTGACAATCAAATAAACGTGTTTAGTATCAAAGAGGGCTCCGGAAATGACGGGTAAAAACTCGACATTCTCGATGACCACACTCGGTTGGGCCGGAGCCAGAGGAACGGAGGATGTAGAAGTAGCTGTCTCGCCTAAGGAGGCGGCTCCCTGGGGAGTCTGTTGGGCGATATTGGCCGGGGGACCACCCCCAGCCTCGGTCGAGGCATCATCAGGTTGGGTGGGTTGGCTCAAAGTGAAGAGAAGCCAAACCAACCCCACCGCCAAGACTAAAAATCCAACTCCCATCACCCAGGGAAACAGGGTATTCGATCGTTTAGCCGCCTGAGCGGAGGGCGGGCTAACCTTAGGGCCGGTAATTGGCGTCATAGGTACAGTTGATTGGCTCGTGGCTGCTTGTTCCCAAACCAGACGGGTATCGCCAATTTGGACGACTTGGCCTGGCGCAAAGGTGTGCCATTTGTCCAGCTCTAACAGCTTGGCTTCCAAGAGCGTACCATTTGCACTGCCAACGTCAATGATTTCTAGTTGATCCTCGGCAGTGCGGCGGATTCTGGCATGATGCCGTGAAGCGCGCGGATCGTTGAGCTGAACATCGTTGTCCAGCTCCCGGCCAACCTTTAATTCAGTTTCTGTTTCGGCCGGAAGGGGCATTTTATTGACTGTGCCATCGGGATGATGGATAATCAAGAAGTCCATTTGGTCATCTGATACATCTGATACATTTTCGGAGGGCATAAGCTATCCTTTTCTCAAATGGAATTATGGGGGCGGCTGACTATTCAGAAGCCACTAAAGCCTCAATAGCCGCCCGAATGGTCTGTGCACTGGCTTGCAGGGCAGATGCTTCCGCTTCACTTAATGGCAGGGGAAATGCTTCCAAAGCCCCTTCGCCACCGACCAGATGGGGGAGTGAGACGGTGACAGTAGAAACCCCGGCTATATCGGAGGTGGGGGTGCAAACGGTCAGGATGGCTCGCTGATCATGGATAATCGCATCAACGATGTGTGCCAGGGCGCTGCCGATGCCGTAATAAGTAGCTCCTTTACCTTCAATGATCTGGTAAGCTGCCCGGCGTACTTGTTGGTCAATTTCGGCTTTTTTGGTCTCGTCAAAATGGACCTTGTAATGCCGGCAAAAGTCTTCTAATGACAAGTTTCCTACTGACATCAGAGACCAAACCAACACCTCCGAATCGCCATGTTCGCCGATGACATAGCCGTGTACGTGACGGGCATCAACCCCGATGTAATTGCCGACCAGGGATCGAAAACGGGCCGTATCAAGGGTGGTGCCAGACCCCAGGACACGGGTGGCAGGGACCCCTTCCTGAGCGGCATAATGGGCCGCCAGGTGGGTCATCACGTCCACCGGGTTGGTAGCGATCACCAAGATTGCTTCGGGAGCATGGGCTAAGATTTGAGGGATGACTTCTCGAAAAACGGCTGCATTTCGTTCCAAAAGCTGCAACCGGGTTTCCCCGGGACGTTGGGCCACGCCAGCCGCGACGATGACTACCCGGCTGCCTGTCAAGCCAGGGTAATCACCGGCCCGCACCTGCATGGGACGAGTGAACGGGACGGCATGCGAAATATCATTTGCCTCCGCCTGGGCACGAGCCACTGATTTATCAACCAGGACCACTTCTCGCCCGACCCCTTTCATTACCAAAGCATAAGCGGCTGTTGACCCAACCAGCCCGCTACCTACAATGCCTATTTTCATTATACCAAACTTTCTTTCGATTAAGCAGTGACAAATTGGTCTAACCGAGGTAGGTTAGGTTAAAAACAGGGGGTATTATACTCGGTTGTTTGCCGGTCTAAAAATGGCGGGTGTCAAAGGTGACATTGTTTCTAACTTTTACCCAAAAATCACCTTTAGATTTATTGCAAACTGGTTGACAATGCAAACCAAATGCGCTATATT